>Ga0129303_100035_pt1 | contig 15287 bp, 28 predicted proteins | sample ElbSprsedimmetaG_FD_94490 | JGI IMG/M metagenome (GOLD analysis project Ga0129303, IMG submission 94490) | Hot spring sediment bacterial and archeal communities from California, USA to study Microbial Dark Matter (Phase II) - Elbow Spring... | ecosystem: Environmental > Aquatic > Thermal springs... | reverse complement strand
TGCGCAACAGATGCTCTACCAAGCGCCAGTCCTTGTCACAAATGCGCGGCTTGGACTTTGTCTGGCGGCGATGCCGTGCGAGTTGATGGGCTTGTTTGGGCCGGTAACCCCTGAGTTTACGGTTACGCCGTCTCTCCCGGCTGATTGTTGATTTATGTAGATGCCGACGATGTTGGCAACCTCTGACTGGTTAAGTTCGGCTTTCAAGAAGGCGTAACTGATATCGTTGTTTCTGGGTAAGCTGTGTGTAGGTTCTCATCAGTGCTTCTCATTCTTGGCGGAGCGAAAGGCATAGCTGCTAACGCAGCTTGCCCTCCACGCCGACTGATTAAGTTGCACTTACAAGTTGAATCCGCTATTGCATTAAAGCGGCCGTTAACCGTGATGTATAAAAAGCCCTACTCTAGCTGTGGGAAAAGCTCAACTTCATCAGCTATCCCGAGGTCATTCCCATGCCCAAAGCCGATCGTCGACCGCCACGAATCATTGTCGCACCCGACTCTCTGAAAGGAAGTTTATCGGCCAGAGCAGCAGCGGCCGCAATTGCTACAGGTTTACATCAAGCCCTGCCGGACGTCATCCTTGATATCCAGCCGCTGGCGGACGGCGGCGAAGGCACTTTGGATGTACTCGTCGAAGTCATGGGCGCTCGCAAGGAATCAGCAACCGTACACGACCCGCTAGGCCGGCCTATTACCGCCAACTGGGGGTGGGAGCCAACCAGTAAGACCGCCATTATTGAGATGGCACAGGCCAGCGGCCTGCATCTCGTCAGCCCCGCAGAACGCGACCTCTGGCACGCCACCAGTTATGGCACAGGCGAACTGATCTCGCTGGCAATGGAACGCAACCCGCGCCACATCATCATCGGACTGGGAGGCACCGCAACCAATGACGGCGGTGCCGGGATACTGCAAGCAATGGGCGGCAGTCTCCTCGATCATAGCGGCCGCCCGATCCCACCCGGACCGGCAGGCCTGAGGACCCTGGCCACCGCAAATATCAACTCGATTAGAAGACGCAGCGCCCAAATAAAGGTTACACTGTTGACCGATGTCAGAAACCCGCTCACCGGCTTATCCGGTGCCACTGCCATATATGGCCCGCAAAAAGGGCTTCGCGCCAATGACTGGTATGAGATGGACCGTGTGCTTGGTCAGTTGGCAACCACGCTTGCCGGTGGCCACGAACCTCGCCCATCAACAGATCTAGCCGGTAGCGGGGCAGCAGGAGGCGCCGCCTATGCACTGGCGGTCGCAATGAACGGCCAAATCATTTCGGGCGCCAAATTCATCATAGATATTACCGGCCTCGCAGCCAAGATCGCGACAGCCGATTTCGTGTTCACCGCAGAGGGACACCTCGATCACCAGACCGCACAAGGCAAGTTGATTGCTCACCTCGCAAGCCAAGCGCGCGCGGCAAAAGTCCCTCTAATAGCCTTGGCTGGGAAGATCTCCGCCACGTCTGATGAATTAGCAGCATTGGGCATAACCGCCGCGCTGTCCATAACCAATGGCCCGATCAGCGAGCAAGAAGCGATGTCACAAGCCGAAATTCTGCTTCGTGAACAGGTCACTCGGATCGGCACGCTACTCTCGCTAGGCATCAAAAAAGCCCCAAGATAACCCGGGGCTTCTTTAATGCTTAGGCACAAATCAAATCGAAGCTCCCTCACTACCGGACGCACTGCCGGAGGAAGCAGCAGAGGCAATATCAGAAGGCGCCCGATCAACCAACTCTACATACGCCATTGGCGCAGCATCACCAGCACGATAGCCACATTTCAGAATGCGGATGTAACCCCCCGGACGGTTCTTGTAGTGGGGGCCAAGGTCGGTGAACAGCTTGCCTACCACAGCCTTGTCACCAGTACGGGCAAAAGCTAGCCGCCGAGCGGCAACGGAATCCTCCTTTGCCAGCGTGATCAAAGGTTCGACCACACGACGCAGTTCTTTTGCCTTGGGTAGGGTAGTCTTAATAACTTCATGATTCAATAGAGAAACGGTCAGCGATCGCATTAAAGCGCTACGCTGCGCGGCGTTACGCCCAAGCTGACGTCCAGATTTACGATGACGCATTTTGTATATTCCTTTGAATCACAAGCGTCACACGGACGCTTTGTTGGATTGATTCTGAAGTTCAGCAGGCGGCCAGTTCTCGAGCTTCATACCCAATGACAGCCCCTGCTTGGCCAGTACGTCTTTGATCTCCGTCAAGGATTTCTTACCCAGATTAGGCGTCTTGAGCAACTCGATCTCCGTACGCTGAACGAGATCGCCGATGTAATAGATATGTTCAGATTTGAGGCAATTCGCTGAGCGAACGGTTAGCTCAAGATCGTCAATCGGGCGCAGCAACACTGGATCCACCGTCGGCTCTTCTGCCATCGGGGCTTCAGCTGCCTCCGCCTTAAGATCGACGAATACGGACAGCTGGTCAACCAGAATCCTTGCAGCGTGACGAATCGCGTCCTCGGCCCTAATCGAGCCGTTGGTTTCAATATCCAAAATCAGGGAGTCCAAGTCGGTTCGCTGCTCAACACGGGCGCGCTCAACCGAATACGCCACCTTGCGGATCGGCGAGAACGACGCATCCAAGAGCAGACGACCGACATGAGTTGCCCCCTGCTCCCGACGCACACTGGCCGGCACATAACCCCTTCCGCGTTCGACACGGAAAGACATGTTCAGCTTACCCTGCTCGTTCAAGGTCGCGATCACATGATCGGGGTTCATTACCTCGACAGTATGATCGGCCTTGATGTCGGCAGCGGTCACTACACCCGGCCCTGTCTTCTTGATTGTCAGCGTCGCTTCGTCACGACCATGCAGCGCAACCGAGAGACCCTTGAGGTTCAAAAGGATCTCGATCACGTCCTCCTGTACACCTTCAATGCTGGTGTACTCATGGAGAACACCTTCGATCTCAGCCTCGGTTACAGCAACCCCCGGGATGGCGGCAAGCAGAACCCGACGCAATGCATTACCTAATGTATGGCCGAAACCCCGCTCCAGCGGCTCAAGAACCACCCTTGCACGTGTTTCATCGACAGCCTGAACGTCAACAAGACGCGGCTTGAGGAGTTCGGTAGAACCCAATTGCATCAGAGCACCTCCAGATGATTACTTGGAGTAGAGCTCGACCACCAGAGATTCGTTGATCTCTGCCGGCAGATCACTACGGGCAGGCACGGCCTTAAAAACACCTTCCATTTTGTCGGCATCTACGGAGATCCAATCCACCGTACTACGCTGGGAAGCTAGCTGCAGTGCATCCTTAATACGTTGCTGTTTCTTAGCCGATTCACGCACAGAGATCACGTCTCCAGGGGCAACCTGATAGGACGGAATGTTCACCGTCATCCCGTTGACCAGTATGGCACGGTGGCTGACCAATTGACGCGCTTCGGCACGGGTGGACGCGAAACCCATGCGATAAACGACGTTGTCCAGACGCGACTCCAGTAGCTGCAACAGGTTCTCACCGGTGGAACCCTTAAGATTTGCCGCCTTCTTGAAATAGTTACGGAACTGCCGCTCCAGCACGCCATACATACGACGCAGCTTTTGCTTTTCCCGCAGCTGCAGACCGTACTCAGAAATTTTCCCCCGACGGGTTGCGCCATGCTGACCAGGCGGACGATCGTGGTGACACTTACTTTCTAGCGCGCGAATGCCAGACTTCAGGCCCAAATCAGTGCCTTCACGCCGACTGAGCTTACACTTAGGACCAAGATAGCGAGCCATCGAGAATCCTCCTGTTACACGCGACGCTTCTTAGGCGGACGGCAACCGTTGTGCGGGATGGGGGTCACATCAGTGATCACGCCAATTTTAAAGCCAATCGCGTGCAATGCGCGAATGGCGGATTCACGACCCGGACCGGGACCTTTAATCTCAATATCAATGTTTTTGACCCCATAGGCTTTGGCTGCTTCACCAGCACGTTCAGCAGCCACCTGCGCCGCAAACGGAGTAGACTTGCGCGAACCACGAAAGCCAGAGCCACCTGAAGTAGCCCAGGTCAAAGTGTTACCCTGACGATCCGTGATGGTTACGATCGTGTTGTTGAACGACGCATGCACATGCGCCACAGCATCAGTAACGACGCGCTTGCCTTTCTTACGCGCCGATGCAACAGATTTTGCCATTTATCCTACTCTCGATAATCGAAGAATATGAAGCCGGATCACTTCTTGATCAGGCGACGTGGACCCTTGCGCGTACGCGCATTCGTTTTAGTGCGCTGACCACGAACGGGCAAACCACGACGGTGACGAAGACCGCGGTAGCAACCCAGATCCATCAGGCGCTTAATGTTCATGGACACTTCACGTCGAAGATCACCCTCGACCTTGAACTTGCTCACTTCGGCACGAAGCGCTTCCACTTCGGCCTCGGACAGATCACGCACCTTACGATCCGGGGCAACGCCAGCCGCTGCACAGATAGACTTTGAGCGGCTCAGGCCGATGCCGTAAATCGATGTCAGTGCGATCACTACGTGCTTCTGTACGGGAATATTAATCCCTGCAATACGAGCCATTTATGCAACCCCCGAAAAACGGACGCGAAATTGTAATCCACCACGTCCGGGTAATCAACAAAATACTTTTACGAAACCGTAATTTAGGATCGGCCCATGCCGCCTTTGAAGTGCGCTTTTCTCATCAAGCTATCGTACTGATGCGACACCAGGTGTGACTGAATCTGCCCCATGAAATCCATGGTCACGATCACGATAATCAGCAACGACGTTCCACCAAAATAAAACGGCACATTCCAGTAAAGGATCAAAAACTCGGGCAAGAGACAGACCGCGGTGATATAAATCGCGCCCCAGAAAGTCAGTTTTGTCAAAACCCCATCGATATAACGAGCGGTCTGCTCACCCGGACGGATACCCGGAATGAACGCACCGGAACGCTTGAGGTTATCCGCTGTATCTCTGGCATTGAATACCAGCGCGGTATAGAAGAAACAGAAAAAAATGATCGCCGCAGCATAGAAAATAACGTAGAGCGGCTGACCAGGCGACAAGGTGCTCGCAATAGTCTGCAGCCACCCCATGCCCTCCGTACGACCAATCCAATCCCCAATGGTCGCCGGAAACAGGATAATACTCGACGCAAATATCGGCGGAATCACGCCAGCCATATTAAGTTTGAGTGGCAGATGCGAGCTCTGTCCACCCAGTATCGCGCGACCTTGTTGACGCTTGGCATAGTTAACCGTAATGCGACGTTGTCCGCGTTCGACGAATACAACAAAGGCAGTCACGGCCAAAACCAACGCCATCAACACGATCATGGTGAAGATATGCAGCTCACCAATACGAACTAACTCGAACGTTCCCCCGATCGCCGACGGCAGACCCGCCACGATACCGGCAAAAATAATGATCGAGATGCCGTTGCCGACGCCACGCTCGGTGATCTGCTCGCCCAGCCAAACCAGCAACATGGTCCCAGTCACCAGCGACAGGGTTGCAACAAATAAGAATCCGAAGCCAGGATTGATGACCAGTGGCGCACCACCGACCGACTGCCCCTGCAATGCAATAGAAACGCCCAGAGCCTGAAACGTTGCCAACACCACGGTGCCATAGCGGGTGTACTGCGTGAGCTTGCGCCTGCCGGCCTCGCCTTCCTTCTTCAGTCGTTCCATCGACGGCACGACCGCTGTCAGCAACTGCACGATAATCGCTGCCGAAATGTAGGGCATGACCCCCAATGCCAACAACGACATCCGTTCCAGTGCACCGCCCGAGAACATGTTGAACATGTCCAGAATCGACCCACGCGCCTGGTCAAATAGCAGTCGCATGACATCCGTATCGATGCCGGGCAATGGAATGAATGTCCCGATCCGGAAGACCACCAGAACGAGAATCACAAAGAAAATACGCTGACGCAACTCGGTCAAATGACCGGCCCCAGCCAGCGCCGCGATGCCTGCATTCGCCTGTGCCACGAATTACTCCACTTTGCCACCGGCGGCGATAATTGCTTCACGCGCGCCTTTGGTCAGTTTAACGTCTTTGACTTCCAGGGCTTTGGAAACTTCACCGGACAAAATGACCTTGACGAACTCCGTATCACGACGAACCACACCGGCGTCTTTGAGCGCCTGCAGCGACAGTTCGGAACCTTTAAGCTTTGCTAACTCGCTGGTACGAACTTGAGCGCTAACCAGTGACTTGCGTGACTTGAAACCGACCTTGGGCAACCGGCGTTGGATCGGCATCTGACCGCCTTCGAACCCCACTTTGTGGTAACCGCCAGAGCGAGCCTTTTGACCCTTGTGGCCACGGCCAGCTGTTTTGCCCAGTCCCGAGCCGATACCACGACCTACGCGAACGCGGGAATGACGGCTACCCGGCGCCGGGGAAATGGTATTTAAACGCATCTTATGCCTCCTCAACCTTCAACAGGTAGGCCACACGGTTGATCATGCCCCGGTTTTCCGGTGTATTGGGCACCTCCACGGTGTGGCGAATGCGACGCAATCCAAGACCGCGTACGCAGGCTTTGTGTGACTCCAAGCGACCGTTGATTGACTTGACCAATGTCACCCGCAGTTTGCTATTCACTGTGCTCATCCTGCATTACCCTAGAATATCTTCAACGCGCTTACCACGCTTCGCCGCAATCTGTTCCGGCGAACGGATTCCCTTTAAACCTTTGAGCGTCGCAAGAACCACGTTCATGTGGTTACGGGTACCTATACACTTGGCCAGTACATTACGTACGCCTGCCGCTTCGAAAACGGCGCGCATCGCACCACCAGCGATAATACCGGTACCTTCTGATGCCGGCTTCATGAATACCTTGGCCGCACCGTGGTGACCCTTGGTCTCATAAAACAAAGTGCCATTATTCAGCGGTATTTCAACCATACTAGCGCGAGCGCGCTCCAGGGCCTTCTGAATTGCCGCCGGCACTTCTCTGGCCTTACCATAGCCGAAGCCAACACGACCGTTGCCATCACCAACCACGGTCAGTGCGGTAAAAGAAAACTGGCGACCACCCTTGACGACTTTCGCGACACGCTTAACAGCCACCAGCTTTTCAATCAGGCCATCAGCTGTTTCAGATTCTAATCTACTCATCATCCTTCCTCTTAAAATTCGAGGCCGGCTTCACGAGCCGCCTCAGCCAGGGCTTTGATCCGACCGTGAAACAGAAAACCCGAACGATCAAAGGCAACCCGGCTAATGCCCTTCTCTTTTGCACGCTCGGCAATGGCACGACCTACCAGCTTTGCCGCATTGATATTGCCGGTATAGGTACCTTTCGGAACCACTGCCTTCATCTGCGAAGAAGCCGCTGCCACCACTTCCTTCCCATTAGGGGCAATAATCTGTGCATAAATGTGCTTCGGCGTGCGATGGACGCTCAGCCGATAGACACCTAGGGCGCGTATCTTTGCCCGAGTACGACGGGCTCTGCGCAAACGTTTTAAACGCTTTTGGGTACTTGCGCTCATCTCACACCTTATTTCTTCTTAGCTTCCTTACGGAGAACGTTTTCCTCCGCATATTTCACACCCTTACCCTTATAAGGCTCCGGCGGACGGAATGCGCGAATTTCAGCAGCAACCTGACCGACTTTCTGTTTGTCCGCTCCACGAATCACGATCTCGGTCTGAGATGGGGTCTCAACCGAAATACCTTCCGGCATTGGATAGTTAATCGGGTGAGAGAAACCCAGCTCAAGATTGAGGGTATTGCCCTGGGCTTGGGCTCGATAACCCACACCTACCAGCTGTAGACGACGCTCAAACCCAGTGCTGACACCCGTTACGTTGTTATTTGCAAGTGCACGCATGGTCCCGGCTATAGCCATGTCAGCACCATCAACTGGAGAGAAGACCAGCGCGCCGTCCTTCAGCTCCACATTCACGCTTTCATGTACAACCTGCTCTAGGGTACCTTTCGGTCCCTTGAAGGAGATCAATTGGCCATCAATTTTAACTTCTACGCCTTTGGGAAGGGCGACCGGCTTTTTGGCTACTCGGCTCATGACTTCCCCTTTAAGAAACTTGGCAGATGATTTCGCCGCCTTCGTTTAGACGACGAGCCTCACGATCAGACATCATGCCGCGAGATGTTGACACAACAGCCACACCCAGCCCGCCAAGCACAACCGGGATCTCATCAGCCGACTTGTATACCCGCCGACCAGGGCGACTTACACGCTGCAGATTCTCGATAACTGGACGGCCCTCAAAGTACTTGAGGGTAATGGTCATTTCTCGCTTGACGTCACCAGAAACAGTAACGTCTGCGATGTAGCCTTCGTTCTTCAATACTTCAGCGATCGCCAGCTTCTGCTTAGACGCCGGCATGGTAACGGTAGCCTTCTTGGCGGCTTGAGCGTTACGAATGCGGGTCAGCATATCGGCGATTGGATCACTCATACTCATACTTCATTCCTCTCCAATCACCAGCTAGCCTTGCGCAAACCGGGAATGTCCCCCTTCATTGCGTGCTCACGCAACTTGTTGCGACCCAGACCGAACTTGCGGTAAACGCCTTTCGGACGACCGGTAATCTGACAACGACGAACCTGACGGATCGGGCTGGAATCGCGCGGCAAGGAAGCTAGTTTGGCCTGCGCTTGCATGCGCTCTTCAAAGCTTGTTTCCGGGTTTACAATAATAGCCTTGAGTTCCGCACGCTTGGCTGCATAGCGAGTTGCTAGCTTAGCGCGACGAAGCTCTCGGTTGATCATGCATTTCTTAGCCATGATTGCTCCTTAGCGGCGGAACGGGAAATTAAAGCCTTCGAGTAGGGCGCGAGCTTGCTCATCGTTCTTCGCCGTGGTTGTAAACGTAATATCGAGACCACGAATGGTATCGATCTTGTCGTAATCGATCTCTGGGAAGATGATTTGCTCGCGAACACCCATGCTGTAATTACCACGACCATCAAACGACTTCGGGTTCAAACCCCGAAAATCGCGGATACGCGGAATCGCAATGTTCACCAAGCGATCGAGAAACTCATACATACGGGGACCCCGCAAGGTTACCTTGACACCCAGCGGCATACCCTTGCGCAACTTGAATCCAGCGATGGACTTGCGCGCGTAAGTGATCACAGCCTTTTGACCTGCGATGGCACTCAGTTCCTCTAGTGCATTGTTGACGATTTTTTTGTCACGCGCAGAATCACCTAAACCCATGTTCAAGGTTATCTTGGTGAGCTTCGGAACGGCCATCACGTTGTCTAGAGCGAGCTTCGACTGAAGCTCCCTACGCAACGTATGGTAATAATATTCCTGAAGTCGAGCCATTTTAACAAAAACCCTTATGCATCAACGACTTCGCCGTTGGATTTGAAATAGCGAACTTTGCGACCGTCTTCAAGCGTTTTAAAGCCGACTCGATCGCCCTTTTGGGTCGCGGGATTAAACAGCATCACATTGGAAATATCAATCGGCTTTTCCATTTCGATAATTCCACCGGTACGGCCCAACAACGGATTTGGCTTCTGATGCTTCTTGACGATGTTGATGCCTTCAACCACAACCTTTCGGCCCTTAGCGACCACTCGCAGCACAGTACCCCGGCGACCCTTGTCCTTACCGGCAATGACGATAACATCATCACCTTGACGAATCTTGCGCATTGTTACGTCTCCCTTAAATCACTTCGGGCGCAAGCGACACGATCTTCATAAACTTGTCACTTCGCAGTTCACGAGTGACAGGCCCAAAGATCCGAGTGCCGATCGGCTCAAGCTTATTGTTGAGCAGTACAGCCGCATTACTGTCAAAACGAATCAGCGAGCCATCAGGACGACGTACGCCCTTAGTAGTGCGAACCACGACAGCGTTATACACGTCGCCTTTTTTCACCTTGCCACGGGGAATTGCGTCCTTAACGGAGACCTTGATAATGTCACCAATACCGGCGTAACGACGATGAGAGCCACCCAGCACCTTAATGCACTGGAGCTTTTTAGCACCGCTGTTATCAGCCGAGTCTAGAATTGTTTGCATCTGAATCACGATACACCCCCTTACTCGGCAGCGCGTTCAATAACGCGTACCAGGTTCCAAGATTTGGTTTTTGAAATCGGACGGCACTCAACGATTTCTACGCGATCACCAGTGCGACAGGTGTTGTTAGCGTCATGGACATGCAACTTGGTGGTACGTGAAATGTATTTACCATATACTGGGTGTTTCACACGACGTTCAATCGCCACCACAATGGACTTGTCCATCTTGTCACTGACTACCGTCCCCACGCGGGTACGGGCTTTCTTTTTTTCGCTGTTCGCACTCATGATTGGCCACGCTCCTTCTCGGCGATAATTGTCTTAATGCGGGCAATGTTACGACGTGCCGCTCTTAACAAATGAGTTTTACCTTTCTGATTTATCGCCAGCTGCATCCGCAAGTTCAGCTGCTCACGACGCACCGACAGCAGCTCTTCACGCAACTCGTCAACTGACTTTTTACGCAGTTCACTCGCTTTCATCACATCATCACTCGAGATACAAACGTGGTCTTCACCGGCAACTTGGCAGCAGCCAGAGCGAATGCTTCACGCGCTACTTCTTCCGAGACTCCTTCGATTTCATACAGCATCTTGCCTGGCTGGACCTTGCAAACCCAGTGCTCAACAGAACCCTTACCCTTACCCATACGCACTTCGAGAGGCTTTTGGGTAACCGGCACATCCGGGAAAATCCGGATCCAGATCTTGCCTCCACGCTTTACGTGACGGCTGATAGCTCGACGTGCGGCTTCAATTTGACGGGCAGTGATGTTCCCTCTTTCGAGCGCTTTCAGTCCAAATTCGCCGAAGCTCACTTTATTGCCGGTGTTGGCAATGCCTCGGTTTTTACCTTTGAACTGCTTGCGATATTTTGTACGTTTTGGCTGCAGCATAATTCAAAGCTCCAATAAATAAACCGTTTTAAACCGGCAATCAGGCGGCGGATTGATTTTTAGCCGGAGTGCGACCAAAGATCTCACCCTTGCAAATCCAAACCTTGACACCGATAATCCCGTACGTGGTCTTCGCTTCGGCAATACCATAGTCTATGTCAGCGCGCAGAGTGTGTAGCGGCACACGACCTTCACGATACCATTCGGTACGCGCGATCTCAGCACCGCCCAAGCGGCCAGCAACACTAACCTTTACACCTAGCGCACCCAAGCGCATAGTAGTCTGCACCGCCCGCTTCATAGCGCGACGAAACATTACGCGACGCTCCAACTGCTGAGCAATACTGTCTGCCACCAGCTGCGCGTCGAGTTCAGGCTTGCGAATCTCTTCGACATTAATCTTCACTGCGTTGGGTTCCAGACCCAACATCGGTGCCACTTCCTTTCGCAGCTTCTCGATGTCTTCACCCTTCTTGCCAATCACAATGCCCGGACGAGCGGTGTGAATGGTGATGAATGCAGAACGAGCTGGCCGCTCGATCTGGATACGCGAAACCGACGCATTCTTCAGTTTTTCTTTGAGGAATTCACGTACCTGAATATCCTGATTGAGGGTGCTGGCGAAGGACTTGGAATCAGCATACCAGCGAGAATTCCAATCAGAGGAGATGCCGAGACGGATGCCGACTGGATGTACTTTTTGCCCCATGACTACTCTCCGTTAAACTTCCGAGACGGTGACAGTAATGTGGCTGGTCCGCTTGAGGATACGCGCACCACGCCCCTTCGCACGCGCACGGAAGCGCTTCAGCGTCGGACCTTCATCGACATATATCTCGGCAATCTTTAACCGATCGACATCAGCACCTTCGTTGTTTTCGGCATTTGCGATCGCTGACTCAATAACCTTGCGAACTAGACCGGCACCTTTTTTGGTACTAAAGGTCAAAGTTTCGATCGCAGCCGCTACGGACTGACCACGGACCATATCCGCAATCAGACGCGCCTTCTGGGCAGAAATACGCGCGTAACGATATGTTGCACTAGCTTGCATGACTCATTCTCCTCATCAGCGCGTCTTCTTGTCGGCCACATGCCCCCTAAAAGTACGCGTAGGCGCGAACTCACCGAGCTTGTGACCAACCATGTTTTCGTTAATCAGCACCGGCACATGTTGACGACCGTTATGTACTGCAATGGTCAGACCGATCATCTCCGGAATAATCATGGAACGACGGGACCAGGTCTTTATGGGCCGCCTGACGCCAGAAGCAACGGCCTCTTCCACCTTTTTCAGCAGATGATGATCCACAAAGGGACCTTTTTTTAGTGAACGTGGCACCTTATAAATCCTCTTACTACTTGCTACGACAACGGACAATTAACGAACAATGAACTTGTCCGTACGCTTGTTAGTTCGAGTCTTGTGGCCCTTGGTCGGCACACCCCATGGAGTAACTGGGTGACGGCCTCCAGATGTACGGCCTTCACCACCGCCGTGCGGGTGATCAACCGGGTTCATCGCGACACCACGAACGGTCGGACGAATACCCATCCAGCGCTTGGCGCCAGCCTTACCCAGTGAACGTAGGTTATGCTCTGAATTACCCACCTCTCCCAGGGTAGCACGGCAATCAGACAACACCTTGCGCGTCTCGCCTGAACGCAGGCGCAGCGTAGCATAGGCACCTTCTCGGGCTACCAACTGCGCAGAAGTACCAGCTGAACGCGCAAGCTGTGCGCCCTTGCCAGGTTGCAGCTCAACCGCGTGAATGATTGAACCAACCGGAATGTTACGCAGTGGCAACGCATTACCCACACGAATAGGCGCGTTTGCGCCTGATTGCAGGCGATCGCCCGCTTTCACTCCCTTAGGCGCCAAGATGTAACGACGTTCGCCATCTGCATAACGGACCAGAGCGATATTGGCACTGCGATTCGGATCATACTCCAGACGTTCGACCACGCATGGCACATCGTCCTTGTTACGCTTGAAATCAATAATGCGATAGTGGCGCTTGTGACCGCCGCCACGGTGACGAACCGTAATACGACCAGCGTTGTTACGCCCACCGGATTTGGACTTTTTCTCAAGCAGCGCCGCGTAAGGAGCGCCTTTGTGAAGATCCGACCTGTCAATCTTGATAACTGCACGACGGCCCGCCGAGGTCGGTTTGGTTTTTATAAGAGCCATTTACTATTCCTCCCTCAAGCAGATATGCCAAAATCGATGGTCTGACCTTCAGCCACAGTCACATAGGCCTTTTTCCAAGACGCGCGCTTGCCTTTGATATTACGGAAGCGACGGGCCTTACCTGGCATGTTAACCACATGCACATCATCGACCTTCACGTCGAATATCATCTCAACCGCCGCCTTGACGTCGGCCTTAGTGGCATCACGAGACACTTTGAAGACGTACTGGTTATTCTCTGCAACACGACTTGCTTTTTCGGTTACAACCGGTGCACGCAACACTTCAAACAAACGCTCCTTTCTCATGACAGCCACTCCTCAACCATCTTGATGGCACCGGCGGTGATCACGACCTTGTCAGCACTAATCAGGCTTACCGGATCTAGCGAACTTACCGTCAGGTAACCCAACTCAATTACATTACGCGATCCCAAGTACACGTTTTCGTCAAACGCCTCGGTCACAATTAGACGGCGACCTGCATTCAACCCCATGCTGTTCAGCAAACTCAGTACTTCTTTGGTTTTGGGAGCCGCAACCTTGAATTCGTCCACAATGACCACCCGATCTTGACGCAGCAGCTCCGAAAAAATCGAACGCATCGCAGCGCGGTAGGCCTTGCGATTTATCTTTTGTTTATAGGAACGGGGACGGGCTGCAAAGGTCACGCCACCGGTACGCCAAATCGGACTCCGAGTACTACCCGCGCGTGCGCGACCGGTACCCTTCTGACGCCAAGGTTTGGTGTTTCCACCGGAAACTTCCGCACGACTGGGTTGTTTTTTGGTACCGGCACGACCACCGGCTAAATAAGCCACGACCGCTTGGTGCACTAGGCTTTCGTTGTAAGCACGCCCAAAAACATTGTCAGAGACGGTCAGCGCATTACCGTTAAGCATTTTAACTTCCATTACGCTTACCCTCACGACTTCAATTTCACGGAAGGACGAACGATGACGTCGCCACCGGTGGCACCAGGCACTGCGCCTTTCACCAACAGCAAACCGCGCTCAGCATCCACACGAACCACTTTCAGATTCAACGCACTGACGCGCTTTGCACCCATGTGTCCCGACATTTTTTTGCCTGGGAACACCCGACCCGGAGTCTGATTCTGACCGATAGAACCCGGTACACGATGTGACAGTGAGTTGCCGTGGGACGCGTCTTGAGTTCGGAAGTTGTAGCGCTTAACGGTACCCGCAAAGCCCCTGCCCTTACTCTGACCCGTAACATCCACCGCAGGCACGCCTTCAAATATGGATACCGTGATTTCAGACCCCAGCTGGTACTGGCTCAACACGTCGCTATCCACGCGAAATTCCCACACGCCGCGACCAGCCTCAACGCCCGCTTTCGCAAAGTGACCCGCCATAGGCTTGGTCACGCGAGACGGGCGACGCTTACCAGTGGTTACCTGAATAGCGCAATAACCATCGGTTTCTGGGGTGCGAAGTTGTGAGACCCGATTGGGGCTTACCTCAATGACAGTCACTGGAATCGACACGCCGGATTCATCGAAAACCCGAGTCATGCCAACCTTGCGACCGACTACACCTAATGCCATTTTCTTATCCTCTTAAAACGGCGCCGATTACGATTGACCGGTTCACCGAAAAAGCCTAGCCCGACGCGCACAACACGCATCGGGCTGAAAAAAGAGTGGTGTATTTTAGCAAAGATGCAAGGCATGGCAAGAATTTAATATTGCCATGCCTCTCATCCGACTTAGTTCAGACGAATTTGAACATCTACACCGGCTGCCAGGTCCAGTTTCATCAGAGCGTCTACGGTCTTGTCCGTCGGATCAACGATATCCAGCATACGCTTGTGGGTACGCAGCTCGTACTGGTCGCGTGCATCCTTATTGACGTGAGGAGAAATCAGGACGGTGAAACGCTCTTTACGAGTGGGCAGCGGAATGGGACCCTTTACACGGGCACCGGTCCGCTTGGCCGTCTCGACAATTTCGCTGGCAGAACGGTCAATCAAACGATGATCGAATGACTTCAGACGAATGCGTATAGTTTGACCAGCCATGTTTAATTACTCGATGATCTTGGACACAACGCCGGCGCCGACGGTACGGCCACCTTCACGGATGGCGAAGCGCAGACCTTCTTCCATGGCAATCGGGCTGATCAGGCTGACCGTTATAGCAACATTATCTCCCGGCATCACCATT
>Ga0129303_100034_pt1 | contig 15358 bp, 18 predicted proteins | sample ElbSprsedimmetaG_FD_94490 | JGI IMG/M metagenome (GOLD analysis project Ga0129303, IMG submission 94490) | Hot spring sediment bacterial and archeal communities from California, USA to study Microbial Dark Matter (Phase II) - Elbow Spring... | ecosystem: Environmental > Aquatic > Thermal springs... | reverse complement strand
TCAAGGCATTAGCGGTCATGTAGTAGAAGCTGAGGGGTTTGATCGGTTTATCCAGCCCCCAGTCATTATCATAGCCGGCCACAATCAACCCCCAGCGGTTGACGAACTTCAAACTCTCGAAGGCCCAGTGTTTTTCCAGGGGGTTAGGGATTTTGTAATCCCGTATATATCCCCCCATATCTTTAAGCATCTTCTGGATTTCTGCCACATCCTGGGAGTTAAGGGCTATCTCTTTAAAACCCCGGCCGGTTTTGAGGGAATGGGCACAGGCCACCCCCGCCGCGTCTGCCGTGGCCATGCCCACCGGCACCACCCTGGCGCTACCGGCGGCCAGATGGGTGTAGCCGGCTGAGCGGCCCACCACCAGGAGGTTTTCTACCCGGACGGGTACTAGGCAGCGGAAAGGTATGCTGTAGACTACCGGCCGCCCGTAGACATATCCCGTATCTTGGGGAGAGGTGGCCTGCACATCCACCGGGTAGGATCCCAGGGCTATGGCGTCGGGGAAATAGCGGTTAAAGACCACGTCATTTATATCCAGCTGATAAAGGGCCTTTATATGCCGGGTCTCCCTGATGTATAGCTCAGGGGCTGACCCCAGGAGTTCCGCCTTTTCAAACCCTGGGAGGTTTTTCTTTAAAAAGCTGGTGATGGCCGGAAGCTCCTTTCGGGCCAGCTCCAGGGCCTCTTTCTTAGAAGCCTCCTCCAGCCCGTTTACATAAAAAATCTGCAGGGCATTGATGAGCACAGAACCATCCTTCTGTCGGGCCACATTCAACCCCCTCAGCCGCAGGCGGGGAGTAGAGGGCTGATACTTCTTACCCAGTTGAGCAAATCCCCAGGCAGCCCTCTCGTTTATTTTGGTGCCCTCGAACTGACCTCCCTTCACCGCAGCGGTGAGGGTCTCCCAATCGATGTTGCCCAGCTGGAAGATTAAAGTGGCCGCCTGACAGCGGGAAGGCTCCCCCATATCTTCAGCCCCTACGGTATAGGGAACTCCGGCCGCAGCCGCCAGATCAGCATCGGCGCTGGCATCTATGAACCTTTCGGCATAGAGGTTTAACTCCTGACCGTCCCGCTTTACCCTGATCCCCACCAATTTTTCCCCTTGGAGCAGCGGCTCCACCAGGCGGGTATTCAGGCTCAAAGCAATATTGGGGTGGCTGGATACCATGTCTTGAAAGATCCCCTTAGCCTCCTCCACGTCGAAAACCGGGCTTTTACCTATCCGCTTGTAGAATTCCAGGAAAGTCCCCCGGGTCAGGAGTTCATGCTGGGGGCCATAGTTCATGTCCAGAAAATTTAACCAGCCATAGGTGAACAGCCCTCCCAGCCCTTCCCTCTCCTCCACCAGGAGGACCGAAAGGCCCTGACGGGCCGCGGCCACGGCAGCGGCTATCCCCTCCGGCTGACCCCCGAACACTATAACGTCATAGCGGGCCCCCTCTGTTGGAGGAGGAGCAGGGGGACAATCCCCTATGGGTCTGGATCTACCCCCGGCGCAGGAGGCCGCCAGTACAGAGAGGAGCAATATTGTCCCCCAGAGTATCCATTTCCTGAACACCTTACCTCCCCCTATTCCAGATGTTTAATCCGGCATCCAGGGGCGAAAACCCAAAACCGGTTGCCAGTAAAATTAACCAGAGCTGCCAGAGCAGTGGCCGCCCCTTTGGCCAAGAGCACTCCCAGAAAGACCCTCAGACCGTAAAGGGCTGCCAGGGAAACCCCCATAGAGACCAAATTGACCGACAAGAATTTTATGGCTTCCCCTCCTTTGGGGGTGCCCTTCATTTCAAAAGTCCAGTAGCGGTTTAAAACAAAGCTGTTTATAATGCCGCAGGTGTAAGAGATCACCTGGGCCACCATGTAATATACGCCCCAAAAAGTGAGGAGGCAGAACACGCTGAAGTCTACGGCGGTGTTGGCCACTCCCACCAGATTAAATTTTACAAAACGAAACGCCTCTTTTTTAAGTTCTATTTTCATCAAATCCCACCCGACTGGCAATGATATAAAGGGGCCTATTGCGGGCCTCGTCGTAAATACGGGCCACGTAAATACCCAGCAAACCCAGGAAGAAGAGGTTGACCCCCGTCAAGAAAATCATTGCCGAAAGAAGCACATTTCCCCAGAGGCTGGCTGGGGCAGGTCGGACAAGCAAAACCACCAGGAGGTAGGCCATACCTCCCAGGGCCAAGATCCCCCCTACCTTGAGGCTAATTTCCAGGGGAAGGTGGGAGAAGGAGGTGAGGCCGTCCCAGGCCAGCTTGAGCATCTTCTTCAAGCTGTACTTGGTTTCCCCGGCAAATCTCGGGTCCCTCACATATTCCACCGCCGCCTGTTTAAAGCCCGCCCAGCTCACCAGCCCCCGCACGTAGCGGTTCTTTTCCCTGATGTCCTTGAGCACCTGGCAAACCTTCCGGTCCAAAAGGCGGAAATCCCCCACATCTACCGGGATGGGCAGGTTGGTCATTCTCTGAAGAAGCCGGTAGAACAGGGCAGCGGTGAATTTTTTAAAAAAGCCCTCTCCCTTGCGCTTTATCCTCTTACCATACACCACCTCATAGCCTTCTTTCCATTTGGCTACCATGGAGGGTATCACTTCGGGGGGATCCTGAAGATCCGCATCTATCACTATAACCGCCTCGCCGGAAGCGTGGTCCATCCCCGCGGTTATGGCTATCTGATGGCCGAAATTGCGGGAAAAATTGATGAGCTTTACCCTGGGATCCTGGCGGCAGATCTCGGTGATTATCTCCTGGGACCTGTCGGTACTGCCGTCGTTGACGAATATAAGCTCATAGGGCTCCCCTAGACTTTCCATAACTTTTCTGAGGCGGGTATAAGTCTCCCTTATGACCAACTCTTCGTTGAACACGGGCACCACTACCGAATATCGAGGCAGGCTCAAATCCCTTTCCCCCTTCAGACCACAAAGAAGTAGTTGTTTATAAAGGCGATCACGTATATCACGTTCAGGCCCCAAAAAAGGCTCAGGTAAAAAAACTCTAAAGGGGGATTATTTCTGACAAGATCTTCCAGGTACAGAAATACCGGCCAAGCGGACATCATATACCTTACCATGCTGGTCATATCGGAACCGGCGGTGGCGTGGGAGAGGAGCAGGGAGGAAAGCCCGTAGGCGAAAAGGATGGCTTCCCCGCCGTTCAATTTCTTCAGCTTAGTTTTTCTGAAAAACCCCCCCAGATAGCCGCCGAAGACCGCGGTGGTCATGATGAACGAGATGGGACCGTTATCCCATCCCCCGTGGGGGGAAAGGAAATAGGGGTCTTTTAAGTATAAAATATAAGTCAATAAAGGAAAAGTGGTGGTGCGCCCCCAGTTGAGCTCCTCGTGGAACACAGCCCAAAAATCTCCGGTGATGCTTTTCAAATAAAGGCAATAGGCCAGAAGGGGTAACCCAGCCAGAAAGCCATAGACAATGGCCCTGGCCCACAATCTAGGGCCTAAGTTTTGCCTCTCCTGGTAAATCATGAAGATTAACATAAAGGCTATATTGAGGAATCCCGGAATCCGGGTGATGCTGGAAAGGGAAGCGAAGATCAGGGCGGGGAAATATCTGCCCCTGAGGGTGCAGTAAAAGGTTAAAACAGAGAGGAGCAGAAAAAGGCTCTCGGTGTAGAGCAGGGAGAAGTAAAGGGAGGCCGGGTATAGCATCAGCAGCCACAGGGCCTTTAACCCGCCTTCTTCCTGCCGCCATTCCCTTATAAAAAGATAGAGAAAAATCAGGGCCAGATAAAAACACCCATTGGAAAAAATGATGCCCACCAGGCGGCCGTCCAAAAAGGGGAAAAGAGCGCTCAAGGCCTTTACGCAGAGGGGGTAGAAGGGCAAGAACACCCAATTGGCAGCGGGATGTTCTTCTGACATCCGGTAACGGTCGTAACCCCTCTGGATTATACCCCAATACCAACAGGAGTCGAACTTATGGAGATCCTCCAAGGTGATGGGGGAGGTCTCCCTCAGGGATTCGGGGAGCACCAGCCTGGGGCAAAGCCTCCCCCAGAGCTCCTCCTCCCGATAGGAGGGTAGGCCTATGTACTTGCAGAAAAGGTTTTTCCCCAAAAAGGCGGTGAAGAACATGAGGCCCCGGTTTATCACCAGGAGCAAGGCGATCACCGCGGCTATTCTGGCCCATTCCCTCTTGGCCAAATCCGATCCCCCCTAGGTAATATTCCCTGCCCCCTGCCTATTTAAACTGAACCCCAGAAAAACGGTAGGCCGGTAAGGTTAACCCCCTCCTGAAGGCTTGGAAGCTCTCCGGAGAGGAATCGATAGGATAGAGCCATTTTCCGTCCACCTGGTTGAACCATACGGCGATCCTTATGTTGGGGTAATGGGGCAGACGAGCGAAGCACTCCTCAATCCAGGCGGCCTTATCGCCGCCCACCTCGTTGCAGGCAAATTCGGTGATCATGAAGGGTTTGTCTTTAAAGTAATACATGTATTCTCGGTAGAGGGGATCATAAATCTCGGCAAAACCCCTCCACCTGTCAGCCGGATAGCTGGTGCCGTTGTTATACCCGGTAAGGCCGATCCAATCCACCTCTTCATCCCCAGGGTAATAGAGCAAATAGTGATTCCATTTAAAGTCGGGGTAGGCCCTGTCGTGGGGGTTGAAGACGAAGACCACATTGCTCGCCCCTTCCTCCTGGAAGATGTTATACACCCTATGCCAGGCCTCCTTGAACAGATCCGCATCTTTGCCGTAATACCAGGCACACCAGGTGGACCAATCCCCGTTCATCTCATTGCCGAACCGGACGAAGACGGGGTCTTCCAGGGATTTAAAGAGCCTGGCCCAAGACCGCAGGCGGCCGTCGAATTTTCCCCGGAGGAGCTCCAGGAGGGTGGTGTCCCCTTTATCCCCATACCACCAAGGCTGGAGGGCTATCATCAACACCCTCCCGTCCCTGTACAGGGACCTCAAGGCCTCTTCCCTGAATTCCGTATCCCAGCTGGCATAGGTGATCAAAAACCGGAATTTAAAGTCCAGCTCCTCTTCCAGCCTCACCAGGTTTTCCAGAAAAAACTCGGGGCTCCCCAAGCGGGAGGGGTTCAATATGCCCCAGAGGACCTTATCCTCGGGTATTTCCAGGATGAGATTCTTTCCCTGAAGGCGGATGTGCCTTTTAACCTCAGGGGGAGGGGGGTACTTCAGAGGAGCAGGGGGAGAGGGCTTGAAGGTATACAGGATCTTATCCAGAAGGGCGGCCATATCAGAGAAATTCTCTTCCTTGGTCTTAAGCATGAAGGTGTAAACCGTATTTTTACCCGGACAGAAGAGATGATATTCGCGATAACAGGGAAAATCCTCAGAAGAAAAGGGTTCCCTAGACCAGTCGAACTTCCATATTTTAAAAGCGCCGGAGCGCCAGCACCCCTTATCCTTGACCCGGATGGTGGCCCAGCCCTTCTCCAGGCTCCTGTTGCTGTAAAATACATATTCCTCCGGGCTCTTTCTCCCCAAAGGCTGGGCCCAAACCGTGAGCTTGCCCTGCCCTGGTTTACATAAAATAGTAGCCACCCCCGGGAGGATTTCCACGCTCCAGTCCCCAGGATGGATCAGAGAAAAACCGTCGTAGGGATTCTCCAGGGTCACCCAACCCGGAGGAGGGGTATTTTCCTTTACGCCCTTGATTCCAGGCCAGGCGGTAAAGCCCCATAGGAGCAGGATCAGAGAAAAAAGAACAATCCCGGCGGGGATCCAAAAGGCCCTCTTCAAAACCTCAACCCTCCTCATATAACTTCCTCGTCGGTTATGATCAAGTCCACAGGACGATCGTGGCCCTCTTTGGCTATCCTCTCCACCACCTGCTCCTGAAAGGCCAACCCTATGGCCTTAGGCCTCCTGAGCCCTGACAAAAAGCGGTCGTAATATCCGGCCCCGTATCCCAGACGATGCCGGCTTCGATCGAAGGCCACCCCTGGCACCAATATGAGATCCAGGCTTTCCGGGTCTACTGGATAGATCCTGTCGGGCTTAGGTTCAAGGATCCCCATGGTGCCTGGAACCAGATCTCCGGGAAAATCTTCGATTTCCACCGCCATGAGTCCCTTTACCTGGGGTATGCAGAGGGGGACCGCCACCCTTTTGCCTTGGGCCAAGGCCTGCTTTATCACCTGATGGGTATCCACCTCGCTGCCAAAGGACACATAGCTCATGATCCTCTGGGCCCTCTGCCATTCCGACAGGGAGAAGAGTTTCTCCCGTATTTTGCGGCTCTTCTCTTGCCTTATAGGTTCGGGGATGGCTCGCCGTAAGGCCATCATCTTTTTCCTCAGATGGTTTTTCACAAGAGGCCCCCCATTTCAGTTCCCTTTAAGATTAGACAAAAAAAACCAGGTTTCCTCCTTGAAGTTAATCACAGATATATCCCCATACTCCACAGCCCTGAGGGCTTTATTCCTCGCCCCTTTTTCCCCAAAGCCCCTATCTCAAGGATATGGGCTGTGGATTACTCTGTTGGCAAATTGTATTGTTATTAAAGCGTTTAAGGCTTCTCTATAACCTTCCCTTCCCGCATGAGGATCACCCTATCGGCCAGTCTGTGGGCCTGATCTATGTTATGGGTTACCATGATCACAGCCTTTTCCTGGGCCAAATCCTTCAAAAGGACTTCTATTCTCTGGGTAGAATCAGGGTCTAGGCTGGAACAAGGCTCGTCCAGGAGCAAAATTTCAGGCTCCAAGGCTAAAACCCGAGCTAAAGCCAACCTCTGCTTTTGCCCCCCGGAAAGCTCTTGAGCGGAACGGTGAAGCCTATCCTTTACCTCTTCCCATAAACCTACCCTTTTCAGGATCCTTTCGCATAGCTCATGGAGAGAAACCTTGTCCATCCCCCAGTAGCGGGGGCCGAAAAGCACGTTTTCTTTAATACTCAAAGGCAAGGCTATGGGGTTTTGAAAAACCATACCTAGTTCTTTTCCTTATAATACCCGGATCTCGATAAGCATAAATATTCTCCCCCTTGAATAGAATGCTACCCTGATACCTAAAAGAGGCTTCCAACTCGGCGGTGCGGTTTAAAGATCTTAGAAGGGTGGTTTTCCCGCATCCTGAAGGGCCCAAGATGGCAACAATTCCCTTAGAGGGAAATGTCAGATTTATGTCCTTCAACACATGGTGAGATCCAAACCAAGCATGCCAAATCCCTTTTAAAAGCTCCAATCAACATGGCGGTCAAATTTATGAGCAATAGCAAGATGAGTAAAACAAGGGCAGTGCCGGAGGCCTTTTCTAAAGAGATATGCTGGCTGAAAAGAATGGAAATGTGATAGGGTAGAGCCATAACCGGCTCCCGAAGGGATCCGGTGGTGGGGGAAAACAGAGCTACTGCAGTTACCATGATGGGGGCTGTGGCCCCGGCCGCATACCCCATGGCCAACAGGGTCCCCCCAGCTATATGGGGCCAGGCCCAGGGTAGAATTACCCGGCGAAAGAGGTACCAAGGGGAAACCCCCAGCGAAAGGGCCACCAACATAAATCTCTCCCTGGCTGCCAAGAGGGCTTCCCTGAAGGTTATGACCATAACAGGAAAAACCATAATGCCCAGGGTTAATGATCCTGACAGAAGGGATATACCGTAGCCCAAGGATACCACAAAAAGGGAATAGCCGAAGAGCCCGGTCACTATGGAGGGGTTACCCGACATGGTCTGGATCGCCAGGTTTATAAACTCTCCCCACCGGGATCCCGTCCCGTAACAGGAGATATGCAAAGCGGTTATCAGGGCAAGGGGAAAGGAAAATAAAATAGAAAAGAACACCAAATAAAGGGTGCCCTTCAGGGCGGGGTATATGCCCCCTTCTTTCCCCAAGGGGGTACCCTTAGGCATGTCCCATATGAATTCCCAGTTAAGGCATCTTATGCCTTTCCAGCCCAGGTACACCCCGATGACCGTTATAACCATGCCCAGGAAGATAGCTGCAGACCAGCAGAAAAAGAGGATGAGCCTGTCTTTCCAGAACCACCTCAATCGATTTTCACCACTTCTCGAAAATATCTTTTCATGGAGAATAAAGCCAAGTTAATGGCAAACACCAGAAGCAGCAAGACCAATCCGGCAGCAAAAAGGGCGTTATAGTAAACAGTACCCCTGGCCGCAGTCCCCGTCTCGAGAGCTATTAGGGCAGAAAGGGGTTCTCCCTTTGCAAACCAAGAAAGGGGGAAGAGGCGGACATCACCGGCCAACATCAAAACGGCCATGGTTTCTCCTGCGGCCCTCCCCAGACAAAAGAGCAGGGAGGCCAGGAGGGCCTTTCTGCTCAAAGGAAGAGAGATCCGGAATACTAAATATTGGGGCGACACCCCTAAAGCCAAGGCCGCTTCCCTGTATTCTTTGGGTAGGGCACGGAAAGCCCCTTCAAGGGTGCCCACCAGGTAGGGCAAAATCATGATGGCCAGGACCAGGGAGGCGGTAAAGAGGGACTCTCCGCTGTTTATACCCAGAAATTTTTCTGCCAGGGGCACCAAAAGGGAAGCCCCCACAAATCCGTAAATTACCGAGGGGATCCCTGTCAAAAGGTTTATAAGAGGCCTCAAGAAGTAGCCCACCCATGAGGGAGCGAATTCGGCTAAAAATACGCCTGCCCCGATCCCTAAAGGTGTGGCTAAAAGGGTAGCCCCTATGGCCACCCAGAGAGTGCTGGCGATCATAGGGGCTAAACCGAGGGCAGGGGGGTGGGATACGGGATTCCACTCCTCTCCCACCAATAATGTAAACCCGTAATTTTTCCAAGCAGGCCAGCTCTCCCGGACTATAAATATAAAGACAGAAACCACTAACAGGGTGGAAAAGGTGGCGCCTGCCAGGCAGAGGAAATGGACTCCCTTGTCCTTCCGTAAAAGGGACCCGAACATCTTCGCCCTCAGCAGGGATCATCGAGCCACAGGGATGAAACCCATTTCTTCTATCACCTTCTGACCTTCAGGGGAGAGGACGTAATCTATAAACAGCTGCTGCCTCTCATCGGGCTCCCCCCTGGTGAACATCAAAAGAGGCCTGGCCAGCTTATATTTGCCTGCCAGTATGTTTTCCCTGGTGGGATCCACGCCCTCCACCTGGAGGGGTTTTAATTTCCCGGGGTTTTGGGCTATTAACCCCGTGGATACGTAGCCTATAGCGTCGACGTTCTCCATAACCTTGGAGGCCAGGGCTCCCATGGAAGGCAGCTGGAGGGCCTCCTTGCTCACAGGGGTTCCCTTCATTACGAGTTCGTCGAAAACCTGGGCGGCTCCACCTCCCACATCCCTCACGCATACCACTATAGGCCGGTCAGGGAGTCGGGGGTCTATCTCTTTCCATTTTTTTATTTCTCCGGAAAATATTTTCTTTAACTCTTCCGGGGTAAGGCTGGGTTTCACCTGGATTATGGGGTTTTGGGGATGAACGGCTATGGCCAGGGCATCCACGCCCACCTTAAAAATCTTCCCTTCAGGCATTTTCTCCCTTTCTTCGGGTTTTATTTCCCTGGAGGCCAGGCCTATATCCAGCACCCCGTCTAATACTCCCTTTACTCCGAAACCCGAGCCGCCGGTGGAGACGAAGATGATTATGGGATCTGGAGGTAATTGGGGTCGCACCTTATCCCAAGTTTTGTATTTTTCCGTGAAGTTGTCGGCGCACTTGGATATCACCGGCGCCAGGGTGCTGGAGCCCCCGCACTTTATGGCAGCAGGGGGGTGGACGGCCCCGGTTTCCTGGCTCCCCTTCTTTCCGCAACCCGAAAGGAGGCAGAATATGCTCAAGATAACAGCTATACAGGATAACAGTTTTCTCCTTGGCAACTCCATCCCTCCGCATTGTTTTAAGATCAGGAGTTGGACACAAAAACTGAATTTCCTTCATTTTTGCTATAACTTTTCGGCATGTTCCTCAAGCCAGGGGTAGGGAGGGATAGGCGTTTAAATCCCAGGAAGCGAATTCCTTTCGGAGATATTTATAATAGCCGGCGCAGGCTATCATAGCGGCATTATCGGTGCAGAGGTTGAGGGGAGGGGAAAAAAGGGGAAGGCCTATTTTCCGAGCCTCCTCTTCCATTCTGGATCGCAACCTCCGATTGGCCGCCACCCCTCCCACCAGGAGGAGGGATCGGGCCTTTTTCCTGCGGGCAGCTTCTATGCTCTTGCCCACCAGGACATCCACCACCGCCTCCTGAAAGCTGGCGGCCACATCGGCCCTGTTCACATGTTCCCCCCGAGCCGCCGCTTGCCGAAGGTGGTTTATCACCGCCGTCTTCAAACCGCTGAAGCTGAAATCCAGGCTGCCTTCTTCCAGCCAGGCCCGGGGAAACTTTATGGCTTCAGGGTCTCCCCCTTGGGCCAAGAGCTCCAGTTCCGGGCCCCCAGGATAGGGCAAGCCCAGGACCCGGGCCACTTTATCAAAGGCTTCTCCCGCCGCGTCGTCCCGGGTAGAACCCAGTATCTCCAGCTTTCCGTGATCCTCCATGTAAACCAGTTCCGTATGCCCACCGGAAACTATAAGGGCCACAGCGGGAAGGGGTAGCCGGCGATGGGACAGAAAGGCTGCATATATGTGGCCCAAAAGGTGGTGAACTGCCATCAGGGGTTTTTGCAAGGCAAAGGCCGCTGCCTTGGCATAGGAAACCCCCACCAGCAGAGCCCCCACCAGACCCGGACCATGGGTCACCGCTATCCCATGCAGATCCTGAAAGTGGACCCCTGCCCGCTGCAAAGCCTCCTCCACCACCGGCCCTATGTTCTCCATGTGATGGCGGGAGGCTATTTCCGGAACTACCCCGCCGTACCGCCGGTGGATCTCTATCTGGGAGGCCACCACATTGGATAAGATCTCCTGGCCGTCCCGGACCACAGCTGCTGAGGTCTCGTCGCAGGAGGTCTCTATCCCCAGGATGAGCACCATCATAATCTCCTCCACATTATCAAGGCGTCCTCGTTGTTGTCCTCGTAATAGCCCTTGCGCAGCCCGGCGGGGTGGAAGCCCAACCGGCGGTAAAGGCGCTGGGCAGGTATATTGGAAACCCTGACCTCCAGGGTCATCCTTTCCGCCCCCCTGATCTTAGCCTCCTCCATCATCACCTTGAGGAGGACTTCTCCTATCCGCCGTCCCCGATAACCGGGATGGACAGCCACATTGGTTATATGGGCCTCGTCAAGGATCAGCCACATGCCCGCGTAAGCCACCACCTCCTCCTCCACCAGGGCCACATAATAATGGGCCAAAGCATTGTCGTAGAGCTCCCGGAGATAGGCCTCCCGGCTCCAGGGGACAGGGAAGGACACCTTTTCTATGGCCATGACCCTGTCCAGATCCTTGACCATCATGGGGCGTATGGTCACCTCTAAGCCCGGCCCTCCCCCGGAGCCGGGCGCAGGTAAATGGGCTTTAATCGGAAAAGATCGTCGACCTCCCCCATCTGAAGGCGCTTGCCACCTAAGAAGGCTATCACTCCGGCCCGGGGAAAAAAATGGGTAGAGGGCAAAAAATAAACCCTTGATCCCAACTGCCGCCACCATTCGCCAAAGGGCCTGACCCCATCGCCCAACAAGTAGACCGGCTCTCTGTAGGAATCTAATAGGACCAAAAGGGAAGAAGGATGGAGGGCCTGATAAGGAGCCAACAGGCATAATTTCCCCTCCTGCCATCGATATAAAGCCGAATATATCTCCTGACGCCGAGCGTAGAGCACCGGACAAATTATACCATTTATACCCCAGGCGTTCCAAGCCAGGGCGTCTAAAGTGGGAACCCCCACCAGGGGTTTCCCCCCAGCATGGGCCAATCCTTTAGCCGTGGCCAGACCTATCCTAAGGCCGGTGAAAGAGCCCGGACCCAGGGAGACGGCAATGCCTTCCACCTGGGAAAAATCCGTCCCGGTTTTTTGCAAGAGCTGGTCTATGAGGGAAAGGAGGTCAGAAGCCCTTTCTTTATCCCCCTGAACCGATATTTCCCCCCGCAAGTTTTCCCCTTCCATGAGGGCTGCGCTCAGGACGGAGGTGGCGCTATCTATCCCCAAAACTAACAATATTTCTCAGCTCCTCCAGCAGTTCCTGATACCTCTCACCTCTTGCTTCCAGGGTAGCCCTACGGCCCGCACCCGCATATTCCAGCCTTATCCTTAAATATTCAGAAGGCAGGAGGGGCAGCCGTTCCCCCCATTCTATAACGGTAATTCCCCCTCTCTCCCAATATTCTTCTAAACCCAGCTCTTCCAAAGCTTGCTCCCCTTCCAGGCGATACAGATCCACATGGAAAAGGGGATAACGGCCTTGATATTCCCGGATCAGGACGAAGGTGGGGCTGGAGACCTTATCCCCAATCCCCAGACCCCGCGCCAGCCCCTGAACCAGGGTGGTCTTCCCTGCCCCCAGTTCTCCGGTAAGAATAACTATATCGCCAGGCTGCAGGAGGCTGGCCAGGGTATAACCCAACATCCGGGTATCCTCCTGATCTTTCAAGTGTATCTCCAACATCATCACGATACTCCTGAGGAGAGGTCTTTCTCCAGTTTATCCCAAAGAGCTTTTAGCTTCTTGAAATCCTTAAGGGCCAGAAGCTTTTTACCCCCGTCCCGCAGCAGGGCCGCAGGGTGAAACGTAGGCAGAAAATAAATGCCGGCCCGGCAAAAGATTTTCCCCCTTATCTGGGTAATCCGGGCTTCCGGGTCTATTAAGGCTCTGGCCGCCACAGAGCCCAGACATACAATGATATGGGGGCGGATAAACCCTATCTGGGCCTTCAAATAGGGCAGGCAGGCCTGAATTTCCTCAGGCCGGGGTTCCCGGTTTCCTGGAGGACGGCATTTCACCACATTGGTGATATAGAGGGTTTCCCGTTTCAGGCCGGAAGCGGCCAAAAGCCGGTTTAAAATCTCCCCCGCCGGCCCCACAAAGGGCCTTCCCACTTCGTCTTCCACAGCCCCCGGCGCCTCCCCCACCAACATGACCGTAGCGGGGATAGGGCCTTCGCCAAGGACAATATTCTTAACGCTTAAGCTTAAAGGACACCTTTTGCACGATTTTACTTTTTCTTCTAGACAACGCCAATCCTTAAAATCCATCCCGGTTTCCCCGAAGTTCAGATTTAACCCTCCTCACCGTTGCCAAAAGCCTGGAAGCTGCCTCTTTCACATCTTCAGCTGCCAGAACCGCACTTATCACCGCCACACCGTCGGCTCCGGCCCTTATGACTTCTTCTACATTTTCCTGCTTTATCCCCCCTATAGCCACCAGGGGGAGGGGGACCGCTCTTCTTATAGCCCTCAACCCCTCCAGACCTATGGGTTCCCCGGCGTCCTTCTTGGTAAGGGTGGGGAAAATGCTGCCCACCCCCAGATAATCGGCTCCGTCCCTCCAGGCTTCTGAAGCCTCCTCCACAGTCCCCGCCGATACACCCAGGATTTTATGTTTGCCTAGGATCTTTCTGGCCAGGGAAGGGGGGATATCTTCCTGCCCCACATGGGCTCCATCCGCCTCCACCGCCAGGGCCACATCTATCCTGTCGTTGACTATGAAGAGGGCCCCGGCCTCCCAGGTGAGCTCCCTTATCTTCTGGCCCACCTCCACCAATCTCCTTCCGGGCCAATCCTTCTCCCGGAGCTGGATCACGGTGGCCCCTCCCTGGAGGGCCTGACGCACCAGCTCTAAAGTCTCCCTCCCTCTGCCCCACTGGGTGGTTATTATAACATAGAGATCCCAAAGGTCCATAAGAATATCCCCTCAAAAATCAGAGCCGCCCAGACGGCGGCCCCCTGGATCATAAGGCCCGCTTCCCCTTTTCCCAAGAGGGCAGAAGGGCCTTTACCCTCTCCTTGAGTTCGTCCAGGTCAAAGGGTTTACAGATGATGTCGCTGGCCCCCAGTCTCATAAGTTCCTGCACGTCATCCTCCTCCACATAAGCGGACATGACCATGACCGATGTCTCAGGAGCCTCCCTCTTTATGCGGGGCAAAGCCTCCAGCCCGTCCATCAAGGGCGTCCTCAGGTCCATCAGCACCACATGGGGATGCCAGCAGAGAACCTCGTTCAGCGCCTCTTTGCCGTTGGCCGCCACCCTGACCTTGTAGCCCTCCTCCTGGAAGACCATCTGGAGGAGGATCCTGACCCCTTGCTGATCGTCCACCACCAATATTTTAGCCAAGGCCCCTTCTCTCTTGTCCGTATCCCATTTGCTGGGATAAATCCTTCGACACTCAGGGGACTTTTTCCTGCAAAGCATGGCAAATATAGGCAAAATTACCTTATTATTTTTATAAAATGGGCAAAAATGCCTAGATGGCTCTGATGGTGTTGATAGAGGTCTTCGGGATGCCACTGGACGCCCAGGACAGGCAGCTCTTCCCCTTCAAAGGCCTCTATTAAGCCATCGGGGCCTACGGCGCTGATCTTTAGTCCTGGGGCCAATTTACCTATTCCCTGATGGTGGCGGCTGTTCACCCACGCCTCCCTTCCCAGGAGGGGATATAAAAAGCTATCCCTTTCTATGCGGATGGGGTGTCCCCGCCCCTCTCTTCCCCCATCGTGCATCTCCCCTGGGACCTCCTGCTCCAGATCCCCTCCCAGGGCCACGTTGATGACCTGCATACCCCGGCAGATGCCCAGAACGGGCTTCCGGGCCTCTAAAGCAGCCTTCACCAGGGCCAGCTCGAACAAGTCCCTTTTTACCTGCACCCGCCTCAACTCCCCCTTAACCGGAGCATTATAAAAAGAGGGGTGAACGTCTCCCCCGCCCGTTAACATAAAACCCTCCAGGGCGTCCACATAGAGTTGTACCCAAGCAGGATCCATCGGAGGCAGGATAAAAGGAAGACCCCCTGCTGAAGATAAGGCCTCCAGGTAGGCCCCCCTTAAGGAAGCCCGTCCCTCGGAATCAAAGCCACAGGTGACCCCTATCCTCTTGATGAGCCCCACCTCCTCAGATTTCCCGCAAGCCCAGGCTGATCTCGATGGCCCGATTCACCTTGGCCATGGTCTCTTCATCCAGCACCGCTATTTTCTGCTTTAAACGGCTCTTGTCTATGGTGCGGATCTGCTCCAGCAGGATCACCGAATCCTTTTCCAGCCCCGTCTTGGCAGCGCTTATCTCCACATGGGTGGGAAGTTTGGCCTTGTTTATCTGGGAGGTGATGGCGGCCACGATGGTGGTGGGACTGTACTGGTTGCCTATGTCGTTTTGAACTATGAGGACAGGCCTTATACCCCCCTGCTCAGAGCCCACCACAGGATTCAGTTGAGTATAAAAGATGTCTCCCCTTCTCACCAACATGGCTAACTTAACTCCGCCAATTTCTTTTCGTAATACAGCTGGGCTTCGTTTTCCGCTTCCAGCCCTTCTAAAGCTAAGGATAAATTTATG
>Ga0129303_100033_pt1 | contig 15744 bp, 12 predicted proteins | sample ElbSprsedimmetaG_FD_94490 | JGI IMG/M metagenome (GOLD analysis project Ga0129303, IMG submission 94490) | Hot spring sediment bacterial and archeal communities from California, USA to study Microbial Dark Matter (Phase II) - Elbow Spring... | ecosystem: Environmental > Aquatic > Thermal springs... | reverse complement strand
GTCATGCCCTGGCCGGTTTTTTTGCGATTCCACAACGTTAGGTTCAGATAAAAATGCAAGCACGAGTTAAATGGGTTGATGGCATGGCCTTTATGGCCGAGGCCGATAGTGGTCATGCCTTGATTTTGGATGGCGCACCGGAGATCGGTGGTCGCAATGCGGGCGTGCGTCCCATGGAGATGGTGCTGATGGGTTTGGGCGGCTGCACCGCCATTGATGTCATGGTTATCTTGCAAAAACAACGCGAACCGGTGGAAGACTGCTGGATTGAGCTTTCTGCCGAACGCGCTGACGTCAAAGCCCCGAAAGTATTCACTCGGATTCACGTTCATTATGTGCTGGTCGGCGCAGGGTTATCGGAGAAAAAAGTCGCCAGGGCGGTTGATTTATCTGCCGAAAAATACTGCTCGGTTTCCGCCATGCTCAAGCCAAGCGTGGAGATTACCCATGACTTTTCCATTCAGAAACCGGGCAGTACGGCCTCGGATTAGCACTGCTGGACGGCCTTGAAAAATTATGTCTGAAAATACCCCACCTTTAAGTGCGCTTACCCTGCATGGCTTTAACAACCTCAGCAAAACGCTGAGTTTGTCCTTGTATGATGTTTGCTATGCCCATACTAGCCGTGAGCAGAATGCTTATATTACCTACCTTGATGAGGTCTACGATGCCGACCGGCTAACCAGTATTCTGACTGATGTTAGTGATCTAATCGGAGCGCACGTGTTGAATATCGCCCGCCAGGATTATGAGCCGCAGGGCGCTTCTGTGACGATTCTAATTTGCGAAGAGCCGATCAACCCGCCACCTGATGCAGCTCAGGCTCGCCCCGGCCCCTTGCCCTCATCAGTAGTCGGGCATTTAGATAAAAGCCATTTAACGGTGCATACCTACCCAGAAAGCCATCCGGACAATGGCATTGCCACCTTTCGGGTTGATATTGAAGTATCTACCTGTGGCCGTATTACCCCATTGCGGGCGTTGAATTATCTGATCCACAGTTTTGAGCCGGATGTAATCACGCTAGACTACCGGGTGCGCGGTTTTACCCGTGATATCCATGGTCGCAAGCATTTTATCGACCACGATATTGATTCCATCCAGCAGTATCTCGCCGAGGACAGCCACCAGCGCTACCAGATGCTTGATGCCAACGTGCCGCAGGAAAATCTATTTCACACCCGCATGAAATTAAACGAATTTGATCTTGATCATTATCTGTTTGATGAAAGCGCGCATGAACACAGCCCATCGGCTCGCGCGGAGATTGCGCAAAATCTCAAACGCGAGATTGCCGAGATTTTTCACGGCAGAAACCTGACATGAGGGCGCTAATCGCCCCTGAGAGACTCCCTGGGAAACCCTATCGGCTGCTTGGCCTTTGGCTGGCTTTAATCTTGTTAAGCGGCTGTGGCGAGCGTGAGCCTGCTGAACTTAGCTGTGATCAACCGGCGGTGGTTGATGCTGTTTTGAATGAAGCTCGTGCTGAACTCCGTGTTGTGTTGTTGCAATTAGCCTGGCTGGAGGCCGACCTGCCGCTACCTGAGGCGATTATTGCCTTAGACCCGCAAGACCCAGACCAGCAAAAAAGGGTGCTTTCGATTGCCCGCGAGCAGGGTGCGACCGATGCGATCATCGAGCAGACCCGCCATTGGTTGGATCAACTGCATCTGACGGATATTTTTACCGAGCAGCAAGATGATGTTATCGACCTGCTGCGATGTCGTGCCCGGCTCCAAGGGCTGCCCACCGGCGAGCAAACAATCGGTTACAGTGTCCAGCGTGACCTGCAAACCCAAGATTTAGAGGTGCGGTTAATCGGGCTATAAGATCCACCTAAAAAAGTCACATCGCTGTGTGGGGTTTTGCAGCCAGTCCTGCGGTTAATGGTCAGCTAATGCCTCAGCGAGAAGCTCGACTGGCTGATACACCGGGCGCTTATCTTGGCTCTGCATGTGCACAGCACAGCCGACATTAGTGGTGATGATAGCCTCCGCCTGCTGTTCGGTGGCATTAGCAAGTTTGGGGGCGAGCAGTGCTGATGCCTGTTCTGGGAAATACAGTGCTTGTAATCCCCCTGCACCGCAACAACGTTCGTTGTCCGCCAAAGCAAGGCAGGTTAGTCCGGCAATGCGTTCTAGCAACTCAAAAGCGGCGTTGGGCTGTTTTAGCGCATTGCGTTGACTGCAGGGGGTGTGAATTGCCACGCGACGGTCAAGTCGGTTTAACGGTGGCCAATGCTTCGCTGGGATTTGATTTAGAAAATGGGTTATTTCCACGGCCTGTGCCGGGTTGAGCTGTGCAGCGCAGGCCGAGCCAATAACCACAATCGTCTCAACCTTTTTATCTGCAAACAGACCTTCGGTATGTTCTTTTTGGCGTTTGCCAATCTGTGTCTGGCCATCATGGCTATAGATTGCGCCACAGCAATTTTGCTCAGCCGGTTCGACAACCTCAAAGCCAAAAGCGGGCAGCACCTTGCGTGCCGCTTCGGCAGCATTGCGGTTAGCAGCATTGCCAGTGCAGCCAATAAATAAACCGACCCGGCGCCCCACCGGGTCTGGGCTGGTTTTAAGTTTTTTAGGCACGATCGAATGAATGCGGGTTAACGGCAACAGTGGTGCCAATGGGCCGGCAATGCGCTTTGCCACGGGTCGCAGCTTTTTTGTGGCCAAACGCTGCTGGAGCTGCCAAACCCAACCTAGTCTTCGCCGATGGCTGAGTAGATGATCGCGCCACCAGGTAATCTTGCGCGCTTTTTCCGGATCAGGGCGGGCTTGGGGGGCGGTTTGAGCCAGTAATGCCCGGGTATCATCAATCAGCGCGCCGTATTCCACTTTAGAGGGACAAGCGCTTTCACAAGCCCGACAGGTCAAACAGCTTTGCAGATGAGCTTGTACGCCGGGCGCATCGGCGGTCAATTCCCCTTCAGCGAGGCTGAGCATTAGTCGGATTCGTCCGCGCGGCCCGTCAGCTTCATGGCCGCTTTGGCCAAAGGTGGGGCAATGCGGCATGCAAACGCCGCACATCACACAGGCCTTGGCGCGGGATTCAATCTGTTTTATTAAGGTGTTGCCAGAGTGAGACATGCCGGTGGCTTATGGTTTGAATGCAAAAACAGATCATAACCGTTAATCAGCCCTTTGCACGAGCTAGAGTTGCCCCGAAAGTTAAAAAAAGCCCGAAGCGAGCGCGTTTTGCTCTAACAATGACTGGTATGTACAATGATAAAGTCTCATTTATTAGCCTGTTGTAATTTACTCAACTGCTCATCCTCCTTTGGTGATTTCTTTTTTAGCCGGCGCCTGCCGGTTTTTTCTTTTAGCACCGTTTTTCCGATCTTTTTCCACTATTTTATCCACAGGTTCCTTTTTTCAGGTTGTCCATATCACGATGATGATTGGACTGCAAGAGCGTTGATAACATTGTTGCCTTGAATAGTTAGTGGGTTATTAAAAGTTTTATTTATCAGCAACATAGGATGAATGCAGTGCGTTTTTTTTCAAGTTGGTTAAATTTTACCCAATCTGGGTAAAACCTTGATGGCGCATTGAGTCTGACTGTTGTGCGCGGTTTGTCCACATAATTATCCACAGTTTTTGTGCATAACTGTTTTGGCTGTTGGAGAAATTATTGTTAAGTGAATTAGTTAGCGATTAGAGCTAATAACCTAGGCAAATAAACGCGGCGATCTGCTGGTTTAACACATTGCAATATTGTCTTCTGCACGGTGCCTGCAAAGCCTGAGGCTAATTTCGCGATTATCCGTAGCCACAGGTGCGATTATTTGTGAATTTTGCTAATCTAACCTGATTAGACAACGCACATTCAGCGCTCAGGTTGGTGGGATAATAAATCGACTTTGGGCAGATCCGTTTCAACAGCTAACCGTCAGTGGAGTTTCTATGGATAATCTTGAGTCCATTTTGAGTGAGAACCGGGTGTTTTCGCCTGATCCGGCGTTTTCCGAGCGTGCGCGGGTGGGCTCACGAGCCGCTTATGATGCCTTGGTTGCCGAGGCCGAGCAGGATTATCAGGGCTTCTGGGGGCGTTTGGCTAAGGAATACTTAAGCTGGGATACCCCGTTTAAGACGGTGCTCGATGAAACCCATGCCCCGCATTATCAGTGGTTTGTGGAAGGCCGGCTTAATGCGTCGGTTAACTGCATTGACCGGCACCTGCCTGAAAAGGCCGATAAAGTCGCCATTATTGGCGAATCGGACGATGGCTCGGTGCGTAGCTACACCTACCAGGAACTTCACGATGAGGTAGCAAAGTTTGCCAACGCATTAAAAGCCCAAGGCATTGAGAAGGGCGACCGGGTGGTGATTTACCTGCCGATGATCCCCGAGGCGGCTATTGCCATGCTAGCCTGCGCGCGGATCGGGGCGATTCATTCGGTTGTGTTCGGCGGTTTTTCTGCCGAGGCTCTGCGCGACCGGATCGTTGATACCGAAGCAAAGCTGGTGATTACTGCCGATGGCAATATGCGCGGCGGTAAACGCGTTGCGCTTCACGAAGCGGTAAGCAAAGCCTTAGAGCATGGCTGCCCTTCGGTGCAGACGGTGATTATGCTCGAGCATATTGGTGGTATTGCCTTAATTAAGCAGGCTGGTGTGAAGTCTTTAAGCTGGAATGAAGCCACTGAAGGTCAATCGACCAATTGCCCGCCAGTGATGGTTGAGGCTGAGCATCCGTTGTTTATTCTTTACACCTCCGGTTCTACTGGCAAGCCCAAAGGGATTGTGCATTCCACCGGTGGTTATCTGCTTAATGCTGCCCTGACTTGCAGCTGGGTCTTTGATTTAAACGATGATGATGTCTACTGGTGTACGGCTGATGTTGGCTGGATTACCGGGCATAGTTACGTGACCTACGGTCCGTTGGCGCTGGGTATCACGCAGATTATTTTTGAGGGTGTGCCCACTTATCCGGATGCAGGGCGTTTCTGGGAGATGGTGGAGCGTCACCAGGTTTCGGTGTTCTACACCGCGCCGACTGCGATCCGTGCACTGATGAAACAGGGCGATGAATTCCCCAAAAAATATGATCTCTCCAGCTTGCGTTTGCTAGGCACGGTTGGCGAGCCCATCAACCCTGAAGCTTGGGTTTGGTATTACCAAGTTATTGGTGGCTCTCGCTGCCCAATTGCTGACACATGGTGGCAGACAGAGACCGGCGCGCACATGATTGCGCCACTGCCAGGTGCGGTCGACTTAAAGCCCGGCTCCTGCACGTTGCCGGTGCCGGGTGTGTTTGCTGATGTGGTTGATGATCAAGGCAATCCTGTCGATGCCGAGCACGGCGGTAATTTGGTGATCAAAAAGCCGTGGCCGTCCATGCTGCGTACCGTATGGGGCGATGATGAGCGCTTTAAGCGCACCTACTTCCCCGATAACCTGCCGGGTTACTACTTGGCTGGTGATTCGGCGCGCCGTGATCAGGATGGGTATTTCTGGATCATGGGTCGGATTGACGATGTAATTAACGTATCCGGTCACCGCATGGGCACCATGGAAATTGAATCGGCATTAGTCGCGCATCCGGATGTGGCTGAAGCCGCGGTTGTCGGCAAGCCCCATGATGTTAAGGGTGAGGCCATTGTCGCCTATGTTGTCTGCAAGGGCGACCGCCCTGAAGGGGATTAGGCCGATGAAATGACCAAAACCCTGCGTGCCTGGGTAGCTGATCAGATCGGTCCAATTGCCAAGCCTGATGAAATCCGTTTTGGCGATAACCTACCTAAAACCCGCTCCGGCAAGATTATGCGGCGTTTGTTGCGTGGTCTGGCTAAGGGTGAGCCGCCGCAGGGCGATGTCTCCACCCTAGAGAACCCTTCAATTCTGGATCAGCTCTCCGGTAAATAACCACCAACGCCAACCCGTTATGATTAAACCCGCTTAACGTAAGCGGGTTTTTTATAGACTGACGCTTCTTAACGATGCTGCGAATTTCGAAGTGATAAAGGCGCCTTGATTTGGATTGCAAACCTTAGCGGATAGTTGCTTGCGAAATTACAACTGTTGCGATTGACATTAGACCGGTTGGTCAAAACAAGGAAAGTGTATGTTTGCGGGTGCTGACGTGATGAGCAGCAGAAATAAATCCTTACAGAAATCCAATAATAAACGCGATCATCACCACGCCGCCAAAGATAATGTTTCGTTTAAAGGCCAAGACGCAATCACTGAGTGTTCGGGTTTTGGCGGTCAACATAATCCAGATGGCGATGAGTGCAGCCAGCGCCAGGATTAGGTAAAAGCCAATATTTAGTGCTAACTGCCAGCCAGTTAGCGCTAGTAATCCTAAAGTGGCAATATAAGCCAGACTAACCGCCAGCAAATCGTAGCGGCCAAATAAGATCGCAGATGATTTCACCCCAATTTTCAGGTCATCCGGGCGGTCAGCAATCGCATAAATGGTGTCGTAAGCTAGAACCCAGGTCAGGTTAGCAGCCAGCAGCAGCCAGGCGATAAAGGGGACAGTCTCGGTTTGGGCGGCAAAGGCCATGGGGATAGCCCAGCCAAAGGCCAGACCGAGCTGCAATTGCGGTAAATGATGAAAGCGCTTACCAAAGGGATAGCTAGCAGCTAACACCACTGCCACCAAAGATAAGGCTATGGTTAACGGGTTTAAAAACAGCACCAGAATAAAGGCGGCTAACACCAGCGCGGCGAACACCATTAGCGCTTCGCGGGGTGAGATGATACCGGTGGCCAATGGTCGGTTCCGGGTTCGGGTGACATGACCATCGAAGTCGCGGTCGGCATAGTCGTTGATGGCGCAGCCGGCCGACCGCATTAAAATGACCCCCAAGGTAAAAATTATCAATAAAGCGATGTCCGGCTGACCCTGGCCGGCAATCCATAAGGCCCACCAGGTTGGCCAAAGCAGTAAAAATATACCCACCGGACGATCCAAACGGGTTAAGGCAAGGTAGGCGCGGATTTTCTTACTGACCACAAATGGCTCCTTGGGGCAAGGGTTGGCCTGAAATTTTTCAAAATTAACATTACCCGACGCGGACTGCCATCAGCTGGGCAAGCGGTTTAACCCGAGTCGGTTTCAGACTGATAGAATAGCGGTTCATCTTTATTAAATGGCGGGGCCTATGATACGTAATTTTGCAGCAAAAACGCCAACTGTAGAGCAGGATGTCTGGATTGATCCGGCCGCAACCGTAATCGGCTCGGTGGTGCTAGAACAGGGCGCTTCAGTCTGGCCGGGTGCCGTATTGCGTGGTGATGTCCAGCAAATCCATATCGGTCGCTGGACAAACCTGCAGGACGGTGTGATCGTTCACGTCAATCAGCCCTCCGAGCAATATCCCCAGGGGCTGGCCTGCCAGGTTGGTCGCGAGGTCACGGTTGGTCATCGAGCCATTCTGCACGCTTGCCGGATTGAGGATTATGTTCTGGTGGGTATGGGTGCGATTGTGATGGATGAGGCGGTGGTTGAGTCTGATGTGATTATCGGTGCGGGTTCTATCGTCCCGCCTAAAAAACGCCTAGAAAGCGGGCACTTGTACTTAGGTTCACCTGCCAGAAAGGTGCGCGCACTAACCGATGATGAACGCGCACATTTGCGGGAATCAGCCAGTTTTTACCATAAACTGGCTATGCGCCACCGCCGGGAAATTGAGGGTCGCTGATAGAATCAGGCCTGCGCTTAGGAGTGGCGCAAGCCAACAGTCATAAGCGTTCGGGTGCTCTGAGCGGCCTTGCCAAACCAACTACTGTGGGCGCTCAGGTGTTCTGCAAGCTCCGGTAATATCTGAATTACGCGTAAAATAACCCGCGCGCCCACGAGAATAGAAAACCAAGTGCTGTGGTAAGTCCTGGTTCTCTGGGCGACTTTTCCGCTTAGCCACACAGCATCAGCCCGTCCACAGGGCTTGGTAAACTTGGGTAGGTTGGTGGGAGGTTGGTTTACCGGGGGATTGATTGCCATGCGCCGGGTTTATCGCCCGGCACAGCAACCCGTATACAGGAAAAACCCAGCATCGAAGTTATGGGGTGAATCTCTGAGCTCCCGGTGTTTCCACTGTATCGGCTGCCTCCGGCAGGGGTTGCAAGCCATGAATAATGCGGGTGACATTCTGGCGGAACCAGCCGGTGTAGTTGGCCGTTGCGGTGATGTCTTCACCTAAGCTGACCGCTTTAAGCGGTTCGGCCAGTTCGATATTCTCCGGTAGCGCATTGCCACGGTGCTCTTCCAGCCACCGTTCAATTGCGCCGTCACCTAGTTGCTCAACCTGAAACACATGCGGTGTTTTTTGCTGGTTGATAAGTTCGATGGCTTTTTCGGATTGTTCCGGGTCGGTGATATCAAATAGCTGAAAGTTGAAATGCTGTGCAAAATAGGCAAAGGCATCGTTATCGCTGATCAAAAGCCGTTGAGCGCGGGATAACTCACCCACTGAACCTGAGGTTTCACGCTCTAGGGATTGCAGTTCAATATTTACCCGTAAGCGGTTGCCTTCAATTCGGCCTGCGCTGTGGTCAAGGTGACGTTTCAATCCGCGTGCGAGCGCATCGACCGAATCCTGCCAAAGAGCAGGAGAAAGGTAGGTGTAGGGGTTGATGCTGCCATCATCGCGCTTAATTAAGCGAAAATGCGGTGGTGCCGGGCCAAGCGCCACGCGATCAGTCTCCGGGCGTTGACTGGCGAGTTCTTCGAATTCAGGCATGGAGTCTAAGCCCTGATAAACAATAAACTCAGCATTTTTGATCAGTTCCCGATCGGATTCGGTGAGTTCATAATCGCTGGGGTTGACCCCTGTGGGTACCAGCGCCTGGACGCTGACAAAGTTATCAGCCAGGTTGCGCACCAGCGCACTGGAGATATTAGTGTCGGTGACTACTTTTAGCGGATTGCCATCAAAGCCCGCACCGCTTTTCAGCACCTCATCGGCCTGCGCGTTACTAATGCTGATCATGCTGGCGGCCAAAAAAATGGCTATAAGGCCGGTGCGTTTTCCCATGTGATTATTCGGGCTAAGCGTTCTTTGCTTGTTCACAAATCTCACCTTGATCTTGGAAAGTTAAATCTATAGCACGCCATTCTAACAATAAGGGCGAATTATCTCGATAAACGCGGTTTTGTATCGTCAGACTGGAATTATGGGCGATTTATCCCTGATGCTGAATGCTTATTCGACCGGGGTGAGTTTGGCAAAAGACAAAATCAGCCATTTACTGCCATGTGTGCCGAAATTAACCTGCACCCGGGCTGAGCTGCCTGAGCCTTCCACGTCCATAATGATGCCTTCACCAAATTTGGCGTGATGCACCTGCTGGCCGATTTCAAAGCCAGTTTCATTGGCTTTGTGGGTGCGGTTGATCGTCGTCTCGGCGCCCTTGGCAGCCTGATTAAACGCAGCCGGTTGACTGTGTATCGGGCGGATCTGATCAATTAAATGCTCGGGGATCTCGCCTAAAAACCGGGATGGAATTGGGTGCATCATCCGGCCATGGTGGCGGCGGGCATCGGCACAAGTTAGATAAAGCTGTTCTTCTGCGCGGGTAATGCCGACATAACACAGCCTACGCTCCTCTTCGAGACGGCCCGGCTCATCAATAGACATCTGGTGCGGGAATAAGCCTTCCTCCATCCCCACTAGAAAGACCACCGGAAACTCCAGCCCCTTGGCTGCATGTAGCGTCATCATCTGCACGCAATCTTCCCAAGCAGCCCCCTGCGCTTCACCCGCCTCTAAGCTAGCATGGGCCAGAAAAGCCTGTAGTGGGGTGAGTGTTTCCTCGGATTGATTTTCAGGGTTAAAGCTGCGTCCGGCCTCGATTAGTTCATCTAGGTTTTCTAGTTTAGCTTCACCGCGCTCGGCATCACGGTCTTTGGAAAAAAGGGTGCGCAGCCCGCTTTGTTCAATAATGCTTTGAATCTGCTCGGGTAGGGTCAATGAGCGGGTTTGTTGCTCCATGCGCTCGATTAGCGTCATAAATTGGCGCAGCGCACCAGCGGCGCGGGGTGAGAGTACGGGTTCACCCAGTAAAATCAGGCTGGCATCCCAGAGTGAGGCGCGTTGCTCTCGTGCCGCCTGGCGGACGATGGCAAGGGTTTTATCGCCAATCCCGCGGGTGGGGCGGTTAATAATCCGTTCAAAGGCGCTGTCATCGTGGCGGTTATTGACCAGCTTTAAATAGGCCATTGCATCGCGGATTTCCGCACGCTCAAAAAAGCGCAGCCCGCCGTAAATACGGTAGGGCATGCCCGCCTGAATCAGCGCCTCTTCAAATAGCCGGGATTGCGCGTTGGAGCGATATAACACGGCACAGTCAGAACGGGAACGGCCTTCGGCAATCTGTTGTTTGATTTGCTCGACGACAAAATGCGCCTCATCCTGATCATTAAACCCACGATAAAAACGGATTAGGTTGCCGGTGTCACCCTCAGTCCAGAGGTTTTTGCCCAAGCGCCCCTGGTTGTGGGCAATCACAGCATTAGCGGCTTCTAAAATGGTGCGCGTCGAGCGGTAATTCTGTTCCAGCCGAACAACATGGGTGTCGGGAAAATCGCGGGAGAAATGCTGAATATGCTCAACCTTCGCTCCGCGCCAGCCGTAGATGGACTGATCATCATCGCCGACTGCAAAGATGCTGTTATCAGGGCCGGTTAAAAGCCGGGTCCAGGCGTATTGCAGTGCGTTGATGTCCTGAAACTCATCGATCAGAATCTGGGTGAAGCGTTGCTGATAAAATTGCCGCAGGCTGATGTCATCGCGCAATAACTCGGTGGCACGCAGCAGAAGTTCGGTGAAATCGACCAATCCACTGCGCTCGCAGATATCCTCATAGCGCTGGTAGATTTTAATCACCTCATCGCGCAGCGGGTCTTCGCCGGTCTGTAGATGCCGTGCGCGCTGCCCGTCTTCCTTAAAGCCGTTGATCATTGCGGTGACCATACGCGGCGGGTAGCGTTTTTCATCTAATTCCGCCTCGCGCAACAGGCGCTTGACCAACCGGAGCTGTTCCTCGCTGTCGATAATAACAAACTGCTCCGGCAAACCAGCTTGTTGGGCATGTTGGCGTAGTAGTCGGTGAGAAATGCTGTGGAATGTGCCCACCCACATGCCATCCACCCCGCGCGGGCCTAGCGACTGCTCCGCCAATAGGCTACCGAGCCGACCACGCATCTCACCGGCGGCTTTATTGGTAAAGGTAACCGCCAGCAGCCCATAAGGTGAGACACCCTGTTCACTGCATAGCCAGGCCATGCGGTGGGTTAGTACACGGGTCTTGCCGGAGCCAGCCCCGGCGAGTACTAAGGTCGCCCGCGCCGGGCTGGTTACCGCCTGATACTGGTCAGGGTTGAGAGGATCGAGGATATGATTTTCAGACATGGTGGGTATTGTAGCGGATTTAATCAGTGGCTCCTTGAGCCTGCCTGAATTAGCTATCGGGGTTTGCTTGGCTGCGGGTAAGCCCCGCGATCAATAAGCCGGCGGCGATAATACCCAGCAACCAGCCCAGCCATGAAAGCCCGGCGAACCCGATTTGGGTTAACTGTGGTCCTTCCAGCAGCAAAACCGCAAGCAGCAATAGCCCACCGAGCAGGGTGTAGCGGTTTTTGCGACCCTGCGTTTCGGTTTGCTGGCTTAACCGGTCGAGTTTTTGCTGTTGCTCGGCTAGTTGGGTTTGTTGCTGTTCGATTGAATACATAGCCTGAATGGTCAGCCGTGGCAGGGCGGTGATGTGCTCATTTAAATAGGGCCATTCGGTTCTCATGCGTTTGAGCATTGCTTTAAGGCCAATGCGTTCGCGCATCCACTGTTCGATAAAGGGCTTGGCGGTTTGCCATAAATCCAAATCCGGGTACAACTCGCGGCCTAAACCTTCAATCGCCAGCAGGGTTTTCTGCAACAGCACTAACTGTGGTTGTACTTCCATATTAAATTGCCGGGCGACCTGAAACAGCCGCAACAAAAAATGCCCGAAGGAAATTTCCCGCAATGGTTTTTGGAAGATCGGTTCACAAACCGTGCGGATGGCGGCTTCAAATTCCTCTACACGGGTGTCGCGTGGCACCCACCCGGACTCAACATGCAATTCGGCAACCCGTCGGTAATCACGGTTAAAAAAAGCATGAAAATTTTCAGCCAGATAACGTTGATCTTCCTGCATTAACGAGCCGACAATACCAAAATCCACCGCCATATAACGCGGATTATCCGGATTTTTGATATCGACAAAGATATTGCCCGGGTGCATATCGGCATGAAAGAAATTATGCACAAACACCTGGGTGAAAAAGACCTCCACCCCGCGTTCGGCTAATACCTTCATATTCACCCCGGCATCGCGCAGCCGCTGGGTTTTGGCAATGGGTTCACCGAAGATGCGTTCCTGAACCAGCACGTCCTTGCGGCACATCTCCCAATAAACTTTAGGTACGTAGAGCATTTCCGAGCCATCGAACTGGCGTTTTAGCTCGGCGGCATTGGCCGCTTCACGCTGTAAATCCAGCTCATTCATCAGGGTTTTGTCGAATTCAGCTACGACCTCAACTGGGTGCAAACGCGGGCCTTCCGACCAATAGCGCTGCGCTAGCCCGGCGATGGCATACAGAATCTCCAAGTCATTGCGAATGCGTTTGGAAATACCCGGACGGGTGATTTTGACAATCACCTCATCGCCATTTTTAAGCGTTGCGGCATGCACTTGGGCGATAGAGGCAGAAGCGAGCGGTGCGCTGGAGAACTGCGCAAAAAGCTCATCAACCGGCGCTTTTAAACTGCGCTCAATGCGTTGTTTGGCCTGTTCATTCGAGAATGGTCGCACCCGATCCTGTAGTGCTGATAGGGACTCGGCGATGTCTGGTGGAAGTAAATCTCGACGGGTTGAGAGCATTTGCCCGAATTTCACGAAGATTGGGCCTAAATCTTCGAGTGCCGCGACCAGCCGATCCCCCCGGCTGCGCTGACGATTGCGCGAAAACCAATACCAAGGTGAGAGATAGGTTAAAAACCGGATGGGCCGGAAAATGCGCAATGCCAGTACAATCTCATCCAGCCCGTGGCGAAAAAGCACAAACTGAATCACCATCAATCGCCATAAAAGCCCTGGGCGCATGACCTAGCCTCGTGTTTGGGGGTGGGTTAGTTTGGCAATTCGGGCATCCAAGCACTCAAGCTCTGAGCGCAGTTGGTCGACCTCATCTAGCCAAGGCTCAATTTCAGCCCGATCAGGGAGCATCTGGCTGTCATAAACCCAGAAATCATGCTGCTCAATGGCCCGGCTCTCGCGCCAATATGTCGCCTGCTTCTTTGCTTTCCGAGCTAAGCGTTCTACCAACCCTGCCAGTATGGGGTTGGTTTTTTTATCCAGCCATTCGGCCCAGTCAAACTCCAATCGACTCAACCGGCCTAACACCCGAAAAGCAAAGCGCTCATCGCCATCAACGCGTATTTCGCCCTCAAACAAGGCATCGAGCTCATCGGGCTTTCCCAATGCACGAAGCAGAGCAAAGGGGGTGGTGTATATGGTTGCATCAGCCGTAAGATCGGTGTTATTGCGCAACATCACACCCTTGTCCGTCAGGCTCAGCATTAACTGAAAATTAGGGTGGCTGGAAACGACGGCCAGAACCCGGCCACTATCATCGCCCCAGGGGCGGTTTTCAGCCAGAGCCAGCGCCCGATTGGCGGCGCGCTCAAAGGCAATAACAAAAGGGGTGAATGCCAGCATCTCATTCGAACCATTAAAACAAGGAAATATATCTATTAAGGGCAGACAGATTGATCATCACATACCGCGCCATTGTAGCCGATTGAGAAGGGCTTGACCTGCCGAGTCTAAGCGGCCACATTACAACTGTGCGCCCTTTTGCACTAGATCAAGCCCAGATGTCCCGGTAATGCTGTATCTTGAATAGTCTGAATTTGGATACATTAGGGATGGGTGAGCCAGTTACATGACTGAAAAAAAGCAGATCAAAGCGATAACAACCGGTAAGAGGATTTGGCACAAGCCTGCGGGTGAGGTGTTAGCCGATGTCATTCAAGAAAAGGAAAAAACATTCCTTAAAGCTTGGGCGCATTACCAGAAGGCCGAGGATGACCCGGAAGCGTTGCATGATATGCGTGTTGACCTAAGACGGCTGCGCGTCTGGGAAAAATTAGCGCGTGATCAGGTTAAAACCCACAAGCCTACCCGAAAACGCCTCAAGGCACTGGCCAAAGCCAGCAACCCGCTGCGCGACCATGAAGTTACATTGGATTGGCTGGATGCAGCCCGACGTGACTTGCCGCAGAGCGATGCGCTAAACCAATTGGTAGAATACGGGCATAAGGCCTATACAGAGCGTACCGAGCTTGCCTTCTCTGAAAAACCGGGTTTAAAGCCCAAACTCAAAAACAAGAAAGGACCGAGCTTGGCGTTATGGTTGCACCAAACCGTCGATCAGCGCATCAGCGTGATCGACGAGCAGCTGCGCGCTGGCGCTGATATGGCGCACGAGGCGCGCATTGGGATCAAATACCTGCGCTATCTCCTCGAACCCTTTATCAGTGAACTGCCCGCTGCTAAAGACACGGTTGCCTGGTGCAAACATGTGCAGGATGCTTTAGGTGACTTTCACGATATTGAAGTATTCCGTGAACACCTACCTGAATTTGCCCGCTGGGTTATCGAGCATGAATTAGCGGAAGTCGCTGCACTGCAAGGCGAGCAAAGCCAGGCAATTACCAAAGTATTTGCTAATGCCCGAGATCCCATTATTGCCTTATCGGGCTGGCAGCATCAGCAATACGAGCGCCATTGGAGCATCTGGGCTGATAAGCGCGATAAGCAATTAGACATCCTACAGCGCAATACCGCAAACCTGTTGCCCCAGATTGAGGAAAAACTTGACGTGGGCCAGTGATTAACGGTTACAATGAACATTAAAACAGTCTAAGCAACATAAGCTAATTTAATATGAATAATATGAAACTTTCACTACTTTTGTTGCTCTTAGACTGCAGACACCAGTTTCAAGCTTAATTGTTTGAAGTCTTAATCCCGAAAACATTCGGGGGTGATACGGCTTCGACGTGGGTCACGAAACTCAAGGTGCATGCCGAGGTGAGGTTCCTCGTAAATCCATCTCAAAACCAATAGTTGCCAACGACGACAACTACGCACTCGCCGCTTAAAAACCGGTAGGGTGCCGTCTGACCGAAGCCGTGCTTGTGCGTTCGGAACTCAGGCGTCGACTCTCACAAGATCGCAATGAAGCGCGTCCGGCGTGGATTTGTTAAAACAAAAAACCGGACTCGTCGTGTATCTTCCCTGCCTGTCGGGTAGTACACGATTAAAATAATAGACAGGACAAGCATGTAGTACCGAGAGCGTAGGGCTTGCGGACGCGGGTTCGACTCCCGCCACCTCCACCAATTTAATATCCAGCACCATCTAACGAAGTCTTCAAGCCCGCGTAAGAGCGGGCTTTTACTTAGGTATCTCGTCAATCAAGGGGCAATAGGATTCGTTGACTCTAAACACCCGGCGCTGGATCACCGAACCAAGGCGGCGTTCAGCGTCTCATCCTAGACAGCCGGCTAGTTGAGCCGCCGGCGCAGTCTGAACGCCGAAGGCGCCCCGCGCAGCCTCAGAGCGACGGAGAAAATAGAAGTCAAACCTGGGCGCTACCACCCGAACCATCGAAAACACACGCCAGCGTTAGCCCTTGACGCATAAATAGGAATCGTTACAATCTGCACTATTGTTTTACACCTCTGCTTGGAAT
>Ga0129303_100030_pt1 | contig 16476 bp, 20 predicted proteins | sample ElbSprsedimmetaG_FD_94490 | JGI IMG/M metagenome (GOLD analysis project Ga0129303, IMG submission 94490) | Hot spring sediment bacterial and archeal communities from California, USA to study Microbial Dark Matter (Phase II) - Elbow Spring... | ecosystem: Environmental > Aquatic > Thermal springs... | reverse complement strand
GGAACCCGGCGCTGGGAAGGATCCAGGCAGAGGCACACCGTCACCCGCTCTGCTGTGGTGAGGAGGGAGGCCAGAACCGCCTCTTCCTGGGGAGTGAAGCCCTTGAAACCGTCCACCCATATGAAGCTGCCCTTGAGAAAAGGCGCCCGGGTTAGCCTGTGGGACAAAAGGGAGAGGTAGTCCTCCGGTTCCAGATAACAGCCCTCCAGAAGGTCTTCCAGTTTCCGGTAGATCAACCCCAGCTCCTTCAGCTTCAGAGTAAGATTGTGCTCCGCGCCGTATTTCTCGGAAGCCATCCGGGCGGCCTCCAGCAGCTGTTCCGGGGTAACCCTGTAGAGCTTGAATTCGGCTGTTATATGGGCCAGCTGCTCTATAAAACCCATCCGGTGGGCTAAAGGGGCAAAAAGCCTTAACTCTCCTTTGAGGGAGTTGACGGCCCGCTTCAGCAGCATCCTCTTGCCCATCTCCCCTATATGGGGCCGGGCGGCTCCCCCCACCTCCTGGAAAACCCGCCATCCCAGACGGCGGAAGCTCAAGACCTGCACCCGGGCTTGGGCTGGCCGGTTCAGAAAGCCGAAAACCTCCCTCTCTGTAACCAAAGTGGCCTGTTCAGGCACCAGCATGATGAGGGAATTATTGCCCCCCTGGTGGGCCAACCCTTTTATCTCCTCCAGGCAGAGCCTGGTCTTACCCGTACCTGCCCGGCCCAGTATAAAGCGAAGCCCCATGTTATCCCTCCCCCTTGGGCCTCAAAACGATGGGCTGGCCCCAGGAAGCGAAATCGGGATCGTGGGAAAACAGAAGGATCTGCCGCCTTCGGGCCAGATCGGTCAGGCTCTCCTTTATCTTTTCCCGCCGGTATCTGTCGCAGTTGATAAAACAATCGTCGAAGATGAAGGGCAGATCCAGAAAACCGCAGAGCACGTCCCCCAGGGCCAGGCGGAGGGCCAGGTAAAGCTGATCCTGGGCCCCCCGGCTCAGCTGGGACAGGGCTATCTGGATATCCCCCTCGTAAACTGCTATCGAAAAGTCCGGGTTGAGGACCACCCGGCGGGAAGTGCGGGTGAAGCGGGCAAAATATCCGGTGGCCAGCTGGCCCAGTTTTTCCCGGTAAGTCAGGTGGAATTCCTCCCCGGCAGCCATAAGCTCCTTCCAGGCCAGGGAAAGGGCCCTTATCTGCCTATCCACCCTCTCCAGTTCCTTCTTCTTCTGCCTCAGCATCTCCTCTGCCTGGGCCAGATTTATAATCTCCTGCCCCTCCAGTTCTGCCTCTCGCTTTAAGATCTGCCTTTCCTCTTCCTCCAGGTTCTTTATCTTCCCTTCCAGCTCCTCTATTTCCCCTTTCAGGCGGGCAAAGCTCCTCTCCACTTCTTCCCCCACCTCTCCGGCAGGAGGCAGCCCCGGATGCCTGTCTATCAAGCCCTGCCAGTCCCGAAGGAGGGCCACCACCTGGTTTTCCAGGTCTATGTATTCCCGCTGCAGCTGGCTTAAGGTCTTATCCCCTAGTACCCCTTTGAGCTCTCGCCTCCACTGCTCTATCTGTTCTGCCTCCTGTCGGAAATCCTCGTATCTCTGCCGGGCTCTGGCTATATCCCCTCCTGCCGGTTTCAATATCTCCTGCAATTTTCCCCGGAGCTCCTCCTCGCGGCGGAGGAGCCTTTCTATGTCCTCCTTCAGGCTCCTGAGAAGCCCTTCCCCCTCCTGGAGTTTGCCCTCCTTTTCCTTTATGGCCTCTGCCATCTCCCTGGCGGTCCTGAGCCGGGCCTGGGCCTCCTCCAAGGGCGTTTCCAGGGAGAAGGGGGCCACCTCCTGGCACCTGACTTTAATCTCCTCCTCCCAGGCCTGCTCCAGGTGAGGGCAGGCCTTTTGGTCCAAGCCCCAGCGGGCCTGCAGCTGGGCTATCTCCCCTTTTAGGATCTGCCAGTTGCGGGCCTGGGATTTAAGGTCTTCCCACCAGAGGGAATCTTTAGACCCTAGCCACCCTGCCAGCTGGCTCCAGGTGGTGGGGCAAAAACCTTCCAGCCCGGCCAGGGCCCGGTATTCCCGAACTATGCCCGCGGCCTTCTCCTCCAGGGGATAATCTTCCCGCAGCTCGGAAGAAGCCGTCCACTCCAGGGCCCAAGCCCGCAGATTTCCCTCCAGCTCCCTCTCCCGGGAGAGCAGCTCCTGGTAAGTCTCCAGCCGGGTTTCCAGCTCTTTTAAATCCCCCTCTTCCCGGAAAGGGCCTAGTCTGGCTTCCAGCCGGGATAACTCCTCCTTCCAAGGGGACAGGTCCTTCCCCCGGAAGGCGGTCCACCCCACTGCCCCTGTCAGAAGGCCCGTGAGGAAAAGGAGGAGCCACCGGAAGGGGGAAAGGCCCAGAAGTCCAGAAAGGAAGAACCCCAGGCCCATCCCCAGCAGGGATAACAGGAAAGAGAGGACCACCCTGAGCCTCTGCCTTTCCCGATGGGCCGCCATTTCCGCCAGGACCCTGGGCCGTTGCTTGAGGGCCTCCAGGACCTCGGCGGGATCTATCCCCTTAAGGCTTTTCTCCAGCTGTTCCCTCTGCTCTTTTACTTCCCGGTACTCCCGCCAGCCCTCCTGGAACCGCTCCCAGAAAGAGGCCACTCTGGGAGCTTCCCGGTGCAGCCGTTCCAGGAGGTTCAAAGGGTGCTCCCCCAGGGGGGAGAAGTCCTTCAGGTTGAGCAGGAGGCCCTTTTTCTCCCGCCAGCGGCGGTAATCCCCCTCCATATCCTTGAGCTGATTCAGGCGTTCGCAGATATGGGGGCGGTGGTATATGTCCTGGTATTCCTGGAAGCGGAGGCGCATGTTTTGGAGTTCCTCCCTGAGGCTTTCGCATCTTTCCCTCTGATTCCGCTCTTTTGCCTCCAGCTCCTCCCTCTCCTTTACAGCCCCCTCCAGCTCCTCCAGGGCTGAGAAGACCTCCGGGCTCTGCCGCCATTCGGGATAGAGGAGGGCCACCCTTCCCTCGCCGTCTTTTATCTTTTCCTGCAGCCTCTGGGCCCTCTCCAGGAGGTCCCGCATCTGGCGCTGGCTGTCCATAAGGGTCCGGTAGCGGTACTGATAGTTTTTCCACCTCTCCCAGGATCTTTCCAGTTCCTGCTTCTTGTCCCGCTCCTGCCGGAGAAAATCCAGCTCTTTTCTCAGTTCCTCCTCCCTTTCCTGGAGGGAGCGCATCTCCTCCACTATCCTCAAGGCCGCTTCCCTCTGCCCTTCGAGCCGCCTTATTTCTTCTTCCAGTTCTTCCAGCTTTCTGGGCCTGTCCCCGTCCCGGGAGCTCAGCTCTAAACGGCGCCATTGCCGGGTAAGGGCCTTCAGCTCCTCCTCTATCATCCCCAACGCCTCCTGGTATGTGCCCCCACCGGTGATGAGCCTTTCCACCTCCCGGTTCAGGGCCGTCTCCCGGGGCAGGGGCTGGGTCACGCAGAAGGTGGCCTCGAAAGACTCCCGGGAGGAGAGGCCCAGGAGACTCCTTAGGTAATCCGCATAGGCAGACCCTGATTTTCTCCCCTTGGGGTTATGGGTCCCTGCCCATATTTCCCGCCATTCCCCCTCCCTTTGCTCCTTCAGGGTTACCCTGTTGGTCTCCAGGTCCCGTTCCAGGAGATATATATTTTCCCCCACTTGGAATTCCAGGCGGCCGTAGGACCTGGCTGTCCCTTCCCAGGGGAGATAGCGGGAAGAACCGAAGACCTCAGGATTGTGTTCCTTGGGCAGGCCAAAGATCATCGCTTCCAGGGCAGCCACCAGGGTGGACTTGCCCTGCTCGTTGGGGGCTATGTAAACGTTCAGCCCGCGATGGAATCTTACCTCCACTTCCTGGTGGTAGCAGCCGAAGCCGGAGAGGCTTAAATACCGCCACCAGAGGGCCGGCATTTTCCCTCCACCTCCTTCAGGGCCGCCACCCCTTTTCTCAAGGCCAGCTCTATGATCTCTCTCTCCTCGGCGTCGCGGGCCTGCTCCAACCTCTCCTGGAGGCGGCGCAGGAATATGCCCTTTATATTGGGTTCTTTACCCCATTCCTCCAGGAAATCCCAGCGCCACCCCCTGGTTTCGTCTTTTATTTCCAAGTAGGCATCTTCCCGGCTCCAGCGGGCCTCCCACCTCTGGATCTGTTCCTGGCTGAGGAAAAAGGGCGGGGAGCCCGTAAGACGTACCTGCAGCAGCCCTCCAGAAGAGGAGGCTTTGTGTCCTATAGCCTCCTCCACCTCTTCGGGACGGGAAAAGGCGGAGAGGTCTATATCTTCAGCCTGCCAGCCGCTTACTTTTTCCGGGATCCTCTCCACCCGGGGCCCTCCCTCCCCTAGACAGACCAGGGTCCAGTATCCCACCCCGGGATCGGAGAAGTTCTTGCCCGCCACCATCCCAGCGTAGAGGGCCATGCCCCCTGGCCAGCGCCGCTCTCCACCCCGATGGATATGCCCCAGGGCCACGTAGTGGTAGCCGGCCCGGGCCAGGGCCTCTCCTGACAGGGGCAGGCTCCGGTCCCCCCCTTCCCAGTCCAGGGAGCCGTGGAAGACCGCCAGGTTGAGACAGCCGGGTTCAGCCGCAGGGAAAGAGTCCAGGAGCCCGTTTATTCTGGTGGCCCCTTCTACGTAGGCCATGGATACAATGCGGCAGCGCTGTCCCTCTATTTCCCAACAGGTCACCACCTGGGGGTGGGGGTTGGTCACCAAAAAGCCCGGCCAGGAGCCCTGCCGGTAAACGGAATCGTGATAGGTTATCTCGTCGTGGTTCCCGGGGACGGTTATGACCCTTATGCCTTCCTTCTCCAGGCGGCGCAGTTCCCGGATCACGCTTTCCACCAGGCCAGGAGCGGGGCGATGGTGATCGAACAGGTCTCCAGCAATCACCACCATGTGCACCTTCTGTTTTAAGGCCAGGTCTACTGCCCGGCTCAAGAGCCCGTCCCTTTCCCGGGCCACCCGCTGGTCCCAGGGAGAAGGCAGGGAAGGTTCATACCCCAGATGGAGGTCCGCCAGGTGTAAAATCCTTATCACTTTTTCCCCTCCTTGTTGATCCCTGTTTTAAAATTATTTCTACCTTTCCCTGGCTTTCCCTGCCATAGATTCAGAGGGCCTGGAATATACCGCATTTTAAATAATAGGTTTCCGGAACGGTAGGTAAAATTATGTGATCCCTGGCCTGACGCCTGAACTCGATGAGGCGCAAAAAGCGTCCGGCGTCTTGGGCCGCCTCCAGAACCACCTGCCAGAACAAGGGCTCGGTCAAATGATAAGAACAGGAACAGGTGAAGAGGACTCCCCCGGGATGCAAAAGCTTTAAAGCTCTGAGGTTTATCTCCTTATACCCCCTCAAGGCAGAGGGGAGGGATTCCTTGCTCTTGGTGAAGGCGGGGGGATCCAGCACCACCACATCGAACTTCTCCCCCGCCCTTTCCAATAGCCTCAATTGGTCAAAGCAGTTGGCCTCTACCCATCGGATTCTGTCTTCCACCTGGTTCAGCTGGGCGTTATCCCGTCCCCCCTCCAAAGCCCGGGGGGAAATATCCACCGCCACCACTTCCCGGGCTCCTCCCTTGGCCGCCGCCACGGCGAACCCCCCGGTATAGCAGAAGCAATCCAGCACCCTTTTCCCCTGACATAGACCTTGTAGCACCTTGCGGTTCTCCCTCTGGTCCAGGAAAAAACCGGTCTTCTGACCCCTGTAAATATCCACGTAAAAACGCAGATCTCCCTCCCGGATGCATATCCTGGGGGGAACCTCTCCCCATAGCAGGCCCTCCCTGCCGGGCAATCCCTCTTTTTCCCGGCTGCTGCCCTCGCTCCTCTCATAGATCCCCCGGGGGAAAAACAGTTCCTTCAATAAAGAGAGGATTACCTCCCTCTGTCTTTCCATCCCCAAGGTGAGGAATTGCACCACCAGATATTCTCCGTATTGATCCACGATAAGCCCGGGCAGAAAATCCCCCTCACTGCTGACCAGGCGATAGGCATTGGTTTCGGAAAGGAGGAGATCCCGGTAGAGGCCCGCTTCCAGCAACCGTTTCCGGAAAAATTCCCTGTCGATTTTTGTCTTTTCCCTGGCCAGCAACCTCACGGTTATCTGAGAAAAGGGGTTATAGTAGCCCACGCCCAAAAACCTTTTGCGGGAGGTATACACCTCCACCACGTCCCCGGGCTGGCAGGGACCCACGACGTCCTGAATTTCTCCCCCGTACACCCACAGGTGCCCAGCCAAAAGACGCTTCTCCCTACCGGGGAGTAAGAAAACCTTGGCCGCCAAAAGCCTTGACCTCCTTAAATTTGAGAAGCTCTAGGCCAGGATAACAAGTACCTGCCCAGGAGAAGGAGCCAACTGCCCACCACCATAAGAAGCCCCACCAGGAATATTATCGCGTTTAAAAACGGCACCAGAGAAAGCAGCCATACTAAAGTGGTTCCCAGGAGGGTGGCCAGGAGGGAGGTTCCCCAATGGCCCTCCCACCGGGGGAACATCTTCCTGCCTATCCAGGCTCCCAACAGGGGCTTGAAGAGCAGAACAGCTCCCCAGAGGAAGAGCAGGTAGAGGCCCAGGAACAGCCATCCCAGGATTTGGGTAATGCCCAATAACAGGCAGATGAAGATTATCAACGGCAGGAACACCGTCCAGAGGGCGCCAGCACCCAAAACCGTCCAGAAACGCTGGACCCACTCCCCCTCCACCGCCATCAAAAAGGGGGAGGCCAGAAGCGACAGGAGGGCCGTCAGCACCATTACCTTCAGCCAGTCCCTAAGGGCTTCGCCTAATCCGTATCTGGGCTCCCTTTCCTCCAGCACTATATCCTGCTCCCCCCTTACCACTGCCTCTGGGCTTATGGAGGGAGGGTTGGGACCCCTATATTTGAGTTTTCCCCCCACTTCTGCACCGGGTAATAGTTCCAGACTTTGGGCTGATACCTCCAAGTTTCCCTTGATGGGGCCAGAAATCACCACCTTTTCCCCTGCAGCCCTCAGATTGCCTTCAACTTTACCCGCCATCTCTAGGGTTCTCCCAGCGAAGAGGAGGTTGCTGCCCACCGTGGCTTCGGGCCTTACCATCATCTGGGAGGCAAAGGCGGTGACCGCCTTACCTACAGCCCCTTCCAGCTCCAGGGTCTGGGCGGCCGCCCTTACATTTCCTCCCACTTTGCCCCCTATCTTTATATCCTGCCCTGCTGCCAGCATATCCCCGCCTATTTCCCCCTTGCTGGTTATATCTTTGCCAGCAGCCATCAGATCCCCTGTTATTTTCCCCTGAACCACCACGCTGGAACCAGCGCCGTAGAAATCGTCCCGGATCTCCTCTTTGGGTCCCACCAGGACGTTATCCCTGCCGGCACGGACGGTGGGCGAACCTTCCGCCCTGAAGGCGATGACTACACCTAAAAATACCAAAAGCCATGCCATTACACCCACCCGCTTCATTATCCCCACACCTCCCGTAGATATTGATTAAAATACTTCTCCTCCACCCGGCCCAAAACCTGCCTAAAAGGCAAAGGGCCCGGGATTTTTTCCCGGCCCCTTTTAAACATCCTGCTCCTCAGGATCCCTGAAGCGGTAACCAACCCCCCGGACGGTCTCGATGTATCTGGGGCTGGCGGGATCGGGCTTGATCTTCTCCCTGAGGTAGTGAATGTGGACGTCCACCGTCTTGGTATCCACGGCATAGTCGTATCCCCAGATCTTCTGGAGCAGCATTTCCCTCCGCAACACCTTCCCCGCATTTAAGAGGAAAAGATGCATCAACTCGAACTCCTTAGGGGAAAGGCGTACCGGCCGGTTGTCTATGGAGAACTTGTGCTGCAGCCTGTCCAGGTAGAAGGGTCCCAGTTTGATCCTCATGGGAGCATCATTGTCGGACAGGTTTAAACGCCTGAGGCATACCTTTACCCGAGCCAGCAGTTCCCTGGGGCTGAAGGGTTTGGTTATATAATCTTCTGCACCCAGCTCTAAACCCAGTACCTTATCCGCCTCGCCGTCCTTGGCTGAAAGCATGATTATCGGTATGGAGACGGTAGTTTTATTGGACTTCAAACGCCGGCACACCTCCAGGCCGCAAAAACCCGGCAACATGAGGTCTAAAATAATGAGATCAGGGAGGGTCTCTTCTGCAAGCCGCAAAGCGCTGGCGCCGTCCTCTGCCATGAGCACCCTATGGCCGGCCTTTTCCAGATTGTAGCGTATCAGCTCTTGTATGGACTTTTCGTCATCCACCACCAGAATCTTGGCCATACTCATCCCCTCGATGCTTGAACCTTTATGTACAATTTTAGCCCCTCATGGTTAAAGGTGCGTTAAGGTTTTGTTATTTTTATATTATTGTTGAAAGCTCAGCGGCCCCTTTAAACACCCTCCGCCTTCCCTCCAGCATCTCGAGGACGAGCCGGGCCCCTTCCACTGCTGCCCAGGGCCTCGCCAGGCGTACCGCAGCCTCCTCCATAGCCTGAGCCAGTTCCGGGTCAGTCAGAATCCTCTCCACCTGAGCCACCGCCTCCTCCGGCCCCTCAGCCCAAAAGGCAGCCCCCTCCTGGAGGAGGAAAGCGACATTCCCTTCTTCCTGGCCGGGTACCGGGCGGAATATGACCAGGGGCAGCCGGGAAGCCAGGGCTTCGGCGGTGGTCAGGCCCCCGGCCTTGCCCCACCAGAACCCGGGCGGCGGACATCCACACCTCCACATTATCCACGTATCCCAGGACATACAAAGGCCATCCGCCCTTTTGCCGCAAACCTTCAAGCTTTTCCTTCAAGACCTTATTGCGGCCCGTGATAACAGCCGCCTGCAGGGGAACAGAAGAGCGAAAGAGTATCTGGCACAGCCTGGGGAGGGAAGGGGACATGCCTTCTGCCCCTGCCATTATGAGCACCAAAGGGTAATAGGGATCAAGGCCCAGTTCCAGAAGGGCCTGCTCCCTATCCCTGGCCTGGGCGAATTTCAGGCTTATGGGTATACCGGTGACGGCGATTTTTTCCTCCGGCACACCCTGTTCCAGCAGCTGGTCTTTAGCGAACTCGGAACCCACCATGTAGAGGTCGGTGAAGGGATGGATCCACTGGGAGTGAACCAGGTGATCGGTCACCACCGTGATGGAAGGCAAGGCTACCTGGTTTTTTCTTGATCTCCCCCAAAACCCCTGCGGGGACGGGAAAGGTGCTGACCACCGCCCGGGGCTGATACCTCAAGAGGAGGCCCTGCATTCTGGAAGTGAACAGGCGGAGAAACTGCGTCTACCAGGGGTTGTCAGCCTTATCGTAGCGAGAAGTTAAACGGTAAAAAAAGTGCTTGTAGAGAAAAGGGGCATATAGCACGCTTTGACGGTAGGACACTTCGGCTAAGCGGTTTATCCAGAGGTTAGAATATTTAATGAATATTAATGAAATCTATTAAAACGCAGGCTTTATGGGGGTCTAAAAAGCTCACGGCCTCCATGAGGGCTTGGGCTGCCCTCAAGTGGCCTCCGCCATAGCTGGAACTGAGCACCAGGATATCGGTTTCCCTGTACACCATCTTTAGCCCCCTCACGAGGTCTGTATCCCTTCTAAAAATGATAGCCCAGCCAAATTAAAAGCATATTAACGCTGGGTTATCTTAATTTTTAAAAATTCCACCGACAGCATTTCTCCTTCGCGGCCAGGAGCCTTAGCCATCCTTATTTCCAGGATACCCCTCTGGTACAGGGCCCTGGCCCCCTTGGGCTGCACATTTGCCGGCAGGGTGAGAGTGCGGGAAAACTTGCCCAGCTTCCTCTCTTTCTGGTGAATTTTCTGCACCCCCAGCAGATGGATTTCCGGCGGAAGCTCCCCTTCTATCTGCAAGCTATTCCCCTTCAATTCCACCCTCACATCCTCAGGCCTCTGAAGCCCGGGCAGAACGACCAGGACTATGATCTCCTGGGCTGTCTCCATCACGTCCACAGGGGGCCAAGGTTTATCCTGCTTCCATAGATCCCATATATTGAAAACCTTGCCAGGCCACTCCATGCCGGTCAATTTCCTAAAAAGTTCGGATCCAGATGAGGGAAAAATTTACGGGGGTCAAATCCCTCCCAACTCATGGCTCCCACCTTCTCCATATAATAAAGTTGATCCTAGGCGCGTCCCGAGTTTTCTCCGTAGAGGGCTCTTCAGGGGAAAAGCCCTCTTCCCCTCTATGCCCTTCCGATGCCCGGATAACCTTACCGCCGCAATTTATCCCTATGCTGAGGTAACCGCCCAGGTCCCGCAGCCCTATCCCCTCGATATTGAAGTTCAATTTCTCCAGGTTGAGTTTATCCACGTATATCTTTTCCACATAGATCAGAAATAACCTCTATTTCTGAAGAAATCCTTTCCACAGCCTTCTTTAAATCCTTCAGGGACTCGTCTTTTTTCCCCCATAACCATCCCAGCATATATTTCACCCCGGTTAGAGGGCTTCCACTATGGACGGTCCCAGAGCAGCGTTGAAGCCGTTATCCATTATGGTGGTATCTATACAATCGGGGTCGATTAAAATGTTGGCCCCAATGGGCACCAGGTTGATATTGCCCGAGACCTCCCCCAAAGCCGTATTGGTCTTACTGTTCATGGCCCATGAATCCAGGACATTCTTGCCCTGGCTCAGGGTAGCATTGGTGCGCAGGGTATTCACCTGAATAAACCTGGTTACTATGCCCACCGCCATGTTTCTCCCCCCTGTCTTATACAGTTTATGCGTCTTGAAAATCGGGGCACCTTTGGGCCTGCCCCCACGTAGAAAATTAGGGGGTGAAGGGATGAAGCCCTTCTCCTTGACGATAAATATCCAGAGCATAAGAATTGCCGATGTGGACACGGGTTCGGTGGTGGCCATAGGTTACAACTATTTCTATAATTGGCGCACCTGCAGCAAGACCAATAACGGTTTTGGTCGGCTAATAGGGGACAACAATTTTATAAAAAGGGCCCGTTTTTGGGTGGACGATCCTGATTTTCAAGATATGATCTGCTGCGAACAGATGGAGTTCCCTCCCTCTGGGAGGCTGCGGGGGTGAAAAATTGAGGATATATATTGCCGGCATCCATATAAACAGCCTCAGGAACAACGCCGGCTATTTTTCCGGAGAAAACCTGGCCAAGGGATGGCGATCCAGGAGCAAAGCCAATGCCGCTTTTGGGAGGCTTAATGGGGATCGCAACTTGGTGGCCAGCCAGCTCAACTGCGTATGGGATGGGGATTTCCTGGATACCTTCATCAAACTACGGAGTTCGGTTAAAAAGCCGTGACTGGGGTCGAGCCAGGGACCGCCACATGAAGTACCCTGCCAGGACCAAGATTAAGGGCGTAACCAGTTGGGTAAGGGTAAAAAAACCCAATCCCCACCGGGGTACCACATAGCCCCATACTTCCAGGGGATTATCCCTGACGCTCTCTTCCACCAAGGCCCGGAGAAGCTGATGGTAGAAGACGAAGGACCAGAACTGGTAACCCGCAGGGGGCTGCTTCCTTTCCAGATAAAAGTATCTTATAAGGAGTAGAAGCCCTATGGCCGAACCTATCAGCTGAGCTGGCCAGCGGCCGAAAAAAAAAGCTGTGGGACGCCCCAATACCTCCTGGTTGAAGATATTGGCTATCCGTACTAAAAAGTATCCCAAGGCCAGCCCCGGTACGGTCAAATCAGCCAGAGCTCCCACCTGCACCCCGGTTTTACGGGCATAGGCCCAACCGGCCAGGAATCCCCCCAACAGCCCCCCGTGCCAGGAAAGCCCTCCTTCGTAAATTTTCAGCACCTGCAAAGGATCTTGCCAAAACCAATGGGGATAATTGGCCAGAACGAACATCAGGCGGGCTCCCACGATTCCCCCCACAACCACCAGGATCGCTAAGTTCAATATAAAATCTTCCTCCAGACCCCTCTTGATACCTTCCCGGTAGAGGTACCACGTTCCGAAGAGGACGGAGAGGGACATAAAAATACCATACCACCTCACCGCCAGGGGACCGATATGAAAGGCTACGGGATTTAAGTCCACCAGCAAGCTCTCACCACCTCCGTATAAAATGAACCCCTTACATAATAAAGCAAAGCCTCTCCGCCAGGCAAGAAAAATTAAAGGCCTGGCAGTACATGCCGAATACTTGGTTATGCAGGTGACAAGCGGAGGGAGTAGGGTTAGAAGTGGATCTCAACCTGATTTTAGGCCTGCTGATAGGAGTAGGCTCCCTGGTGGCTGCCTTTATCCTGGAAGGGGGTACACTGGGGGCGCTGCTGGCCTTGACCGCCGCCATGATCGTATTCGGCGGGACCCTGGGGGCCACCATGATGGGATTGGGCCGGGAGGAGATAATGAACATACCCCGTCTTTTGAGGATAGCGCTGCAGGAAAAGCCGTTCCCCTTTGAAGAAACCATAAAGAAAATAGTGAATTTCGCCATAATGGCCCGTAGGGAAGGTTTCGTGCGCCTAGAAAAGGAACTGGAGACCATAGATGATCCTTTCTTGCGGAACGCCCTCCAGCTGGTGGTGGACGGCACCGATCCAGAGCAGACCCGCAGCGTGCTGGAGCAGTACACATATGCAGCGGAGATGCGCCACGCCTCCGGCATAGCCATCTTCGAAGCAGCAGGAGGATATGCCCCCACCATGGGCATCATAGGCACGGTGATGGGGCTGGTGCACGTGCTGAGCCACCTCAGCACCCCCGACAAGCTGGGCCCTTCCATAGCCATGGCCTTTTTAGCCACCCTCTATGGGGTCTCTTCCGCCAATCTCCTGTGGTACCCCATAGCTGCCAAGCTGAAAAATAAAGACGTCAAAGAGAGGCTTTATCAGGAGATGATCCTGGAGGGCATAATGGCCCTGCAGGCGGGAAAAAACCCCACCCCCATAAAAAGCACCCTGGTGGCCTTCTTACCCCCCCAAAAGCAAAAAAAGATCCAAGAGAAGGCCTCGCCACAAGGAGGGGCAGCCAGTGCCCAGACACCTTCCCCGTGAATCTAAGGAAAACAGAGATCGCTGGCTCATCACCTATGCAGACATGATAGCCCTGCTGATGGTGTTTTTCATAGTTATGTACGCCATAAGCACTGTAGACGCCCAAAAGCTAGCAGCTTTAGCCTCCTCCTTGAGCCAGGCCCTGGTGGGTTCCCCTCCTCAGGGGATTTTCGATCCTCACGGAGCCGGCATTTTGTCCCCTGAAGGAGGAGGGCAGGGAGAAGAGCTGTCTCAGGTGGAAGCCCAGCTGTGCCTTTTCATACAGAGAAGAAATCTCGAGGGGCAGGTAAGGGTTAGGACAGAAGAGAGGGGGTTGATGGTGAGCCTGGCGGAAACTGTCCTTTTCCCCAAAGGCTCTGCCCAATTGACCCCCGAGGCCCATGGCTTGATAAAAGAGGTGGGGCAAGCTCTGGCTCCCCTCCCCAATTATCTGCGCATCGAGGGCCATACGGACGATCTGCCCATCAATACCCCCTTTATCCTTCCAACTGGGAACTCTCCACCGCCAGGGCCTTGAGCGTTTTGAAGGTGCTGCTTGAAGAAGCGGGGATAAGCCCCCAGCGGCTTTCCGCTACAGGTTACGGAGAGTACCGCCCTGTAGCCCCTAACGATAATGAAGAAAACCGATCCTTGAACCGCAGGGTAGATCTGGTGATCCTAAAGGAAGCCTTTAAGGTAACTGAGCCCCATCGTTAAAGGGAGGGGGTTCCCCTCCCTTTTTACGCCGGAGCTTCTGGGCCGCTCTTGCCCACGTTGGGGTAGCGGACGATCTTCTTCTCCCAAGTCCTCAGGATCAGGTGGTCTTCCCCATGGTGTAACACGTAGGTCGGCAAAATGGGGGTTTTCCCCAGACCCTGGGGGGCATTGATAATATAGGTGGGTACCGCCAGCCCCGAGGTGTATCCCCTTAAGTTCTCCATGATCTCCAATCCCTCTTCCACAGAGGTTATAAAGTGGGCAGTCCCCTTCACAGGTTTGGCGTGGAAGATATAATAGGGCCGCACCCTTATCTTCAGAAGGTCCTGATTGAGCTTGCGCATCACAAAGGGATGGTTGTTGACCCCCTTTAACAGCACCGCCTGGTTACCCAGCACCACCCCTGCCTGAACCAACATATCGCATGCCCTTTTTGCCTCCCAGGTGACCTCCAAGGGATGGTTGAACTGGGTGTTTATATAGATGGGGGGATGCTGGCTCAGTATGCGGCACAGGTTTGGGGTTATACGCTGGGGTAAGGTCACCGGAGCCCTGGTCCCTATCCTCTTTATCTCCACGTGGGGTATTTCATCCAGCTGGGAGAGCAGCCACTCCAGGGTGGAATCGTCCAGCATGAGGGCGTCCCCCCCGGTTATCAGCACATCCCTTATCTCCTCGTTCTGGCGGATATACTCAAGGGCTGCCTCCAGATCTTCCCGGCTGGTGGCCCTGTCCACCTCCCCTATATTACGCCTCCTCTGGCAGTGGCGGCAGAACATGGGACATTGATTGGTAACGTTTATTATGAGCCTGTCGGGATAGCGCCTGGTTATGGCCGGAGCCGGAGAGGTGAACTCTTCGGCCATGGGATCGGGTACCCCGAACTCGTCCTTCAGTTCCTCGGCAGAAGGCAGGGCCTGCCTCCGGATGGGACACCAGGGCTCATCTCCCATAAGGGAAAGGTAATATGGCGATACGGCCCAGCGGTAAACCCTTCCAACCCTCCTTATGCCCTCCTCTTCTTCTGGAGCGAGCGGCAGGAGCTCCTTTAAAACCTCCACCGACGATATCCTGTTCCTCATATGCCAGCACCAATCCTGCCAGTCCTCTTCAGTGGCACCAAAAAATTTTAAAATTTTCTGCTTTTTGTTTTCCAACTCTTCCCTTTTCTCCATGCCGCTGGGGATACCCTTTTTGGCCTCCAGATAATCGGCTATCCTGCTTCTCAGTTCGGCTGCCCTCCGCAGAGCTATTCTCCTCTTCTCTTCCGGATCCAAAATTCCCCTGGAACAGAGGCCCATCTTTTTCCCCTCCTTTCTGAGTCTGGGCATTAAAAAATCCGGCTTCAGCCGGGGGATGAAACGCAGAAAGAAAAGGGAAGGCTCCCTTGCTTTCCACGCTTACGAGGTTAGCTGACGGGTTCGGGTCGAAAGCTAACCCTACCTGCCCTGAAGGCAGGATTCACCCCAAAAGGATGGCTCCCCCGCTTCCTGTTTCCAGGAATTCAGCGCGCTTACCTGTTCGGTTGTCCCTTCCACTCTAACATAAACTATGAACCCTTGTCAATTACATTTTTTCTCTTTTTTCCCTTCCCAGCAGAGATAACAGTAATATAAAGAAATGGCGGTGAGCAGCAGGCCAACCAAAATCAAGAGGAGGTCGGTCCACCAAGTGGAATAGGAGCGGTAGAGGCGCCACCACCTGTATAGGTAATGGGTTCCCCGACAGTATATATACTGCCAGGCCCAAGTCCAGGTAAAAGCCCCCAGGGCGGAATAAAAGAGATAGGCTCTGAAATCCATTCCCGCCAAGCCCGCCGCCAGGATGGTGGGGGTCCTGATGGGGCTAAACCACCGGGCGAGAACCACCAGGGGAGCTCCGTAACGGTCCAGCCAGTGTCTGGCCTTCAAAAGCGCCTCCTCCCCACCGCTGCGCCGGAGAATCCTCATAAACAGGCCCTTGCCCGGATGGGCCCCCAGCCAGTATCCTGCTAAATTCCCCAGGAGGTTGCCCAAAATTCCCACCAGCACCGCACCCCAGAAATCCATCTGCCCATTTTCTATCAAAAAACCGGCAGCCAAAAAGGCCGGCTCGTAGGGTATACCCGGCATTCCTGTCCCCTCTATAAAAAATAAGAGCAGAAAGAGGGTAAGATAAACATGAAGGGGATTCACCCGCAGGCCTCCTCAAGACGGCAGTCGGGCTATGATAGTCTGGGCCCCGTACACCTGCTGGCCCACTTTTACCTGAAACTCCAAATCTTCTCTGAAGATGACCAGATCCACCTGGGATCCCCTATCTATAAAGGAAATTTTCTGGCCTTTAACCACTTCCTGTCCCGGGGCTATAAAGCACTTTATTTTATTTACGAACTTATCGGCTATTTCCACCACCGCCACCTTCACCCTGGTATTGTGCAGGAACACTGTCAAGCGCTCGTTCACCAGCCGGTAGCGGTGGCTGAACAGATCGACGGCCTGCCGCAGATAGGTGAGACGAAAATATTCCCATAGATCCAGCATGGGGAGGTTGATCTTAGCCCGGATGTGGACTATATCCCCCACCTTTCCCTCGATGGGGGCATAGTTGTAATGGACGTCCAGAGGGGACATGTAGATGCCCACTATCCAACCCCTATCGCCCCATCCCGGGGCTTTGAGGATCTCCTCTAAAGGTATGGTCTCCCCCAGCTTGTTGACTTCCACCTTGCCCTGGGCGAAAGGCTTGATGTAAACCACGTGCCCGTCAGCAGGAGACAGGATCAGCTCTTACACGTGGGGAGGTACCCTCCGGGGATCCCGGTCGAACCAGACATGGTGGAGATAGGAAAATGCCCCTCCTAAGAG
>Ga0129303_100029_pt1 | contig 16705 bp, 16 predicted proteins | sample ElbSprsedimmetaG_FD_94490 | JGI IMG/M metagenome (GOLD analysis project Ga0129303, IMG submission 94490) | Hot spring sediment bacterial and archeal communities from California, USA to study Microbial Dark Matter (Phase II) - Elbow Spring... | ecosystem: Environmental > Aquatic > Thermal springs... | reverse complement strand
GGATGAACTCAAGGCCCCTTCAAACCATGGGCGCAGGGGAGGAGGTGAAAGGTGGAGCATACGGCGAAGGAGCTCCTTTTCCAGCGAAAGGGTGTCCTGCCATAGCCTTAAAAATAGCTCCAGCGTGGTATAGGCATCCGCCAGAGCCCTGTGGTGAGCTTCTGCCTTCAGGTCTAGAAAGCGGCTTAAGGATTCTAAACTGTAGGAGGATAACCTGGGATAAATTATCCAGCAGAGGAGAAAGGTATCGAAGTAGGGATAGGGCCAGGAGGTCAGATTAAAGGCCCGGCATAGAAAGGCCAGATCAAAGGATATGTTATGCCCTACTACTGGCAATCCTTCTACTAAATCCCAGAGAACGGGCAGAACCCGATCCAGATCCGGGGCGAGGGATAACATTTGGCGAGGGATAACATTTTTTCATCTATTCCCGTCAGCTTTTGAATATAAAAGGGGAGGGGTACACCAGGATTTACCAGGGTCTGATAGAGATCCTTAACCTCCCCTCCCTCCACCTTCAGGACAGCTATCTCGATGATCCGATGCCTTTCCGGATCCAGCCCGGTGGTCTCCAGATCGATCACCACAAACTTGTCGGGCAACATGGGACTTCCCCTCAGGACAGCTTGACCAGGGCCTGGCCAGCATTTACAGTCTCCCCATCCTTTACTAAAACCTCTTCCACCACCCCTTCGTGGGGAGCGGTGATCTCGTTCTCCATCTTCATGGCATCGATAACCACCAGGGTCTCCCCCTTCCTCACCCATCGGCCTGGCTCAGCCCTGACCTCCACCACCACTCCCGGAAGGGGTGCTGTGACCACCTTGCCCTCCCTCCGGGGTTTAGGGGCCGGCCTCAAAAGCGGAGGCTTAGGGGCAGGGATTGAAGTCGGATCTCCCTTCCCCAGCTCCTCGATTATTTCCACCACTTCTACCCGGTAGGTCTCTCCGTTGACGGTGACCTGAAAACAGCGCTTCAACTGGCCCTCATCCTTTCCATAATCATCAGGCTGCCCTCCATGATCTCCCTTCTGCCCGCCTTGACCCACAGGCCCTTCTGGGGCTCGACGGTCTCTATGCGGGAAATCCTCCACCCGGAGGGCAGCATTGCCGCCAAGGCAGCGGCAATGGCCGCCACCACCCGGGGGTCTATATTATTTAGATTATCCCTTCCCATGGAGATTTCCTCCTTTTATACAGGAAAATTGCCATGTTTTTTAGCTGGCCGGTTCTCCCTTTTATGCAACAGAGCTTTAAGGACCCTGGCCAGATGGCTCCTGGTCAAGGCCGGATCTATCACCGCATCCACCAGCCCCAGAGCCGCGGCCACATAGGGATGGGCAAAATTACGGCGGTACTCCTCGATTTTTCTCTGGAGCATTTCCTCGGGATCCGGAGCCTGGCTTATCTCCCGGCGGAAGATTATATTGGCAGCCCCTTCTGGCCCCATCACGGCTATCTCCGCTGTGGGCCAGGCCGCCACATGGTCCGCGCCCAGGGAGCGGGAGCACATAGCCAGATAGGCCCCTCCGTAGGCTTTGCGCATTATGAGGGTGAGTTTGGGGACCACCGCCTCGGCAAAGGCGTAGATGAGCTTGGCCCCGTGCCTGATGATCCCCCCCTCTTCCTGGTCCACCCCAGGCAGGTAGCCGGGCGTATCCACCAGGGTGAGGAGGGGTATGTTGAAGGCATCGCAGAAACGTACGAAGCGGGCCCCCTTATCCGCCGTATCTATATCCAGGCATCCCGCCAGATAGCGGGGCTGATTGGCCACTATCCCGATGGTGTAGCCTGCCAGCCGGGCAAAGCCTATGACCAGATTGGGGGCGTACTGGCTCTGGACTTCTAAAAAAAGGCCGTCATCCACTATAGACCTGATGACTTCCTTCACGTCATAGGCCTTGTTGGGATCTACGGGGATGAGCTGCCTCAGCCCCGGGCAAATCCTCTCAGGGGAATCGGTGGGCGATATGTAGGGGGGATCCTCCAGATTATTGCTGGGGAGGTAGCTTAAGAGAACCCTTATAAGATGCAGGCATTCCTCCTCTGTGGAGGCTACGAAATGGGCCACCCCGCTTTTGCTCCCATGGGTGTAGGCTCCTCCCAGTTCTTCAAAGGACACCTCTTCCCCGGTGACCGCCTTTATCACCTGAGGGCCGGTGATGAACATGTGGGACGTACCCTCCACCATGAAGACGAAGTCCATGAGGGCCGGGGAATAAACTGCTCCCCCAGCGCAGGGCCCCATGATGGCCGCTATTTGGGGTATAACCCCTGAAGCCATGGTATTGCGCTTAAATATCTCCCCATAGCCGTTTAAGGCAGCTACTCCTTCCTGTATCCTGGCCCCTCCAGAATCGTTCAGGCCTATCAGGGGGGAGCCGGTTTTTAGGGCCAGATCCATTATCTTGCATATCTTGGCCGCGTGCATTTCCCCCAGGGAGCCACCCATCACGGTGAAATCCTGGGCATAGACGAAGACCTGCCGCCCATTTATAGTACCGGTCCCGGTCACCACCCCTTCCCCGGGCAGCTCCCTGTCCTTCATTCCCAATTCAGTGGCCCGATGGCACACGAATTGATCTATTTCCATGAAACTGCCTTCATCCAGGAGGAGAGCCAACCTCTCCCTGGCGGTGAGCTTTCCCGCTTGGTGCTGTTTATCTATCTTTTCCTCTCCTCCGCCGGCCAGAACCTTTTGCCGGCGGGCCTCCAGTTCTGCTAAGAGCTCTTCCATATCTCTGGGCAGCAGAGTTACCCCCTTTTAATTTTTTCCTGCTCACCTAGTTATAATACCAGGTAATAAGCCCAGGTTGCAAGCCTGGCCTTTAACGCAAGTGTTCATATCCTCCTGGCTTTAAAGGTTCTGCTGCCTCCCCCCGTTTTATAAATACGCCCCTCCCTGAAGATAATACCTGGCCTATCACCGTTACGGGGGTAGAGGTGGCCTTTTGAATGGCCCCTATCACAGAGGAGACCCTTTGGGGATGGCAGGTGAAGAGTATCTCATAATCTTCACCCCCATAAAGGGCGTACTCCAGGGGATCCTTTTTATACAGGGTTGCCATCCTTTCCACCCCGGGTGAAAGGGGTAAGCGTTCGGCTTCCACCAGCATCCCCTTGCCCGAACTGCAGGCAAGGTGGTGCAGCTCAGAGGCCAAACCGTCGCTTATATCTATGGCGGAGGTGATCCCCCCAGGTATAGTGGCCGCCCGCATCTCCCTTACCCGGGGGATGGGGCGAAAATGCCTTCGCCGCAGGTGTTCCAGAACCCCTGGGGGAAGGCTTCCTTCAGACAGGGCTGAGGGGTGCAGAAGGTAATCCAAATAGGCGGCCGATCCTCCCAGTTCTCCGGTGACCAAAATGAGATCTCCGGGATTGGCCCCTTCCCGGTAAAGGCAACGATCTTCCTCCACTTCTCCCAGGAGGGCTATATTGAGGATGGTCAGGGGGGAGGATACCGTGTCCCCTCCCACCAGGCTTACCTGAAACTCGCCGGCGCAATGGAAAAGCCCCCTATACAGCCCCTGGGCCCATTCCACCTCCTGCTGGGGGCTTAAGCCCAGGGATATAAGGGCGCTCTGGGGGATACCGCCCATGGCCGCTATGTCGCTCAGGTTGGCAGCCAAAGCCTTGTAGCCCACCTCCTCCGGTGAGGCGGTATCCAAGGTGAAGTGCACGCCTTCCACCATCATATCCGTGGTGGCCAAAAGCAGCATGCCCCCCTCCCCTTTTAGGACTGCGGCGTCATCCCCTATCCCTTTCACCACCTGGGGGGGATTTTCAGGGGCCTCCCTCTTGAGCTTTTCGATGAACAGGAGTTCTCCCATCTCCCGGAGTTCCAAAGGCGTCCTCTCCTTTCTTTTCATGGCGACGGCAAATTTATTCGTGATGGATTTCAAATATCCTTTATACCTGGTAATATTAGCATCGAAGAGGTTGGAAATGAGGGGATAAGCATGAAAAGGGCGGTCATCGCCTATCTGGCCCGGGGTGAAAGCGAGGAAGCCATAAAATATGCCTTGAGGGAAATGGCGGAGCTGGCCCGCAATGTAGATCTGGAAGCGGTGGGCTGGGTAATCCAGAGGAAGGCTTCTCCGGATCCCAGTTATCTTCTGGGGGAAGGAAAAATCCAGGAATTGCAAAAAAAGGTGGAAGAACTGGAGGCAGAGGCAGTCATATTCAACCTGGAACTCTCTCCCCGACAAGCCGTGAAACTGGAAGAGAGGCTAGGGCAGGCGGAGATCTGGGATCGAACCCAGGTGATCCTGGAAATCTTCAACCGGAGAGCCCATTCCCGGGAGGGCAAGATACAGGTGGAATTGGCCCGGCTCAGCTACCTATATCCCCGTATGCTGGGTTGGGGGCAAATCCTATCCCGGCTGGGAGGGGGATTGGGTACCCGGGGCCCAGGGGAAACCAAGCTGGAGGTCTTGAGGAGGACGGTCCGCCAGCGAATCCATCGCCTGCGGAAGGAACTGGAGGAAGTCCGGCGGAACCGTCAGCTCTTGAGAAAAAGGAGGGCCCAATCCGCCGTTCCCGTGGTGGCCCTGGTGGGTTATACCAATGCGGGCAAATCCACCCTCCTGAATGCCCTCTCCTCCAGCGCCCATAAGGTCCTGGCCGAAGACCGGCTCTTCGCCACCTTGGATCCTGTAAGCCGGAGGGTGGAACTGCCCTCAGGCCGCCACATTATACTGGCCGATACGGTGGGATTCATCCATGATATGCCCCCTAAACTAAAAGAGGCCTTTAAGGCCACCCTGGAAGAGCTGGAATCAGCCCATCTCCTGCTCCACGTTATAGACCTCACCAGCCCCTACATGGAACTCCAGATAGAGGCGGTGGAAAAGATTTTAGGGGAGTTGGGGTTGGGGGAGCGGCCCTGTATAAAGGTCTACAACAAGCTGGATAGGTTTTCCGGAACACCCCCTTGGGATGGAATCGCCATTTCTGCTCTCCACGGGATCAACCTCCCCCTCCTCTTAAGACGCATAGAAGAGGAGCTTTTCTCCCAGATGGAGATAACCCTCCATATACCCTACACCTCCCTGGGGGCTGTATCCCGATTGCGGTCCCGCATAGAGATTGTGGCGGAAAGATATACCGAGACCGGGGTGGAGATGGTGCTGCGGGGAAGGCGGGAGGACTTAAAACTTCTGGAGAAGAGTTTCAGAAAAGAATTGTGATCCAGCTGGGGACCTCGATTTGGTAACCGCTCTGAGGAGGGAAGAGAGCTGCCGGCCCTGCGCTGGGGCCTGAAGGAAGGAGTATCCCGCTGCCAACCTAGCCTGCTGCTGGAATTGGGAAAACCTCATTGGAAGCGTTGGGTTCACCGAAATGATGAAGGCCCCTACAATAGGGGCCCTAAAGGAGACCGGCATGGCCGCCGGGTTGCCGGCGGTCTTTTTTTGCCAGCAAAATTACAGCAAAAAACTTTTGGGGATGTTTTCTATCCCCAAAAGCCTTGATTTTACTGGTGCGCCAGGTAGGACTCGAACCCACGACCCGCTGATTAAGAGTCAGCTGCTCTACCACCTGAGCTACTGGCGCCCATGGCGCGCCCGGCAGGGCTTGAACCTGCGACCTCCGGACTCGGATTCCGGTACTCTATCCACCTGAGCTACGGGCGCTTGCACAGAATATTATATTACGGTTAGATACCAGTGTCAAGCCGTTCTGGTTGAGAGCCCGGCAAACATAACCGCCCTAGAGATTCAAAAGGGGGTTCCATAAGTTTCCAGGATCCAGTTGGGCAGGGCGAAACGGGCTGTCACCAGAGGATCCACCACCTGGGAAATCTGCAGATCTCCAGCTATGCTGAAAAGCGTGATTATCTCTTCCAGGGATAGGGGAGGTATACTTAGAAAATATTTCCACCATATCCACCACCGCCCTATGGGGTGCCTGGTCCAGGTCCTCATGGGAAGCTATGGTGGCAGTGACCTCTTGGTTTCTCACCACAGGATTCCCCAGCTTTAAATCCTTCCTCACCTTGACCGTTAAAGTCAGTCACCTTCCCAGCCACTTCCACCCCTGTTACTCCTACTTCCCCATCCCCCATAAGGGCATGGAGATCTCCCGCTGCCAACAGAGCCCCCTCTGAGAAGACAGGCAGATAGAGACGGCTCCCCTGGGCAATGACCTTGGTATCCATATTTCCTCCATGGGGCCCGGGAGTTCCGCAGGGAACACTGCTTTCCGCCGGAGCCACTCCTATCACCCCTATCATGGGCTTTACAAGCAGAGAGATCTTTTCGTTGAATATGATCTTTCCCTCTTTGATCTCCAAGACTTTGCAATATAACCCCTCAAGTCTGTCCCCCAAAACTCCAAAACCAAAACTCCAAAACCTTTCCCGGGGGCTACCACCCCCTTGTCGGCCACTTGAATTTTCTCCACGTGGATCTCCAGGGTGTCTCCGGGATGGGCCCCCTCGATGTAGACAGGTCCGGTGGCCGGATTTATCCGGCTCCAGTCTAGTTTTTCCAGTTTATCTGCCTCGCTCTGAATCTGATTAGAAAAGCAGTCCATGGTCTCCATCTCTATCGTGTCCCCGTCCCCAATCCTCAACACCGGCTCATTGTCCCTAGAAAAGGAAAAAATGTGAAAGCGGCTGGATAAAAAAACAGCCACGGAAAATCCCCCCGAAGATTAGATTTAAAGGAGGGCGATCCTTTTCAGAAAAATCGCCTCCCTTAATGTATCTTATAAAATTTTCTCCAGATCCCCTCCCGCTTCGACGAGCTTCCTGTAGGCGTCGGCCACTATCCTTCCCGCCCCTGTCCTGCCGGCCAGGTGATTGCGGATGGTGGTCTCGGCCCGGCTCAGCTCCTCGGCGATCTGGGCCACAGGGTATCCGGCCTTTTCCCGGGCCAGAGCTCCGGCAGCCACAATGAGGGCGTCCAACCAGGTGAGCTTTTCCCGGGTGGCTATGGTCTGTTGCATTACCTCTTTGTTTAAGAGGGCGGCCAGGATCAACCCCAGCTCCAAATTCCTTACGTCTTCCTTACCCACAGGTTTTAGGGGAACCAGTTGTTTGGCCTCCACAGCTTCATCCCTCCCATGTTATTATTTTTTCGGGGTACACCACTATCCCCTCGTCGGTGATTTCAAAGGGATGGCGGTGCATGTCGTGGGGTGTACCCCGCATTTTCCAGACTATTATGGAGCGGAAGAGCCTACCCTTGTACTCGTCCAGATCTAGACGTACTATGCCGTCCGCAGCGTGCTCCACCCCAGGGCCGCCAAAACCCCTTTCCGCAACCCCCACCTGGGATATCAGGAGCCCGGTTATGCCCTGCCCGGCCAGCATTCTTTTTAACTGCATCAAGATGGACCTGGCCATTATGGGCTTGGAGAGGTACAAGGTGGAGATGGAGTCGATGACCACCCTCTCTGCCTGTACTTCTTTGATGGCTGCCCTCACCACGTCCATGAACTCCCCTGTATCATCTATAGATCTCATCACAAATCTCTCCCTTTTGGCAAATTCTCCTATGCCTCCGGTAAAGGCGTCCACCAGGGCAAAGGAATTTTCCTCTTCATATTTTTTGACATCCCAACCGAAATTGAACATATGGCGCCGGATCTGGGCCGGATGCTCCTCCAAGGCCACCAAGACCCCCGGCTCCCCCCGGGTAAGGCCGTAGTAGAGGAACTGCTGCCCGAAAATGCTCTTGCCTGTCCCTGGGCCCCCAGATACCAGGACCAGGTTGCGGACGGGAATACCGTCATAGAGCAGTTCGTCAAATCCCGCGATCCCTGTTTTGACCCTTTCCACCAAGACAGCTCACCCCCTTGTTTCCCTTTTACAACGGCTGGTAGACCCCCCAGCGCCAGTCCTTCATCAGCAAAGGCCGCTCTTCCGGCCTCTGGACCCGGCTGGCCACCACCTCCCCTATAAAGATTACATGGTCGCCAGCGGGATGATGGGCAACCACCCTGCATTCTATGTTGGCGATGCAGTCGGCCAGCAGGGGGACCTTGATCTCTTGAGGGGGAACCACCTTCACATTCAAGGCCTTTACCTTATCCACTTCCCTACCGGAGCGCTCTCCACAGAACTGGGCTATTTCCGCTTGATCTGGGGCCAGGATGCTCACCGCAAACTCCCGGGTGGCCATCAAAGCCTGGTAAGTATACCTTTCCGGCGCCACCGACACCATGATGAGGGGCGGTTGAAAAGATACCTGGCTTACCCATGAAGCGGTCATGAGATTGTGCCGGCCTTCCTGATAAGTGCCTATCAGGGTTACCGGCCAAGGCAAATGGCGAAGGGCCTCTTTCATAATCCCTGCCTCCTTATTTAGGGATTTTGGTTAAACGGGCTATAAAGAACCCGTCAATGCCGTGGCGATGGGGGAGATATTGAACCCAACCCTGGCGAGCCTCTTCCAGTAGATCGGCCGGGAGGTTGGGCAACCCTTCCAGGGAGACCAAGGAAAACTCAGGGGAAGCTTTTAAAAAACGCTGTATAACCCCCTGATTTTCTTCCGGAGCCAGGGAACAAGTGCTGTAAACCATGAATCCCCCTTTCTTCAGGGCCCCTTTGGCCCCCATCAGGATGGAAAACTGCAACTCTGCCAGCTCCTGGGTGGTGGCCAGCTCCTTCCTCCAGCGGACATCGGGGCGGCGGCGCAGTATCCCCTGCCCAGAGCAAGGGGCATCCACCAGGAGGTAATCGGCCTTTTCCGGATAATGTTTCCCCAGTTCCCTGGCGTCCATAAGGAGAGGTTGGACGCTGTTTACGCCCAGCCGGATGCAGTTTTCCCTTATCAATTCCAAGCGGTGAAAATGGATATCGCAGGCCAGAATTGTACCTTCATCTCCCATCAGTTGGGCCATATGGGTAGATTTCCCCCCAGGGGCTGCACAGGCATCTATCACCACTGAGCCCGGTCTGGGCTTCAGGGCATGGGCCACCAACTGGGAACCCTCGTCCTGGACGTAGAACAAGCCCTGTTGAAAAGAGGGGCTATCCTGCAGGGGTCCCAAGCCTTCCACCACCAGGCCTTCAGGGGCGTATCGGGCCGGTTCCGCTCTGGCCCCTTCTTTTTCCAAAAGGGCTATTAGTTGGGATACAGACGTTTTTAAAATGTTGACCCGTATGACCATAGGGGCTGGCTGATTGTTGGCCTGGCAAAGGGCTTCCGTCTCTTGGAATCCAAAGAGGCTCAGCCATTTTTCCACCAACCAACGGGGATGGAAGTATTTTAAAGCCAAGTACCCGGCAGGATCCTCCTGGGGGTCAGGATAGAGCAGCCTCCCCTTGTCCCTATCCAGCTTTCTCAAGACAGCATTCACCAGGGAGGCCGTGCCCCTGTGTCCGTATTTTTTAGCCAGCTCCACACTTTCGTAGATGGCAGCCCAAGGGGGGATGCGGGGGATCAACATCAATTGGGCTGCCCCCAGCCGCAATATGCATCGTATCCGGGGCGGCAGGTTTTTTAAAGGGTATCTGGAGTACAGCTCCAGGGCCCAGTCCAAAGTACCCCAAGCCTTTATTGTGGTATAAGCCAGTTCGGTGGCCAGAGCCCTGTCCTCTTTGTTCAAAGTATGCCTGGCCAGCACTTCATCCAGGGCTATATTGGCGTAGGCCCCTTCCTCCATCACCCTATATATCACCTGTAAAGCTATCTCCCGGGCCGAAACTTTGGATTCAAAGCGCAAGGCGACAACCGTCCCTGATCATTTATCCCGAATGCACGAAGGTACGAGCAAAAGGGCTGGGATATTTACACACCTTTCCCGGCTCAGAGGTATATGGGGAAAGCCGTGGCCTGAAGCGTATTATAAAAATCTTTATGGCCAAGCCTCCCTCTGGGGAGAGACCGTGGGAAGCCGGCCCCCTATTTGGCTTTTAGCTTTAGCCGCCTCATCCTGGGGCATAAGGAAAAATCTGAGGGCCTCCTCCACCCGCTCCACATCAACTTGGGTGTTGAGGCAGGGCCCCTGGGGCCGTTCATTTATTATGCCTATCACCGGCAAAGGGTGAACGTTCTGGATGCCGCTGGTCAAGTCCCGCTCACAGGCAATGGCCACCACCCCTTTAGGACGATACTTTTTCACAAAATGGCGGGCTAAGGTACCCCCGGTGGCCACAGCCCAGCATATACCGTATTTTTCCGCCAATCCGTGCAGGCTGTGAATGGGGCATCGGCCACATCTTTTGCAGTTATTCACATCTATGGTGATCTTATGGGGACAGCCGCTCCACTGGAGACAGTGGGGGGCCAATAAAAGCACCTCAGAAGGGGAGAGTTTCACCTTCCGCAACCGCACTAATTGATTGTTCATCTCTATAAAAGAAGCCTTCACCTTCTCAGGGGCTATGCCCAACAGCTTGCCCCAGGCCAGGGCTAGAGGGAAAAGCCAGTTAACCGCCATGGTGCCCAGAAAGAGGAAAAAGGGCTGGCTCCTCCCTTGCCACAAGATCAACACCAGGCCTCCCAGACCTATAGCCAAGATCAAAAATAAAAAGCTCAAGATGGCCAGCCCCGCCATGAGCACCAACCTGTGAAACCAGCCGGGAGGGGAGACCAGGAGGTAATAGCTCCCCGCCAGCAGGCCTATAAGGAAGAGAAGGCTTAAGCCCATAAGCCCTATGAATATCCTCTTTTTTGTCCTCACAGGAGCCGTTCCCCCTCTTTAAAGGGGTGTCCCCGGGTATAGTCTTTTGCCCGCATTCTCTTTTTACCCTCGGGCTGGACTTCCAGGATCAGCAGCTGTCCCGAGCCCGCCTGCACCACAAACCCTTCGGGAGTCTCCTTTAATACTTCCCCTGGGCATCCCCTTTTTCCTTCTTCCCATAACTGGGATTTAAAAATTTTCAGACGCCTCCCCTGCCTTATGGCATAGGCCCCAGGTTGGGGAGAAAGGGCCCTTATCTGATTATGGATTTCCCAGGCTGACCTATGCCAATCTATCCTCTCATCTTCAGGGGTAAGGGGAGGAGCATAGGTGGCCCGGCTCTCCTCCTGGGGAATCCGGGGGGCTCGCCCCTCCCGCACCAGTTCCAGGGTTTTGAGCAGCAGGTCTGCTCCCAGAAGGGCCAGCCTTTCCTGCAGCTCCCCTGCAGTGATGTCTTCAGGTATATCTGCCCTCTCCTGCAGGATTATATCGCCGGCATCCAGCCTCTCCTCCATCCAGAAAGTGGTAACTCCCGTCTCCTTTTCCCCGGCCATAAGGGCCCTCTGGATGGGGGCCGCGCCTCTATACTTTGGTAAAAGCGAAGGGTGAAGGTTTATGCACCCCTTCAAGGGAAGGCGCAGCACCTCCGGGGGCAATATCTTGCCGTAAGCCACCACCACCATAAGCTCAGGCCTTTTTTCTTCGAGCCATTGGAGAAAACCGGGATCCTTGAGGGAATGGGGCTGGACGAGGGGCAAGCCCAACCTGAGGGCCTTTTCCTTTACCGGGGAAGGCTGGGGTGTTTTGGCCCTTCCCCTAGGGCGATCGGGCTGGGTGACCACCCCTGCTATCTCGTATCCTTCCCTGTAAAGGCCGTTTAAAGAAGGGAAGGCAAATTCGGGAGTGCCCAAGAACACTATCCTCATTTAGCTCCCCTCGTCCGGCCGCCTTCCTCCACCCGGAAGAGCTTCAAGGCCCTATCTATGAAGAGGACCCCATCCAGGTGATCTATTTCGTGCTGGAGGGCCCGGGCCAGGAAGCCTTCTGCTTCTAGAATCCTTTCCCTCCCCCCCCTGTCGGAGAAGCGCACTTTTACCCAGGAGTATCTGGGCACCTCTCCCCATATCCCGGGCAGGCTCAGGCAACCTTCCCTGTCTATCTCCTGGCCCTTGGCCTCCACGATTTCAGGGTTTATGAGCTCTATCAAGCCTTCCCCTATATCCACCACCGCCACCCTCTTTAAAATACCCACCTGGGGTGCGGCCAGGCCTACCCCGGGAGCAGCATACATGGTTTCGGCCATATCCTCTAATAGTTTTAGAATCTTGGGTCCGATGTTTTTTACCGGCTGACATTTTTCCCTCAGAAGGGGGGAGGGGAAGAGCACTATATTCCTTTTTGCCATTCTTTTCCTCCTCACCAGGGATTTACAGGTCCCACGTCTATTATAACATTGACGCCTTCCTGGCGGCCTAAAAGCTGGAGGACTTCCTTCACTTTTTCCCGATGACCTTCCCAGGAAGGCAATTTAAGGGTCAACTGCCAGCGATAGTTGGATTTCAACCGCCAGGGATAGGCAGGAGCAGGCCCCAGGACCTCCCCTTCGGATAATCCTTCCTTTAGGAGGCGGGCCGCCTCCTGGGCTACCTCCAACACCTTGGAGTCTTCCCTGCCCGTAAAGCCTATCCTCACCAGCTTGCAGAAAGGGGGGTAACAGAGACGGCGCCTTATCTTTATTTCCTCCTGGTAAAATCTATAATAATCCTGGGTTATAGCCAAAGCGATGGCTGGATCCCAGGGGTTGTGGGTCTGGACGAGAACCTTACCCGAGATCTCCCTGCGGCCTGCCCGGCCGGCCACCTGGGTTAAAATCTGAAAGGTGCGTTCCCGGGAGCGGAAATCGGGTTGATATAAGGAGAGGTCGGCGTTGATAATCCCCACCACCTTCACTCCAGGAAAATCCAGGCCCTTGGCCACCAGCTGGGTGCCTATCAGTATATCCGCCTGGCCCTGGAGAAAAGCGGAGTATATTTCCTGCCATTCCCCTTTCCTGGAGGTGGTGTCCTTATCAGCCCTGAGGATCCGAGCTTGGGGCCAGAGGGATTTGACCTCTTCCTCCAACCGCTGGGTCCCGGCTCCCACCTTTAAAACCTTTCCCCCGCACCGGGGGCACCTGTCCTCTGCCCTCCTGGCATAACCGCAGTAGTGGCAGCGCAGCCAGCCATCGCCGTGATAGGTGAGGGCTACAGAGCAATGATCGCACAGGGGCACGTAACCGCAGAAGCGGCACACCAGATAGGGGGCATACCCGCGGCGATTCAAAAAGAGGATGGCCTGGCGGCCTTCCGCCAAGGCCACCTCTATCTCCTTCCGCAGGGCGCGGCTCAAAAGGCCGTAATGCCCCTGGGCAAATTCCTGCCGGAGATCCACCACCTCCACCTGGGGCAGGCTCAGTCCTCCGAAACGCTGGGGCAATTCCAGCAGGGTTAGAAGTCCCCTCTGGGCCAAATAAAAAATCTCGGTGCTGGGGGTGGCGCTTCCGAATACCACCGTCGCCTTTTCCAACTGCCCCCTCTTTATGGCCACCTCCCGGGCGTCATAACGGGGGGTATGGTCCTGCTTATAACTGGAAACATGTTCCTCGTCCACAATGATGAGGCCCAACCGGGGTAAAGGGGTGAAGAGGGCTGCCCTGGTACCCACCACGATCCCTACCTCCCCCCAGCGGGCCCTCTCCCAGGCCCGAACCCGTTCTCCCGAAGGCAGATCCCCGTGGATTATCTCTGTGGGGACATCCAGCCTCTCCTGCAGCCGCCGCAAGGTCTGGGGGATAAGGGCTCTTTCGGGCACCAGATACAACACCTGGTAACCCCGGGAGATGGCCTGAGCAGCGCAGTAAAGATAGACCTCTGTCTTGCCGCTGCCGGTTACCCCGTATAAAAGGAAAACTCCCCCCCGCCCCAGATAACGCAGAATCTTTTCCGCCGCCCCGGCCTGAAAGCCATCCAACTGGATGTCTTCAGCCTTACCCCCAGGGTTCTCAGGAGGAAAGGGCTTTATCTCCACCAAGCCCAAAGATTCAAGCCGTTTCAGGGCCTGAGAACCCCCTTGGGAAGCCAGAACTGATCTGGGCTGGGGCCCTTTTTCCAAAATTTCCTTCAATATTCGGGCCTGCCGGGGCGCCCTCTTTTTTATTTTCTCCAGAAGGGCTTCCCCTTCCCCGGTAGGATACACCCATTCCTGCAACGGGGCCTTGAAGGGAGGGAGCCACTGCCATTCTTTCCTGGCTATATGGTGACTTTCCAGGAAATCCAGAGCCTTTAGGCCTTCCCGGGCCGGAGCCTTTCTCTTTAATTCCTTTTCCTTGACCCTCCCCTGAGAACTCAAGTACTCCAACATTTTCAGGCTCTCAGGAAAGAGGCTGGCTGCCGTCTCCAGCGCTGCCCTGGTCTCCGCCGGGTCTGAAGGAAGCCAGCACCAGAGGGTCTCCCAGTTTTCCCCCAGGCCAGGAGGTAGAAAGGCATCCAGCACCAGGGGGAGGGGGCAGCAATACCTCTCTGCCATGAAGAGGGCCAGGTCCAGAAGGGGAGGATAGAGCATTCCCTTCTTTAAGATATCCCGAAGGGGCTTTATGCCCTCTATCCCTTCCCGGGGTTCTCCCGGCACCACCACACCTGTGGCCCATCCCTTGCCCAAGGGGATGGCCACCAGGTCCCCGGGTTCCACCTCCTTCTCAGGGGGCACCCTATATACCAACACCCCTGCTTCTGGGGACCAGGAGGCAGCATATAGGGCCCGGTTACGCCAAGGGGTCGAGTTGACAGCTACTTTTACCAGAATTCTGCCCCGACCCCCTTTCCCTTGCTTTGCCCCTATTATATCAAAAAACTCCTGCCCCTGGTATTGTAGAGGGAAGAGTAAAAGTAATAATAAAATGATGAGGGATATTTATTTTCAGAAAGGGGCCAAATCATGCCTAAAAAAGTTATCATCATGGGAGCAGCGGGAAGGGATTTCCACAACTTCAACACCTATTTCCGGGATAACCCTGCCTACCAGGTGGTGGCCTTCACCGCCACCCAGATACCCAACATAGAAGGACGCCGTTACCCCCCTGAGCTGGCGGGAAGCCTCTATCCCCAGGGCATACCCATATACGGGGAAGAAGAGCTCCCCCACCTGGTGGAATCCCATCAGGTGGACGAAGTGGTCTTCGCCTATTCCGACGTCTCCCACCAGTACGTTATGCACAAGGCTTCCCAAGTGCTGGCTTTGGGCGCAGATTTTCGCCTTATGGGGCCCAAGTTCACCATGCTCAAGAGCCAGAAACCGGTGGTGGCTGTATGCGCCGTTCGCACCGGATCAGGTAAGAGCCAGACCACCCGGCACGTGTGCCGTATTCTGAAGGATATGGGAAAGAAAGTGGTGGTGGTGCGCCATCCCATGCCCTATGGAGACCTGGCTGCCCAGGCAGTCCAGCGTTTCGCCAGTTTTGAGGATCTGGAAGCCCACAGGTGCACCATAGAAGAAAGGGAGGAATATGAACCCCACCTGGAGCAAGGCTTTGTGGTATACGCGGGGGTAGATTATCAGCGCATACTGGAAAAGGCGGAGCAGGAAGGGGACGTGGTGGTTTGGGACGGAGGTAATAACGACCTTCCCTTCTTCACCCCGGACCTGCACATCGTGGTGGTGGACCCCCACCGCCCTGGCCACGAAATAGCTTATCACCCCGGCGAAACCAACCTCCGGATGGCCCAGGTGGTGGTGATAAATAAAGTTGAGACCGCCCACCCTGAAAACATAGAGAAGGTGAGGCAGAATGTAGCAGCCTATAACCCCCAAGCGGTGATAGTGGAGGCCGCCTCGCCCTTTTTCATAGAGAAACCGGAGGAGATAAGGGGCAAAAGGGTCCTGGTTATCGAGGACGGGCCCACTTTAACCCATGGGGAAATGCCCTACGGCGCGGGAGTTACAGCAGCCCGGCGCTTTGGAGCCGGGGAGATAATAGATCCCCGTCCCTATGCGGTGGGCTCCATAAGGGAGGCCTACGAAAAGTATCCCCACATGGGGGCCCTGCTGCCGGCCATGGGCTATAGTCCCAGACAGATACAGGAGCTGAAGGAAACCATAAACAACACCCCCTGCGACCTGGTTTTGGCCGCCACCCCTGTCAATCTGGAGAGGATTCTAAAGGTGCGCTGTCCGGTGAAGAGGGTGCGCTATGAGCTCCAGGTCATAGGCCATCCCACCCTGGAGGAGATAATAAGGCAGCGGTTGGCTTAACCTCTCCTCAAGCTTCTTAACCTCTCCATCCTGGCCTGAAGCAATTTTTCTCCAAAGAGGGGTCCTGGGGGAGCCTCTATGTCCTTACCGGTAAGGGCTAGGACCTCCCGGGACCATCTTTTCAGCTTATCCTTAAGGGCCAGCAGGGAAGGGTCTCCGGTGGCCAGGCTCAGGGCCTGCAGCAAGATGCTGGCCGCCTCCATCCCTGAAGGTATCTTGGCCAGATTTTGCAAGAGGATGACCCCTTGCCTTTCGGGCAATACCTCTAACTTCAGCACCCGGGGCAATTCTTGGGCCATAGCCTTTCCCAGTGAAGAGAAACGGCGGGGGAGACGCAGGCGTTGGCTCAGGGAAGCCCCCCCGTCCTCCAGGGCGTGGACCAGGGCAGCGAACCGCAGGGGCCCCTCCGGGGTTAAAAAGGCCACTCTGTCCAAAAGGTCTAAAGTATACACGAGGGCGCTATCCCAACCGGGAAAGGGAGGGGGGAGTTCTCCCAAAGCCGTCAATTCGGGAAAATGGACATCCATAACCCCCGCTAAGCCCAGGACCTGAAAAAATCGGGAAGGCTGAGGAGAGACCAGGGCTTTTTTGAGTTCTTCCCCCACCCTTTCAGGGGAAAGGTAGGGCAACTCCCCCTTCAGTTCCCCCATGAGCTTCAGGGTAGAAGGATCCACCCGGAAGCCCAGATGGGCGGCCAGGCGGGCGGTGCGGTAAACCCGGAGGGGATCTTCTGCGAAGGCTGGAGAGACCGCCCGCAGGATCCCCCGCCTGAGATCTTCCAGCCCTCC
>Ga0129303_100027_pt1 | contig 17103 bp, 12 predicted proteins | sample ElbSprsedimmetaG_FD_94490 | JGI IMG/M metagenome (GOLD analysis project Ga0129303, IMG submission 94490) | Hot spring sediment bacterial and archeal communities from California, USA to study Microbial Dark Matter (Phase II) - Elbow Spring... | ecosystem: Environmental > Aquatic > Thermal springs... | reverse complement strand
GTTATCAATTCCGCGTGACTCGTAACAGTGATCTTTCGGTGGACGTTGACGACGATGATGATTTGCTAAAAACCCTGCAAGGCGGGTTGTTTGAGCGTAATTACGGCGATGCACTGCGCTTAGAGGTGGCTGAAAACTGCCCGGATGAGATGGTGAAGTTTTTGTGTGACCGTTTTGATCTGGAACCGGATGCGGTGTTTCAGGTTAATGGCCCGGTTAATTTAAACCGGTTAATGGCACTGCATGGATTGCTGCAACGCCCGGATCTGAAAGATCCCAGCTTTACACCTAAGCTGGAGCCTGAGTTTGACCCGGAGCGTAATATCTACGAGACTATCGCCCAGCGCGGTGAGATTTTACTGCATCATCCGTATCAGTCCTTCGTGCCGGTGGTGGAGTTTATTCGTCAGGCGGCGATCGATCCGAAAGTCGTTGCCATTAAAATGACGCTTTACCGCACCGGACGAGATTCAGCGATTGTCGATGCGCTAGAAGCCGCTGCCCGTGCCGGTAAAGAAGTCACCGCCGTAGTTGAGCTTCGCGCGCGCTTTGATGAAGAGGCCAATATCGACATCACCACCCGGCTACAAAAAGCCGGGGCTTATGTTGCCTACGGCATTGTTGGCTACAAAACCCATGCCAAAATGACCCTGGTGGTGCGGCGCGATGGCAATCGCTTAAAACGCTTTGTCCATTTGGGCACCGGTAACTATCATCCTGGCACCGCCCGGATGTATACCGACTTTGGCCTATTGACCGATGACCGCTTTACTGGCGAGGATGTCAATAAACTGTTTATGCAGCTAACGGGTCTTGGGCGGGGCATGCGCTTAAAACGCTTATTGCAATCGCCGTTTTCTTTGCACGGCGGCATGATTGAGCGGATTCATCGCGAAGCGGATTTGGCGCGAAAAGGTAAAAAAGGGCTGATTCGAGCCAAAATGAATTCGCTGATTGAGCGCAAGGTTATTGAGGCGCTGTATGAAGCCTCTCAGGCTGGAGTGAAGATAGAGTTGGTGGTTCGCGGTATTTGCTGCCTGACCCCCGGTGTTCCCGGTATTTCCGATAATATTGAAGTGCGTTCGGTGATGGGGCGTTTTCTGGAGCACCCGCGGGTGTTCTATTTTTACAATGATGGGGATGAAGAGCTATTTCTCTCCAGTGCTGACTGGATGCCGCGCAACTTTTTCGCCCGCGTGGAGACGGCATTCCCGATTACTGACCCACAGATTCGGGCTCGGATTATTGATGAAGCGTTTGATCGTTACATGGCCGATAACACCGGTGCCTGGAAGCTGACTGCCCAAGGGCGTTATGAACGCATTGTCCGCGATGCAGATCAGCCGGAATTCAATGCCCAGCAGTCGCTGATTGAGGATTTGGGTAAAGGATAAATAAACTAAGTCGGCTGTCAGTGCGCGCTTGTTTGAAAAATCCCGCCCAAAAAAGTGTCGGGATTTTTTTTGCTAAATTAAAAATGAATCATTATCATTTGCGAGATTGATGACACTCGATTAGCGAGCTCAGCCATGATGCGACTGTTCCATTTTCATCAAGCCAGTCCCCCGAAACTCGAAGTCCGAGATGAGGCCACAGGCCGGTTGATTGCGGTGTTTGATTACACCCAACTAGACCGATTGGTGGCCGAGGGTAAGCTCAGTGTGGCTGAGCTCCTGGCCACGGGACTACAGGCGCAGTCACGGTTGTGTAGGAAGCTGGTTTTGTTGGCCTGTGCCCGCAATTGTGCTGATGCGACCTCTTGTGCAACCTGCCCTTATCGGCCTGGCGAGAAAACACGAATTCCGCCCGGCTTTAGTGAGCCAGTGATTAGCCGTCTACCATCTGAGGCTACTAAATCGGTATGCAAGTAAAATTTGGGTTATGGGTTTAAGTAACGGCACCCCGACCGCCCGGGCATTTGCTGTAATCGCTGGGTTAATTGGTTGAAATCAGGTTGTTCCACGCCCTGTTTAGCGTCGATTAGGGTTTGTTGCGGCCAGTTGGGCAATCGCGGCGATGTGTCACAATGCCCAAATGACGCAGGTTGGCTAAATGCCGGGATACCTTGGGCTGGCCAAGTTCTAGGGTTTAGGTTAATTTGCAGACACAGAGTTCCTGCTCATGAGCGAGCTGCAATAAAATATGTAAGCGGGTGCTGTCTGCCAGTGCCTGGAAGAAGATCTCGGCCCGGAAGTTTTAGTTGGAATTGCGTTCATGCATTTACATCAGCGTATCTTGTAACGCTTGCAATGACGTCAGTCTTAGACGTGAGTTCAAACCCTACCTAACTACAAAACACCCCAATGCTCAAGTCAGGTTTATCGAGGTGTTTGCGGCTGATCAAGGTGGGGCCGATAAGGTGAAGTTAAACCAGATTAATCCCATTTAAACGGTTGGCTGCCTGCTCGCGGGCGAGCCGGACAAAAGCTTCAATAAATGAGAGCTCATGATCCTCACGGCGCACTGCTAAATGCAGCGTGGCGCTCAACTCGGTCTGCGTCTGATTTTGTTCATCCATGACCTGAACCGGGTGGATGCTCAGTGGGCGGGTGGTGATAATACCGCGTTCTACCTCATTGGTTATCGCCCATTTCGGTAAGGCGGCCACACCCCGGCCGCTGGCTACCCATTGGGCAATCATGGCGGTAAGCTCGGAGGTACGGGTGGCGGCAGGTTCAATCCCCGCCGGGGTGAGAAAGCGCTGGAAGATATCCAAGCGCTTCCGCTCAACTGGATAATGAATAATGGTCTCATCACGCAGCATTTGCGGGGTGATGGCCGGTTGCTCATTGAGTTTGTGGTCTGGAGCCATCGCTAGGACTATTGAGTAACGAAACAACGGCAAAAAGACCAGATCCGGGTCATCGACCGGATCAGAACTGATCACGCCATCGAGCTCGCCACGGCGTAAGGCATCTATGGCATCAAAGCTGTGGGCAATTGAAAGATCGGTATCAATCTGAGGCCAATGCCCTCGGTATTGCTCTAATGCCGGTATTAGCCAGGTGAAGCAGGAATGACACTCTAATGCCAGATACAACCGGCCGGTGCCCCCCCCTGCGATCTGTTTTAAATCGCGGTCGAGTTTATCCACCTCAGGCAGAATGACTTCGGCGGCAGCGAGAAAGCGCCGCCCGGCTTCGGTGGGGCGCATCGGTCTTGAGCGCCGGGAAAACAAAGGGGTGTTATAGTAGGATTCAATGGCACGAATCTGATGGGAAAGTGCCGATTGCGTGACATGCAAACGCTCAGCCGCTTGGGCCAGTGATTCGGTCTGGGCAATGGCAGCTAAAGTGCGCAGGTGGCGCAACTCAAGGAACATAAAGATCTACCTCGGGGCTTTCATGCACACCTCCGATCCGAACGGAGGTGCGCTGCCAAGGGTTATTCACGCGGTTGTTTTAAGGTCACCAGCTCTTCTGATGAGGTTGGGTGCAAGGCGACGGTGTTGTCAAAATCGGCCTTAGTCAGCCCGGCTTTGACAGCGACAGCAAACCCTTGGAGCATTTCGTCAGCACCATCACCGGCAATATGCAGCCCGGCAACACGTTCCTCTTTACCCACGCAGACTAGTTTCATGGCGGTTTTATAGCCATGATCGGACAGGGCATAGCGCATCGGGGTAAAGCGGGTTTCATAAATGATGACCGCATCTTGGCCGAATTGTTCAATCGCCTCCGGCTCGGTTAGCCCCACGGTGCCCAGTGGCGGGTGCGCAAACACCACGGTGGGGATGGCGGCATATTCCAGCTTAGCGTTGCTTTGGCCGCCAAATAAACGGTCAGCTAGACGCCGCCCGGCGGCGATGGCAACCGGGGTTAATGGATAACGCCCAGTGATGTCACCAATGGCATACACACCCTTGATATTAGTGTTTTGGTATTCATCGGTGGGTACAAAACCATTGTCTTGTACCTTCACTCCGGCATCTTCTAAACCGATGTTGTCGGTGTTAGGGCGACGGCCCACAGCCCAGATAACCTGATCATAAGGGCCGAGCTTCTGGCCGTCCTTACCGTGAATAACGGTGCCATCAGTAGTTTCCTCTAAGCGGTCGACTGCAAAAGACATCTTGAGCTCAATGCCCATGGCTTCCAAGTTTTCCGTGGCCGTCTCGCGCAGAATGGGGTCGAAGGGGGCAATGACTGAGTCCATCATATCCAGCAGGGTGACATTACTACCAAATGAGCGCAGCACCCCGGCTAGTTCCACGCCAATATAGCCACCACCGATCACCGCTACCCGCTCTGGTTGTTCATCCAACGCGAAAAAACCATCTGAGGTAATACCCAAGTCCGCGCCCTCAACTGGGGGCACCATCGGACGGCCACCGGTGGCGATGACGATATGCTCAGCATGATAGGTTTGTTCATCGACTTTGACTTTTTGCTCACCGACTAAACGGCCATAGCCTTTAATCACCGTCAAGCCAAGCTCTTTGGCATAGCCATCCCAGAACTCATTAATGTCGCTGATAAACGAGCGGCGCTTTTGGACCATTTCCGGAAAGTTAATTTTCCCCGGCGCGGGTTGAAAGCCCCAATTGGCGGCATCAACGCGATCATGCGCCAGATTAGCGGCATACCACATGACCTTTTTAGGTACGCAGCCTAAATTTACGCAGGCACCACCGAGTTTGGCTGGTTCAACTATGGCTACTTTTTTGCCATAGCCTGCCGCGCGCTCGGCAACGGCAAGACCGCCGGAGCCACCACCTAATACGATTAGATCAAAATTGTTGTGTGTACTCATTATGTGCCTCCAATACATCCAAGATGATCAGTCCTAAAACTTCCTTTGCGCAGGCCAGGCTCTGGGCAAAGCAGCTTTGCTGTTAGCGCTAAGCCCAACGCTGGTCTACAAACCAAGCTCGCCTTAGGCAGGTTTGGTCGTGCATTATCTATAGGTTGGTTGCTTCAAGCGTTCTGCTTCAACCACTCTTCAAGCTTATCTGCACCGCCGACTACAGCGCCGTCCTTAACCAGCATGGAGTAGTAGCGCCAGGGGCGCTTGCCAAATCCAAGATCGTCTTTATCGACCAGCATGCCCATGCCATGGGTAAATTCGCCATTACTGTCAGGAATAAAGTCAATCCGTTCCGCGCCCTGATCTTGCGCCCTATCGTTTATGACAAAGGCATCATTAACCAAGATGCAGGTGATTTCATCGACACCATGTTCTTTGAAAACCGTTGCTAATTCATTAAAGCGTGGCACATAACGTAAAGAGCAGGTCGGGGTAAAGGCGCCGGGTGGTGAGCACACATAAACGGACTTGCTTTAGAAAATATCATCAGAGATAACATCAACCCAATCGTGGTCGTGGCGGGTGCGGAATGTCACGTTCGGTACAGCTTGGTCTCCACGATTTTGCAAACATCGGTTAATAGCTTAGTTTAGTTGGTTTTTAAGAATGAACAAGCACTGCCAGAACAAGCCTGACAACCAGATAAAGTCTAAAAATCCGAAAAGCGGCGACAACGTGCTACAAGCTCACTGTAATGATAAAAAGGGGTTGTCATCAGGTAGGGTGTTACCTGAAGCAACCGAACAAGAATATAGACTAGGCATGTTCAAAATGAAATTTAATCAATTTAATTAAAACGATAGATTTATTCCAACAAATTGGTGGGGTTGATCTATTCTTGCCGGGTCAGTGCCTTATCTTGGGGCAAAGTCTGTGCTCCAAAGTATTGTGCAATTAGCTTTGCAGTGTGGCGATGAAAGACCATAAACAAATGGCTGCTGCGAGTCTGAATGTGTTGCTCCAGCCGAGGGTGTTGCGTCTCAGATAAGTTAACCGTGCCATCGTTTTCTTTATTCAGCCCATGCGGAATCAGCCGCCCTGGTCCGCGTGGCCGGTTCGCGGCGATCATGAGCGTCTTGGGTGGGTAAGACCAGCATGATGCGCCCGAGGCTAGGCTTTCGGTGTAACTTGCTCCCATCGCCCAACGCGTGGGGGCAAACTGGGCTAACTGGCGGGCGACCTGGCTGCCGTTAATAGGACTGGCCAACAACACCACCCGTTGATGTGCCTTTGGCGGGTACTGCTGGAAATAATGCGCAATCATCAGCCCGCCTAAACTATGACCCACAAAATGGGGGTGTTTGATCTGGCGCTGCTCAAGCCAAGCGGCGAGTTTTTGCACAATTGCCGCCTTCGGCGATCTTGTGTTGTAACCAAACAGATGGCAGTCAAATCCGGCCCGACCAAGCCGCTTAGCCAGTGGCCACATAACCGCCCGGTTCATCCACAAGCCATGGAGAATGACAATCGTGCGCTTAGGTTGGCCTTCTGCCAGGTTGAACTGGCTTTGCATAGGCTTGTCTTTGGTTGTTTGTCTAGTGTGCAAAGATGGGAATCCTACCGACAGGAACACAAAAAGCTAAAGAAGCTTAATATAAAGAGCGATTTAATGTATTACCCCCTGGATGAACCGGCTGATATCTTGATTCAGCGCTTGTTAAAGCACCTGCGTGACGAGCCGGCTGCGCGAGGTGCACTTGAACAGGCTGCGATCCAGGCCGATTCCGTGTTCGATGGCAACCTCGCCATTCCGCGCGGTCTTAGGGTTGCTTGTTTGCTGGCCGAGCTCGATGCTGATGCAGTTAGCTTAATTGTCGCCGTGCTGGCCGACCAGCGGCTGGACTTGCCGGATGCGATTATGCAAACCCTATTGGGTGGCGTTACCTCAGAGCAGCGCTGCAAAATTAAAGCGCAACTAGAAGCCATCCTCAAAGTGCGGCAATTGCTGGTGCGTTATCGCCCGGATGTGTCTTCTAAGCAGGCGATCATGTGGCAGCGGTTGATTTTTGCCATCTGTCGAGATGTCCGTGTCGTGCTGGTGTTACTCGCGTTCGCTGTTGAGCAGATGCGTGGGTTGGTTTACCAGTCTGATTTACAACAATGCCGGAAAGCGGCGCACTGTGCAATGCACGTATTCGCACCGATGGCGCATCAGCTAGGTCTGGGGCAGATTAAATGGGAACTGGAAGATTTAGCCTTCCGGCACCTGCAACCGGAGGTTTATGCCGATATTGCCCGCAAGCTCGATGACCGACGGGTAAACCGCGAGCGCTACCTAGAAAAAATCCGCGAAGCATTGGCTGATGCCCTAGCAAAAGCGGGTATCACCGCCCATGTTTATGGTCGGCCAAAGCATATCTACAGCATCTGGAGCAAGATGCAGAAAAAGCGCTTGAGTTTTGAGCAGCTATTTGATGTGCATGCATTGCGGATTGAAGTGGAGACGGTATCGGCCTGCTACGCAGCCTTATCGGTGGTGCATGATCTATTCACCCCCATTGAGCGTGAGTACGATGATTATATTGCTCGGCCGAAGCCCAATGGCTATCAATCACTGCATACGGCGGTGCAGGCATGGGAAGGCAAGGTGGTAGAAATTCAGATTCGTACCCACCGCATGCATGCCTTTGCCGAGTTTGGGGTGGCTGCTCACTGGCGGTATAAATCGGGTCAGGCCGGATACCACCCCATGCAGGAATCCATCGAGTCCATTCGGCGCGAATGGGATAAGGCCGATCAGATAGGCGGCAAACCAGGGGAGCAGACGATAGCTACCGAGCTGGACGTCAGCCATGTCTATGTCTTTACCCCTGATGGTGATTTGTTGGAGTTGCCAGCCCAAGCCACCGTGCTGGATTTTGCTTATAAAATCCATACCCAGATTGGGCATCGCTGCCGGGGCGCGTTGATTAACGGCAACATTGCACCGTTGAAATCACGCTTGCAGCAGGGCGATCAGGTGCGGGTACTGACCCAGAAAAACGCCCAGCCCAGCCGCGTATGGGGTAGGGCGCAGAGTGGTTTTCTGCATTCAGCCAGTGCACGGGCTAAAGTGCGGAACTACTTTGCCCGTCAAGACCACCACAATCGTCGCGAGCGTGGCCGATTATTAACCGAGCGCTTGCTGCGCCATCTAAAAGTAAACGCTAGCCGGCGCGAGACATTGGTGCGCCAACTTGGTTTTGCCGATGAAAACCAACTGTTCGAGGCCGTTGGCAGCGGCAAAATGGCCTTGGAAACCATCACCGTTGCTGCCCGAAAGCAGCAAAGCAATGAGAAGCCCGCGGGTCAGCATGTTGATCAGCAGCCTGCGGAACCAACCGAAGATGTAGCCATTGAGCAGGCCAGCTTATGTATTGAGTCGCGCCAGATTGATGGATTGAAGGCTACCATCGCTCGTTGTTGCAACCCTAAGCCGGGCGAGCCGGTGATGGCGTTCTTAAGCCAGAGTCAAGGGTATAAATTGCACCGCCCTGACTGTCCGAATCTAAACCATCTGGTGCGTCAGTACCCTGAGCGCATTCTGGCGGTGCAATGGCCAAAAGCAGACCCCAAAAAAAACTGAACCGTGCTGTACTGCTCATCAACATGTTCTCCGTGAAAGGTTGTTAATTTTCAGCCTCCGCAGGATTAACTGGCTTTTTCTACAACAGATCAGGCGGTTTGATGCCATTCCTCCATCGCGCCGATGGGCCAGCCGCCCTCCGGTTAATATGGTGATTGTACTGCCAGGCTTAGCGCTCGATGATCTGCTCAAGTTCGTGTGCTCGATAAAAACGGTGGCGTTGCAGTATCTCGATGATGTGCCCATTGAATTGCGCCAAACAACGCCCAGGATTCCTTTATCCGACCGATGCGGATGTCAAGGTTTTCGTTCGGGATGGAAAACTAGAATAGCATCGAACCATCGTTGTAACATAATTGTCATCAAATCTACATATTCCCGTCACTTTCTACCCTGAGACTATGCCTGCACGCCGCGAATGACTGTGCGGTTTGCGATGTTCATTCAAAACGCAGGTAGAAATCTCATGACTGTTAAAACTCGACTTGCATTAGGCATTGCCGCCGCTTTCACCTTTTCGGGCGCGGCTTTTGCTGAAGTAGATCCTAATCTCCCATCCTATAAGCCTGTTTCTGGTATTTCTGGTAATGCCACCTCGGTTGGTTCAGATACCCTGAACAACCTGATGACGCTGTGGGCTGAGGAGTTCGCGAACTTTTATCCCAACGTCAATATCCAGATTCAGGGCGCCGGTTCTTCAACTGCGCCGCCAGCTTTGGTGGAAGGCACCGCTAATTTCGGACCGATGAGCCGCGAGATGCGTGATTCTGAGGTGCGTGAATTTGAAGACCGCTACGGTTATCCGCCGACACAAGTGCCGGTCGCCATTGATATGGTCGCGGTATATGTAAACAAGGACAATCCGATTGAGGGCTTAACACTGCCGCAGGTTGATGCAATTTTCTCATCTACCCGCGCCTGTGGGTATGAAGAGGACATCACCCGCTGGGGTCAGTTGGGTCTGACAGGCTCTTGGGAAAACCGCGATATTACTCTCTACAGCCGCAATGCGGTTTCTGGTACCTACGGTTATTTCCGTGAAAACGCCCTGTGTGGTGGTGATTTTAAACCCACGGTGAATGAGCAGCCTGGTTCCTCGGCTGTGGTGCGCGGTGTCGAGCAAACCTTGGGTGGCATTGGCTATTCCGGTATTGGCTATAAAACATCTGGTGTACGCGCCACGCCGTTGGCCGTAAGAGAAGGTGCGCCTTTTGCTGAAGCGAATGCTGAAAATGCCGTATCAGGCGACTATCCGCTGGCTCGATTCTTATATGTTTACGCTAATGTAGACCCCAACAGCGGCTGGAATCCATTAGAGCGTGAGTTCTTCCGCATGGTGCTCTCTAAGGAAGGTCAGGAAGTGGTACATCGCGATGGCTATGTAACCATGCCTGAAACGGTTGCTGCGCGATTCCGCAAAGAGAAAGGCTTGGAATAAGGCTTGTTTTCCATGTGCTAACACTGATCGCTCGGGTGGCATTGCTGCCCGAGTTTTTCATTTTATCCAGCTGAGATTTACCTGATTTTTTCACAGTTCGGGAATCCATTTTCATGGCACAACAAACATCATCCACACCACACAGCGATGTGCTGCCATCCGAGAAAAAGCGGGCGCGTCTGCGTAAAATCCGTCGCTTTAAAGATGGTTTTTCATTCTTCGGCGTCGGCTTTGGCGGGCTGGGGGTAATCTTCTCCCTGGCGCTGATTTTTCTCTACCTGTTTTACGAAACTTTTCCGCTGCTAAAGCCGGTGAGCATGAATGTTGGCACTGAGCTATCAGTCCCTGCTTCTGGCGACCCTTCGCCCACCATGCACATGGTGGTGGATCGCTATGAAGAGCTAGGTGCGCGTTTCGCCCAATCTGGTGCGATAAATTTTTTCAATGTGGCTGATGGGTCATTAACCGATCGTATCAGCGTGACGATACCCGAAGGAGAATCGGTCAGCTCCTTTGGCCGTTCTGAGTCGCGCAAGCGTTTATTTGTTTACGGCTTTACCGATGGCAGTTTGATGCCAGTCAAATTGGATTACGACATTACCTACCCGGGTGGAGAGCGCCATGTCAAGCCTAAGTTAACTTTCCCGCTGGGCGAAGAGCCAATTCGCCTTGGAGGTGATCTGGAGCGGCGCAGTTTCAGCGCGTTGCATATCGTCGATGGTCGCGGTGGTTATGCCATTGCGGCAGGCAATGAGCAGGGCGAGATTGGTCTGGCATTATTTGAAACCCGGCGCAATATGTTGTTGGGCACGGTTGAGATTAATCGCCAGGATTACACATTGCCTTCGATAGGCGAACCAATACGCCAGATATTGGTGGATGATGCGTTGCGCAACCTGATTGCCATTGATCGCCAAGGTAAGCTTTATCACTTTAGCATTGTCGATCGGGCCAACCCCGAACTGATCGATGTTCTGCAGGTGGTGGATGATGGCGAACAGGTCACCGCCGCCAGCTTCCTGGTCGGGGCGCGCTCGTTAATTGTCGGTGGCAGTGATGGCTCGGTTCGCCAATGGATGTTTGTGCGCGATGACCAGACCAACAAGTTTCATCTGACCTACATTCGCAGTTTTGAGCGACAGCCGGGTGCGATTACCTTTATCGAACCGGAGTACAGCCGCAAGGGGTTCATTACCGGTGATGATCAGGGTCAGGTGGCACTGCATTACGGTACCTCGAATGTCACCCTTAAAAGCGTCCAATTAGAAAGCAACGCGCCGATCAACCGCATTGCCATATCACCGATCAATGGTTTGGCGCTGGTCAAGCAAGCCGGTCGGGATGAGATTCTCCCGCTTCATATTGATAACCCACACCCGCAAACCACGCTTTCATCCCTGTGGGGCAAAGTCTGGTACGAGGGCAGTTCAGAGCCGGATTTTGTCTGGCAGTCTTCCTCGGCTGACGATGCCTTTGAATCCAAGTTCAGCCTAGTGCCATTGTCGGTGGGTACGCTCAAAGCGGCTTTCTTTGCCATGTTACTGGCCACGCCACTGGCGATTATGGGTGCGATTTACACCGCCTATTTCATGGCTCCGACGATGCGTAAAGTCGTCAAGCCCTCGATCGAGCTCATGGAGGCCTTACCCACGGTCATTTTGGGATTTTTAGCCGGAATCTGGCTTGCGCCTTATATCGAAAATCACCTGCCACTGGTCTTTACCAGTCTGATTTTAATTCCAGTTGGAATGGTTTTAGCCGGTTTTGCCTGGAAAAATCTTCCTGAAGGCATCCGCCATCGCGTTCCCGCAGGTTGGGAGGCGTTGCTGTTGGTGCCAGTGGTGATTCTGCTTGGGTGGTTTGCCGTCGCATCAAGCCCGTGGATTGAGCTGGCGTTGTTCGATGGCTCCATGCGCCAATGGCTGACCGATGTGGGCATTCCCTTTGATCAACGTAACGCGCTAATTGTGGGCATCGCGATGGGTTTTGCGGTTATTCCGACCATTTTCTCAATTGCCGAAGATGCGATCTACAGCGTGCCCAAGCACTTAACGCAAGGCTCGCTGGCGCTGGGAGCGACCCCGTGGCAGACCATGACTAAGGTAGTGTTGTTGACTGCCAGTCCGGGCATTTTCTCCGCGGTGATGATTGGTTTTGGACGCGCGGTCGGCGAGACCATGATCGTGCTAATGGCTTCAGGCAACAGCCCGATCGTGAACTTCAATATCTTTGAAGGGATGCGCACGTTAGCGGCAAATATCGCTGTTGAATTGCCGGAGACAGCCGTGGGGTCAACACACTTCCGGGTGCTGTTCTTGTCCGCGTTGGTGCTGCTGGTCTTTACCTTCCTGCTCAACACCCTCGCCGAGGTCGTGCGCCAGCGTCTACGTAAGCGTTATGCGTCACTGTAGGTCAGCAATAATCAAGGGTTACGAGAAATGAATAATTGGTGGAAAAGTGGCGGGCCGTATATCTGGCTAAATGCCGGCGCGGTTAGCGTTAGTATGGTTATGGTCTTTGGGCTGATCGTCCTGATCGTGATCCGCGGTATGGGTAATTTTTGGCCCCATGCCATTGTCCAATTTGACTATCAGGCTAACGGTCAGTCTGAGACGGTAATTGGGGCGCTGCGCAAAACCGAAACCCTAACCGCGCAAGCCTTGCGTGATGCCGGGGTGGTGCTGCCTGAAGATCAAGCGCTGGTGACCCGGCATTTGTTCAAGCTGGCAAACCGCGATGTCACCGGGCGGGATTTCGCGTACTTCATTGAAAACTTTATGGGGGAGTGGTCTTATCCGAAAGCATTGACGGTCTTTGAGCGTCGTCAGTGGGGTGATTTTTACGGCTTTCCCAAAGCGTTATTAGAGCGCGGCGAGGTCATCATCGAGGGCGATGGTCTTGATGATGCGCTCTGGGCGGAATTCAATGCTCGTTTAGAACGTGCCAATAATTTGGCTGAGGAGATTCGGCATATCGAGCGCCATGAGATCGGTGCGATTAACTACCAGATAGAGCAGATTCGGCTCGATAAGCGTCGTGCTGAGCTTAAAAATGAACTGACCGATGCGGTGCTGGCAGAGCTAGATCAACGTCGTGAGGCGCTCAATGCCGAGTACGCTCAGTTACAGGAACGTTTGAATGCGCTTGCAAGCCAAGTGAGTCGGGATGCCATTGTGATGGAGGTCGCCGGTGGCGAGGAGGTCACCATTGCTTTGCAGGATATTGTCAAAGCCTGGCAGCCCAACAATATGAGTGTAATGTCGAAGGTGGGCTTTTACTTATCCGACTTTAAAGATTTCATCTTCGGCTATCCGCGTGAGGCTAACACCGAAGGGGGTATCTTCCCGGCTATTTTCGGCACCGTGACGATGGTGTTTGTGATGTCGATTATCGTTACCCCGTTTGGTGTACTTGCCGCGATTTATTTGCGTGAATATGCCCGACAGGGGCCGCTGCTAAAAGTGATTCGGATCTCGGTTTATAACCTAGCCGGTGTGCCTTCGATTGTCTTTGGGGTGTTTGGCTTAGGGTTCTTTGTGTATATCGTCGGTGGCACAATTGACCAAGTCTTCTATCCTGAGGCTTTACCTTCGCCCACTTTTGGCAGTCCGGGGCTGTTTTGGGCATCACTAACGCTGGCGTTATTAACCCTGCCGGTGGTGATTGTGGCAACCGAAGAAGGGCTAGCGCGGATTCCATCCACGGTGCGTCAAGGGTCACTTGCGCTGGGGGCGACCAAGAGTGAAACCCTATGGAAGGTGGTGGTGCCATTAGCTACCCCGGCGATGATGACTGGCTTAATCCTTGCCATTGCCCGCGCGGCCGGGGAGGTTGCGCCGCTGATGTTAGTCGGGGTGGTAAAGCTGGCCCCGTCGCTGCCGATTGACGGCAACTTCCCGTATATCCACTTAGACCGCCAGATTATGCACTTAGGCTTTCACATCTACGATGTAGGCTTTCAGAGTCCGCATGCCGAGGCCGCAGAACAGCTGGTGTATGCCACATCATTAGTTTTGGTGGTGTTGATTGTGGGTTTGAATTTAACCGCGATCTATATCCGTAACCATCTGCGTGAAAAATACCGCGCCGAGGGTGATTAATACAGATTCTCTTTTTAACCACGCCTTGCGGGTAGCGAGGTGTGCAACCATATTTAACGGAAATCATCATGAGCACAGAAACTGATAGCCGGATTAGTTCAGACTTATTCACTAATCAAAGCCAGACTCCGCTCGATCTTGATCGTGAAGAAATAGCCCTCTCAGTGCGTGATCTGGATTTATTTTACGGAGACACGCAAGCGCTGAAAGGGGTGAACATGGAATTACCTCACCGCCGGGTCACGGCCTTTATTGGGCCGTCAGGTTGCGGTAAATCGACCCTATTGCGTTGCTTTAACCGCATGAATGATCTGGTGGATAACTGCCGGATTTATGGTGGTATCTATCATCACGGTGAGAATATTTACGACAAGCGAGTGGATGTGGCTGAGTTGCGCCGTCGAATTGGTATGGTTTTCCAAAAACCGAACCCATTTCCTAAATCGATCTTTGAGAACGTTGCCTACGGGCTGCGTATTCAAGGGGTAAACGACAAAAAGGTACTCAGCGAAGTCGTCGAGCGCTCATTGCGGGATGTAGCGCTTTGGGATGAGGTTAAAGACCGTTTGCACACCAATGCATTTGGTTTATCGGGTGGTCAGCAGCAGCGGCTGGTGATTGCCCGGGCGGTTGCTATTGAGCCGGAGGTATTGTTGCTTGATGAACCGACCTCGGCGCTCGATCCGATTTCTACTGCTAAGATTGAGGAATTGATTGAGACCTTAAAGCAGGATTACACAATCTTAATTGTGACCCACAATATGCAGCAGGCCGCGCGCGTATCTGATTACACCGCTTATATGTATTTAGGTGAGTTAATCGAATTCAATGATACCCAGACGTTGTTTGTAAACCCCAAAGAGAAGGCCACCGAGGATTATATTACCGGGCGATATGGTTAAGCTACCCGGTTTAATGCCTGAGGCAGTGCGCCTAGGCGATCTGTTCAGTCGCGGGTGCACGGGTTTGCTTTGTTGCGCCATAAAAGCCGTCAGTAACTGAGTTGACGGCTTTTTCATGGCAAGCGCTGGCGCGCAGGTTAATCAGGCTCGGGCTGAGAGCACCAGTTGGCTCAACGAACTGTGGCCGTGGCGTTTGACAAAACGATTGACTTCTTCGATGGCAGGTTTAAAACGCGCCGGGTCGGAAGAGTTGCGGTCGCCTTCAATCTCACGCATTTTCTCAAAGAGTTCTTCCCATTCAGGGATCAGCTCAGCACGGGGGGTGAAGCGCGCTGAGGTGTAGCCGACCTTTTCATCGCCTTGCATAATCGGCGCAACCCGGGTTAACACCCAGTAGTGATCGCCATTTTTGCAACGGTTCTTCACCACACCAAAGAATTCTTTATCGGCTTGGATTTCCTGCCACATTAGATAATAAACCGTGTCAGGCATATCAGGATGGCGCAGGATGTTATGCGGTTGACCGATGAGTTCATCAACGGTAAACCCTGAAATCTCCGCCAAAGAGCGGCTAGCGTGGGTAATAATGCCCTCGCAATCGGTTTTGGATTGCAAGGCCCGGTGACTACCCAATCCAATCACTTTGCCGGTTACCTTGGTGATGTCCACCGGCGGCGTATAGCCAAATGATAACATATACTCACCTTTCTGCGTGTTTGAAGCCGCCCGTCGCCAATCGCAAGACCGCATACTGACGTATAGCGGCTTTATCATGGTCTAAGGCATTCTATCTGCCAAGAATGCCTACCCACGACGCATGGAGTCGTAGAATTCATTATTGGTTTTGGTCTGCTGTAATTTATCGAGTAGGAACTCCATGGCTTCGAATTCATTCATTGGATGCAGGAATTTGCGTAATATCCACATCTTCTGCAACTCTTCGCTGTCGGTTAACAACTCTTCGCGGCGTGTCCCAGAGCGGTTGATGTTGATTGCCGGATAAACACGTTTTTCGGCAATGCGGCGGTCTAAGTGCAGTTCCATGTTGCCGGTGCCTTTGAACTCCTCGTAGATCACCTCGTCCATTTTCGAACCGGTGTCGATCAGGGCTGTGGCAAGAATGGTCAGGCTGCCGCCTTCCTCGACATTCCGTGCGGCTCCAAAAAAACGCTTGGGTCGATGCAGGGCGTTGGCATCAACCCCGCCTGTCAGCACCTTGCCGGAAGAGGGCGCTACGGTGTTGTAAGCCCGAGCCAAGCGGGTGATGGAATCGAGCAGCACCACGACATCACGCTTGTGTTCGACCAAGCGCTTGGCCTTTTCGATCACCATCTCGGCGACCTGTACATGGCGCTGAGCGGGTTCATCGAAGGTTGAGGCGACCACTTCACCGCGCACGGTGCGTTGCATTTCGGTGACTTCTTCCGGGCGCTCATCGATCAGCAGTACGATTAAGTCGCATTCGGGATGATTATTGGTGATGCTCTGGGCAATGTTCTGTAAGAGCATAGTCTTACCGGCTTTTGGCGGAGCGACAATTAGGCCGCGTTGCCCTTTGCCCACCGGCGAGACGATATCGATAATCCGGGCGGTTAGATCCTCAGTAGAGCCATTACCGCGCTCCATGCGCAAGCGTTTTTCGGCATGAAGCGGGGTGAGGTTTTCAAAGAGGATTTTGTTTTTGGACTGATCGAGTTTTTCAAAGTTGATTTTTTCGATCTTGAGTAGTGCAAAGTAGCGTTCGCCGTCTTTCGGCGGGCGGATTGTGCCGGAGATAGTATCCCCGGTTTGCAGATTAAAACGCCGGATCTGCGATGGGGAGACGTAAATATCGGCCGGCCCGGCCAGATACGATCCATCCGAACCGCGCAGAAACCCAAACCCGTCGGAGAGTATTTCCAATACGCCGTCACCATGGATGGACTCCCCGGTTTTGGCATGCGCCTTGAGCAGGGCGAAGATGACATCTTGCTTGCGGGTGCGGGCCAGGTTATCAAGCCCCATGGACTGAGCGAGTTCCATGAGTTCGGGTACAGGTTTGCTCTTGAGTTCAGTCAGATTCATTCGGATGGATTTCGTATGGGTAAATGGGCCGCGATTGGCCGCGAAATGAAAAGATTGTTGAACGGTAAAGAATAACTTCGGGCTGCCTTGTGCGATCAAAGCGCGATCGCAACGACCGAGGGGCGGGTCGATGACAGATGCAAATCGATTTGCATCATTCTGGCACAAAAATGCCCGGTTACCAACCTTTTAAAACAAAGAATTAACCGGGCCTAGTTTTATCTATAC
>Ga0129303_100025_pt1 | contig 17633 bp, 16 predicted proteins | sample ElbSprsedimmetaG_FD_94490 | JGI IMG/M metagenome (GOLD analysis project Ga0129303, IMG submission 94490) | Hot spring sediment bacterial and archeal communities from California, USA to study Microbial Dark Matter (Phase II) - Elbow Spring... | ecosystem: Environmental > Aquatic > Thermal springs... | reverse complement strand
CCTTTTAACGCCAGCATGGGGCGCATTATTTTGGTTACATATTCCGGTTCTTCCGGAGTCGTCTCTGGCTTTACGTCCTCCTGGGCTTCGGCCCAAGATGGGGGGTAGTTCACCTCCTGGAGTTCCGCCAGGGCCCTATCCACGGCGGCCAGATTCATATTGACCACCTTTTCTCCCTTTTTGCCGTAGGTTTTCACTATGGCCTCTTTGATGTGGCGGATGGCCTCTTCCACCGGGATCACGTTGGCCAGCTGGAAAAAGGCCGCCTGGAGGATGGTGTTGATGCGCCCCCCTAGGCCCACCTCCTGGGCTATCTTAAAGGCGTCTATATTGTAGAAGCGGAGCTTTTTCTGGGCTATGGTCCTCTTAATCTGGGCAGGAAGGCGCCTTTCCATCTCCTCCAGGGACCAGGGGGAGTTGAGGAGGAATACGCCTCCTTCCTTTATACCCTCTAGGATGTCGTACTTGTCTAGGAAAGAAGGGTGATGGCAGGCGACGAAGTCCGCTTGCTCTATGAGATAGGGAGCCTTGATGGGTCGGGGGCCAAAGCGAAGGTGGGATATGGTAATCCCCCCGGCCTTCTTGGCGTCATAGACAAAATATCCCTGGGCGTAAAGATCGGTGGCATCCCCGATGATCTTGATGGAATTCTTGTTGGCCCCCACAGTGCCGTCTCCCCCCAGGCCGTAGAATTTGGCCTGATGGGTGCCAGGAGGGGTGATATCAATAGGCTCCCCCACGGGAAGGGAGGTGTGGGTCACGTCGTCTACTATACCTACGGTAAAGTGGTTTTTGGGATTATCCTCTGCGAGATTGTCGAAGACCGCCTTCACCATGGCGGGGGTGAATTCCTTGGAACTGAGGCCATAGCGGCCCCCCACCACCAGGAGATCCCTGTTGCTTTCCGCCAGGACAGTACGCACGTCTTCGTAGAGGGGTTCTCCCAAGGCCCCGGGTTCTTTGGTGCGGTCCAGGACCGCCATCCTTTGGACGCTGGGGGGCAAAACTTCTAAAAAGTGGCGGGAGGAAAAAGGCCTGTAGAGCCTCACCTTTATGAGACCCACTTTTTCTCCTTTGTCCAGAAGGTGGTTCACCGTCTCCTCCACCACTTCACAGGAGGACCCCATGGTGACTATTATACGCTCCGCCTCCGGGTGGCCGTGATAGTCAAAGGGGCGATAGTATCTGCCCGTAAGTTTGCCCACCTCTTGCATGACCTGGCTCACTATATCCGGGACGGCCAGGTAATAGGGATTGCAGGCCTCCCGCTGCTGGAAGAATATATCAGGACCCTGGGCAGTTCCCCGCTGGTGGGGTCTTTCCGGGTTCAGGGATCTCTTCTTGAAGGCAGAGTAGGCTTCCCAATCGAAGAGACGGGCCATATCTTCATAGGGGATTACTTCTATTTTTTGGATTTCGTGGGAGGTGCGGAAACCGTCGAAAAAGTGCAGGAAGGGGACCCTGGATTTCAGGGCAGCGAGATGGGCCACCAGTGCCAGATCCATTACCTCCTGCACCGAAGCGGAGGCCAGCAGGGCAAAGCCCGTTTGTCTCACCGCCATCACGTCTGAATGGTCGCCGAAAATGGATAGGGCATGGGTGGCCACCGTCCGGGCCGAGACGTGGAAAACCCCAGGGAGGAGCTCGCCGGCGATTTTATACATGTTGGGTATCATGAGCAGGAGCCCCTGGGAGGCGGTGAAGGTGGTGGTCAGGGCCCCTCCTGCCAGGGAGCCATGCACCGCCCCTGCTGCCCCGGCTTCCGATTGCATTTCCACCACTTTTAGGGTCTGGCCGAATATATTCTTTCTCCCCCTGGCTGCCCATTCGTCCACCACTTCGGCCATGGGCGAGGAGGGGGTTATGGGATAAATGGCCGCCACTTCCGAAAGGGCATAGGCCACATGGGCGACAGCGGTATTGCCGTCCAAAGGTTGTTTTAACATCCTTCTCCCCCCTTCAGTTTGCCCTAGAATTTATCACACTTTTTAAAATTAAGTCAATAGGCAGGGTAAAGTATATTGTATCTTGTATCATACAGATCCTCTCTCTATCTGGTCTATCCGCCATCCCAGGTTAGGGGACTCCCTCCTCAAGGTCATGTACCAGATATGCCTTCCGCTCTCATAGTTTATCACCCGTTTTACGTTGAGATCCACTTCTACCCTATATGTCCGGGTATCTTTATCCCAGTTTTCCTGCCGATGGGGCTCTATCTTTATCACCCTGGCCCGCAGGATATTGCTTATCTCTTCAGAGTCGTTCACTGAGTAAGAATAGTTATACAGGCGATTGTTATCCATCCCCTCAAAGAGATACTGAGTAAGGCGGCGGCGGGTCTCGCAGGCATGGGCGGTTTTGGGATCCTTGCGATCTATGGCTTCAAAATAGGCCTGGATCACCCTTTCCGGTTCCATGCGGCTCAGGAGTTTTTCCTGGGGGTTTTGGTGATTCACATATTGTTCCACCCATTCCCCAAAGGGTTTTCCAGTAATTTCTTCCAGGGTGCGCCCCTTCAAGGAGCAGGCGAACCCATAGGGTCGGCCTGCATCCAGCCAGGCCCCCACTATCCGGGAGCCGTCTTTTACCACCACTGCCCGGCTGGCCTGCTGTCGGGGAGCCAGGAAGGCCGGCAGGGGCTCCTCCAGCTTGTAGAGATTGACGGTGACATGTTTACCCAGATAAGGGCTTATATCCAGGCCTATGTCCCGGCACAGCTCGTTGTTGTAGGCATAGTAGAGGGATACGGGGTATTCCCCCGATTCGTGGATAAAACTTTCGGGTAGCCTGCCATAATAGCTCTTTATTTTATAAAAAATGGTCCATCCATATTGTTTTAAAAAGGCCACGTCTTCCGGTTCTATATCGCTGGAGGCCTCCGTATATTCCTCTAAGGGGGATAGCTTTTCCATAAACTCTCCCGGGACCAGATGCCATCCGTCTTCCAGTTTGATATAGCTGGGCAAGCCCACCCCATACCAGAAGGGATAAAAGGGGCTGGCTTTTATCTCGTTCTCTTCCATATAGCGAAAGGCCAGGTAACCCTTTTGCCCGCTCCAGGGTTCAGGGGGATCTTCTGTTCTGGGAAGAGGTCCCAGGAGCTCTTGGAAACGGCGGGCCAATTGCTTGTCGGCCACATTGATGGTCAGCTGGGGATTTTCGCCTTCGGCCTTCTCTTTGTAGAACTGCAGCCCTATAACCCTGTCTTTGAACTCCCTGTAGGTTGCCGAGCCGGGAGGAGGGTTGGTTTTCCGGCATCCCCCCATGAGGAGGGATAGGGAAAGGAGTAGGCAGAGGATCCCGAAGAGACCGATCTTTTTCATAACAAACCCCCTTATAAGCGGCGATTCCGGGGCCAGGGTTTGTCAGTATTTTATCATGCCCCTGGAAGGGGGGGAAGGGTCTTTTAAAGGTTGCTTGCAGCCTTTTATCGGCCTAAGTTATAATAACAGGGGGGTGAAGGGCTCTGTCTAAGATTCTGGTGGTGGATGATGAGTCCTCTATCCTGGAGCTGGTATCCTTCAATTTATCCCAGGCCGGGTTTACCCCTGTAGTGGCCCGCGATGGTCTGGAGGCCCTGGAGAAGGTTAAAGAGGAGAAACCCGATCTCATAATCCTGGACGTGATGTTGCCCCGGATAGACGGTTTTGAGGTATGCCGGAAGCTGAGGATGAAGGGAGACACCACTCCGGTACTGATGTTGACCGCCCGAAAGGAAGAGGTGGACAGGGTTTTGGGGTTGGAGTTGGGGGCTGACGATTATTTAACCAAACCTTTCAGCCCCAGAGAGCTGCTGGCCCGGGTAAGGGCCATCCTCCGGAGGGTGGCGGAAAGGGCGGAGCATAAAGAGGGGGAACCCTTGGTTATAGGAGATCTGGTGATAGACCCCCAGAGCCATACGGTTACAGTGAAGGGACGGCCGGTGGATCTCACCTTGAAGGAATTCCAGCTGCTTCACCTCCTGGCCTCGAACCGGGGTAGGGTGTTCACCCGGGAGGCCCTGCTGGAGCGGCTCTGGGAGGGGGAGTATTACGGCGAAACCCGGACTATAGACGTGCATATAAGGCACTTAAGGGAAAAAATAGAAGACAATCCCAGCAGGCCCCGTTATATCCTCACCGTCAGGGGTGTGGGCTATAAGTTCGCCGAGGATGTTTAAAAATTTAAAAAGAGGACGTGGACATCCTGCAGATACCCGCTTATGCCAAGGTCAATCTGTTCCTCTGGGTCAAGGGTAAGAGGCAAGACGGCTATCATGAGATCAGCACCCTTTACCAGTCTGTAGCCCTTCACGACAAGGTGATCTTGAAGAAACGGGATAAGGGGATCGAGGTGGAAATTCTGGGAGCCAGCCTGCCTTCAGGCTCTCAAAATCTGGTCCACCAGGCCGCCTCGCTTTTGCATCGGGAAAGGGGTTTTCCAGGGGTAAAAATAGTGCTCCACAAGAGGATCCCCATAGCTGCTGGTTTGGGCGGAGGGAGCAGCGACGCGGGAGCTACTTTGCTGGGGTTAAATTATCTCTTCGGATTGGGGCTTACCCCCCTTCAGCTGGCCCGTCTCGGCGCCAGGATAGGGAGCGATGTGCCCTTCTGTATCCTGGGCGGAACCGCCTGGGGCAGAGGACGGGGCGAACAATTGGATCCCTTACCTCCGCCTCCCACCTTGTGGCTGGTGCTGGTGACCCCCCTTTTTAGCCTCAAGGCCCAAGGGGTTTACCAGAGATGGGACGAGATGGCTATAGAGGAAAAAAGGGATCTTTCCCTGCAGGAAGAGGGGATTATAAAAGCCCTATATAGCGGGGACAGGAAAAAAATCTTGGAGAATTTGCATAACGACCTGGAAATTCCTGCCATAAGCCTCTGTCCGGAGATAGGGGAACTGAAAACCCTTCTTATGTCTTGCGGCGCAGAAAGGGTGCTCCTTTCCGGCAGCGGTCCCACCCTGATGGGCATAACCCCTACCCAGGAGAAGGCTTTGAGGATAGCCAGCAGGCTGCGCCGGATTTACAAAAGGGGAAGGGTTATCGTTACCCGGACTTTAAACCTTCTTTAGGAGGTCTCCCATGAAGAGGTATCTGAAGGGCAAGCTCAGCAATTACAAACCCTTGAGGGAGATCGTCTTCGAGGCCTTAAAGGAAGCCATATTGGAGGGCCATCTCAAAACCGGGGAAAAACTGATGGAGATCCAGCTGGCCGAGGAATTGGGCGTCAGCCGCACACCGGTGAGGGAGGCCATACGCAAGCTGGAACAGGAAGGCCTGGTGGTCATTATCCCCCATAAAGGAGCCTTTGTGGCCGATCTTTCCATGAAGGATATCGCCGATCTCTTTGAGGTGAGGGCGGCGCTGGAGTCTTTGGCCGCGGCCTTGGCCTGCGAGCGGGCCACCGAAGAGGAGTTGGAGGAGATGGAGAGGCTGCTGATGGAAATAGGCAAAGGGGTAGAGGAGGAAAATCTGGAATATACTATAGAGGTGGATACCAAGTTTCACGAGGTGCTCTATCAGGCCAGCCGCAATGCCCTCCTGGTCAAGATCATAAATAACCTGCAGGAAAAGATCCAAACCTATCGCACCACCTCCCTCTCCATGCCCGGGAGGATGGCCGAGGCCCTGGAGGAACATCGGAGGCTTTTAGAAGCGATAGCTGCCAGGGAGGTGGATTTGGCCCAGCGTCTGGCTCAGGAACATATCGAGAACGCGGCCAACCGGGTGATGGAGGCCATCAGGACGAGGGGAAAAGCATGAGGATAGGCGGTATAGTCCTGGCGGGTGACGGAGAAGGAAAGGCCCTCTGGGTTCTGGCCTCCCGTCCCCTATTCTCGTGGGTGGTGGAAGCCCTCTCTTCCTCCCAGATCCTTCAGCAACTGGTGGTGGTGGGACCGGAGGGGGTAAAATCCCACCTGCCTCCTGGTGTCAAATGGGCCCCCCCTGGAGCAGGTACGGCAGAAAGCGCCTTTAGTGGCCTCAAGGCCCTGGAAGGCGACCTGCCCTGGATACTGTTGGTCACCGGAGACATACCTTTCCTCACTCCGGAAGGGGTAAGGGACTTCCTGGAGCGTTGCCGGGAAAGGGAGGGGGAAGTCTATTACCCCATCATAGAGCGGGAGAGGGTAGAGGCCTGTTTTCCCGGGGCCAGGAGGACCTATGTGCCCCTCAAAGAGGGGGTCTTTACCGGAGGCAATATTTTACTGATCAAAAGGGACGTTTTTTTACGCCATTTTCCCTGGGTCCAGAAGTTGGTGGCCCTGAGGAAAAAACCTTTTGGTTTGGCCCAGCTCTTAGGGTGGGAGATTTTATCTAAATTCCTGCTCCACCGCCTTTCCATAGGGGATATAGAAAAGAGGGTGGAGCAGCTGACGGGCATAAAGGGGGTCGCGGTCATCACCCCCTACGCCGAGATCGGGATGGATGTGGATAAGGAGAGCCACATGCATCTGGCCCGCAAGCTATTAGAGGGGGAAGGGGAGAAGGATGGAGACAGCGGCCGTGATATTGGCGGCAGGTCTGGGTAAAAGGATGAAATCCCGTCGTCCCAAAGTCTTGCATCGGGTGGCGGGGCGCTCTCTGGTGGAACATGTCCTGGCTGCGGTGGAGGAGGCGGGCATAGAGAAAAGGATCGTGGTGATAGGGCATAGAGGGGAAGAGGTGAAGGCCCAGCTGGGCTCCAGATGTACTTATGTCCTGCAGGAGAAGCAGCTGGGGACAGGCCATGCGGTGATGCAGGCCCGGGAGGCGGTGGGCCAGGCCGGGACGGTATTGGTGTTGTGCGGGGATACCCCTTTGATCAGGGGGGATACCCTGAAGGAGCTGCTGGAATGCCACCTCCGGGAAGGGGCAGCGGTGACCCTGCTGACTGCCCTTCTGGAAGATCCCGGGGGCTATGGCAGGATAATCAGGGATACCCGGGGTAGAATTGTGGCCATAGCGGAGGAGGCGGACGCCTCCCCTGAACAGAGGGCCATCAAAGAGGTCAACGGTGGTTTTTACTGCTTTTCTGCCCCTTCCCTCTGGGCAGCCCTGGGCAGTTTGACCCCGGATAACCGGCAGGGGGAATTTTACCTCACCGACGTGGTGAACTTGGCGGTAAAACAGGGGCTCAAAGTGGCCTCAGTTCAGCCCCAGGAGGCAGAGGAGATCCTGGGAGTAAACGACAGGATCCAGCTGGCCAAGGTGGCTGCCCTGTGGCGAAAGAGGATCAATAGGGCCTTCATGGAGGGAGGGGTAACCTTTATAGATCCAGAAGCTACTTATGTAGATGTGACTGTGGAGATCGGACCCGACACTATTGTTTATCCGGGCACCTTCCTGGAGGGGGCAACCGTTATAGGGTCCGGCTGTACCGTAGGTCCCCATACCACCATCCGGGATAGCCGGGTGGGAGATAACTGTCACATAGATCGTTCGGTAATAATTTCCAGCGAAGTGGGGGATAATTGCCACATAGGCCCCTTTGCTTACCTGCGTCCAGGCACCGTCCTGGAGGAAGGGGTCAAGATAGGGGATTTTGTGGAAATAAAGGCCACCCGGGTGGGGAAGGGATCCAAGATACTCCACCTCTCTTATATAGGAGACGCCCAGGTGGGCCGGGAGGTGAATATAGGCGCAGGCACCATCACCTGCAATTTTGACGGCCAGAGCAAATGGCCTACTATAATAGAGGACGGGGCCTTTATCGGGAGCAACACCAACCTGGTGGCTCCGGTAAGGGTGGGGGCAGGGGCCATGGTAGGAGCCGGTTCCACCATAACGGAGGACGTACCCCCCGATGCCCTGGCCATTGCCCGGGAAAGGCAGATAAACTTGGAAGGCAGGGCGAAGGAGAAGAGGGAAAAGTGGGCTCGGGAAAGAAAAAAAGAAAAATAGCTTTTCGGGGGTTTAAAAATGGAAAGACGAGGGGCAGAGCTGAAGCTGTTTGCGGGTAATGCCCATCCCCACCTGGCCAAGGAAATAGCCAGTTACCTGGGGGTTCCCCTGGGAGAGGCTAAAGTGGGGCGCTTCAGCGACGGGGAAATAAGCATCGCCATCGAAGAGAGTGTAAGGGGGAAGGATGTGTTCGTCATCCAACCCACCTGCCACCCGGTCAATGAAAATCTCATGGAGCTTTTGATCATGATGGACGCCCTTAAAAGGGCCTCTGCTTGGAGGATCACCGCTGTTATACCTTATTATGGGTATGCCCGCCAGGAGAGGAAGACCAGGGCCAGGGATCCCATATCCGCCAAGCTGGTGGCCAACCTCATAACCGCGGCCGGGGCCGATAGGGTCCTCACCCTGGATCTACATGCAGCCGCCATCCAGGGTTTTTTCGATATCCCGGTGGATCACCTGACCGCGGTACCTATTCTGGCCGATTATCTTAAGAGCAAAGGCTTGGAGGACTACATTGTGGTGTCTCCTGATCTGGGCGGGGTAACCCGGGCCCGAACCTTTGCCGAAAGGCTGGGGGGGGTATTCACCATAGCCATCATAGATAAACGGCGGCCGGCTCCCAATGTGGCGGAGATAATGAACATCATAGGAGAGGTGGAGGACAAGACCGCCATAATTATAGATGACCTGATAGATACGGCAGGTACCATTACCCAAGGGGCTCAGGCCTTGATGGAGCGGGGGGCTAGAGAGGTTTACGCCTGCTGTACCCATCCGGTGCTATCCGGTCCGGCGGTGGAGCGGCTCTCTTTTTCCCCCATAAAAGAACTCATAGTCTGCAACACCATCCCCATCCCTCCGGAGAAACATATACCCCAGCTGCGGCAACTCTCAGTTGCCCCTTTACTGGGGGAAGCCATAATAAGGATCCATAAAGACCTTTCCGTGAGCCGGCTTTTTGCCTAACCCTTTTCTTTGGCCTTCTTGCCGAAGGGCCAGTAAGATCTGAACTGGACCCAAAGGGAGGGGCTTTCCTCTGGAGGGATCTCGGCATGGGCTTGAACTATCAAGGCGTCTTTACCCCAGGTCAGGATCTTTTCCGTGGGCAGGGAAGTCTTCCCCCAAAAAATGCCTTTTCTGATCTCTAAAGAGAGAAGGCGGCCGCTCTGGGGATCAAAATAGAAATCGTCCACGGTTCCCAGGAGAGCCCCTTCTTCGGTGATCACCCGGTTTTTAAGCAAGGGAAGGGGGTTTTTGGCCAGGGCTTCCAGCTCGGGGAAACTGCTCAGTTTGGCCATGGCTTGGGGATGATCCACGGTCACCACGTGTTGGCCCACATTTTTGACATGTTGATAGGGTATCACCGGCTGTTCTTTAAACCACCCCTGCCTCTCCATCAGCAGGGCCACTATGCTCATTTTGGCAGGGTGGATTATTAAACCCTTAACCTGGCCCAGTTGTTGCCCATCGGCTAAACTGACCACCGGCATGCCCATCAACTTTTTGCTGTTATTCATCCCTTTCACCTCCTGCTTTTTCATGCTTATTCTCCTTTTAAAGGCTTTATGATCAAAATTTTAAGGAGGCGGAACTATGCAGCCACAACCCTTAAAGGTGGAAAAGAGAAGGGAGTTGGGCAAAGGCCCTGCCCGGCGCCTGCGCCGGGAAGGAAAATTGCCGGGAACCCTTTATGGCAAGAGGGTGGGCAATCTGCCCATAGCTGTCCCCTATAGAGATCTGGAGAGGCTCCTGCAAAGGGAGGGGGAGTCGGTGTTGCTGAAGGTGGTGCTCCAGGAAGGGGATAGGATCCAAGAGTATCCCGCCATCATAAAGGAGGTCCAGCGGGATCCCATAAAGGAAGTCCTGCTCCATGTGGACCTCCACCAGATCGCCTTGGACGAGGAGATCCGGGCAGAAGTTCCCCTGCTCCTGGTGGGGGAGCCGAAGGGGGTAAAGCGGGGCGGGATACTCCAGCATGGCCTCAGGGTGGTGGAAGTGGAATGCCTACCCACCCACCTGCCGGAGCACATCTCCGTAGAAGTTAGCGAATTGGACATAGGCGATTCCCTCAAGGTGGAGGATATAGTTCCCCCTCCAGGGGTGAAGATCTTAACAGAAGGGGATTCCCTGATAGCCACGGTGGTGGCCCCTACTTTAGAGGCAGAAGAAGAAGCGGAAACTGCTCCCGAGGCGGAGTCCGGCCCTTCCCAGTAATCGGGGTGGAGCAGGATGGCCTTTATAAGGATGATAGCCGGATTGGGGAATCCCGGACCCGGGTATGAGGCCACTCGCCACAACGTGGGTTTCATGGTTTTGGATCTCTTGGCTGAGGAATTGGGGATCCGGCTCAAACCCCATCCCTGTTATCCTGCCCTTTGGGGCCAGGTGGGGGAGGTAATCCTGCTCAAACCCTCAGCCTATATGAACAGGAGCGGAGAAGTTATCGCCCCCCTGGCCCGGGAGTATAATATTAAACCGGAGGAGATCTTGCTGGTGCATGACGATCTGGATCTGCCCCTGGGCCGGATACGCTTTCGCCTGAAGGGCAGCTCTGGGGGGCATAGGGGAGTGCAATCGGTTATAAGATCTCTGGGCAGCCAGGATATGCCCCGTTTGAAGATCGGCATAGGTCGTCCTGAGCGCAAGGAAGACGTGGTGGATTATGTGCTGCAACCCTTCACCCCCCAGGAATGGAAGGCCATAAAGCCCGCCCTGCTCAAGGCGGTCTCGGCCTTAAAATTGCTTTTGGAAAAAAAGTCCTGGGCAGAAGCGATGGGCTGTCTTACCAGCTGATAAAGGGGTAGCCATGAAACATAGAGCCCTGCTGGAGATGATGGGGGACAGCCCCCTGTTCAGGGAGCTGGGGGACTTGTCCGGAGGAGAAGGGTGGGAAATATACGGCCTACCCGAAGGATTTAAAGCCGCCTGCGTAGCGGCCGTGGGCCTTCATTTTCCCTTTATCCTCGTCATTACCACCCATCAGGAAAAGGGGGAGGAGTGGATAAGGGGACTGGAATTTTTCTATAGCCCTTCTGAACTGGACCTCCTGCCCCCTTGGGAGCTTTTGCCTTTAAATATCCGCTCCGTCAGCCCCCAGCTTGCTTTCCAGAGGATAAAGGCCTTAACCCTTCTGGGGCAGGGGAAATTGAAAGTGCTGGTGGTCCCGGTGGAGACCTGGAGGCAAAAGCTGCCTCCTCCTGAGATTTTTCGGGAGGCCTTTATCCACCTGACAAGGGGCCAGGAGGTTCCCAGGGATCACTTGATAAAAAAGCTGGTGGGAATGGGCTACCTCCGGGTGGAGGTGGTGGAGGGGCCGGGACAAATGGCGGTGAGGGGCGGTATAGTAGACGTGTTCCCTCCCCAGGAGGAAAGGCCCATAAGGATAGAGTTCTTCGGTGACGAGATAGAATCCCTCCGCACTTTCCACACCCAAACCCAGAGATCTATTCAGGAAATCCCCTCTGTGACCTTGGGACCAGCTTCGGAAAACTTTCTCCTTCACAGCGGGGAGGATTTTTTATTGGCTTTGCGCCGGAGGCTGGAAGAGGCTTGGGGAAAATTGAACTTATCTTCTCCCCAGGCTGCCATGAAACTCAAAAGGGAGGGGGAGGAGCTCCTCAAAGGAGCGGCTGAGGGAAGGGTGGCACAGCTTCCCGTCTATCTTTGTCCCCAACTGGTGCCCCTGGAGGCTCATCTGCCCCCTGAAGGCCTGATAGTGGTGGATGATCCTTCCCGGATAAAGGAGGAGGCCCAGCGGCAGGAAAAGCTTCTGGAGGATACCCTTTCGGATATGGTGGCCGCAGGCCTTATCATACCATTGCAGGACCATGCCTTTATATCAGCCGGGGAGCTCTTTTCCCGGATGCGGTCCAGACCCCGCCTTTTTCTCTCCCTTCTCCCCTCTAAGATGGAAGAATTAGAAGGGGTCAAAAGGCAGGGGGTAAGGGTGGAAACCCCTCCCCTCCTCAAACCCGATCCCAGGTTTTTCTTCCAGGAACTGGGCAGATGGAAGAGGGAAGGCTATAGGATCTTCTTCGCCCTGGGCAATAGGGAACGGGCCCAGAACTTCAAAGCCCCCTTGGAAAGGGAAGGGCTGTTTGCCCTTCTGGAGGAAGACGTCTCCTTTTTACCCCCCGAAGGGGAGATAATACTTATACCCCAGAGCTTTCTTTATGGGTTTGTCTGGCCAGAGGGCAAACTGGCATTGGTGGGAGAAAGGGAGCTTTACGGCCGTACCAAGAGGGCCCCCAGGGCCTCAACCCAGGTTTCCGGTCAGGGGCTTTCCTCTTGGGAGGAGCTGAAGGAAGGGGATTACGTAGTCCATGTGCACCATGGTATAGGCCGGTATCTGGGGTTAAAACAGCTGGAGATAGGAGGGGTAAAAAAGGATTACCTGGTCCTCCAATATGCGGGAAACGACCGCCTCTATGTGCCCGTGGAGCAGATAGCTTTGGTGCAGAAGTATGTGGGGGCTGAAGGCCACGTCCCCCGCCTCCACCGCCTTGGAGGAGGGGAATGGCAGAAAGTAAAAAAAAGGGTGCAGCAGGCGGTAGAGGACATGGCTAAGGATCTGCTGGAGCTCTATGCCCATAGGGCAGCTCTATCTGGCCATGCTTTTTCACCAGATACCCCTTGGCAGAAGGAATTCGAAGAGGCTTTTCCCTATCAGGAGACCCCCGATCAGCTCAGGGCCATTCAAGAGGTAAAATCCGATATGGAAAAGCCCAAGCCCATGGATAGGCTCATATGCGGGGATGTGGGGTTTGGCAAGACGGAAGTGGCTTTGAGGGCTGCCTTCAAAGCGGTGATGGACGGCAAACAGGTGGCGGTCCTGGCGCCCACCACTGTCCTGGCCCAGCAGCATTATCGCACCTTCAAGGAGCGTTTTGCCCCCTTTCCCATCCGGATAGCGGTGCTGAGCCGTTTCTGTCCGGTCAGGGAGCAAAGGGAGGTAATTCAAAAGCTGAAGACCGGGGAAATAGATATAGTGATAGGCACCCACCGGCTCCTGTCCGAGGATGTGGGATTCAAAGACCTGGGATTGTTGATAATAGACGAAGAGCAGCGGTTTGGCGTGTTTCACAAAGAAAAGCTGAAAAAATTGAGGTCCCAGGTGGATGTGCTCTCCGTGTCCGCCACCCCCATACCCCGTACTTTGCATATGGCCCTTGCCGGCCTGATGGATATGAGCCTCATCGAAACCCCTCCGGCAGGGCGTTTGCCCGTACAAACTTACGTGGTAGAATACAGCCCTCAGCTGGTGAAGGAGGCCATCCGCAGGGAGATGGCCCGGGGAGGGCAGGTCTATTTCGTCCATAACCGCATATTGGATATACAAGAGGTGGCCCAGGAGATAAAACAGCTGGTGCCTGAAGCCCGGGTAGCCGTGGCCCACGGCAGGATGGAGGAGGAAGAACTGGAAAAGGTTATGCTGGATTTTATCGCCGGAAAATATGACGTCCTGGTATGTACCACCATCATCGAGAGCGGGTTGGACATACCCAACGTGAACACCCTTATCGTGGACGAAAGCGATAAGTTCGGCCTTTCTCAGCTTTACCAGCTCAGGGGAAGGGTGGGGAGGAGCGACCGTTTGGCCTATGCCTACTTTACCTATCGGCCGGACAGGGTATTGGGAGAGCTGGCGGAAAAACGCCTTCAGGCCATCAAAGAGTTCACCGCCCTGGGTTCAGGGTATAAGGTGGCTTTGAGGGATCTGGAGATAAGGGGGGCAGGAAATCTCCTGGGGCCAGAGCAACACGGACATATGCTGGCAGTGGGCTTCGATTTTTATTGCCAGCTTTTGGAAGAAGCGGTGCGGAAATTGAAAATGCAGAGGGAATCGCCCCCAGAGGGGTACAGGAAAAGGGCTCCCGTCCCCCTGGAATTGATGGTGGATACCTTCTTAAGGGAGGATTATATACCTTCTGTTTCTCTTAAAATGGAAATATATAAAAGGCTCATGTCTGCCCGGGACTGGGAGGAGATAAGGAAGATTAGGCAAGAAGTGGAAGACCATTTCGGTCCTCTGCCTCCGGAAGGGGAGAACCTCTTCCATCTGGCCCGGCTCCGGGTTTTAGCCCAGGAACTGGAAATAGTGGGCGTGCAACAGAAGGGCGAAGAGGTGGAAATACGGCTGGACCATGCCTTGCCTTCCATAAAGGGGGAAGATCTCCTTTTGCTGGCCAGGCGTTTTCCCCGGCGCCTTTATTTTTCCACTGTAGGGGGGCTCAGCTTAAAAGTCAGGATTAAAGGCTTAAGCCAAAGGGAGGTGCTTTCCCTTTTAGAGAGCATTTTAAAGGAGCTGGGCAGCTTGGGGAAGGAAGGGTTGGCGGAAGGGGAAGGGGTCTAGATGTTATGGGGGCAATGGCTGGGCTATTGGTAGCTTCTATCTGAAAAGATGTGGCAGTACGGAGAAAAGCTTTTATTGTGCCTTTTGATTTTGCTGGCCGCCCTTTGGTTGCTCAGGGTGGGGTACGGTTTTTTTGATAAAGTATCTCGAGTTCAGATCAGGGAGCCCCAGAGGGCCAAAACCTTGAGCACCCTTCTGTCTTCCCTATGGCGTTACTTTGTATACGGGGTGGCCGACCTCCTTATACTCCAGCAGTTTGTAAATATCACGCCCCTCCTGGCAGGAGCGGGATTTTTAGGCCTGGTGGTGGGTATCGGTGCCCAAAGCCTTATCCGGGATGTGATTACGGGTTTTTTCATCCTGTTTGAGGACCAATTCCATGTGGGCGATTTTGTAGAGATAAACGGGCAATTTTCCGGGAGAGTGGAGGAATTGGGGTTAAGGCTTACGGCCATAAGGGAATGGAGCGGCAGAAAATTTTATATCGCCAACAGTGAGATAAAAACCCTCAGGAACTACAGCCGCCATCAGTTACGGGCCATAGTCACCATAACCTTTCCCTTTGAGGGGGATCCCCAGAAAATAAGGGCGGTGCTGGAACAGGCCTGCAGGGAAATAGGCGAGGACTACGATTCCCATTTGATCAAAGGGGAGAATGGCCCCGTGGGCCCCCCCCAAATTTACGGAGTTACCGACTATAGATAAAAACAATAAGGGAGGTCAATTCACCTTGACCGCGTTGGTCCACCCTGATTCCCTCTGGACGGTGGAAAAGGCCTTGAGGGAAAGGGTGTGGCAGTTATGCTGGCAGCATGGGATTTTGCCCACCAGGCTTTATGGAGATTTTAGGCCCTATCCCCCTGGTTTTAAAACCGGTGGAAAAAATGAATAAACCCCCCCGTAAGGATTATATACTAACAGTGAAAAAAGTTACTCTGGCAAGGTTACCCACAGAGGCAAAGGGGGGATAGACAGCAGTGAAGGCGACAGGCATTGTACGTCGAATCGACGATCTGGGCCGGGTAGTAATCCCCAAAGAGATCAGGCGCACCTTGCGCATACGGGAAGGGGACCCCTTGGAGATCTTCATTGACAGGGAAGGCGGAGTGATCCTGAGAAAATATTCTCCCATCGGCGAATTAGGGGATTTTGCCAAAGAATATGCCGATTCTCTCCATGAGGCCATAGGTCACATAGCCCTGATAGCCGATCGAGACAATATCATAGCAGTGGCGGGAGCCCCTAAAAAGGAGTTTTTGGATAAACCTATCGGCCCTGCGGTGGAAAAAGCTATGGAAGAGAGAAAGCCGGTGGTGATAAATGAGCCTACGGAGGAAATGTCCTTGGTGGAGGCAGAAGGGGAGGCCTACAGGTTTACGGCTCAGGTGATAGCCCCCATCGTGGCCGAGGGTGACGCCATCGGCGCGGTGATCATCTGTTCCCGGGAGCCAGGGGTAAAGATGGGGGAGTTGGAGTTGAAGCTGGCCGAGACGGCAGCAGGATTTTTAGCTAAACAGCTGGAACAGTAGGGCCTAAAAGAAACGGCGTGTAAGCAAACGGCGTAAAAACGCCGTTTCTTTTTTATAAGACCTGTGTTAGAATATAAAGGGCAAAATTTCCGGGGCGGCTTTCCCCAATCCCCCCGCTGGGATAGGGGCAGGGAGGCTAATGATGGGGCTTGCCTCTGAAGTGGCCAGAATAGAGGAATTCCTTTCTTCCCTAGGATTAGACCCTCTCCAGGGACTGACGGTGGTGGCTGCTGCTTCCCTACCGGACATATCTCTGGACCCCGGGATGGGGCTGCTTGTCTTGGATATACATAGCCCTTCGGTGTTGTTGCAAGTTAAGGCTCGCCTTTTGAATTTTTATCCCGGGGATCACAGAATCTCCTTCATAGGAAAAGGAGGGGTGACGGAAACGTCCCTGGACTCCCTGGACAGGTGGGAAGGAAAGGGGGATCTGGTGGCCATTTATTTGCCCCCCTATCCTCCGGGACGGGATAGGACCTTGTGGGGGCTGAAAAAGATAGTGGCCGCCCTCCGGGGACCCGGGGGATGTCCCTGGGATAGGGAGCAGACCCATGAGAGCCTGAAACCCTGTCTTCTGGAGGAGACCTATGAGGTTCTGGAAGCCATAGGGGAAGGGGATAAAAGCAAGCTGCAGGAAGAACTGGGAGATCTTCTCCTGCAGGTGGTCTTCCATGCCCAGATAGCCGAAGAGGAGGGAAGCTTTACCCTGCAGGACTCCCTGGAGACCATCTGCCGGAAGATGAGGCGGCGCCATCCCCATGTTTTTGGAGGGGAGGTCCTTCCTGGAGCCCGGGCGGTCTTGAAGAAATGGGAAGAGATCAAAGTTCAGGAGAACAAAGGGAAAAGGGATCTCTTTGCTTATCCCAAGGGATTGCCTGCCCTGGCCAGGGCCTTCAAGGTACAGGAGAAGGCCGCCAGGAAGGGCTTCGACTGGTCGGAGATGGAGGGGGTATGGGCCAAGGTGGAAGAGGAGCTCCGGGAGTTGAAGGGGGCTTGCCAAGGGGGTCAGCCCTCCCTCATAGAGGCGGAACTGGGGGATCTGCTTTTCGCGGTGGTCAATCTGGCCCGCTGGCTGGGGGTGGAACCGGAAAGCGCCTTGAACAGAGCTGTTCAGCGATTCATAAAGAGGTTTCATTATATGCAGGATAAGATAGAAAAAGGGGGGAGGGACATGGAAAAACTTGCTTTAGAGGACTGGGATAAATTATGGGAAGAGACGAAAAATATTGAAAAATAAAAGGCAATGAAGGAGATTGCTGGATTGTGGCGAATAAAAGGGGCATAGAAAATTCACAAGGAGGGTGGTAAGGGATGAATAAGGCAGAACTGGTGGACAGCGTGGCGGAGAAAACCGATCTCACCAAGAAGGAGGTGGAGAAGGTAATCAACGCGGTGCTGGAGACCATAGAAGAGGCCCTGGTTGAAGGGGATAGGGTCCAGCTGGTGGGTTTTGGAACTTTCGAGGTCAGGGAAAGGGCTCCCCGCACCGGGAGGAACCCCCGGACCGGAGAGGAGATCCAGATAGCGGCAGCCAGGGTGCCGGTATTTAAGGCGGGGAAAGCCCTCAAGGAAGCGGTATCCGCTTCTAAATAGGCATCCATGCGTTTGGATAAATATTTAAAGGTATCCCGTCTGATAAAGAGGCGCCCTTTAGCCAAAGATATCTGCGAGGCCGGGGGGGTAGAGGTAAACGGCAGGCTGGCGAAGCCCAGCACTCCGGTCAAGCCGGGAGATATCCTGACCTTGAGGCTGGGGGAAAGGCTGATAAGGGTGGAGATTTTGGCCACCCCGGATAACCCCAAAGCCTCCCAGGCCAAAGAAATCTATCGCCTCCTGCCTTCGATTCAGCCTTCCCAGGAAGATGAATAGATCCCGTCCGTCCCTG
>Ga0129303_100024_pt1 | contig 18279 bp, 23 predicted proteins | sample ElbSprsedimmetaG_FD_94490 | JGI IMG/M metagenome (GOLD analysis project Ga0129303, IMG submission 94490) | Hot spring sediment bacterial and archeal communities from California, USA to study Microbial Dark Matter (Phase II) - Elbow Spring... | ecosystem: Environmental > Aquatic > Thermal springs... | reverse complement strand
GCTCATAGGGATAGGCCTTGGCGAAGCCCTCCAGGCCCATTATCCTCAGGAACTTATGGGCCACCTCCAAACATTCCCTCCGGGGTCGACCCCGCAACTCCAGTCCCAGGGCCACATTGTCTTCCACATTGCGCCAGGGCAAAAGGGTATAATGTTGGAACACCATACCTATCTCCCTCCGGGGCTTTTCTATCCTCTCCCCCCGGTAGAACACCGCTCCGCTGGTGGGCTGCTCCAATCCCGCTATTATACGCAGGAGGGTGGACTTGCCGCATCCGGAAGGCCCTACCAGGCAAAAAAATTCGTTCTCCTGTATCTCCAGGTGGATCTCCTTCAGGGCTTCGATGGCCTGGCCGTTCTTTAAGAAAAAGGTCTTGCTGAGATGGTCTATAAGGAGCACCGTTCCTGCTGGGGCCTTTTTCTGGAAAGGGAAAACCTGAGTCTGGGCCACAATGCCACCTCCTTTTTATCCCCGATAAAACCAGTGGAGCTCCCTCTGGGCCAGCCAGCGGAAAAAGAGATCGAGGGCTCCGCCTATTATACCGATGTAGGCCATGCCCACCAATACCACCTCGGTGCGCCACAAAGAATAAGAATACCAGACCAGATATCCCAGCCCCGCCAGGCTGCCCGGTATCATCTCTGCGGATATGACTGTCCTCCAGGCGATGCCCAAGCCCACCCTTATGCCGTTTACGATGTGGGGGGCGGCTCCGGGCAGGAGGACCTTGAAAAAGACGTCCCGGGAAGAAGCCCCCAACACCAGGGCCGCCTCTATAAACCGCCTATCCACACTCTGGGCCGCATGGATCGACTCTATCCATATGGGGAAAAAGGCGCCGATAAAAATCAGGAATACCATGGCCAATTTAATATTGTTGAGCCAATGATATGCTGGTCCCTCGTTTATCCCCCACAAGGTGGCCAGGCTGGCTATACCAAACCAGAGAAGGGTTAAGGGCATCCAGGCTAGGGGGGCTACAAAGCGCAGGAAATTGAGAACCCCGTTGAACAGCTTAAACAAAAGGGGACAGTAACCCATCAGCAGGCCTACAGGAACCCCCACCAGTATAGCCAGGAAAAAACCTGCTAAAACCCTGGCCAGGCTTATGCCCATATTCTGCAAAAGAGAACCCTGTCCCACCACATCTTTCCATGGCTGAAAAAATATAGACAAAACCGTCTCCGGGTAAGGCAGGACCACGGGGTTGTCCAAACGAGAAGCATAGAACTTCCAGGCCAGCAGGCATAACAGGGGTACCAGCAAAGTGAGGACCTGATCCTTCAAAGAAGACCAGATCTCCGTCCCGCGTGTCCAGGAGAGGCTTTGATATTTTTCCACGGTGCGATACCCCCCCTTTTATTCAAGAGGGGGCTGGTAAGCCCCCTACTTTTTCGGCAACATGCTGAAATCGAATAGCTCCCCTTTCACCTCATCCAGCTTTTTGCCCTTCAGCTTGCCTGTGAGCACCCCTTCCCTGTTGAGGGCGTCCAGGTAATTGCCCGCCCCCTTCAACCAGGCGGCGTCAGGCTTGTCCTGGTAGATCACCGTCTCATCAGCTTTCCTGGCGATTTCCAGGGGCAACCCGGTCCACTGGGCCACTATGGCATTGTATTCCTCTGGATTTTGCTTGCACCACTGGGTAGTTTTGTGCCATAGCTCTAAAAAGGCGGTTAGGGCCTCTTTCTTGTCCCTTATGGCCATATCCGTAGCCCCGATGACGCAGCAGGGGAAAGAAGGCCATTCTTCCCGGGGCACCACGTCTTGAATCTGGGCCACAACTTTGCCCACCCCGTCTGCCTCGGCTTTCTGGGGCTCAGGCTGGGAGCTGACAAACCCCAGGACCTGCTTGCTGGCCAAAGCGGGTATGAAATTGGTTCCGGATTTCAGGTCAACCCACAGGATATTGGCCCCCCGGTCGTTGGGATCCCAGGTGGTTTTTAAACCATTTTGTTTAAAGATTATGTCAAAGGCTAGGGTGGGGGTCCAATTGCGGCAGGCGCCGATTTTTACAGGTTCGGAACTTCTGCGCACCAGATCTAAAAATTCTTGCCAGTTATTGATCTGACTATCCTCTTGCAAGGCCAAGGCGAAACCGCAGCAATTTAAAGGGCTGATGATCTTCATGGGAACTCCCCTATCTATCCCTGTCATATAGGCGATAATGGCGGTGAGGGCTACATCCAGCTGGCCCTGGGCCATTAAATTGATGGCCCCTTCCACTCCAGTATCGGGAACTATAACCAGGTCTGCCACCTTTTTCTCGCCCTTTATAAGCTCATACCTCTCGTTGGGCACTACAGGCTTAAAATACACACCCCAATCTTTGAAGGCCTCTCCCTTCTGCAGCGCCACCTGCATGGGGGTGTGGCAAGTCCCCTTGCTGAACCTTATCCTCAGCTCTGGTACCTGGGCCTTTTCTGCCGTGCCCCCCTTGCTGCAGCCTCCCAAAAAGGCCAAGGCCAGGAAAAGGCTCAAGAGGATACCTATCCAAGACTTCTTCATCCCTACCCCTCCCCGAAATTTTTTAATCTATCTCTTCTTTCTGCTTTTTTCTTTCTGTTCCTTTATAAATTGCATGACATATTGTTATACCTCCCGGTAGAACCAATGGTATCTCTTTTCCGCAAAATGACGGAAAAGAAAATCCATAAGGGCCCCCACCAGGCCGATGCACACCATGCCCATCATAACCACGTCGGTGCGGCCCAGGGTATAGGCGTGCATTATCAAATAGCCCATCCCGGCGATGCTACCTGGCAGCATTTCGGCAGAGACCAAGCTCATCCAGGCGATACCCAACCCTATGCGCATCCCGTTCACTATGTGGGGAGAAGCGGCTGGAAGCAGCACCTTGAAGAAAAGATCTTTCTCGGTGGCCCCCAGGACCAAAACTGCGTCCAGCAAGGGTTGAGGGACGCTCTGAATGGCATGGATGGAGCTGGTCAATATGGGGAAAAAACCAGCGATGAAGATCACGAAGAGCATGGATATCTTTATATTGCCCAGCCAAAAATAGGCTGGCCCCCCTTCCACCCCCATCAGGTGAGCCAGGCTGGCCACCCCGAACCAGGCCAGCACCAGAGGAACCCAGGCCAGGGGAGCGATGGGGCGAAAGAGGCTGAGGAAAAAATTGCTGAAGGTGAAGAAGCAGGGGTAAAAACCCATAAGCACCCCTAAGGAGACCCCCAGGACCACCGCTAAAGAATATCCCCCCATGACCCGAAGGAGGCTGATGGCCAAATTTTTCACCAGAGGGCCCATGCCGATAAGGTCCTTGTGGGGGGAGACCAATAAAAGCGCCACCCTTTCCGGCGGCGGCAGTACCACTGGATTGTTCAAACGCCAGGACAAAAATTTCCATAAGATAATAAAGATCATGGGGAGTACCAGGGGAAAAACGCCGGTGTAAACGCGCCTTTTCAATCTGTTCCCAGGGATCATGTCCACCTCCAAAAGAAAAGGGGGGACCCTGGGGTTTCCAGGGGTCCCCTTATGGTAGTCCCGCTTTATTACTTTTTAGGCAGCAGGCTGAAATCGAAAAGCAAGCCCTTGACTTCTTCCAGCGTCTTTCCCTTTAGGGAGCCAGAGAATTTGTTCATTTTATTGAGCATCTCTAAATAGGTACCGGTGCACTGCATCCAATTGTCCGTGGGTTGGGAGAGGTAGGCCATGGAACCTTCTGCCTTTTGGGCCACCTCCACCGGCATGCCCAGCCACTGGGCGGCTATCTGGGCAGCCTCATTGGGATGCTCCTGGCACCACTTAAAGCTCTTGTCCATGAGGACTAAGAAGGCTTTGAGAGCTTGAGGGTGTTCCCTTATGACCTCCTCCCGGGCAGCGATGACGCAGCAGGGAAAGTCTTTCCATTGGCCCTTGGGCGGCAAGTCCCTGAGCTCGGCCACCACCTGACCCACCCCCTGGGCTTCCGCCAGCTGGGGATAGGGCTGGGGCCCCACGAAGGCGTCCACCTGCCGGCTGCTCAGGGCAGGCAGCAGGCTCTGGGTATCCTTCAGATCCACCCAGAGGATGTTGGCTTTGGTGTCGGAAGGATCGTTGGTCATTTTGAGCCCTTGCTGATGGAAGACGCTTTCAAAGGCTATCTTGGGGCTGCTGGTGGGGGAATGATAGCCCACTTTAACCGGCTCTTTGGCTTCGCGGGCCAATTTAAGAAATCCATCCCAATCTTTTACAGGACTGCCCTTGGGAAAAACCAGACCCATGCCGCCCACGTTGAGGGGGCTGATGATCTTTATGGGTACCCCCTGATCGATGCCCATCATCATGGCGGTCATGGCCCCCAGGGCCAGATCTAGATGTTTTTGGGCAAAGAGGGTGGTGCTCTCCGCGCCGCTCTTGGTTACCACCAATTCCAATTGGGCCAGCTTTTTATCCCCTTCCATGAGATCATATTTTTCTCCCGGCACCACAGGTTTGAGGTATACGCCCCAGCTTTTCAGCTCCTCCCCCTTCTCGGTTACCACCTTTAGAGGGGTATGACAGGTAACCCGGATATAGCCTACTTTTAAGACGGGTACCTGTGTAGAAGTCTGGCCCGGCGCAGCCTCTTTCTTAGCCCCGCAGCCTCCCATAAAAAAGATCGCCGAAAGTAGGATCAAAACCCCCAGGCCGACACCTATTATACTTTTTCTCATATTTAGGACCCACCTCCTCCGCTGGGTTTAAGATTGTAGTTCTTCACTTTTCCCAACTTTCCTTGCATGTATAACATTACTTTTAGTTATGGTTTTGCCCGGGCTCCCCTATGGATATGTCTTTTCAGGTTTAACTGCTGAGCTCAATAGGGGCTATGCCTTCGGGAACGGCAAATTTTTGTACTCTTTTTTCACTCGAGCGCCTCCAAAAGGTGAAAATCGAACACCTCCCCTTTAACCTCTTCCAGGGTTTTCCCTTTTAGTTTACCTTGGAATAGGTTTCTCTTGTTTAACTCCTCGACATATATGGCCGTGGCCTGCATCCATGCGGGGGTAGGAGTGTGATGAGCGATTACATTTTGCTCTGCCCTGCTGACGGAATGCTCAGGGAAGCCTAACCACTTAGCTGCCAGGGTGTGGGTTTCTTGGGGGTGGAGCTTGCACCAATTGGCCGACTTATGCCATAAATTTAGGAAAAGCTGCAAGGCTTCCTTTTTATGCTTTATGGCTGTCTCCGTGGCGCTTATGGTACAACAAGGGTAGTCCCTCCAGTCCACTCCGGATCCCATATCGAGCACCTGGGCTATGGTTACCCCTAATCCCCTCCTTTCTGCTTCATAAGCCTCCACCTTTCCTGTGGCGATGCCGTCTACCCTCTTTTCCTCCAGGAGTTTAAGGGGATCCTCTTGAGGTTTTAGATCAACCCAGATTATATCGGCCTGGTGCTCCTCGGGATCCCATGTGGTCCGGAGCCCTTTTTGGGTAAAAATCATATCGAAAGTAAGGGTAGAAGTCCAAGCTCGAGATGCCACGATTTTTAAAGGTTTGTCCCTTAGAGGAACTTTTTCCAGAAAGTCCTTCCAGCTATTCATCCCGTGATCTCTATGGATTACCAGGGCAAAATTACAACCGCAAAGAGGGCTTATTATTTTCAAAGGGACTCCTTTGTCTATGCCCGAAAGATGGGTTACTATGCATCCCAAAGCCACATCAACTTCCCCTTTATCCATCAGTTCCACTGCCGGCCTAGGGTCCTTCACCACCAGCACTTCCGCCACTTTTTGCCCCTGGGAAATTAAATCATACTTTTCTCCGGGGATAATGGGTTTTAAGTATGAACCCCAATCCCGGAACTCTTCGCCTTTTTCTACCAAAACCTGCATCGGGGTATGGCATACGGTACGGTCGTACTTTATTTTCAATGTAGGCACCTTTTCCGAGGGAGGAGGAGTTTTCAAAGCAGGTGTACAACCGCTGCTCCCCAATGCCATAAATAAAATAGCCAAAATACAAGCAAAGGCGATTCTCTTCCCCATTTTTCTCATTGTTGAATTCCCCCTCGAAGCTTTTCTACCTCCTTCTGGTCTGGTTCTCCCTTTTTTCCGAATATCCTCCATACACGATATTCCTTTTAGTTATGGGCCAGTTAATAAAAAAGCCCGCTCCCTGCGGGCAAAAACTTCTATGAGTGCTTTTCTCCCAAGATATCGCTCAGTTTTATCTCCTTGACATCCCTGGGGACTTCCAGATCCTGTATTTTGGTGAAACCCACCCTCAACTTGCCCCGGTAAATGCTCTTTCCCAAACCATCTTCATTTAGCCTGGTGATGTATATTGATGTATATATTGTTATCGTGATCTACCCCTATCAGCCGGTAACGCCCGCCCGGGGGAGAGATGATCCTCCAGCTGCCGTCCCTTTCTCTTATGTTGACGGTATCTTTCTCCAGGTCATCGTAGATAAGGCAATCGTGATCGAAGAGGGTAGCCATGTGTCCAATCCGGGAGAATGTGATTGGCATCGGTCCAGTATACCCTATAAATACCTTTTCCCGTCTCTACTTTCATGTAGATCACATTGGTCCCGGTGGAATAAGCGGTATCGACTATCTTGCTCCCTGGGGGTAGATCTTTTTATGGTTATGGAGACCTCATGGACCCCTTCTTCAGGAAAAAGCTGAGTTAAAACAGCGCAAGCCTTCCCTCCAGTTGCATTATATAAGCCCATAAGGGCTATATCCCTATCCTCCAGCCACTTAAAATAAGAGACTTTTTTCTCCTCTGTATCCACCAATCGGGTCAGCTGGCGGCCGGGCATAGAGTATATCTCCACCAGATCGTCTTTGACCACGGCCATATATTTACGGCTGGAGGAATAATAGACCCTCCCAGAGGCCACGGATTCGGGAATATTTTCATCTTTACGGATCTCAAAGGGGGCGGCGGGGGCCAACAGCACCTGTCCAAGTAGACATACACTCCCAACTGAAAGGCCAGGGTGGCCAGCAGCCAGAGAATAAGGCTCTGGGAATGACGGGAAGCTCTCTTCATCCCTTCCCCCCTACTGCACTATGAAGGCGGTGGGCACCATCCGTTCCCCTAACATACCGCAGGGTTTGTCCACCACCCTGCCCTTGTAGAACATGGTGGTGCTGGAACCGCCGTCCAGATTGGCCGCCACGTAGGCCCCTTGCTCGTAGAGTATGTTCTGGATGTCCAGGAGGGTGGCCCCCAGAGAATAACCCGGCTGTCTCCCATCCACCACCAGCATCAGTATGGTTCCATCTCGCCGCTGCCCGATGGCTGTCCGGGGAGCTATACCCCATCCCCCATCCCCCTCGGTTATGGCCTTACGCCCATTGACTATGAGGGGGGTCCGAAGGTTACGCCCTCAGAAATTTTCATCTTTTTCATCTCTTCCACCGTATATATTTGCCTGTGACCAGAACCCCGTCCTTAGTAAGGCCCACCACATCCACAGGCCCCTTGATATCTTCCCCCACCACAAAGCGCCCGTTTTTAATGACCACCCCATAGGGCAGCCTTCCCACCCCTGTGCCCTGGGGGTCATGGAACCCACCGGCATTTATGGCGGCTATGGCGTTATTGTTCAAGGCTATGGTGCTCACCGTATCCCCTTTTTCAAAGATGTCTCTGGCAGTGGCCAGCTTTACCCGGGTGGGATCAGGTACCTCCAGGAGATAACCCTGGAAACGGGCGTCCTTTACCTCCACAAACCGCAACTGGTCATCCATGATGCCTGCTGGCGAGATTGAAAGGATCCTGCCTCAGGGAGTGATAATCCTTGTCCGGGCCCAGGATAGAAGCCAATTGCTCTGGGGACAGCAGCCAGGTAATGTAATGGGGATGGCGGGAGTTTAAGATGGCCCCGATTATACTGCTGCGTACATTTTTAAAAGGCCCGTACAGTATAACCACGGGCCCGGTGAATAGGAAGAGGAGGAGGTTGAGGATTAGAAAGAAGGTCAGCCTCTTGGCCATTACCCCTAAAAACTTCACATTCGCCCCCCCTGTTAAAGCTTGGTGTAGTTCTCGGTGGTAAGCCTTTCTTTAAATCTCTCCAGATCCACCCCATTGCCCATCCATATGCGGCGGAGCTTGTAGGGATGGTCTCCCACATGGACCCATCCCGCTTCAGAGGTAAAGGCCAGGCGATAACCCATCTCTCCTAAAACTTTTAAAGTGGATTCATCATATTTCCCATAGGGGTAGGCAAAATAGCGAGGAGCCGGGCCTAAAATCTCGTCCAGCTTGTGCTGGGCCTCCTCTATCTCCTTTTTCTGCTTTTCCCTAGGAAGGCCGCCCAGGGGTGTATGGTTCTGGGTATGATTGGCCACCTTCATCCCTGCAGCTTCCATCTGTAACCATCATCGAAGGTTATCACCACCGGTTTGGGCGGCAACCCCTTCTCCCCCCTTATGTAGCCATAGAGATCCTCCAGGGAGATGGTGGTGTAATTGTGCTCGTAGAGGTAGGCCATGTGCTGTTGAAAAAGTTCCGGCGATATGACCGTATTATTGTTTTTCTCCCGCCCTATTTCATGGTACATGAGCACGGGGACCCCCGGAGGAAAACTCAAGGCCTCTTCTTTTCCCCCTGATCCTTTTTGTTCCAGGGAGATGGGGGATGCTTTTTTCTCCAAGGTCCCGCAGGCTGCTGAAAACAAGAGTAGACCTATAAAAAGAAAAGCGATTAAAATCCCCTTCCTCACCCTATCAACCCCTTATCAATTTTAAAGAAAAGGGGGATTTGCAGCAATAGCACAAAGGTAAAATTTATGTTAAATTTCCCCCGGCCCCTTCCGCAGGACCCTGGAACGGGGATCTATCCAGAGGGGCTGCAGGTATTCCCCTGCAGCCCTGGCCACCAGATGCAAATCTTCTTCAGAACCGAAATGGATCCATATCAGTGCGCCCAAACGCTGACCCAAGCTCCTAAGGAGTGACCGGGTCTCCTCCTTTTCCAGATCGGCTATAAGGCTGTCGGTACACACCACCAATCTGTCCCCAGGCCGGGCCCTTTCCTCCACGTATACCAAGGCAGGCCGGATCACCGTGCCCCCTCCCCCGCAAAGGGCGGGCAGCCGCACCAAATCCGCCCGGGAGCGGAGTATCTTATCCCCCCGCACTTCTGTATCCCAGGGAACCAGGCGGAGCTGTCCGCCCCCTGACCTTTTAATAAAAGAAAAAATTATATCCCCTATCAGGAGGAGTTCCTCCTGCCCTACTGAACCGCTTATATCGGCCAAAAACCAGAGGCTCCTGCCTCCGCAGCGGATGTTCCCGGGATAAAAGGGGTGCTTGCGGGAAGGCCGACACCAGGTCTGCCTTACAGCTCCATGCCCCAAGAAGGAAGCCAGCCTTTCCCGGAGCAGGGTCTCCCAGGGCAGGCGCAGATCGAATTGGCTCTCCAGGGTTCGGGTCAAGCCCCCCAGCTCTTCCCCCGCTGCTCGGGCTTGGGATATGGCCTCTTTAGATATATCCTGCCATACCTGGGAAGGGGAAGATGAGCCCTGAGCTTGGGCCAAGACCCCCTCCCTTACCACCACTCCCCCCTGGGGAAGGGGACGACCGTGGACATCCCTCCCTTCCCCCCTGCCTGGGGAATCAGGAGAAGAGCCACCCCCTGGCGAAGCCTCGGGGGGGAGGTGTTTTACGATATAGCGGAAGAGGTCGTCCCAACCCCAATGCTCCAGATCGGGATAAGAGAACATCTGGGAAATGGGGCTGGGCAAGGCCCCTCCAAGGGCCTGGGTTAAAAATCTCCGAAAAGAGGCCCTATCCCAGACCCCTTCTAGAGGTAAGAGTTGAGCTTCAGGGATGAGGGGGGCTAGAAAACCCGCATTGACCACAAAATCCATGCACAGGTTGGCTATATACTGGAGTTTCTGGGGATCCCGGCCGCTGGCGGAGGAGACCTCCTTTACCAGGCGTTCTGCGCTCCAGGGGTGTCGGAGGAGGAGATGGGCCACCTCGTGTATTATAAGAGCCTTTAAGTCTGGCACAGCCTGGGCCTGACCTTCGGCAAAGTCCCCCCGACACCTCTCCACATGCCAGGCCACCACGGCGCACCAAAAGGCGGGATTCACATAGATATAACCATCTCGACCTGCAGCGGCACTCCCCTCCAATTCGGGAGGGGTGAGGACAATGGGGGCCTGGAGCAGGAGCCAGCGGATGAACTCAGGCTGAGCCCCTGCTAGAAGGGTGAAATATACCTCTCTGAACCGGGCGGCCAAAACCTTTAAATCCTCTCCGGCCAGCCGCCGGGCCTCCCTCTCGATGAGCTCTTTAAGCTGGCTCTTCATAACCCCACCTTTTTCTCGCTGCTGTCCAGCTTCCTCAATTCCCTGATGGCCAAAAGGCGGTAGAACTCCTCCTCGGAAAACTTGCGCCTTTGGTACCAAAACTCCTTCCTCACCAGCTCCCCCTGGGGGTTATACACCTCGATGGCAGGACCGTCCTCCCGGTGGAGCCTTCCCTGGCAGCGCCATTCCCGCCGTCGGGGTAAACCGTTCTCATAAAATTCCTCCACCGCCGGTCCCCCCTCCCGGTGCACCCGGTTTAAATGCCACCATACCCGGCTCTTTATTTTGCGGTTCTCATAGTACTCCTCTTCCACCTGGTAGCCGTCCATATGCTTTAACTCCTTCATGGTTTCCCCTCCTAGCCGTCCTTGGCCCTTTTATGAAGGGCTTGCCCCAGAGCTGCTTGCCAGTTTTCCAGGGTGTTGAAATTCCTTATAGAGGAGGCAAATTCTGACCCTACCACATCCTCCAGGGTCATCCCCAACATCTCGCCCTTTTCCAGGACCTTCAGGACACCTTCCCTCTGGTCAGCCAAGAGCCTGGCCGCCACTTCTGCCCATAGCCGGCCCTCTTCTCCTGCCCCCTCTGCCTCCCGGTAAAACTCCCTTTCCCAGAGGCGGGCGAAATAAGCCTGTACGGAAAACTGGGCCAGGCCGTTCAGGGTCCGAGCTTCCTCATGAGCCTTTCCTGCCAGACGTCTCAGGCAGTAGAGGGCCCGCTGAGAGGAGAGCCGGGGATCGCTTCCCCGCACAAAAGCGTCCATGCCCCAGAACACCGGCACCACATATTCCTTCCCGTATTCCCTAAGAAGACAGCTCAATATATGATCCAGGTTTTCTATAATAAGATCGTCCCATTCATCACCATAGTTATGTTCCTCCTCCAGGGCTGATGCCACCGTCCTGCCGGCAAGGACTCCTATGGCCCAGAGGAGGGCGGGGGAAAACTGCCCTTCTGCCTTCTCGCCCCTTAAAAAATCCAGGATTTCCTGGCGCCTAGCCCAGTAACTGGCTAAAAGCTCCCCTTCCTTAGTTCCCAACCAGGCAGTAGCCTTAAGCCGCATCTCCTCGGGGCTCAAAGTTTCTCCCCAGCCCAAGCGGAATTCCAGCTCTGCCTCCAGAAGGCATTCGCAAGAGCGGGGGGAGGTGAATTGCCTCAGCGTTTCCGGGGCTTCAGGCGTTTCAGGTTTGGAGGCCAGCTTGGCCAGATAGCCCAGGAGAAAGGGATCGGCATGGGGCCACTTCTTACGAGCGTAGTTATACCAGGCCTCAGCAGTAGGGGGGCCTACCCGGTAAACAGCCATGCGGTTTAAAAGGGGCGCTGGCAGGGGTAGAGCTACGGAGCTCTCTTCGGGCGCGTTACCGGCAGCCACTATCTTGACTTCTGGAGAGAAGACTATGCTGCCCGCCCTCTTTTCGTCTACCAGCTTATAGGCCACCCCCCTTATATCGTCGCGGTTCACATTGGTGATCTCGTCCAGAAAGACTATCCCGGGGTAAGAAGCCAGGAGGGCAGCCCATTCCATGGGGATAAACCGGGTGACCCTGCTTCCCCCCACCTGGCCTTCCCGGGGGATGCCAGAAAAATCTGAAGGTTCATGGGAGAGAAGGAGGACGTCCACAAAGAAGAAGGGCCTCTTTCCCTGGGCCTTTATCCCCTCCAGAAGGTTTTCCCTCTCTTTTTCCGGAAGCCTGCTGAACTCTCCATAGTCCAAAAAAACTTCACCCAAAAGCCGGGCTATCTCCCGGGCAGCTGCCAGAACCCCTGCGGTTTTCCCCACCCCGCTGGGCCCCAGGAACAGGGCAGGACGGGAGGGTTTCCCCAGCCTCCTGGCCGCAATATATTCCCTCACTATGGTCTCCCTCACTCCGTTGGCATCCAACACAGGCCCATCACCAGCCTTTCTGATCTCCCTCTTCATCTTAGCGCAAAATAATATTCCGGGCAAATGTCCATCCACCAATTAACAAAAAGAGGGCTCTATCCATATATTGTCAATAAGGATTTCCAAGGAGGCGAAGATTATGGAGTACATCCGCAGGGATTCCCCTGCTCCAGATTTCACCGGGGAGGCCCTTTACAAAGGCAGGCCCATAGAAATACGGCTTTCCGATTTCCGCCATATGTGGACGGTGCTTTTCTTCTACGCCAGCGATTTCACCTTTGTCTGACCCCTGGAACTGGCCGCGGTGGCGGACCGATATGCTGTTTTCCGCAGCCTCAATGCCGAAGTGTTGGGGATAAGCACCGATAGCATATACAGCCATAAAGTATTCACCCAGATCTCCCCCAGTGCCCGTAAGGTGGAATATCCCCTTGTGGCAGACCGTAACCATCATATTTCCAGGCTATATCAGGTGCTGGATGAGGAGAGGAGAATAGCCTATAGGGCCACCTTCATCATCACACCGGAACCCCAGACCATCTCCTTCTGGAACGTTTATCCCAGGGAGGTGGGCCGCAACGTGGATGAGATCGGCAGGGTGCTGGAGGGCTTACAATACTTCCAGCGCACCGGCTTAGGGATCCCCCCTTCTTGGCAGCCGGGAGAGCCGGGGATAAGGCGGGATTTCGATAAGGTGGGCACGGTATGAAAAAACCTTTCTCCTCTCCAGGAAATGGGGTTATAATAAAGCTAGACCCCCATCTCAAGGAGAGGAAAGCGATGTCGGACAGGGACGACCTCCACCGGGAAGCTGTGGCCTGGTATAACCGGGGTGTGGACTTCACCAAAGCAGGGCGCCATAAGGAAGCCCTTTACTGTTATGAGCAGGCTCTGGAGCTGGATCCCGAAATGGTGCTGGCTTGGAATAACAAGGGCTGGAGCCTGGCAGAATTGGGGCGCCACGAAGAGGCCTTGCCCTGCTTTGATAAGGTGCTGGAACTGGATCCCCAATCATATCTGGCCTGGAACAATAAAGGGCGCAGCTTGGCTGACCTGGGCCGCTATGAGGAGGCCCTCGTCTATTTCGATAAGGCCCTGGAGATAAACCCCCAGTATGTGGAAGCTTGGTACAACAAGGGTAGCGGCCTTTTGGTACTGGGCCGCTACCACGAAGCTCTGATCTGCTTTGAGGAGGCCCTAAAATACAGCCCCCGCTTTGCTCCTGCTTGGTATAACCGGGGTGTAGCCCTTTTGATGCTGGGCCAATACGAAGAAGCCCTGGAATCCTTTGAAAAGGCCCTGGAGATAAATCCCTATTATGTAAAGGCCTGGAACAACAGAGGGGGCATCCTCACCAAGCTGGGACGCTATGAAGAAGCTCTCCATTCCTTCGATAAGGCCTTAGAATTGAACCCCTTAGATGCTAAAATATGGTATAACAAGGCCCGAATTTTGGAGAAACTCGGCCGGACAGAGGAAGCCCAAAAGTGCGATGAACAGGCCCGAAAATTGAACCCAAATCTTTTCCAGTAGCTTATTTAAAGAGCCTGTCCAGGATCCTGCCCATGGCTCTGCCGGCAGCCTTTCGGGCTGCCCTCTTGGCCACCGCTTCCGGACCCTTGCTGAGGGCCTGTACATCCCCCAAAAACCTGGCCAAACCGTAGAGCCAGCTTCTGATGGAGGATACAGGATTTCTCTTCCTGGCCAATCCCTTCACCCCCTAGATTTTATAGCTCACCGCCACTATGAAGCTTCCCTCCTGGGCCGACTTCTCCATCTCCAGGGCTTCCCCCCTGGGGCCTGTAAACTCCGGGCCAAAAGACAAAACAGTGCGGGCCATTTTCTCCTTCCCCGGCAGCAGGGCCAAGAGCTCCTCCAGGGTGAAGAAACGGGCTTTCCGGAATACCGAGGAGGGGTTATGCTGGGCCTTTTCCCGGTAAAAGCGGGCCCAGGGGCTATCCTCGGCTATAGCCCCCACCACCAATCTCCCCCCTATCTTGAGCACCCTGTAGGCTTCCTCCAATGCCTTTTCAGGTTGGGGTACAAATTCCAAAAGGGTGACAGCCAGGACTTTATCGAAGCTGCAATGGGGAAAAGGCAGCCGGCGGGCGTCGGCCAGCAAAAGCTCCACCTCCAAGCCCGAAGCCCTGGCTTTCTCCCGGGCCCTTTCCAGCATGGCGGGAGATATGTCCACCGCCGTCACTTTGACTCCCCGGGCCGCCAGATCCAGGGCGTAATTGCCTGTGCCGCACCCTATCTCCAATATGCTCTCCCCCTCCCGGGACTCCAGGTAGCTGTAGACAGCCTCTTTTTCAATCCGGTCCACCAGTTCCCCCAGAGGGGTCTGATACCATTCATCGTAATGGCGGGCCTTTTCGTCGAAAAGGGAGCGCTCCTCCATCGGTTCACTCCCCTCGGGATTGCCAGCCCTCCAGAAAGATCTTCACCATGTCGATGGGCACGGGAAACACCATTATATTGCTCTTATCGCTGGCTATCTCCCTCAAGGTCTGTAAAAACCGCAGTTGCAGGGAGGCTGGCTGGGAAGAGATCACTTTGGCTGCTTCCGCCAGCTTGGCTGCCGCCTGATACTCGCCGTCTGCATGGATTATCTTGGCCCGACGCTCCCTCTCAGCCTCTGCCTGGGCGGCCATGGCTCTCTGCATGCCAGGGGGCAATTCCACGTCCCTGACCTCCACCAGGCTCACCTTGACTCCCCAGGGGGCGGTGCCTTCGTCTATGATCTGTTGTAGGCGATGGTTTATCTGATCTCTGTGGGCCAGGAGTTCATCCAGTTCTGATTGGCCTAACACGCTCCTCAAAGTGGTCTGGGCCAGCTGGGAGGTGGCCCGTACATGGTCCACCACCTTAAGCACAGCGCTGGCGGGGTCTATGACCCGGAAGTAGGCCACCGCATTAACCTTCACTGTAACGTTATCCCTGGTGATGGCCTCCTGGGTGGGAACTTCCATGGTTATGGTCCTCAAATCCACCTTCACCATGCTTTCTATAAAGGGGAGAAGGATTATGAGCCCTGGTCCCCGCACCCCCACATAACGCCCCAGCCGGAAGACTACCCCCCTTTCGTATTCCCTCACCACCTTCAGCATGGAAGGCAGGATAATTAAAAGCAAGACTATCAGGATTATCAAAGAAGTCACCTGTGATACCCCCTGATCAGTTTTTATTTTTCCTGGGCTTTACCTTTAGAAGCAGATCTTCCACTTCCACCACCACTACAGGATCTCCAGCTATAACAGGCTCTTCGCTTACGGCCTTCCATCTTTCCCCTTCTACAAACACAAATCCTTCGGGGTTGAGGGATGTTATGGCCACCCCTTTGCTCCCTATAAGCCCTTCCTTTCCCGTCACCACCCTTCTCCTCTGTCCCTTTATCACCGCGGCTATAAGGAAAATCACAAAGCCGGCCAGAAAGGCAGAGGTCCAACCTATGGTCCAGGGGCTAACCCTGAGGGAAGGCGGCTTATCGCTGAACAACATCAGCGATCCCAGGATAAAGGCTATTATCCCTCCTAAGGCCAAAACTCCGTGGGTGGTGACAAAGGCTTCTCCTGCCAGCAAGCCCAATCCCAGCAATACCAGGAGCACCCCTCCAAACTGGGCGTCCAGGCTCCCCATGGCATATAAGCCCAGCAGAAGGCTTATGCTCCCCGCTACTCCGGGGAAAATGGCCCCCGGGTGGTACAGCTCTGCCATCAGGCCTATGCCTCCTAAGGTTAGGAGGAGATAGGCTATATTGGGCTCGCTTATCTTAAATAAAAAACGCTGGAGAGGGTTCATGGGATATTTCCTTATGGGGGCTCCGGCGGTGTTGAGCTTCACCTCCCTCTTATCGGCCAGGACCACGTTCCTGTCCTGCAGTTCCCGCAGGAGATCCTCCCGGCTGCTGGCCACCAGGTCCACGAGCCTGTTTTCCAGGGCTTCGTGGTCGGTAAAGGATTTGCTTTCCAAGACCGCCTTTTCCGCCTCTTCCGGATTCCGTCCCCGCATGTGGGAGATGCTCCTCACCCAAGCAGCAGCGTCCTGGGCTACCTTTTTTTCCATGGTGGGAGACATCTCGCTCCCTCCCGCGGGCACCGGATGGGCTGCCCCTATACGGCTCCCCGGGGCCATGGCAGCCACATGGGCAGCTATGGTGATGAAGGTGCCTGCTGAGCCAGCCCAGGCCCCGGCAGGGGCCACGTATACCACAACCGGAACAGGGGAGTTGAGGATAGCGCTCACTATATCCTGGGTGGTATGATAAAGACCTCCTGGGGTGCTCAGCTCGATCAAAACGCATTGGGCCCGGTTTTCCGCCGCTTCCCTTATGCCAGCCTTTATATAATTGGCCACCACAGGGACGATGGGCCCTTCCACCCGCAGGAGATATACACTCCCCGTCTCCTGCGGCTGGGAAAAGGAGCACAAAGGGCCCAGTAGGAACAAGAGCAGAGCCCATATCAATATCTTTTTAAATTTCAAGGATACCCCACCCCAAGCCTTTTCTTCTGTACTACATTACAGGCAGTCGTCATATCTCTATCCGCATCCCTTCCTGGGCCAGTTGGGATTGGGGGAAAAGCTTCTGGGCTTCTGAAAGCAAACTTCCAGGATCGTACCAGGGCCGTATGTGGGTCAGTATCAGCCGGGAACACTGGGCCTCCTGGGCTAACCGGGCCGCTTGCCCTGCGGACATGTGCCCTGTAGCCCCCTGAATTATATCCTCTTCCCGATAGGTGGCCTCTGCCAGGAGAAGGTGGCTCCCCTTGGCGAATATGGCCACTTCCCCGAAATACTCTGTATCCCCCGTGTAAAACAGCGTCTTGGAACCGTCGCTTATGCGCATGGAAACGCCGGAGAGAGAATGGCGGGCCGGGAAAAAATTCAGCCCAAACTCTCCGATCCTGAGCTCCTCTCCCGGGGACAGGCTTCTGGCTTCCATAGCCTCCCTGTAGGTGAGGCTCTGGAATACCTCAGGAGGGTCGGGAGGGGCCCAAACCGGCAGAGGCCCCCCTATCTTGCCCTCTGCCCGGGCCTGGTCCAGGGCATAGCGGTACACCCAGAGATCGCTCATGTGATCTCCGTGGAGATGGGAGAGGATGATGGCGTCCAGCTGCCAAAAGGGGATATGTTCTTGCAGCCGGGACAAAACACCGCTGCCGCAGTCCAGAAGGATCCGGGTGCTCTGCCCCTCTATAAGATAGCCAGGGCAGGCCCCTCGGGGAGGAGGATAAGGGGAGTATCGGCCTAAGATTATTATCCTCAATTAGACGCCCCCTTTATTTTTCATCCTCTGTTGCCAAGCCCTTATAAAGTTCTCCAGAGAGCGGTCGTAGGTCTTCTCCGCTTCTGGAGGGAAGAAACAGCCCGGTATCTCCCCCCGGCTACGGTGGTAAGCCACGCACTCACAGCAGAGGCCCTTCTTTTCACAATAAGCATAGGTACAGGTGCACAGGGTGAGATTTTTCTTTCTCTGACATTCCATCTTGCAACCCCCCTAAAAATTCTGGGGGTATATATATATATTCTTCCCGCCTTTATCCTTTCCCTTCACTTAGAGCTTATGTTTGTCCAGCTTGCGGTGATAATAGTAATAGGCGTAGATGGCCCCTAAGGGGTTATGGGCCAGAACCCTGTCTTTGGCAACCAGTACGGTGACGGGAGCCTGGGAATACTTTATAAACAGGGTATCGTGCCCTACGCACAATCCCACCAGTATATTGAAATCCGTTCCCGCGGCGTTAAGCAGCTCCGCCTGGCCTATGGGATTGCACATGGGATCATGGCCTTCCTTCAGCTTCTCCTCTGGCAGCAGCCCCAGCTCCTCCTTGGGAACAGAGCCGGTCTTGCATACCACTGAATAGACTTCAAAACCGTTGTTCTCCAGAATATTGGCTATCCTCTTGGCTTCTTCCCGCAGGCCCATACAAAAGGCCAGTCCCAGCTTGCGAAACCCTGCCCGGCGGCAGAATTCCATTGTCTCCTCCAGACGGGTCCAGTTACCATAACCGGCGGCTTCTACCCGGGCAGCATTCAGGGCTATCCGGTTGACCTCTTCTTTTTGATATTCCTTTCGGGCTTTTTCATATACCTCCTCTAGGTTATAATCTCTCATGGGGCAATTTTC
>Ga0129303_100022_pt1 | contig 18935 bp, 25 predicted proteins | sample ElbSprsedimmetaG_FD_94490 | JGI IMG/M metagenome (GOLD analysis project Ga0129303, IMG submission 94490) | Hot spring sediment bacterial and archeal communities from California, USA to study Microbial Dark Matter (Phase II) - Elbow Spring... | ecosystem: Environmental > Aquatic > Thermal springs... | reverse complement strand
TATATACAAAGGGGGAAGGTGTGGGCGATGGACTTGATGGAGAAGATCAGGGAGAAAGCTCGCCAAGATAGGAAGGTGGTGGTACTGCCGGAAGGAACCGAGGAGCGTACAGTCCAGGCAGCTGCCCTGCTGGTGAAGGAAGGGTTGGCCTTCCCCATACTTTTAGGCGATCCCCGGGAAGTGGAGGAGGTGGCCGGGGGGTTGGGGGTCCAGCTGGAAGGGATAGAGGTAAGGGATCCGGCTCAGGCCCAGGACAGGGAAGAGCTGGCGGAGAAGCTCTTCCAGCTGCGGCAGCATAAAGGCCTGACCCGGGATGAAGCGGAGCTGCTCATAGTCAATCCCCTCTATTACGGAACCATGCTGGTGCACGAAGGAAAGGCCCACGCCATGGTGGCGGGTGCCATCAGTGCCACCGCTGACGTGCTCCGGCCTGCGTTTCAGATTATAAAGACCGCTCCAGGGGTATCGTTGGTTTCCGGGGCCTACATAATGATAGTGCCCCAATGTCCCTACGGGAACGGGGGGGTGCTGGTATTTGCCGATTGTGCCGTCAACCCCGATCCCACCCCGGAACAGCTGGCAGATATAGCTTATGCCTCTGCGGGCACAGCCCGGGCGTTGGCAGATCTGGAACCCCGCATAGCTATGCTCTCTTATTCCACCAAAGGCAGCGGAGGCAAACATCCCCACATAGAGAAGGTGGTGCAGGCCACAGAGATGGCAAGGGAGAAATACCCCCAACTCCTTTTAGATGGGGAGTTCCAGGCAGACACAGCTCTGGTGCCGGAGGTGGCCAAAATAAAGGCCCCTAACAGCCCGGTGGCCGGAAAGTGCAACGTCTTGATCTTTCCCGATTTGGACGCCGCTAATATAGCTTACAAGCTGGTCCAACGCCTGGCTAAGGCCGAAGCCATCGGCCCCATCCTCCAGGGTCTGGCCAAACCGGTAAACGATCTCTCTCGGGGATGCAGCGTGGAGGACATAGTGAACGTGGCGGCCATCAGCGCTGTTCAGGCCCAAAGCTTGGAACAGCAAAAATAAAAATGAAAATAAAAATGGAGGTTGGTATCTTATGAAGGTCTTATCCTTAAATTGCGGCAGTTCCTCTGCCAAGTACATGGTCTATGATTGGGACAAAAAAGAAATCCTCTGCAAAGGTATAGTGGAAAGGGTGACCATAGGGGAGTCCTTCATCGTTCACGAGGTTACCGGCCGCGATGCGGTCAGGGAAGAATACGAATGCCCCACCCATAAAGAGGCGGTGGAGCTCATCCTCCGGTATCTGGTGGATCCCAAGCATGGGGTGCTGAAGGATATCAAAGAGATAACCGCAGTGGGGCACAGGGTGGTCCACGGCGGAGAAAAGTTCGCCCAGTCGGTTATAATTGACGATGAAGTCATCAGGACCTTTGAGGAATTGAGCGATCTGGCCCCTCTGCACAACCCTCCCAATGTCCTGGGGATAAAGGCGGCCAAATCCCTGCTCCCGGACGTGCCCCACGTGGCGGTGATGGATACGGCTTTCCATCAGACCATGGAGCCCCCCCAGTACATGTATGCCGTGCCCTACGAATGGTATGAGAAGCATAAGATACGCCGATACGGTTTCCACGGCACCTCTCACCTCTATGTATCCAAGAGGGCGGCCGTTCTCATGGGCAAGGATCCCTCGGAGATAAACGTCATCACCTTGCATGTGGGTAACGGGGTCAGCGCCTGCGCGGTGAAAAAAGGCATTTCCTTTGATACCAGCATGGGTCTTACTCCCCTGGAGGGCCTGATAATGGGCACCAGGGCAGGGGATCACGACGCTGCCCTGGACTTCTACATGATGCAGAAGGAAGGCTACTCCCCTAAAGAAATGGACAGCATACTGAACAAGAAGAGCGGGCTATTGGGAATAACCGGGCGTTACACCGACCGTAGGGATATATTGGCGGCTATGGAAAAGGGTGACGAGAGGGCCCGGCTGGCCTTTGAAATGGAGTGCTATCGCCTGAAGAAATATATAGGTGCCTATGCCGCGGCCATGGGCGGGGTAGACGCCATAGTCTGGACCGCCGGTGTGGGGGAGATGTCTGCGGAGATAAGGGCCCGGGCCATGGAGGGTCTGGAGTTTCTGGGGATAAAATTCGATCCCGAGCTCAACAGGTTGGCCTGCACCCGCAATTCTGAGTCGGATATCTCCGCCCCCGACTCCAAGGTGAAAATCTTCGTGATCCCCACCGACGAGGAGCTGGTATTCGTAGAGGACGTGGTGGCCCTGGTGGAGGGGCGGTATGATGTGCACACCAACTTCAAGTACTCCTTCCAGGATCCCGAGTACAGGAATAAATTAAGGGATGCGGAATTCGTCAAGGAGTTGCAGAAAAAGCCAGAGATGATCAAGGCCCGGGCCAAGGTGCCGGGACGCACCCCCATAAAGGTCCAGGTCAACGGTCAGGAATTTGAAATATAGGCTCTAAATCCGGGTCCCAAAGGCAGGATCAGGATCCTGCCTTTGGGCTATTTTATTTGACAGGGAAGAGTTTTTTCAAGTATAATCGTGCGGGTGAAAAAGATGAAAATCAACATAGGCGAGTTGAATCAGCCTGGGAGCCAGCTGGAATTCTCCGGAGAAGATCCGGGGGGTGATTTTTTTTCCCCTGAAGACGGCGTCCGTTTGCAGGGGTCCATAGCCTTTGAAGGCAGGGTGCTCAATGAAGGGCAGGGATTCCTTCTGGAAGGCCGGGTAAAGGCCACAGTGGTGGTAAACTGCGACCGTTGCCTGGAAAAATTTTCCTTAAAACTGGAGGCCCCCTTCAGGGAGGAGTACCGGAAAAGCCCTGCAGCCCCGGCAGCGGAGGAAGATGAAGTCAAAGTCCTGGAAGGGGACATTATCGATTTAAAACCGGTGCTCAGGGAAACCCTGCTCCTGGCTCTGCCCATGAAGAGGCTCTGTAGAGAAGACTGTAAGGGGTTGTGCCCCCGGTGCGGTCATAATTTAAACCGGGGTCCCTGCCGTTGCGCTCCTGATGTGGATGCGCGGCTGGCACCTTTGCAAAAATTATGGTCAGAAAGGGAAGGTGGAGAGGATGGGAGTACCTAAAAGGCGGGTATCGAAGGCTAGGAAGAACAAAAGGCGTTCTCAATGGCTGCAGATCGCTCCCCCTAACCTGGTGGAATGCCCCCACTGCCATCAGCTGAAGCTGAGCCACCGGGCCTGCCCCCACTGCGGCTACTATAAAGGCCGCCCGGTGCTGGAGGTGGCAGAAGAAAAATAACCGGCTTAGCCGGTTATTTTTCTTGCCCAGAACTTCTCCAGCCGTTATACTATTGTTATGGCCTGGTAATATCAATAGGTACCAGATAAGAGGTGAATTTTTTGGCTGGACGCAAGGGGAAAAGGGAGGAGAGGCAAGAGGCCTTGCGCCGCTATTTGCAGAGCAACCCCTTTGCCACCGATGAGGAGCTGGCCCGGAGATTCAAGGTCAGCGTCCCCACCATACGCCTGGATCGGCTGGCTCTGGGGATCCCCGAGGTGAGGGAGCGCATCATGGCCATGGCCCAGGAAGCCCGTTCCCGCATGAGGGGGGTTACCGAGGCGGAACTGGTGGGAGAACTGGTGGAGCTCCAGCCCGGGGTGATGGGCATCTCCATCCTGGAAGTCCTTCCGGAGATGCTGATCCAGCCCACAGGGGTGGCCCGGGGCCATTATCTTTTCGCCCAAGCCCATTCTTTGGCTTTAGCCACCGTGGGGGAAGAGGTGATGCTGACCAGCAGTGCCCGGGTCCGCTACAGACGTCCGGTAAAGATGGGGGAGAGGGTCATCGCCAAGGCGGTGGTGAAGGTGAAGCGGGAGACCTCTTGTCTGGTGTCCGTATATTCCCGGGTGGGGCAGGAGCTGGTTTTTAAGGGGCAGTTCATCATAAAAACTCCAAAGAAAAATGGAGGCGGGGATCCTTGCGCATAGCCGTGGACGCCATGGGGGGCGATCACGCTCCTGGGGAGATCGTAAAGGGAGCCTTGCTGGCTGCTCAAGAAGGCATAGGAGAGATCATCCTGGTGGGGGATAGGGCTGCCATCGAAAAGGTGTGGGAAAGGCCCCCCCACCACCTTCCAGTGGAGATAGTCCATACAGACCAGTCCGTCAGTATGGAAGAAGCCCCTGCCTTGGCCCTGCGCCGGAAGCGGGAGGCTTCTATATTGCTGGCCACCCGCCTGGTAAAGAAGGGGCGAGCAGACGCCGTGGTGTCCGCCGGCAGCACTGGAGCCCAGATGGCGGCGGCCCTCCTGGTCTTGGGCCGCTGCGGGAAGATCCAAAGGCCTGCCATCGCCACTCCTATTCCCACGCTGAAGGGCCCTAAGGTCCTCATCGATGCCGGGGCCAATGTGGACTGCCGCCCCCACAATCTCTATGAATTCGCCCATATGGGCAGCCTTTATGCCGACAAGATATTGGGCATAAAAAACCCCAAGGTGGGGCTGCTCAACGTGGGCAGCGAGCCCACCAAGGGAAACGAGACCACCCTAGCCGCCTATTCCCTTTTGAAAACCGCTTCTTTGAATTTTATAGGCAACGTGGAGGGAAGGGAGGTCTTCTCCGGCGAGGTAGACGTGATCGTGTGCGATGGTTTCGTGGGCAATGTTTTATTGAAATCTGGGGAGGGATTGGCCCAGGCTTTTTTCACCATGATAGCCCAGGAAATCAGAAAAAGCCTCATGGCCCAAGTAGGAGCGCTTCTGCTCCTGCCCACCCTCAAGCGCCTTAAAAAACAGGTGGATTACACGGAATACGGGGGAGCACCCCTCCTGGGGGTGAAGGGTATCAGCATCGTGTGCCACGGGAGTTCCAATGCCCAGGCCATCAAAAACGCCATCAGAACCGCTGCTCGCTGCGTGGAACAGGGGTTGGTCCAGGCCTTATCCGAATGGCCAGGGGCAGAAGGGGTGAGCTCATGTCCCTGTTAAGGCCTGTGGGAATTGTAGGGACCGGATCTTATCTGCCTCCCCGGATCCTTACCAACGATTTAGAAAAAATGGTGGATACCAGCGACGAATGGATAAGGACCCGGACCGGCATCAGGGAGCGCCGTGTAGCAGCAGAACATATGGCTGCCTCTGATCTGGCGGTGCCCGCGGCGGAGAGGGCCTTGGCCATGGCGGGTATCAGGGCTGAAGAGGTGGACCTGATCGTGGTGGCCACCGCTACCCCTGACGCCTTCTTTCCTTCCACCGCCTGCGTAGTGCAGGAGCGGTTAGGGGCCGTGGGCGGGGCCGCCTTCGACATACTGGCCGGCTGCACGGGCTTCCTCTACGCTTTAGGAGTGGCCAGCCAGATGATAGCCACAGGGGCCCATAACGTGGGCCTGGTCATAGGCACCGAAGTGCTCAGCAAGATAACCAATTGGGAAGATAGGAGCACCTGTGTTTTATTCGGGGACGGCGCGGGGGCGGCGGTGCTGGCCCCGGTGGAGCCGGGTTATGGTATCTTGGGGGTGCACCTGGGTGCAGACGGCACCGGGGCTTCTCTTCTCCATATCCCTGCCGGCGGCTCCAAAATGCCGGCCACGGAGGATACGGTGAAGAATAAGCTCCATACCATCCATATGCTGGGATCGGAAGTGTTCAAGTTTGCCGTGAGGATTATGGGGGAAGCTTCCCTAAGAGCCCTGGAAAGGGCAGGATTGACAAAAGAAGAAATAGACTATTTCATCCCCCATCAGGCCAACATCCGCATCATAGAGGCTGCTTGCAAGCGTTTAAATTTGCCCCAGGAAAAGGTGTACATAAACCTAGACCGCTACGGCAATATGTCCAGCGCCTCTGTGCCGGTGGCCTTAGACGAGGCCTATCGGGAAGGAAAGATAAGAAAGGGCCACAATCTGGTGCTGGTGGCCTTCGGAGCTGGTCTCACCTGGGGCGCAGCCGTGGTCAGGTGGAACTTGGAGGCGCCGCCGGAAGCGGGAGTATAGAAGGGGGGATAAGCCTTGTTGCACACGGAAATCTGCGACCTTCTGGGGATAACCTACCCCATACTTCAGGGCGGTATGGCTTGGATAGCCACAGGAGAACTGGCCGCAGCCGTATCCGAGGCAGGAGGCCTGGGAATTATAGGAGCAGGCAGCGCTCCTCCCGAGGAGGTACGGAAGGAGATCCTCAAGGTCAAAGAGAGGACGGAAAAGCCTTTCGGGGTAAATCTCTACTACCAGTCCCCTTACATAGAGGAACTGGTGGACGTGGTGTGCCAGGAAAAGGTGCCCGTGGTGACCACCGGTGCCGGCAATCCGGGGAAACACCTGCCCCGGTTAAAGGCGGCTGGGATCAAGGTGATCCCGGTGGTGGCCTCCGTAGCTTTGGCCAAGAGGCTGGCCAAGGCCGGAGTGGACGCCCTCATAGCGGAAGGCATGGAATGCGGGGGACATATAGGGGAAATAGCCACCATGCCCCTGGTGCCCCAGGTGGTGGATGCGGTTTCCATACCGGTGATAGCGGCAGGAGGGATAGCAGATGGCAGGGGCCTGGTGGCGGCTTTGGCCCTGGGAGCTGCCGGTATTCAGATGGGAACCCGGTTCATATGCGCCACAGAATGTCAGGTCCATCCCCGCTATAAAGAGGCTATCCTCAAGGCCCAGGATAGGGATACGGTGGTCACGGGGTTTTCCGGTCACTACGTTCGGGTTTTAAAAAATAAGCTCACCCGCCAGTACGAGGAGATGGCCGCCCGGGGGGCTTCTCCCGAAGAGATAGAGGAACTGGGTATAGGCAAGCTTCGCCTGGCTGCTGTGGAGGGGGACGTGGAGTGGGGCTCGGTTATGGCCGGCCAGAGTTCTGCCCTGGTCAAAGAAATAAAGCCGGCGGCCGCCATAATCCGGGATATCGTGGAGGAAGCCTTGGAAGTGATAAAAGGGCTTCAGAGGTTTACATCCTAGCGGAGGGGGACAATGGGGAAGATAGCCTTTATCTTTCCAGGACAGGGATCCCAGCATGTGGGTATGGGAAAAAAGATGGCCATGGCCTTTCCTCAGGCCGCCCTGGTCTTCCGGGAAGCGGCAGACCTCTTGGGTTGGCCCGTAGATCGCCTCTGTTTTGAAGGCCCTGAGGAAAAGCTGGCCCGCACAGAGTTCACCCAGCCGGCCATCTTTACAGTGAGCTGGGCCTGCCATCTGGTCCTCACCTCCCACGGGGTCAAGCCCCAAGGGGTAGCGGGTCATAGTTTGGGAGAATATACCGCCCTGGTGGCTGCAGGCAGCCTCTCCTTTGCCGACGGCTTGAACCTGGTGGCCAGGAGGGCGGAGATCATGACCAGGGCTTATCCTCCCGGCAGAGGGGAGATGGCGGCCATCCTGGGGCTTCCTTCGGAAAAGGTTATAGAATTGTGCCGGGGGGTGAAGGAGGGCGTGGTGGAGGCGGTGAATTTCAACTGCCCCGGCCAGGTGGTGGTGGCGGGCCAATCCCGGGCAGTGGAGGTGCTCCTCTCCCGGTCTCTGGAGGCCGGGGCCAAGGTAATCCCCCTGGCGGTGAGCGGCCCTTTCCACTCCTCCCTCATGAAGACGGCAGCTCAGGAGTTCGCCCCCTGGGTCTACCGGTGCGAGATTAAGGAGCCGGCTCTTCCCCTGGTGGCCAATGTGACGGCCGACTATGTCCACACCCCTGAGGAGATAAGGGAAAACCTCATAAGACAGGTATACAGCCCGGTCAGGTGGGAGGACAGCATCCGCCGGCTGATAAAGGACGGTTTCGACATATTTATAGAAGTGGGGCCCGGAAATGTTTTGACCGGGCTTCTAAAGAGGATCTCCAGGGAAGTGCTGCTGCTACAGGTGCAGGATCCTGAAACCCTGGAAAAAACCCTTGCTAAACTCGAGGAGGCCAAATAAAATGTTATTACAAGATCAGGTGGCAGTGATCACCGGTGCCTCCCGGGGCATAGGGCGGGCCATCGCCCTGAGGTTGGCCCGGGAAGGGGCTCGGGTGGTGGTGAATTACAGGTGCCAGGAAGCTAAGGCCCAAAAGGTGGTGGCGGAAATAAAGAGGGCTGGGGGAGAAGCGTTGGCCTTGGCCGCCGACGTGGGCGATTACCAGGGGGCCAGGAGATTGATAGAGGAGTGCTTAAAATATTTTGGCAGAATAGATATGCTTATAAACAACGCCGGCATAACCAGGGACGCTTTAGCCCTCCGCATGACTCCGGAGGAATGGGAGGAGGTGCTCCGAACTAATCTCTCGGGGGCCTTCTACTGCTGTCAGGCTGCTTTAAAGCCCATGTTGAAGCAGCGCCGAGGTCGCATAATCAACATCACCTCCATCGTGGGCATGGTGGGGAATCCCGGCCAGGCCAACTATGCCGCCGCCAAGGCGGGCCTTATCGGGCTGACCCGGGCTTTGGCTCAAGAGGTGGCTTCCAGAGGCATACTGGTGAACGCGGTGGCCCCTGGTTTTATCGAAACCGAGATGACCCAGGCCCTACCCCCCAACATCAGGGAAGAACTGGAGAAGAGGATACCCCTGGGCAGGGTGGGCAGTCCGGAAGAGGTGGCGGAGGTGGTCTTATTCTTATGTTCTCCGGGGGCCAGCTACATAACCGGCCAGGTGATCACTGTGGATGGGGGGCTAACTTTGGCCCTCTAGGCCAAATCCGGGAAGGGGGTGAGGCATGTGGACGAGATCTTTGAAAAGGTCAAAGCCATCGTGGCCGACCAGCTGGGGGTGGAAGAGGAGGCCATAACCATGAATACCTCCTTTGAGGACCTCAATGCCGACTCCTTGGATATAGTGGAGCTCCTCATGGCTTTGGAAGAGGAGTTCGACATCGAGATCCCCGATGAGGATGCGGAAAAACTCACCACCATAGGCAAGGCGGTACATTACATTAAGGAGCGGATAGAAAATTAAAGGGGAAGTCCCCGCGGGGACTTCCCTAAAAATGTGGGGGATGCTTTTGTTGAAGCGAGTGGTGATCACGGGTGTGGGAGTCATAACCCCTGTGGGGAACAATAAAGAGGAGTTCTGGCAGTCCCTGGTCCAGGGGAGGTCTGGGATAGGGCCCATAACCCGTTTTGATGCCAGCCAAATGCCGGTGCGCTTTGCAGGAGAGGTTAAAGGCTTTGACCCGGAGCTCTACATGGACCGGAGAGAGGCCAAAAGGATGGATCGCTTTTCCCAATATGCCCTGGCCTGCACCCGCATGGCCCTGGAGGATGCCGGGTTGGATCTAAAGGAAGTGGATCCCTACCAGGTAGGGGTCATATTGGCCACGGGTATAGGGGGGATGGAGACCTTGGAAGAGCAGCACCGGGTCCTTTTGGAAAAGGGGCCTAACCGGGTCAGCGCCTTCTTCGTCCCCATGATGATAGCCAATATGGCGGCAGGGCAGATCTCCATCCACCTGGGGGTCAAAGGGGTGAATTTTACCGTTATCAGCGCCTGCGCCTCGGGGGCCAATGCCATCGGCGAAGCCTTCAGGGTGTTGCAGAGGGGGCAGGCAGAGGTGATGATCACCGGAGGGAGCGAGGCCAGCATAACCCCCCTGGCGGTGGCGGGCTTCGCCTCCATGAAAGCCCTCTCTACCCGCAACGAAGATCCTCTCCGGGCCAGCCGCCCCTTCGACCGGCAGAGGGACGGCTTTGTGCTGGGAGAAGGGGCAGGGGTTTTGATACTGGAGACCTTGGAGCATGCCCAGAAAAGGGGAGCGCCCATATACGCTGAAATAGTGGGCTACGGCTGCACTGCCGAGGCCTATCATATGACTGCCCCGGCTCCTGATGGGGAATCGGCGGCCCGAGCCATAAGCCTGGCCCTGGAGGAGGGAGGGATAGCCCCCCAGGAGGTGGACTACATAAACGCCCACGGGACCTCCACCCTTCTAAACGACCGCCAGGAGACCCTTTGCATCAAGAAGGCCCTGGGGCCCCATGCCTACAAGCTGGCCATAAGTTCCATCAAGTCCATGACCGGCCACCTCTTGGGCGCAGCTGGAGCGGTGGAATGCATAGCCACAGCCCTGACCATAAAGAGGGGAATCATACCCCCCACCATCAACTACGAGGAACCCGATCCCGAGTGCGATCTGGATTACGTGCCCAACCAGGCCAGAAGGGCTGAGGTGAAGGTGGCCCTTTCCAATTCCTTCGGATTCGGGGGACACAATGTGGTTTTGGCCTTGAGGGCATTTTGACCCCCTTTAAGGAGGGCTGGTTTTTGGAAGAAGATAGGGCAAACAGATTGACTCGGTTTTTAAAAAAGTTTAATCTAATAGTAAAGGACCTGGAATTGCTAAATTTGGCCTTTGTGCACCCCTCTTATGCCCATGAGCAGGGATTGCCCGGGGATAATCAAAGGCTGGAGTTTTTGGGGGATGCGGTGTTGGACCTCATCGTGGCCGACCATCTCTACCATCGTTTCCCCCAACTGCCAGAAGGATTCCTCACCAAAATGAGGGCAGCTTTGGTGTCCAAAGAGAGTTTGGCCAAGATTGCCAAAAGCATAAACCTGGGCGAACTGCTGCTGTTGGGCCAGGGGGAAGAGGTTTCAGGCGGCAGGGAACGGCCCTCCCTTCTGGCCGATGCCCTGGAAGCCCTGATAGGAAGCCTATACCTTCAGGGAGGGATGGAAGCGGCCAAACGCTTTGCCCTGCCCCTGCTGGAACCCGAGGTAGATGCCCTCCAGGGGGAGGGATGGCTGTGGGAGAAGGACAGCAAATCGGTCTTGCAGGAGCTGGTGCAGCAGGAGGGAGCCGAAAACGTAGTTTACAGGATACTGGCCGAATGGGGGCCGGATCACGCCAAGAGATACAGGGCAGGGGTGTTTTACCGGGATAGGCTTCTGGCCACGGGAGAGGGCAGCAGCAAAAAGGAAGCGGAACAGGAGGCGGCTAGAGCTGCCCTGCGCCTCTTTAAAAGGCAGAAGGCCTAGAGGGTCTTGAGGAAGGATTTGGCGGAGGTTTTGTAGAAAAATAATGTTGTTATAAGCTCTTTAGAAAATTAAGACTCCAATAAAAAAAGCAAAGGGGTGGGGAGGAGGAAGCTATGGAGGTTCTAAAAGTTTCAGCCAGGTCCAACCCCAAAGCTGTAGCAGGTGCCTTGGCTACTGTCCTGCGTCAGCATGGTAAGGCAGAAGTGCAGGCTGTAGGGGCAGGGGCGGTAAATCAGGCGGTGAAGGCCATCGCCATCGCCCGGGGGTTTGTGGCGCCCAACGGTATAGACCTGATAACCATGCCAGCCTTTGCCGAGATCGAGATCAACGGAGAGGAAAGGACCGCCATCAAGTTCATCGTGGAGCCCCGCTAAAAATGCCGGATACCTGGGGAAACTGCTCTTAAAAGAGCAGTTTTTTCTTTATTTTCTTTGGAGGAAGGAAATGTTCATAAAAGCCTTGGAATTAAACGGTTTCAAGACTTTTGCCAAAAGGCAAAAGTTGCTTTTCGGCCCGGGGATCAACATCATCATAGGTCCCAATGGGAGCGGCAAGAGCAATGTGGTGGAGGCCGTCCTCTGAGCCTTGGGGGAACAGAGCCCTAAGGTCCTGAGGAGCACCAAAATGGAGGAGATAATCTTTGCCGGCAGCTGCCTCCAGCGCCCCTTGGGTATGGCGGAGGTACGCCTTACCCTGGACAACAGCCGGGGATTTTTGCCCCTGGACTTCCTGGAGGTGGAGATAAGCCGGCGTTTTTTCCGTTCTGGCGAGGGGGAATACATCCTCAACGGGCAGAGGTGCAGGCTGAAGGACATCCAGAGGCTCTTGATTCCCCTGGGCCTAGGGCGTTACAGCATGAATTTTGTAGCCCAGGGACATCTGGAGCAGCTGCTGAAGGTCCCCCCCTGAAGAGAGGAGGTTGGTTTTAGAAGAGGCGGCCGGGATTGCCCTCTACCGCCAGCGGCAGAGGGAGGCCCAGAACCATCTGGAAGAAGCCGAAATCCACTTAAACCGTCTGGCAGATCTCCTGCGGGAAGTAGTGGAGGGGGAAGCCGCTTCCCTGGAGGGGGAGGCCCTCAGGGCCCGCCGCTACCTCTGGCTAAAAGGGCTGGAAGAATATCTGGAACTCCACCTTAAAAACCGGCAGAGGGAAGACCTCCTCCGGAGAATAGAAGGGGCCAGGAGAGAACTGGAAGAAATCCGGGGGGAGCTGGCCTCTTTGAAGGAGCGGGAAGCGGCGATGGCGGAGAAGGAGGAGGCCTTGAACCGCCGGCGGGAGGAACTGGTAGGGTTGGCCAAGCAGGGGGAAGAGGAAGGGCGGCTCTGGCAGGACAGGCTGCTTCGTCTGGAGGGAGAGAAAAGGGGGCTCCTTTCCCAGAAGGAAGTTTGGCAGAAGCAGAGGGAGGAGGACCGAAAAATTATCCGCAGCCTGAGGGAGGAAAGGGAGGCCTTAAACCTGTTCTGGAAGGAGATAGAAGAAGAGAGGGAAAGGCTGCGGCTGGCCCACCATGTATTCCAGAGATACATAGGGGAACTGCTGCCCCAAAAAGAGGAGCTGGAAAGGGAAAGAGATTTTCTAGAAAAAAAGATAGAGGCCTTGAGGAATTCCCTTTTCCAGGCCACCCACAAGAGGGCCCTTTATCACAACCAGGTAAGCCGCCTGGAGGAGAGGCTGGATTCCTATAGACGCCTCCATGGGGAGAAGAAAAAGCTATTGGCCGAGGAAAGGGCCCGGGAGGAGAGCCTGAAGGCGGAATCAGAGCAGATAGGGGAAGAGAAGGCCTGGCTGGAGGGGGGAGATCTCTGCCCTGGTAACAGAAGAAGGCGGACTCCGGGAGGAGATCTCGGCGCTGGAACAGGAACTGATTGCTTTAAGAAAAAAATGGCAACAATGTCAAAATAGAGCAGCGCTTCTGGAAGGCCAGGTCAAAGCCCTGGAACAGGCCCAGCTCACCTACGAGGCCTGCAGCCCCGGGGTGCGTTTTCTCTTAAACGCCTGGAGACGGGGGGAGGAAGGGTTGCAGGGGATAGTGGGTATGCTGGGCGAAATGCTGGTAATTCCTCCTGAGCTCACCAAGGCTTTAGAGGCGGCCCTGGGGGCCGCTGCCCAGTTTTTGGTAGTCCAGACCCCCGGGAAGCAGAGAAGGTGCTGAATTATCTAAAGAAAAAGGGCCGGGGCCAGGTCACCCTTCTTCCCCTCTCGTGGCTAGAGCCCCAGCGCTGGCCCTCCTAGGCCCAATGGGTCCTCTTGGAACCGGGGGTGGAGGGGATAGCCGCCCGCCTCATATCCTACTCCCCTGAGATAAGCAGGGCAGTGGAGTACCTGCTGGGGCAGGTGCTGGTGGTCAAGGAGCTGGGCCGGGCCCTGGAACTGGGAGAGCGGCTACGTCCCCCCATAAGGATGGTGACCCTGGAGGGGGAGCTCATCCACCCCGGAGGAACGGTCACCGGAGGCCTTTCCTTCAAAAAAGAGGGTTATCTGGCTCAAAGGCTTGCCTGGCGGGAAAAATACCGGGAAAGGGAAGAGATGCTTCGGGAGTTAAGCCTCCTGGAGAGGGAGAAAAAGGAGCTGGAAAGGAAATTTGAAGCCCAAAAAGCCCGCCATCAGGAGGTAAAAGAGAACCTCTGGCTGCTGGTGGAAAAAGAGAAACAGCTGAAGGAGAGGCAGGAGAGGATCGAAAGGGAAAGGCAAAGCTTGCAGGAGAGGATCCAGGTGCTGGCAGACGAAATCTCCCTGGAGGAAGAGAAGGGGCAAAGGTGGGAGGAGGAGAAGGAGTACAAATCTTCGCTCCTCACCCGGTGGCAGCGCCTGGAGGAGGCCATGCAGGCGAGATTGGGGTTTTTAATCCAGCAGCAGTCCCAGCAACAGCAACGCCTGCAGGATCTGGAGAGGGAGATAGGAGAGCAGAATTCCCGGGAAGAGCGGCGCCGGTTTCAGGAAAAGGTGCTGGAGCAGAGGGAAAGGCTTTGGAAGGCCAGGGGGGAGGAGCTGAAGACCAGGAGGAGCCGATGGGTTCAGGATAAAAACGAGTGGCGCCAACTCTGGCACAGGCTCTCCGCAGAAGAAACCCGGGCCAGGGAGGTTTTAAAGGGGATTTCAGAGAGAAACAGCTCCTTGATCCAAAGGATCGAAGAACTGGAAGCCGAGAGGGAGGAATTGCTGGCCTCCCTGAAGGCCTTGAAGGAGGAGGAAAATAGAAAGCAGGGCAAGCTCCGGTCCCTGGAATTGTTCCTGGCCCGCGCAGAAGCCACCCTTTCAGGTTTAGAAGAGGAATTGAAGAATCGCTTTGGGCTCCGTTGGAGGGACAGGCTGGCCAAGGCCCGGCCCCGTATTCAAAAAAAGCAGAACTGCTGAAAGAGAGGGTTCGGGCCAAGCTGGAAGAGCTGGGTCAGGTGCACTTGAGCGCCCTGGAAATCTACAGGAGTCTCCAGAAGCGCCGGGCCGACCTGGAAAGCCAGTACCGGGATCTTCTGGCGGGGAGGGATAAATTAAAAGGTTTTTTGCGGGAAGTGGAAAATAAAATGGAGTCCATACTAAAGGATGCCCTGGACCAGATGGATATCCATTTTTCCCAGATTTTCAAGGAACTCTCCGGAGGGGAGGCCCACCTCCATTTCACCGGGTCCAGCATTTTAAAGGGGGGCTGGAGATGGAGGTGAAGATGCCGGGAAAACGCCGGCAGCCTTTAGATCTCCTCTCGGGCGGAGAAAAGGCCCTCACGGTTTTGGCCTTCATCTTAGCCCTGATGGCCAGGAACCCAGGCTGTTTTTATCTTCTAGATGAAGTGGATACGGCCCTGGATGAAGCCAATGTTAACCGCTTCGCCGGTTTCTTGCGCCGCTTCGGACAGGAGAACCAGATAATCATGGTCACCCACAGGACGGCCACCATGATGGTGGCGGACCGCCTCTATGGGGTAACCCTCACCCCTGAAGGTTTCTCCCAGGTATGCACCCTGGATCTGAAGGAGCTGTCCCGGGAAGAAGAGATTCGGACAAAGCCGGGATCTTCTGCTAAATTAAAAGGCAAAGGATAGAGGGGGGTAGGATTTGAACTTTTTCCAGCGTTTGAAAGAGGGGCTTAGGAAAACCCGGGAGGAGTTTTCCCGCCACCTGGAAGCCCTGGTGGGATTTAAAAGGGAAATAGATGAGGAGTTTACGGAAGGATTGGAGGAGGCCTTGATACTGGCGGACGTGGGCCTGCCCACCACCCAGTACCTCATGGAACAGCTGGGCCAGCAGATCAGGGCAAGGGGTGTTAGGACGCCAGCCGAGGCCTTGGCCTATTTAAAAGAAGAGGTTGCCTCCCTTCTGGGCCGGGAGGTATCCCCCCTGAACTGGGCCCCTTCTCCGCCTACGGTCATACTGATGGTGGGGGTCAACGGCTCGGGTAAGACCACTTCCTTAGGTAAGCTGGCTTTCCTTCTGGCCCGGGAAGGGAAAAAAGTGGTGGTGGCAGCCGCTGACACCTTCAGGGCTGCGGCCATCGATCAGCTGGAGGTGTGGGCCCAGAGGTCTGGGGCTGCCTTCATCAGACATCAGCCGGGGGCTGATCCGGCTGCCGTGGCCTTTGACGCCCTTCAGGCTGCCAAAAGCCGGGGCTGGGACGTGGTTTTGGTGGATACAGCCGGCCGGCTGCAGACCAAAGTCAACCTGATGGAGGAGCTGAAAAAAATAAAAAGGGTCTTGGCCAAGGAGCAGGAAGGGGCTCCCCACGAAGTCCTGCTGGTCTTGGACGCCACCACCGGGCAGAACGCCCTCTCCCAGGCCCGGCTTTTTAAAGAAGCGGTGGAGGTCACCGGTATAGTTTTGACCAAGCTGGACGGGACGGCCAAAGGAGGGGTGGTGGTGGCCATAGCCAGGGAACTGGAGCTTCCGGTTAAATTTATAGGCTTGGGGGAAGGCATAGAGGACCTTCAGCCCTTTTACCCCCGAGATTTCGCCGAAGCCCTTTTCACCGACATCCGCCCAGAGGGGGGAGAAAAGCAGATATGCTCGTCGTAAAGGGAGCCACCCTTATAACCATATCAGGGCCGGTAATCCAGGGAGGAGCCCTGGTGGTGGAAGATGACAGGTTCACCTATGTGGGGCCTCTAGAGGAGATGCCCCCAGTTGCCCCGGGGGCCCAGGTGATAGAAGCCGAGGGTATGGCGGCCCTGCCAGGACTGGTGAATGCCCATACCCACGCGGCCATGACCTTGTTCCGCAGCTACGCGGATGATATGCCCTTAAAGCAGTGGCTGGAGGAGAAGATCTGGCCCCGGGAGGCCCATCTTACCCGGGAAGACATATACTGGGGAACCAAATTGGCCCTGGCGGAGATGATCAGGAGCGGCACCACCACCTTTGCCGATATGTATTTTCATATGGACGGCGTGGCTCGAGCAGTGCTGGAGGCGGGAGTGCGGGCCTGCCTTTGTGAAGGGCTCATAGGCAACCGGGATTTTCTCTACAGGCGCCTCAAGGCAGGGGTGGATTTCGCCCTGAAGTGGCGGGGAGCGGGGGAGGGGAGGATCACCACCATGCTGGGCCCCCACGCACCCTACACTTGCCCGGAGGATTATTTAAAGCGGGTAGCGGAAGAGGCGGCTAAACACGGGTTGGGCATCCACATCCACCTGGCGGAGACCTCCCAGGAAGTGGAGGAGCACCGGGCCAAATATGGCCTATCTCCCGTCCTCTGGCTCCGGGAAATAGGAATCCTGGATTTGCCCTTGCTGGCGGCCCACTGCGTGCACCTGGAGGAGAAGGATATGGAGGTTTTGGCGGAGAAGGGGGCCAAAGTGGCCCACTGCCCGGAGAGCAATCTCAAACTGGCCAGCGGGGTGGCCCCGGTGGCTTCTCTCCTGGCCAGGGGTGTGAATGTGGCCCTGGGAACCGATGGAGCCGCCAGCAACAACAACCTGGATATGCTGGAGGAAGCCAGGACAGCTGCCCTCCTGTCCAAGGGCATCTCTGGCGATCCCACAGTTTTGCCCGCCCCCCAAGCCCTCCACATGGCCACCCTGGGGGGGGCCAGGGCCCTGAACCTGGATAAAGAGATAGGCAGCCTGGAAGCGGGCAAAAAGGCTGACTTTATCTTAATAGACTTGAACCAGCCCCACCTCTTTCCCCCCAACGACGTGGTGGCCCACCTGGTCTATTCCGCTTCGGGAAGGGATGTGGATACGGTGGTGGTGGACGGCAAGATCCTGATGCACCGGCGAGAACTGAAGACCCTGGATTTGGAGGAAATCTACTTTCAGGTCAAGAGGAGGATGGCATAAAAAAATTCCACCTCCTTCCACGCCTGCGGGGTTAGCTGTCGGGTGCGGGTTGAAGGAAAGCCCTACCTGAGGTTTCCCAGGATTAACCCCTGTTTCTGGGTCCCCCGCTCCCCAGAAAAAGGGGATTCGGCGATCCGGTGGAAGGCGGAGTTAATGGCCTGCTTTCATGATAACACGGGATTTAAGATTTGGGAACTGAAAAAATAGCCAATAATATAGGGGGTTTGCTCATGAAAGCCATGGTGTTGAAAGCTCCCAGGCAGCCCTTGGTGTTAAAGGAGGTACCCAAACCCCAGCCGGGTCCCGGGCAAGTGCTGCTCAAGGTGAAGGCCTGCGGCATATGCCGTACCGATCTTCACATACTGGATGGAGAATTGCCCGAGCCCAAACTTCCCCTCATAATGGGCCATCAGATAGTGGGTTTAGTGGAAAAAGGCGGAGACGACAGATGCCCCTTTGCCCCTGGCCAGAGGGTGGGGGTGCCTTGGCTGGGATATTCCTGCGGCCAGTGCAGGTATTGCCAGAGGGGGCAAGAAAATCTCTGCGATCAAGCCCGTTTTACCGGTTATCATATAGACGGGGGGTTCGCCGAATATACGGTGGCTGATTACCGCTTCTGCTTCCCCATACCCGAGGGCTATCCCGATCTCCAGGCAGCCCCCCTGCTTTGCGCCGGCCTCATAGGCTACCGCTCCCTGGTGATGGCGGGTGAGGCGGAACATCTGGGAATATACGGTTTCGGCGCTGCTGCCCATATAATCACTCAAGTGGCCCGTTATCAGGGCAGAAAGGTCTACGCCTTCACCCGGCCAGGAGACGAAGCAGCCCAACGCTTTGCCTTGAAAATGGGTGCGGTTTGGGCAGGCAGCTCCCTGGATATCCCTCCGGTAAAACTGGATGCGGCCATAATCTTTGCTCCGGTGGGGGAACTGGTGCCTCTGGCGCTGAAGGCGGTGGCCAAAGGGGGCACGGTGGTATGCGGGGGGATTTACATGAGCGATATACCTTCTTTCCCCTATGAGCTCCTGTGGGAGGAGAGGTCCATAAAGAGCGTGGCCAACCTGACCCGCAGGGATGGCATAGAATTTTTGAGCCTGGCTCCCAAGGTCCCGGTGCACACCGAGGTGACCACCTTCCCCTTGGAAAAGGCCAACGAGGCTTTGGAAGCCCTCAGGGAAGGCCGTTACACCGGAGCAGGGGTGCTGATCATAGAATAGGAGGCGAGAGAGTGAAAAGGCTCATCCTTCTGCGCCACGGAGAGAGCCAGTGGAATTTCGAAAACCGCTTTACCGGCTGGACCGACGTGGATTTGACGGAAAAGGGAAAAAGGGAGGCCTGGGAAGCGGGGGAGCTGCTCAAGGAGCGGGGTTTTTCTCCCCAGGTGGGATTCACCTCGGTGTTGAAGAGGGCCATAAGGACCCTGTGGATCGTGCTGGACTCCATGGACCTGATGTGGATATACCTGTCTTATGCCACTGGAGGCTCAACGAAAGGCATTACGGAGCCCTACAGGGGCTCAACAAAGAGGAGATAGCCAGCCGCTATGGCCAAGAGCAGGTGCAGATATGGAGGAGGAGCTACGAGGTGAAGCCTCCCCCTTTGGATATGGACGACCCCAGGCATCCCCGCTTTGACAAGCGCTACGCCCACCTACCTCCGGAACTCCTACCCTCCAGCGAATCCCTGGAGGATACCCTCCAGAGGGTGTTGGTGTATTGGCAGGAGGTCATGGTTCCCGTTCTGCAGGAGAGGGAGGAGGTCATTGTGGCCGTCCAC
>Ga0129303_100021_pt1 | contig 19163 bp, 22 predicted proteins | sample ElbSprsedimmetaG_FD_94490 | JGI IMG/M metagenome (GOLD analysis project Ga0129303, IMG submission 94490) | Hot spring sediment bacterial and archeal communities from California, USA to study Microbial Dark Matter (Phase II) - Elbow Spring... | ecosystem: Environmental > Aquatic > Thermal springs... | reverse complement strand
TTTCTTCACCTGCGTTCCGATTCCTCCCATTTATTGGCAAACATTTCCGACTTATGATAATTAAAAGCCGGGATTTCTTCCGGCTTTACTACAAAAAACTTTAATACCGCAACAGAGCCGCCACACCCCCGTACTCTAAAAGGCGTTTGCCCGGCCCCCCTGCCATTATCTCCACCTTGGCCTTGTGTTCAAAGGCCAATCTGGGTATTACCTCCCTCAGAGAAAGCTTCTTGATGGGGCCTCGACACAAAGAGCAGGTCTCGGTTTCCTGGGTAAAAAAGAAATCGCATTGAGGGCACCAATACACTTCCCCTCTAACCGGCCAGCTCACCAGCAGGGTATAGGCTCTGCCTTCCTTCAGGGTGTTGAGGACGTCTGCGGGGCCCAGGGCACCCAAGCCCCCGGACAAAGCGCTCTCTATGGCCTGCTGCAACAGCCTCTCTTCCCTCTCCCTCTCTACCTGGGTTAAAAGGGGTTTGGCCCGCATCAGGATTTCGTGCTCAGAGGCGTTTATGGGAGCGATGAAGCCTTCCACAATCCTGCTGGCTGTTCGAGGAGAGAGATTCTCCTTTACCCCGGAAACGGCCTTATCTTCTCCCCCCAACAGCAGGTAGCTGAACTTCTCTTCCTCCACCCAATCCTCTATCTTCTCCGCCACCTCCCTCCAAAAGGAGCCTATCTTTTCCGCCAACCGATCGGCAAAGGCGTCCACATTGCTTCCCTTTAAGGGCAATCCCCTCAGCGTGGAGGCCCTGAGGTCATACCGGGGCCAAGACTTGATATCCAGCTCCAGCTGGGTTTCTTCATAGATGGACGCTTTTCCCAAATGGGCTGACAGGAAGCGGGCCTGAAAATTGTCCACCAGAACTATCCCTACCGGGGAATACTCATCCAGGAGCCACAAAAAGGGCACCACGTCCGGCTTGCCAAAGTGAACATAGTTTTTCCCGATTCTGGCCATGGGAGCAAACTCGCGCCAGAAATCAGGAGCTGCAAAGATGATGAGGGTTCTCCCCTGGGGGATGTAGTTGTTCACATATTCCACTACCGTTTCCTTTAATTCCCTCAGGGCCAGCCTCTTCTCCCGGGGCAGCCCATTGTCCTGGGACAACTTTTCCTCCAGATCCGCCAGGGCGCTTTTAAGCCATATTCGGTAGGAAGGAGGAGAAGTTTGGTTCTCGGGGCGGGTGGGATCCACGTTGAGGTAGACGCTCAAGACGTCGTCTCTCTCTGTGGACAGGAGCTGGGATATTATCTCCCGGGTATTATCCAGGGTTTTAGCCATATACCTTACCCCCTTTTTGTTGACAATTCTCTGGAGACGGTGCCGTATCCTCTTTATAGATGTATACAAAAAAACCGCCCTTCAGCTCCAGGCGGCTTTATTTTTGGTGGAGGCGGGGGGAATCGAACCCCCGTCCGAAGGTGCACCCACAGTAGCCTCTACCAGGATAGTTCCCGTTTTGTTCTCGTCTGCCCGCCTCCCGGGAACCGGATGCGGTCAGACCAGCCTGTTTAAGCTTTCCCTAGGGGCCCCCAGGCCAGGGCCCTTTCGGTAGCCTGCTGGTTTGACACCCACTCCCTCCCCGCAGGCCAGGGAAGGGTGGATGGGCTGCTTTTCTTAAGCAGCCAGAGCTAGATTTTCGTTGGCACTTATAGGGTCCACCGTTTTACGAGCCGGTGGGATCTCGCCTGGCAGCTACTGCCAATGCCACCCCCGTCGAAACCTAATCGCCCCCACGTTATGTTTTCTGCCTGCGGCGGAGGGCCTTGGCTATCTCCCTTTGGGCATCCCTTTCCGCCGCAGCCTTCCTTTTGTCGTATAGCTTTTTACCTTTAGCCAGGGCCAGCTCCACCTTGGCCAAGCCCCTTTCGTTGAAGTAGATCTTAAGAGGTATCAGGGTGAGGCCCTTTTCCCTCAGCTTGCCATAAAGGCGCATTATCTCCTGCTTGTGCATCAGGAGGCGACGAGGCCGCTTAGGCTCATGGTTGAATATATTACCGGCCTCGTAAGGGCTTATGTGGAGGTCGTACAGTACCAATTCGCCCTTCTCCACTCTGGCAAAGCTGTCCTGAAGGCTGGCCTTGCCCCTTCTCAGGGACTTGACCTCTGTCCCCGTAAGGGCTATGCCCGCCTCATAGGTTTCCAAGATAAAATAATCGTGCCGAGCACGACGGTTACCTGCCACTACTTTGATTTTTCTCTCCATTTCTCTCCCTGTTTAAATTATAACAGGGAGAAAGGTTAGGGTCAAGGAGATACGGAGGGCTTGTTAGTGTCAACTCCAAGTGGGGACTGGTAATATATGTTAAGCTACCCAACTTGACGTTCCGTACACTATAATCTTGAGAGCCTGACCAGTAGGAGTAGATATTGCTGCCGTCTTTAAAAGCGGTATCCCCGCCTTAAGCCAAGCACCCGGATCCTCCTTATCCAAAGGCTCTGTTACCTGACGCTTAATTTGATCTACAGCTTCTTTGCTCATACCCGGCCAGCGGCGGTAAGTATAGCTCTCCAGCCAATCGTAAAGATTGTTGCTGGCTTCCAGACACCTCATCTGGGCCATGTGATGGGCTCCAGCTTCGCTCCAGCTCATGCCCCGCTTCTTCATCCTCACCGCCAAAACATGGTTTATTTCCGCTTCACTGGCCCGTAATCCATGAGCCTCTGGAACCCTTACCTCCTCGGCCACTCCTGTCTGACACCAGTCCCTTAACCCCTCCCAGTTGTCTTCCAGATACTTGCGCACCTCCTCTACCCTCTTCCTTTGCTCCCTGGTCTTCGCCTTTAAAACGGCTTTGAAAAACACCTCCTTTAAGGCCGCAAGATCCCCTCCCCCTAACGCCCGGTGGGCCTCTCCTAAAAGCTCAGGAGCAAAACTTAATGCTGCTTTTAAGGCTTTGTTGCTTGGGAAAGTATTCCTTTCCTTGTTTTATCCACTTGGCCCCGTCCCCGTTGATAAGCTGACTCTTCACCTTCCCTTCATCGTAGCGACTGTGAAAAATTACGCTCCCTCGCTCCCAGAATCTTTCTCCTTCCATTACTCCTCCCCAGCAGATCTTCCCTTTTAGCCTTACCCGAGCAGACCCCGGAGCTTCTCTCTCCCATCCTTCATGCAGGATCCCCAGTTTTATCTCTATCTTCTTCCCCTTATCCTTCTGCCGCGCTACCCTCAGTTCATCCGCTTCTATCACTACTACTTCCGCTCCGCCCTCGCCTTCTACTCTCTCCCCACGCTGGTATACCCCTTCTTCTTTCTCCTCCTGTTCTCCTTCCCGTGTCCTACCCGCCTCTTGTACCCACCGGTGTATCTCCTGGTGGCTTACGGAGACTAATAGATAATGCCGCATAAATTCCGCCGCCTCCCGGTAGCTCAATTGGACTCAACCCGCAGATTTAACCGAGAAGATTCTCTCCAAGGAGGCTGTCCAATAATGCAGATGTGGCTGGAAGCAGGAGACGTAAAGCTCAAGATAGCCCTCAACGATACTTCCACCGCCCGGAGGGTTTGGGAGTCCCTGCCCATAGAAGCCGAGGTTAATACCTGGGGCGATGAGATCTACTTCGAGACGCCTTTGGAACTTCCCCAAGAGAGGCCGCAGGAAACAGTAGAAATCGGAGATGTGGCCTACTGGCCCCGGGGTAAGGCTTTATGCATCTTCTTCGGCCCCACCCTTGTATCGGGTCCGGGAGAAATCAGGCCCTACAGCCCGGTCACGGTAATAGGGAAGGTGATAGAAGGAGAACTCGAAGCCCTGAAAAGGGTGTGTAACGGTGAAAAGGTAAAGCTTATCAGACTTGAAGAATAAAGGGCTCAGCGCTCCCTCTCTACTAGGCTTATAAGCCCTTCCACCGCGGCATCAAGCCTCGTCCGCTGGTTATCATCAAACTTATCCAGCCAGCGTTGCGGTATGGCTCCGTACCTGTATATGACTCCGACTAGGCCCCCGGTGACCGCCCCGATGGTACCGGCATCCCCACCCAGGTTGACCGCTTTCACCACAGCTTCTTCAAAGCTTTTAGCGTGGGCCGTGTATCACAGGGCGCAGGCCAGGGTGTCCACCGTGTAGCCGCTGGGTCTGAGCCGCTTTTCCGGCCAATTAAATACGCCTGCCAATTTCCCCGCCAGTAAAGAGGCCACCTGCCCCACCTACCCCGGTGGTACCTCTCTTTTCATCGCGGCCAAGGCTTGCTCGTAAGCCGCTGGAAGCTCTTTTCCTTCCAGAAGGCCCTGCACCGTGTGGCAGTAAAGGAAGCACGTGAGCCCCGCTTCCGCTTGCGAGTCGTTTCCAAATTCATTCGGCCAAGTTGGCTCCGCAAGCCCCTGGTCTTAAGCTTATTTTCCCGCCACGGTTATCTCCGGTAAAGTATCAGAGTATTCCTTGCTGTCCATCAGGTGTAACTGCTTGCGGATAATACCTCGCATTCGTCGGGCAGGATCCGAACAATACCTGGTGAACTCCTCCCTGTCCACCACTCCAGGCTCTACAGCATAAAAGTAGTTTTAACCAAGAGGTGGCTAAACGCTTTATCGCTTTTATGTCCCGTGTGTCACTACTTCCAGAAATCAAGATCAATTCATCTACCACGCCGGCATACCGGACGTCTTCACGGAGGGAGTGCATAACCTCGGAAAAATATTCGGTGTTGAGCGCCCATCCTTCTGCCCGAAGGTTTTCTCGCATGCGGGGAACATTCCAGCCCTCGATGAAGCCATGGAACCGATCGATGAGCGCCGATTCCCGGAAGACAGATGGGAGTTCCCTGAACATGGGTTTGTTTACGTCCATGCACCCCGTAGGAATGTTCCCAAGCAAAATCAGACCTGCTTCACCTGTTCTCTGCTGGTCCCCTACTCTGAATTCCCCGCTTTCCAGGTAGTTTTTCAAAGCTCCTTGAATTTCTTCTTCGTTGGGGAAACTGATGGTTTGAATCTCATCGAGGGCCACATAGTCGTAACGGCTGACCAGACCCAGCTCCCGCCGGTTTAGGTCGTAGAAGAGTCTAGCTCGGCTTATGCTCCCCCACTGACCAACCATCCGTACTTACTTATCTGGGAAAACACATAGGACTTCCCCGTGCCCTTAGGAGCCAGTTCTATCAAGTTTACCCTTCTTTCTACAAAAGGGAGAAGGCGGCTAAGCAAAGTCAATTTTTGCTTTTCATCCAGAAAACCTACTGGATGGTAGTCTATTGCCATGAGCAGTGCGTCTATCCACTCCTCCAGAGAAAACTCCTTTCTGGCATCCCGATAAAAATCTAGGTCTACCCGGTAGGGTCGAAAAGAGACGAAATCCACCATTACCACACTGCCCTTTTTCCTTCCCGCCCCTTCTGGAACCCATTCCAGCTCCACCACTCCCCAGGTCTCGGAGGATTGGAGCAACTCCTCTTTCTTCATGCGTAGAAGCTGGCGATCAACCCGAGCCTCATGTTTACTACGAGGGAATCCAAAATCTGGCAACTGGAAGAGGCCCTCACCCGACTGAACATCGATGGTTACTTGAAGCTTGGCGAGAAAGCGTACGCGCCGCCCCTCGTGAACCATTTCAGACTTCAAGCGTTCCCAGTCTTCCTGCCGGGGAATATAACGGCTTACATAGGTCTGAACCTCTTCCGCGTCTATCTTACCTTCATTTCCCGCAAACTTCATAACCAACCAATCCCGCAGAAAGGAAGGTATGTTCAGACTATGGAAGAGACTACTGTTCCGAGGATTCTTATAAACCACCATGTCGGCGAAGACCGACTTCACTTTATCCATAGTCAAATCTGGTTGGGACAACCTCACTCACCTCACAGGCCGAGATCCTCTTCCACTAGGCCCCTCTGTACCTCAAACTCTATTACCGCAAGCTTCCTCCCACCGCTATAGAGAACGCCTTGGTACTTGCCCCGTTTCAGCCCCTGGAACTTGAAGACCCAAACACACTCAGCTTCTGGCACTCCCTTTAAGATACGCTGCTGCAGCTCCAGTTCTTCCCCGCATCCTACTACCTTGAGTCGGAGTTCTCCTTCACCCCGCGCAGTCAGCCGCACCGACGGGGTGAGTACCTGTACCTTAGTCATCTCCGGCACGAGCTCTCTAGGGGCTCGACGTATCCGCACTACCGGTACCAGCCATTCTTCTGGAGTAGCTCCTCCATGCACCTGTTGCGAAAAGCCTCTGCATCCGTGAATTCTTTTGTGGGTAAGCAACACGAGCGTGTTGCCGTCAACAAGGCAGTCAGGCTGGGGTAAGGTTTCTACAGAAAAACCGAAAGGCAGGGTAGCGCAACGCCCCCATTTATTAACTTTCGACCCCTTTGGGAAGCCGAAATCCCCCGCTGGACTTGGCGAAGCGGGTAAGTCCGTGGTCGGATGTGATGATCACTTTTTCAGAGTATTCGAGAAGCTCCCCTGCTCGCCGTGCCAGGCGGCACACGGCCTTAAGCTGACTCACCAGGGCGTATGGGTAAGGAGACTCATGTCCCTCTGTGTCCACCCCTCGCTCTACCTGTTCTTCGCTTTCCCAGCCCCGGTTGCACTCGGTAACAGTAGGAAGATTGGCTCGGGCTATCTCGAATTCGACCCCTACTTTCGGAAGTTTATTAAGACTTCCCAGCAGGGCACCGAGCCATTCTACCCCCATTCCGTCCGCCCAAAGTACGGGGACGCCGCGGCGTTTATATCTTTCCAGAACCTCATCCCTTAAGCGGAATTTCCAAAGCAGCTGTCCAGCGGCTATTTGCTTTGCCTGCTCGAACAGCTGTTTCTCTGCACGATCGCACAGGCGGGAGCGGGTATAGCTGAGGAAATACTCCTGTAGAAGGGAATCCAAAGGCGGTATGGTCATATACCAAGCGAGTTCGGGGTAGACCACCTCCAAGTAATTCCACCATTCGTTTTCTGACACTCCTTCTTTTAGTAATTCTCCCACCGTCTCTACAACTAAGGCCAGCTCCTCTTCAGAAAATCCCGCTAAGCAGGCTAGGCGATGCACAGGGTCTGTTATCTCCTTTACCCGATCTAGAAAACTCTTGGACTGGTCAGTAAAGCCCATATCTCTCAGTAAACTTTTTGGTTCTTCGCTACTTCGTGTGGGTGAGAGTCAAGCCGTGGCAGGTGGTGGCTATGGTTGGTATCCGTCTGTGGTAGGACAAGCTCCTCCCGGAAGAGAAATAGTGGAACAGATGCCATTTGCCTAAGGAGGTCCTCCACATGATGGATTATCGCACTGTTTTTGCCTCGGCCCTGGGTCTCACGCCACCCTGGGAGGTCGTTGACATTAAGTTCTCGTTGGAGGAGCACCGGCTCGATATCTGGGTAGACTTCCCGCGGCAGCACCTTCGCCTGTCCGGCCTGCGGCCGTCCCGGTGCCAAGGTCTACGACACCGACCAGAAGACCTGGCGGCACCTGAACTTCTTTCAGGACCGCACCTATCTACATGCCCGCGTGCCCCGGGTGAAGTGCCCCGGCGGCTGCCCCGTGCGGCAGGTCCAAGTACCCTGGGCCAGACCGAGAAGCGATTTCACCCTGTACCTCGAGGGTCTGATCATGCTCCTGGCCCAGGACATGCCGATGAAGGCCATCGCCGAACTGGTGGGCGAGCACGACACCCGGCTCTGGCGCATCCTCGAGCACTACGTAGAACAAGCCCGCGCCAAGCAGGATTACTCCCAGGTCCGGCGCGTCGGTGTGGATGAAACGGCAGCCAAAAGGGGCCCCAACTACATCAGCCTGTTCGTCGACCTGGACGTGCCGCAGCTCCTCTTCGCCACGCCGGACACAGGGAGCGACACCATCGCCGCCTTCAGCGAGGACCTGCAGGCCCACCGCGGACGGCCGGAGGAGATTGAGACCATGTGCTGCGACCTCTCGCCGGCGTTTATTGCGGGCGTGAAGGCCTTCTTTTCCTAAGCCAAGCTGGTTTTCGACCGCTTCCACATCATGAAGATCATCAACGCCGCCGTGGACGAGGTGCGCCGGGACGAGAGCAAGGAAAACAGCCTGCTGAAAAAGACCCGGTACCTCTGGCTGAAAAACCCCTCCAAGCTTACGCCCAAGCAGCACAAGAAACTTGAGAGCCTGAAATACCAGCACTTGGACACGGTGCGGGCCTACAACCTGAAGCTGTCCTTCCAGGACTTCTTCACCCAACCGGACCGGGCCGCCGGCGAGGAGTTTCTGAAGCGCTGGTATTACTGGGCCACACACTCCAAGCTGGTGCCCATGATCCAGGCGGCCTACACCATCAAGGACCACTGGGAGGGTATCCTCAGCTGGTTCGAATCTCGCGTGAGCAACGGCATCCTGGAGGGCATCAACAGCCTGATCCAGGCGGCCAAGGCCAGGGCGCGCGGCTACCGCAACGTTAAGACCCTGATTACAATGGCCTACATCATTGGGAGCTGTCTGGACTACGGTTTACCTAAATACTGTCTCCGCTAACAAATAATCCTAGGCCTATCCATACAAAATAACGAGGAACCACAATAGTTTTGCAACCAAGTTCTGTGCGACAGTAACCCCTAGGCCAAGAGAAACCTCCTACGAGCCATGAAGCGCACTCCACAGATTATCCTCCGCTGCTAATACCTGGACCTAGTGTTTTCCAACTTGGCTAAATTATAACATGATGCACGCTTTCCTCTCCTTCAACAAAAGCCTTCAGACCAGGTCGCTGTGACAGCATGGCTCGTAACCCCCCTCCCACCACCCACGAATGACTTTTCCAAACAAAAAAGGCCGGGATTCCCAATCTTTGTATTCACGTATTTTCCTGCTTTCTGGTGTTTTGTCCTGTCTAAGCCCAATCCTCCGCTTCCATCCTAATTCCAGGATGCCCATGCCACAGACAGGAACCAGGGACAGTATGCACCTCAGATCCCCAATGCTCCGCCGAGGATGAGATCCAAAAACCCCTTCTCGCTCAAAATGCTCTTCTCTCCCAAGCCCTTTTATCCCTTATGAAGCGCCCGTTTCCGGGAGCCTCTCGCGTTGCCTTGAGCGTTTTTCGCAAGCTTAGCGGATACTATCTGGCCCTTCCCGGGCCTCTTCGGGTCCCCTTTTGTCAAGGCAAGGGAGATTGCCTTGAGGGGTTGCCTTTCCATCCTTACTTTTCAAAATCTGCTCTAACAGGCAGGAAGACGACAAAAGCTTGTAGAATGAATTCAATTTCAGGAGGAATATTACTGTACTCTCAAGTTGTGATGGATTTTTGCTACCTCCCAGGTAGCCGTAGTCTAGCTGGGGGCCGCCGTACTGGGGGAGTAATATGAGTAAAACAGCACCCTGAAGTCCGTTCGGGTTTTTTACGGGTCAAAAGAAGCACTTAGAACCTAATTACCATAACTGAGCCGAAGGCAATTACGTTTTGGCATCACAGGAAGGTGGCTGGTCTAATGACCAAAGAACAAAAATTCCTCAACGCGTTAAGAGACATTTTTATTGGTGTGCCGATAGAAGGTGAATCCGGCTACATCAACTTAATGAAGATTAAGACTTGCTATTTTGAACGGGGTGTTTTTCCTCGTTTAATGGCAGATATTGATGTAGCTTTAGAACCCTTTCCAGAATTTCGTGAAGAGCTTTTTGACCGTCTCTACACTTTCTTCCGTCGTTACTTTAGTGAGTCGGGCTCCATCTACTTTCGCTTCACCCCACCTCACGAGCACATGTACGAAAGGGTCTACACTGACGATCGGGACGTGATTCTTTTCTGGAAGACCCATATGCTTCTACGTAAAGACCGACCGTTTCTTCCAAAATATGGCGGTGGAGGTAGAGGACTTCAGGTTCTTCTTCGACGTCTCTACCTTGGAGCACAAGCAGGCCAACGAAAAACAGAACTTGGTCTACACCTTCAAAGAACGCAGGGATGACGGCACGCTAGTCTTCACCGTGGCCTACTCGGAGAAAGGCAGGCAGACAAACCTGCAGGAAATTCGCCTTAGAATCCGCGATACGCTAGGGCTAGAAAAGTACACCCCGGCTGTGCCATCGGAGGAGATCCTAGAACGTGCCTTCCACCTCTTCGAGCGCCAGAGCGAGGTGGACTACTTCATCAACAAGGACGCCCGCAAGTTTCTCCGGGAGCAGTTTAACCTGTGGCTCTACCAGTACGTCTTCGAACCGGAACTGCACGATAAAGAGAAACGAAAGGGCACGATCTGGACCGAACAACGCATCCGCCAGCTCCAGATCCTCAAGGAAATCGCCTTACAAGATCATCGACTTTATCGCCCAGTTCGAGGACGAATTGGTGCGCATATGGAACAAGCCCAAGTTTGTGCTGGGGAGCCACTATGTAATCACTCTGAACCGCATTGCTAACCGCGAGGGCGGAGTGGAGGTGCTGGAACGCCTACTGGCCCATCCCAGCATAGAGACACAGGTGCGGGAGTGGCGCGATCTGGGAATGGTGGGGGAGGACTTCACCCCGGAGGCGATTTGGGTGACGGATTCGATGACCAAGCGTCTCCACGAGCGCTACCAGTACCTGCCCATCGATACCCGGTACTTTCCCGACCTGGAGATGGGTATCCTCACCCTCTTCGACGATCTGGATCAGGAGCTGGACGGCTGGCTGGTGCATAGCGAGAACTACCAGGCGCTTAACACCATGCTCCCTAAGTTTCGGGGACGGGTGAAGTTGATTTATGCAGATCTTCCCTTCAACTTGGGCGAGAATGCGGATTACGAATACATCGTGAACTACAAGGATGCCGTGTGGCTTACCTTTCTTGAGAACAGATTCTCTCTCGCACGAGAATTCTTGACACAGGACGGTAGCTTCTTCTGCCGAGTAGGTCATGAATGGGAACATGCTCGTTCGGCTCTTGCTGAACCAAGTGTTCGGCACCGAGAACTACCGCAATGAAATTATTGTCCGTCGCGCAGAAGAGGCCAAAGGTGAATTGGTAAAACAATTCAAGAATATGAAGTCCATGATGGTTAACTACGACAACCTATATTGGTACTCGGTTGACCCCGAAACCCGATTTCCGCACATTACTAAACCCGCCGACAAGAAGGGGCAGTGGCATTCCTTTTGGAAAGCGGAGGATCGCCCCAATTTGAGGTATGAGCTCTTATAGGGGTAAGTTTGGAGCGCGGACAATGGATGTGGGAGCCTAACCGGGCGTTTAAGGCTGTCGATAATTATCGGAAATACCTGCGCGAGAAGTTGCCCGGAGAGACAATTGAGCAATATTGGAACCGAACTGGGTGTACGCTTGAGTTCGTCAGAAGAAGAGGTAAAACGATCCAATACTGGATTCCCCCAAGAGATTCGATCGTGGCAGATAATAATTTTGGTTGGATATTCGGGGGTATTCCAACAGGTGGGGTTTCAAGACGGAAAACTCTGAGGTTCTATTGGATCGTATATTATCTAACCTTACTAGTAACAGTAACGGTGACATTGTGATGGATTTCTTTCTGGGATCTGGGACAACGACGGCGGTCGCCCATAAGCTTGAGAGAAAATGGATTGGCGTCGAGGTGGGTGATCATTTTCATACCGCAATACTACGGCGGATGGAAGACAGTATTGGGAGGAGATCGATCGGGCATCTCCCAAAAGGTTAACTGGCAAGGGGGCGGATTTTTCAAGTACTTCCGTCTCGAGCAGTACGAGGAGGTCTTACGCCGGGCCTGCTATAAGGATACGGAGCCTTTCTTTGTCCAAGCCGACCCTTATAGCCAGTACGTCTTCCTACGCGACCCCAAGATGCTGGACAACGCCGAGACGGGCGAGCGAGTGATGGAGGTGGATCCGGAAAAGAACGAAGTCCGGGTGGATCTCTCCAAGCTCTACTCAGACATTGACCTGGCCGAGACCCTCTCCTGTCGAACGGGCAAGTGGATCCGGCGCATCCGCCCGGCACCAGACGATCCCACCAAGCCTGGCATAGTGGAGTTCGAGGACGGCACCACGGTGAACCTGCAAGACCCGCCGTGGGAGCTGGTAAAACCACTGGATCTGGTGGTGAACGGGAGGTAAAAACTATGGCTATCCCTGAATCTCAGTTCGAACGCTGGTCAAATCGAGGAGCAGTAATGCCCGCAAAACAAACGCACGAGTCCATTAGAACAGCCTTAGATTGCTACGATTGGCCTAATGGGAAGCCTGAAGTGTACCTTCAAGGCTCATATAAGAACAACACAAATATCCGCAGTGATAGCGATGTTGATGTTGTAGTGCAACTCGACTCTGTTTTTATGAGCAACTTAACGGAAGAACAAAAGCTAAGATTTGGATTTACTAAAGCGACTTATTCTTGGCGCGATTTCCGAGAAGATGTGAAGAAGGCTCTTATAAACTATTGCGACAGCTCAAAGGTCCGAGAGGGGAAGAAAACGCTAAAGGTGCAGACGCCATACCTTCCTGGAGATGTTGTGGTATGCATCCAGTATCGAAAATACCCATCAAATGCTAATTCAGCCGATGATTATGTTGAAAGCATGACTTTCTATGTATCAAGTGAAGATCCCTGGGTGGTAAACTTTCCAAAACTCCACTATCAGAATGGGGTTGAGAAAAATCAGCGAACCAATGAGTGGTATAAGCCGACAATTCGGATGTTCAAAAACGCGTGTACATACCTTATAGATCAGGGAGCGCCGTAGGATCTGGCACCCTCTTATTTCCTTGAGTGCCTCCTGTACAATATTCCTGATAACAAATTCGGCAATACTTTTCAAGATACCTTCCTAAAGGTGATTGACTGGTTGCTTAAAGCCAACCTAAACGGATTCCATTGCCAAAACGAACAGGGCAAACTTTTTGGTAATTCACCCGAGCAATGGTCTGAGGAGAAAGCTAAGCGTTTTCTGTTATACATGGTAGAGCTTTGGAACAACTGGGGACGGTAGGCATGCATCCGTATGCGATTGATTCAGACGAGCGAAAGACCGTGATATTTGTGCTGTCACTTTTTGCGGTGGCTTTGACGTATGCACTCCACCTGTTGTTAACCAAGACTGGTATTCAGTGGCCATGGTGGTTAGAAGCCCCCTCCGTGGGGGGCGTATTCTTGTTGCTCTACAAGCTTTTTGATGGGTGGGGATGGCGGCTAAAAGGGCTGCGTAAATTCGGGTTTGTGAAAATTCCGGATCTCAACGGGTACTGGAGAGCGGAAGGGCACAGTTTAACCCAAGGAGAGAAATACCAGGCTAATGTTCAGATTCGCCAAACCTGGACACATATCAGCATTACTATGGAAACTGGGCATTCTAGATCGCACAGTCTTACCGCCTCGATACTGGTCAACCAACCTGATGGGACTACGGTGAGTTATGAATACAGAAATGAGCCTAAGCCAACTGCTTTGCCCACGATGCATGCTCATAGAGGAACGGCGATCCTTCGATTGAAGAATTCAACGCTTCTTGAAGGCGAATATTACATGCGGAAGAGATAGACTAAACTATGGAAGCCTAATCCTCAGGAAGAAGAAGATGGAATAGCTGTGCGCACCCTGCAGGACATCCTCGCCGAGCTATTCTATGACAACCTACCGTATGTCTGGCAGGACTTTGACCTAGCAACCTTTTTGTCCGCCAAACGCCTATGGAACTACCAGCAGATGGCCTTGCAATACGCCCTCAAGGCGCTGTGGAAATACTACGAGGACTTCCTGGACTTCGCCGAGGGGGAGCCTCCTGCGGCAAATGCGGAGCGCAAAGAAAAACTTTGATAGTGGTACCGGGACAACGGCCTGGACGAGGACCTAGACATTCCCTTGGACAAGCAAAAACGGGAAGTGCGTACCCTGCTGGAGGCCTACTATCCCACTGAGGATGGCCGCATCCCTTATCGCCACTTCATCAATCGCATGGGTTTCTGGATGGTTACGGGTAGCGGCAAGAGCTTGGTGCTCATCAAATTGATCGAGATCCTTTGGCGGCTCATGCGGCGGAAGGAAATCCCGTCCCATTCGATCCTGGTTCTCACTGCCTGCAACGACCTGCTGGATCAGCTTAAGGAGCACGTGGAAGAGTTCAACGCGGGCCGTATGGACTTCCGCATTCTCCTGGCCGACTTGAAGTCCTACCCGGATAAGCTACACAACCTGTTCCCCATCATTGGCGAGCACGAACTCACCGTCTTTTTCTACCGCGCCGACAATCTGAGCGATGAACAGAAGGAGCGCATCGTGGACTTCCGCAACTATGAGAACAATGGGCGTTGGTACGTGCTCTTGGACGAGGCGCACAAGGGGGACAAAGAGGAGTCTAAGCGGCAACACATCTACAGCGTCCTCTCCCGCAACGGTTTCCTCTTCAACTTCTCGGCCACCTTCACCGACCCCAGGGACATCCTCACCACCGTCTACGACTTCAACCTTTCGGAGTTCGTGCGGGCCGGCTACGGCAAGCACATTGCCATCCTCAGGCAGGAGAACCGCGCCTTCAAAGACAAAGAGGACTACACGAACGAGGAAAAACAGCGGGTAGTCTTGAAAGCGCTTCTCATATTAGCTTACGTCCGAAAGGCTTGGGAGACGGTGTCCCCTGGAATCCATGCCTATCACCGTCCGCTGTTGCTCACCCTGGTCCACACGACGAACACCCAGGATGCCGACCTAAAGCTCTTCTTCCGCGAGGTCGTACGCATCGGACGGGGGGACGTGGATGAAGGAGTATGGCAGCAGGCCCGTCGAGAGCTGTGGCTGGAGCTGGCCGAAGGCCTGGAATGGGTGTTTGAGGGTGAACGGTTCAAAGCCGACCGGAGCCTCTTTGACAGCATCACGAAGAAGGGACTGCTGCGTCTGGTCTACAACGCACCGACTCCCGGCGGGATAGAGGTGCTCCGCAGGCCTTCCGACCGCCAGGAAATGGCCTTCAAGCTGAAAACCACAGAACAGCCCTTCGCCCTTATCAAGATCGGCGACATCTCCCGTTGGTTGAAGGAAGAGCTGGAGGGCTATGAGGTTCTCGAGGGTTTCGATGACGAGAGCTTTTTCCGTAAGCTGAACGAAGAGGACTCGCCCATCAACATCCTCATGGGCTCGCGCACCTTCTACGAGGGCTGGGACTCGAACCGCCCCAATGTGATCACCTATATCAACATCGGCACCGGAACTGAGGCGAAGAAGTTCATCCTGCAGTCGGTGGGCCGCGGTGTGCGGATTTTGAACCCCTCCCGGGCCAGCGCCGACGCCTTGTAGCGCTCTATAACGCAAAGCAAGTAGACGAGGCGGCCTTTCAGGCCTTGAAAGACAAGGCACATGGGCTGGAAACCCTCTTCATCTTCGGCATCAACCGCGACGCCTTGCAGACGGTTATCGGACAGCTAGATCAGGAGAAGCACCGGGAAGCTGTACATGAGATTGCCCTGGAGGTGAACGAGAACATCTTACACCTCCCTCTGCTCGTTCCCGTCTACCGCGAGGCCAGACACACCATTCTGGAGGAGCGGGGACCACGCAAGTTTGAAATCGCACAGGAGGAATTGGACCGACTTGGTGATTACGTGAAATATCTGAACGACCCACGGCTGATTGTTTGCCACCACAACGCCCAGCCTGCTGACGTTGTGCGGCTCCTCCGATGCCTCGAAAGCCGTGAACGGTATTTCAAGACAGAAAACGGCCGCCGTTATGGGCGGGTCGATATCCTCATCTCTCGGTTGCTTGGTTACTTCAAGGTGATCCTCAAAGAAGTAGAGGGCTTAAAATTACTGGAAGATGAGATCAAGCACTTCGAGCGCATCAAGGTATTCCTGAAAGACATTAGCGAACTGGAGGAGAAGATCAGGAAGGTTAGAAACTACAAGGATCCCAAGGAAGAGCAGGATTCCCTGATTAGGGATCTGCAGGCGGGTCGCATCACCACGGATGAATTTAAGAAACGGTACGACGACCTGAGCAAGAGGCGAAAGGAGGAGGTGTTTGAGCAAAACGGCTACACGTTGCTCATCCGGCATGTGGCGCACCACTACTACGTGCCGATACTTCTGTCCGGGAGCGAGCGTATTGACTGGATCAGGCACGTAATTCGCCACCCTAGCGAAGTCCGCTTTCTCAACGCACTGGAACGGTACGTTGAACAACAGGAAAACGGGTTTGCATCACTCGACTGGTGGGCTTTTAGCAGGATCGATGAAGAGTTGGACGAGGTGTACATCCCCTACTATGATGTCTTTTGGTTGGTGAAAGACACAGACTACGCCATTGTTTTCGTGGATCCTAAGGGGATGGGGCATATCGACTGGGAGTATAAAGTGGGTGGTTTTCGTCGACTGTTCAGGGACAGTAAGGATCAGCCACGGGTTTTCACTTACGGGAGCTTCAGGGTACAGGTGCATCTGCTATTGTACACCGAGGATGCCAATCAAGCTCCCTCACACAGGGATTACTGGTTTGGTACTCCTGCCGCAATTCCACAGACTCTGAGATTGGAGTGAACACTGATGGATTTTTGGTCCGGCTGAGATCTGCTAAGTCTTTGCCTTAGTTTTGCTTCCAGGCTGCGCAGAGGATGGGCCGCTCCAGACCGCACTGCAGAAAGGCCAAGCAGATCAGAACCAACCTACCGTCCCGGCCCCCGCCCAGACACAGCAGCTGCCGGGCACACCGACCCAGTCCGGGATCCGTACAAACCAAGCCACCGTCACCTCCGCCTCCGACGGCGACACCGTCCACGTAAAGTTAAACGGCAGCGACGAGCGGGTGCGGATGACTCGCGTCAACTGTCCGGAGGTGAGCCACCCGGACCTGGGCATCGAGGAGCAGCCCTACGGGAAGGGGGCCGCCGCCTACACGAGGAAGCGCCTGCTCGGAAGGCGCGTCTGGCTCGAGCTCGACGTCCACCGGCGGGACAAGTACGGGAGGCTCTTCGCCTACGTGTGGCTCGAGCCGCCAGCCTCGGCCTCGGAGAGGGAGGTCCGCGCGAAGATGTACAACGCGGAGCTCCTGCTCCGGGGCTACGCCCAGGTCATGACCGTGCCGCCGAACCTGAGCCTCCCCAGGACTAAAGCCCGGGGTTCTGAGGGGAACCACCGCAACCTCTCCCGGGCTCTCGCCACCGCCAGGGAACAGCGCTACAACATCCCGGGCCTCGGTCTTGGCTGTCCTCTCTTCCGCCGCGACCCCCTCTGTCCCCTCGGGGGGCTGTCCGGAGGAGCTGGACACTCGGGGGTTGGGAATACGGCCCGACGCCGCTTGCAGGAGCGGCTTCGCACCCGGCCACTGCCTCGCGGCAGTGCCCGCGTCGAGCTCGAAATCGTTCTGTCCAATCTGTTCCACAAAACATGCCAGGTAGGCGCTGAAGAGGTCCCGCTGACACCTCACCCCACAGGAGCATATGTGCCAGCGCTCAGATAAAGACTTCTTCCTGTGTTCCCCGCAGAAACAGTAGCTGGAAAGGCCGATATGGGTTCCCGTACCTTTGACCTTAAGCCGGGTGGGGAACTCCAGGACCTTCCCGCCGGCACTCTCAGCCTTGCAGGCAAGTTCCCGGAAGAACATCCCCGGCGCCCGGGTGTTGACGGACTTACCGAACATCCTCTGCAGGGCGCGGTAGGAAAGCTTCTCAAATTTGAACACGTTGCCCATGCGCAGGGTCTCATTGACCATTTTGCCGATGAGACTCCTGCGGTGGGCGGCCAGCCTGCGCCAGAGCTCCACCAGGGGGGCCTGGGTCTTGAGGTACGTCTTGGTCTTCTTCCACTGCTTCGACCCCTTCTTTACCGTCCCGTCGGGGAGGTACGTCTCAGGGTTGTTGGCTCTGCGGGAGCGATCCAGCCTGCGCTGGAGCCTGCGTATCTCCGCTTCCTTCTCTGCAAGCTCCTCGCAAAAGCGGAGAGAGAACCGCCTCTTTACTGTTGACACGGGCGATAATAGAGGGCCCTGCGTCGATGCCGACAATGCCTTCTCCTAGGGCGTTTTTGGGTTTCCGGTAGGGTGTGCCCTCGCAGATAAGTTGCGCGTAGAACCGGTTGCGGCCGCTTATTTTTCGCCTCACCAGGCGGACGTACTTGACCCGGCAGGAAAGAGCATGACGAATTACCGGATCTTCTGGGTCGATAATGGCCGGTAGGGTAAGGCCCCTCCAGACCACACAGCCGTTCCGCCACCGGATGCCCGCCCTGTTGCTCTTGCCCTCGACGGTGTCCATCTGGTTTTTGCCTTTGAAGCGTACCTTGCGGGTCTGTCCGAAAAGCACCCTTTGAGCGGCACAGAAGGCCCTGGTGCCTAGCTTCTTGGGCCACGTGGACATCCAGGTGCTCCCCTATCCAGCAGGAGCGCCGTATCTTCACCGCGTAGTGCTGCAGGGCGGCGTCCGTGAAACCGTACTTTAGACAAGCTTCCCAGATCAGGGCCCTTGTTAGCTCTTTGTCCCCTGTTTTCCAGGCTTTTTGCCACAGCTTCGATTGTTGCACGAGTCCCACGCGCTTTAAAGCTTCCCCCAGGCAGGCGTTGTAGAGTTGCCGGGCTGCCTCCAGGCGGGCCAGCAAGGCTTTCTCCTGGGCGGGAGAGACCCGCAGGAGGAGCTCGCACACGAAGCTAGGCGTGCTAGACGTACTTTTACTTCTCGATGTACTCGCGTAGGGTGGCAAGGGGAGCACCCCCAACAGTAGCCACGAAGTAGCTGTTAGTCCAGAGGGTCGGCAGCCTCGACCTGAGCCACGGAAACTCCTGGCGCAGGATACGGGAGGAGCGGCTTTTCATAAGCTTCACCAGCCGGTGGATGCCAAACTGCGGGTCCACCTCTATCAGCAGATGGACGTGGTCCGGCATGACCTCCAATTCAATAATTTCGGCCCTTTTCTCCCGTGCCACTTCAAAGAGGATCTCTTTGAGCCGCACGTCTACTCCATCTTTCAGGACGGAACGCTGGTATTTCGGGCATCAGACTACATGGTATTTGCAAGAATACACGATATTGTTGTTGGATTTAAATCGGCGCTTCATAGAATTACTATGAATTACTATTACTATAATTGTAGCCCATAAAAATTTGGCCGCCTTATCCCCAGCCCTAAAGGACGGGGCCTGCGGAGGCCGTTTTTCGGTCAGACAGGATTGACGTATATGCCGGGCGACCGAAGAAAGAGGCCAGCTGTCCCTTCTGCCAGACTCTTGCCCGGCGGGTTCACGACCGGTCACGCGAGTGGAGGCCGAAACTGCATACCCGATGTAACGGGTTACCGGTTTACCTTTGGGTACGCCC
>Ga0129303_100020_pt1 | contig 20390 bp, 21 predicted proteins | sample ElbSprsedimmetaG_FD_94490 | JGI IMG/M metagenome (GOLD analysis project Ga0129303, IMG submission 94490) | Hot spring sediment bacterial and archeal communities from California, USA to study Microbial Dark Matter (Phase II) - Elbow Spring... | ecosystem: Environmental > Aquatic > Thermal springs... | reverse complement strand
GGCGCCAGCATAAAGGTGAACCGCAAAATTTGTCGATCGGCATCGTAACTTATGGCCCCCACTTCTGGATAGCGCACCAGGATGGATATGAGCAGGCCTATGCTGTCGGTAACCTGCCCTTGGGTTTCTTTGGGAGGTTGTTTTTTTAAGCTCAAGGCCAACACCTGCCCCTTATGTTCTCGGGAACCTGGGAAAGTATTTCGGCACCTATATAAAAAATCCTCCTCCCCTCCGGATAACCCCGGTTTTAATCCATCAGGGAATGGCAGGGAAAAGGGATACTTTTTCCTTGCCCCTCTATTTGGCATAAGCTACCGCCCGGGTTTCCCTTATGACCACCACTTTTATCTGCCCGGGGTAGACCATTTCTTTCTCGATCCTTTTGACTATTTCTCTGGCCAGATGCACTGCCGCCGCGTCGTCTATCTTATCGGGTTTGACCAGGATCCGGACTTCCCGTCCGGCCTGGATGGCGTAGGATTTCTCCACGCCTGGGAAGGAATCGGCTATCTCTTCCAGCTTTTCTAGGCGCTTCAGATAGGCCTCCAGGGTCTCCTGCCTGGCTCCAGGCCGAGCTGCTGAGATGGCATCGGCCGCCTGCACCAGAAAGGCCTCCACCGTGCGGGGTTCCACATCTCCATGATGGGCTTCTATGGCGTGGATGACCTCCGGGCTTTCCCGGTATTTTCTGGCTAGCTCCACTCCCAAGACCACATGGGAACCCTCTGCCTCCAGGTCCACCGCCTTGCCTATATCATGGAGAAGCCCAGCCCTTTTGGCTACGTGAACCTTCGCCCCCAGCTCCGCTGCCATAGCTCCTGCCAGGAAGGCCACCTCCAGGGAATGCTTCAGCACGTTCTGCCCGTAGCTGGTCCTGTACTTAAGCTTACCCAGGAGGCGGATCAGTTCGGGATGGAGATCAGGCACCCCGGCCTCAAAGGCGGCCCTTTCCCCTTCTTCCCGGATCTTCTGATCCAGCTCCCGCCGGGCCCTTTCCACCATCTCCTCAATACGGGCGGGATGGATACGCCCGTCCAGGATGAGCTTTTCCAGGGCTATTCTGGCCACTTCCCGGCGTATGGGATCGAAGCAGGATATGACCACCGCCTCTGGAGTGTCGTCTATTATAAGATCTACACCGGTAAGGGTCTCCAGAGCCCGGATATTTCGGCCTTCCCGGCCTATGATGCGCCCTTTCATATCGTCGTTGGGCAGGCTCACCACGGAAACGGTGGATTCGGTGACACAGTCCACAGCGCACTGCTGTATGGCGTGGATCACTATCTCCCGGGCCCTCTTCTCCGCCTCTTCCCTGGCTTCCATCTCCGCCTGTTTTATGATCATCACTGCTTCCTGCTTCACCTCTTCTTCCACGCTTTTCAGGAGAAGTGCCTTGGCCTCCTCTGCCGTTAAGCCGGAGATCCTTTCCAGCTCTATCTTCTGCTGCCGGCAGAGCTCCTCCAGCTCCTCCCTCAATTTTCGCACCGTCTCCTCCTGGCGCTGGAGGCTGGCCTCTTTCCTTTCCAGGGATTCCAGTTTTCTGTCCAGGGATTCTTCCTTTTGCATCAGGCGCCGCTCGAGCCTTTGCAGTTCGTTGCGCCTTTCCCGGCTCTCCCTCTCCACTTCGTTGCGGATGCGGTGGGCCTCTTCTTTGGCTTCCAGCAGCAGCTCCCTCTTTTTGGCCTCTGCTTCCCTGCGGGCCTCTTCCAAGAGGGCGGCCGCTGCTTTCTCTGCCGAGGTTATTTTGGATTCCGCTATATATTTACGCAGGCCGTAACCTGCGATTAAACTCACCAGTGCTGTTATCGCTGCGATGAGGGCGCAATATTCTATATTTTTCACCTCCTTATTATAAATAAAGCCGAGTGTCACCTCGGCTTTATTTTCAGGTATCGACCTCCTGCTCCGGGTATACTTTAAAACGGCCTACAGCCGGAAGACAGCCAATTCCCGAGGTCAACTGGTCAACTTGGGCCGGATGCCATCTCAACTCCATTCTAACTTTTGTCCGTTCGGGTGTCAAGGGAAGGTTTAGCCTTGAGGAGGGTTTTAAAATATAAACCACTTCTGGAATAACATCCACGAGACCAGCATGCCCAGAAGGGCGTTTAGGGCCATCTGCACCGGGGTAAATATCCCCAGGCACCAGGGGAAGCACCCTCCGGCGTAGCGCAGCAGGCCGTGACAGCTGGGAACATACCCGGGCCGGCAGATACCCTGGGAAATCGCCAGGAGGGCATAGGGCAGGGAAAACCAGAACCTCCCTTTGAGGGCTTTGCTCAGGAAATAAAGCCCAAAGGGCAGGTTCACCAGCACCATCAACTTATCGGATGGGGACATATAAAGAAAACGAAAACCGTCCTGGAGCAGGCCCAGGAAAGGCCAGGTGAGGCAGCGGCCAAAGAGGGTAGAGGTGGCCTGAAAGGCCATAGAGGGAGAGCCGAATCGAGCCCAGAGGAATAAGGGATACAACACCCCCAACAACCCGGCGGGGAGAAGAAAGGAAGCCGCCTCCCTTATCTTTTTCTGCCGCAGAATCTCCAGGATTCCCCCAGCCACCACTGCCCAACCCACAGGACGGCACAGGGCGCAGAGGCCGGCCATAAACCCCGCCCTTCCATACCTGCCCTTTAGCAGAAAAAAGAGGGTCCAGCCCGTGAGGCAGAGAAAGAGGGATTCCGAATAGGCGGAAAAGCACAAAAGGCCCAGGGGATTTAAGGCCAGAGCCCAGGCTGCCCTTTTGCCTCCCAGATAATAGGCGGCTGCTATGGCTCCCAAAAAGGAGAGGGCGGAGACGGCCACAGCCGAGGCGGGTGTGCTGCCCAGGAGCCTTATCAACAGGGGATAGAGGGGATACCAGCAGGTCCTGCCCCAGACCTCTCCGGCCCAGGGGACATATCCCTCCTTAGCTATGGCAAGATAGTGCACGGCATCATAGAAAAGAAGGGGATTGAGGCGGCCCCAATCGCACCACCCCTGTCCTGTCTCCACAAAGCCGGGGGGACAGGGAGGGGGAAGTCCCCGGCTTATCATGTAAAAGCGGGCTATATAAACAGGCCCCAGGAACAGGACGCAGGAAACCGCAAAGGGCAGAAGGTAATTAAAACTGTCGACGAGGGCTCTCCTCAGGGACATGGCCAGGCTCCTTTCTATTGTAGAGGCGGCGCAGCTGTAAAAGGGAAGAAAACATCTCCAGGCTGTGTTTTAAAAGTTTGACCGAGGATCTCTCCCCTGCCCTCCAGTAAACCGGCACCTCCACCACCGGCAGTTCAGAATGGGAGGCCCGCAACAGCACCTCCACGTCGAAGGCGAAGCGGGGGCAGGCCAGGGGCTGGGAGAACAGGATTCGGGCCGCTTCCCGGGTGAAGGCCTTGCAGCCGCACTGGAAGTCCTTAAAGTCAAGGCCGGTAAGGATCCGGGCCAGACGGGCGAAGGAGAGGCTGGCCAAGGTCCGCCAGTGGGTACGGCCCTCCACCCGGCTCTGGGGCAGCCACCTGGAAGCCACCGCCACCACCCCCCGGCCCTGTTCCAGGGGCTTAAGGAGCTGGACCCATTCTTCCGGGGGACAGGAAAGATCGCAATCGGTGAAGAGCAGAAACCGCCATCCCCCATATCTCAGGGCCTCCAGCACCCCTGCCTGTACCGCTGCTCCTTTGCCCCGGTTGAAAGGGGCTTCCACCACCACAGCCTTGCCCTCCCGCGCCTCAGGCACGGTTGCGTCCCGGCTGCCGTCGTCGGAGACTATGATCAGAGCCTGGGGGAAAACCTGCTGTATCCTTTTAATGCTGTCGCCTATCCGCCCCGCCTCATTGTAAGCGGGTATGACCACTGCCAGGCCCATATTCTTCCCCCCTTACCAGAACTACGGCCACCTCGTCCTGATAAATTTTTTCCCAACCTGCCCTCTCGAGAGGGCATTCCGCCAGGGTGTGGGGAGGGATGAGGACCGTTTCTACCCCATATTTTTCCACCACCCCCAAAGGGTCGGGCTTTTCTTCCTTCAGTCTCCCCCAAAACCGGAAGAAGTCCTCAAGTACGCCTGATCCGGAGAGCACATACATATCCGCCCTTCCGTCCACAAACACGGGGATATCCTTAAAAATCAAATATCCTCCAAACCAGTAATCATTGAAGACTTTTGAGGTGAGCCCCCGGCACAGCATGAATTCCACCGCTTTTTCTGGAAATTTTTTCCCCCGGGGTTCCTCCACCCAGGTAGGAGGCCAGGAAAAGATGCCCCGGCAGAGAGCGGCTGCAGCCACCAAGAAGGCCGCCAGCGGGGGCAGCCAGGAGCGCACTTTGGGGGATAAGGAGATTTCCGGTAAAACCTGAGCCGCGGTCCAGGCAGAAGTGAAAAGGAAGTAAGGCAGATGGCGGACGGATATGAGGAAGAGCAGAAAGAAACCCGAGGCCAGGACTAAGGGGGGGTATATCCCATCCAGCTTATGCTTTTCCTGAGCCAGGAGGGCGGATATGACCATCAGGGCTAAAAATCCTGAGAAGATCAGCAGGAGGGGGATCTCGTGAAAGTTAGGGCTGGCCCACTCGCTTATATGGTCTATAATCAGGGGATGGCGGGAAGCCACCAGGGCGTAAGGATATATGCCGAATCCCCAGGGGTTCAGGGCTGTCCCCAGAAAAGCCCCCAGGCTGGCCCATAGGAAATTACCTTTCCTTTTAAAGAAAAAGAAAACCAGGGGGAAAGCGAAAGCGGTGGCGGCTGATCCGTGGATGTTGGCCCAGAAAGCCGAGAGGAAAAAGGGCACCCCCAGGGCAGCTCCCAGGGGCCATCGATCCACGCAGGTCAGCAGGGCCATCCACAGGGCCCATAACCCCTGGGCCAGGGCATGGGGCCGGGCAGGCCAGAAGGAAACCGAAGCCAGGAGGGCGGCCGAGGCCAGGACCAAACCCAGCCATTCCCCCCTCCGGCAGAGAAAGAAGAGGGAGCCGCCCCAGAGGAGCACCGCCAGACAGGTCAATCCCCAGGGGCCGTACCTGCCTCCCCAGGAGTAGGCTTTCCAGACCATGGCTTCCCAGAGCCATTCGTGGGCATGCCAGGGTTGGCCCAGAGCAGTCCAGGAGAACATATCTTTTTTAGGTATCTCTCCATAGGCCCAGATCCACTGACCTGCCTTTAAATGCCAGAGGGTGTCCGCCTCCACCTGCCTTTTCCCCGCCATCATACCGGCCCCGGCCAGTACGATCATTATAAAAAGAACGGCGGCCAGTCTGGATTTATTCAAGAGCTTCCCTCCCATTTATCTGCCGAAAAACAGAAATCCCCTCTTCTTCTGGGCCTGGGCCTCTTCCCGCCGGGGAGACGTGGAGGCATGGAAAGTGTGCAGGAGCTCCTTTGCCCTGGGGCTGCCTGGATTTTCCAGGAACTGGCTGTAGATCTCCTGCACCTGGGGGTTTTCCTGAGCCAGGCGCCAGGCTGCTTTTCCCCCGTCCCTGGCCTTCAGGGCCTCAGCCCTGGCCTCGAGCCTTTCCTGCGTGGAGGGTATGGGCTGCCCTCCACCCCCTATACAGCCTCCAGGACAGGCCATGACCTCCACCAGGTGATACTCACCCAATTCTCCAGACGCCAGCTTGTCCAAAATTAAGCGGGCCTTGCCCAGGGTCTGCACCCGCAGGGCCCTTATCTCTTTCCCTTTGAAGTTCACCAAAGCTTCCTGGATCAAATCCTCCCCTGCCCAGGCCCGCCAATTCAATTCCGTAATGGGTACTCCTTCCCAAGAGCCCAGGGTCCGCAGAAGGCTGGTGGCTACCCCTCCCGAGGCACCGAAGATCTGCCCTCCCCCCGAACCGGGGCCGAAGGGCGAATCAAAATCCTCTTCCGGCATGGTCTCCAGGTCTATATCCTTGGACCTCAGGAGCCGTCCCATTTCCCGCATGGTCAGCACCAGGTCCACGTCCTTATGTCCAGAATTCTTCAGCCGCAGGGCCTCCCCCTTCTTAGATGTGCAGGGCGTGAGGGAGACCACCACCACCGAACCGGGGTCTAGACCCTGCCTGGGGGCGTAATATGCCTTGATGAGGGCCCCCAGCATCTGTTGGGGGGATTTACAGCTGGAGAGATTTTCCACCAGCTGGGGATAAAACTGCTCCACAAAACGCACCCAGGCCCCGCAGCAGGAGGTGAAATGGGGAAGCCCCCGACCCTTTTGGAGCTTATCCTGAAACTCCCGGGCCTCTTCCATGGCGGTGATGTCTGCTCCCAGGGTGGTATCGAATACTTTGGCAAAGCCCAATCTCCTCAAGGCAGCCACCATCCTGCCCGTCACGTCCTCCCCCGGGGATAAAAAGAACATCTCCCCCAGAGAGACCCGGGAGGCAGGGGAGGTCTGGATCACCACGTGTTTGCCTTTATCCTCCAGGAGTTCCAGCAGCTCTGCGGTCTGATCCCTTTCCGCTAAGGCGCCCGTCAGACAGACATGGGTGCATTGACCGCACTGGACGCAGGGGGTTCCGGCCAAGGAGTCGCTGCCGATGGGGGCCACCACCATGCGGTTTTCTAGCCGCTGCAGGGCAATAGCCCCCACTGTCTGCATCTTGTGGCATACGCTTTCGCAGCGCAGGCAGGCTATGCACTTGTTGGGATCCCTTATTATGGCGCTGTCGCTGCGGTCCACCTTGAAATCCCTAGCTGAAAAGGCTTGGGCTTTGGCCAGCCGCAACCGGATCTGAAGAGCCTCCCTCATCTTCCTTATCCTGGACGTGTCGGTATGCACCACCATGCCCTCCCTGACCGGGGTGATACAGGCGGGCTGGGGCTCCTCTTCTCCCTCTATCTCCACCGAACACATGTGGCAGGCCCCCACCTCGTTGATGCCTTCCAGATAACATAGGGTGGGTATGAATATGCCGGCCTCCTGGGCTGCCTTCAATATGGTAGTGCCCGGCGCCACCGCTATTTTCTTGCCGTCTATGGTAAGGTGTACTAAGGACATTCCTCTTCCCCCCTTATATTAACATTACCATTTTAGCCTATCTCCCACCCCGGTGCCAGCAGTCTTGAGGGTTCCAGGAGGGAACTCTATGGCCCCCCGGGCCCTTCTCACCAGGGGAGTGCACCTCCAGGGAGGCATCTCGGCAAAAATGGCTACAACCCTTTTCTCTTTGTCGTAAAAAAGCACGTCCAGGGGATAATCCATAAAAAAGGTATGGATGCAGCAACAGGGCTCCAGGAGCAGGGCCTCCCCTGGCTGCAGAGGTGACCTGCTCAGCAGCCCCACCAGTCGCTGGAAAAAGCTCCGGGCTTCGTAAAGCCTATGGGCCAAAACCGTATTTTTTGTGGAATTATACAGCTTTTTCATTTTAAAAGAAGCCCGACTCCATAAGCCTTATCAGGGCTGGTCCCAGAATTATGATAAAGAGGGCAGGGAAGATGAAAATCACCAGGGGGAACAGCATTTTAATCGGAGCTTTACGGGCGGCCTCCTCAGCCCGGGCCCGCACCCGGCGGCGGATCTCGTGGGATTGAATTTTGAGCACCTGGGCCATGGGGGTGCCGAGCTCTTCGGCCATATTCACCGCGCCCACAAAGGAGGTGATTTCTTCTACCTGCAGGCGCCGGGCCATATCCCTTAAGGCTTCCGCTCTGGGCCTTCCCATCCTTATTTCGTTGAGGGCCCGGCGGATCTCCCGGGGCAAAGGGCTGCCCATCTTTTCGCTCACCAGGGACAGGGCCCCTTCAAACCCCATTCCCGCCTCCACGCTTATGGCCAAGAGATCTATCATGTTGGGCAGCTGCCGGCGCACTGACCGCTTCCTGTTGTTGATAACGCTGGCAATGACAAAATCAGGCAGGGTATAGCCCAGAAGGGGCAGAAGCAGGGCTAGGGAGAAGCCCAGCAGACCGGAGAGCTGCCCGAAAAACAGCAAGAAAAAGACTAAAAACAGCCCCGCCATGCCTCCCAGAAACTTCAGGGCCAGGAATTCGCTCACCGTAAGGCTACCGGCAAGTCCAGCGGCCATGAGCCTTTCTTCCCAACCCTCTCCATACCGCCCTATGGGTATAAAGCGGTTTAAAAATGAGGTGAACCGCTCCAAAAAGGGCTTAAACAGCCGGTAGACCAGGGGCCTATCCACCTCCCTGGCCCACCACGGAGGAATGGGCTCCCCCTCTGAGATCTTTCTCTGCAAGGCTGCCTCTTCCTCCCGTTTAGCAGTATAGAGCCAGAGGATGAAGGAAATCATGGCTATTCCCGAGAGAACGGCGGCACCCAAGGCCATGTCTTACTCCACCTCCATAAGCCTGAACATGAAGAGGCTTCCCAGGACTTCCCCTGCCACGCCGGCAACCAGAAGCGCCCTCCCCAGGGGATGGGTGAAAAGAGGGACGATGTACGGGGGATTGATAAAATAGATGACCAGCCCCAGGCCTATGGGGAGCAGAGACAATATTAAGGCGGAAATCCTGGCCTGAGCCGTGAGTATATTCACCTCATCGGCCAGCCGCATACGCTCCCTTATGGTGTCGGCTATGCTGTCCAGGATTTCCCCTAAATTGCCTCCGGTCCTCCGCTGCACTATGATGGCGGTTATGGCCAGGTCCAGCTCCGGATTGGGTATGCGTTCCCCCAGCCGTCTCAACACCACCTCCGCATCCATGCCCAAGCTGTGTTCCAGAAGGACCCGGGCAAATTCCTGGGTTATGGGAGGGGACATCTCCCTCCTTACCACCTCCATGGCTTGGAACAAACCGAAACCCGCCCTCACGGCATTGGCCATCAGGGTAAGGGCATCGGGCAGCTGCTGCTGGAAACGCCGGAGCCGCTGGCCCAGGAGAAAACGGAGCAGGTAGATGGGGACAGGGCCCAGGATGAGGGCCATCAGGATCACCCCTATGGGGCTTCCCGTGAGCAGGTAACCCAGGAGACCCCCTGCCAGGAAAAAAGCCGCAGTCAAAACCAGGTATTCTTCTGCCCTGAAGGCCAGATCGGCTTGGATGAGCATGTCTTCCAGCTTTTTTAAAATCCTTTCCCCCTGGGGAAGGTGGTCCACTATTTTGCGGACCATCTGCCCCAATTCCTCCCGCCATGAGGCCGTGGCCTTGTGCTGGGGAGGAGCCTCGGAAGGGGAAGCCCCCTCTAAGCTCCTTTCCAAAAGGCGGGCCTCCTCTACCCTCTTTCTCTCCCAGGCCCAGGCCAGAAAAAAGAGGGCAAAAAAGAGGCAGACGCTGGCTCCTAAAGAGGGGCTGAAGGACAACATTTTTTCACCCCTACCATTTTTCGCTGGGAGCAAATATCCGATGGTCCAGCTCCACCCCGGCTGCCATAAGCTTATCCGCGCAGCGGGGACGGAGGCCGGTGCAGATGAACTGCCCCTGGACCTTGCCTTCCCTGTCTATCCCGGTTTGGCGGAATATATAGAGATCCTGCAGAACAATGACGTCCCCCTCCATGCCCTGCACCTCTGCAATGTGGGTGATCTTCCGGCTCCCGTCCCGCAGCCGGGCGGTGTGTACTATTATGTCTAGGGCAGCAGCTATCTGCTCCCTTATGGCCCTCACCGGCAGGTCCATCCCTGCCATGAGCACCATGGTTTCCAGCCGGGAAAGGAGCTCCCGGGGAGAGTTGGCGTGGGCGGTGGAGAGGCTGCCCTCATGGCCGGTGTTCATAGCCTGGAGCATGTCCAGGGCTTCCCCTCCCCTCACCTCACCCACTATAATCCGGTCCGGCCTCATGCGCAGGGCGTTGCGCACCAGGTCCCGGATGGTGACCTCCCCCTTGCCCTCGATGTTGGGGGGCCTGTACTCCAACCTCACCACATGCTCCTGCTGGAGCTTCAGTTCAGCCGCGTCTTCTATGGTTATGATGCGCTCGCTGGAAGGGATAAAGGAGGAGAGCACGTTCAGCAGGGTGGTCTTGCCGTTGCCGCTCCCGCCGGAGACGATGATGTTCAGGCGGGCCTTCACGCACCCCTCCAGGAAGCGGGCCATGGCCGGGGTGAGGCTGCCTAGATTGATGAGATCCTCCATGGTGAAAGGATTGGAGTAGAATTTCCTTATGGTCAGCACCGGCCCCACCAGGCTGAGGGGCGGTATGACGGCGTTCACCCGGGAGCCGTCGGGTAGCCGGGCGTCAACATAGGGGGAGCTTTCGTCGATACGGCGGCCCAAGGGAGCCACTATGCGGTCTATTATCTGCCGCAGGTGGGCCTCGTCCCTGAAGGAGATGTCCACCTTCTCTAAGAGGCCGTTGCGCTCTATATAAACCTGCTTGGGGCCGTTCACCATGATCTCGGTGATGGTGGGGTCCTGCAGGAGGGGGGTCAAAGGCCCGTATCCCAGGATCTCCTGATTCAGCTCCTCCAGCAAGCGCTCCTGCTCCGGTCGGGGCAGCCTCAGTCCCAGGGTTTCCAGGAGGGACCTGGCGGTGCGGGTCACCTCATCAGGGGAGAGGGAGGCCTCTCCGGTGAGGCGTTCCCCCAGCTCCTCCACCACCATCTTGTGGAGCTGGAGCTTTAACTCGGTGAGGGAAGGCCCCCTGGGTCGGGGTCTGGGTTTATCTTCACCCCGGGGACCGGAAGGGAAACCTCCGTACATGGTCAACTTCCATCACCTCGCTTGAGAAGTTTACCGTCCAAAGAGGCGGGCCCAGAAGCCCTTTTTGATCTCTTCTCCCACCAGGGCTCCCGCCCAGTTCTCCAGGGCCTGGGTGAAACGGCTGCCCCGGGCTTCCATAACCAGAGGACTTCCCCTTCTCAATGCCCGGCGTCCGGATCTGAAGTCCGCAGGTATTACGGCCGCCAGCTTCCTGCCCAAAGCCCTCTCCGCCACATCCCGGTTAAAGCCGTCCTCGCATATCTGGTTGACCACCGGCAGGATCTCCCCCTGGTAGCCCTGATGCTGCAGGAAGTCCACGTCCATCTTCAGGCGCCGCAGCCCTGGAGGATCCCCTCGGCCTACCACGAAGATCTTGTCCGCCAGCGGGAACACCTCTTCCAGAGGGGAGACTATAAAGGGAGGCAGATCCACCAGGACAAACTGAAAGGCCTTCCGCAGATACTGTACCACCTGCTTCAGCATCCCTTGGGGCAGGAATAGATCAGGGGTAACCTCCCCCGCCCTCAGGATCTTCACCCCGGTGGTATGGCCCACCAGATATCCCTCTATCACCTCAGGGGTCCACTCTTCTTCATAGGCCAGGTCGGACAGGCCAGGGCCCCTTTCCAGACCGAAAAAGAAGGGCACATCCCCGCTGGTCATGTCCAGGTCCACCAGGCAGACCTTCTTTCCCCTCTGGGCCAGAAGCACCGCCAGGTTGCAGGCCAGGGTGGTCCTGCCGATACCCCCCTTGCTGCCGGTGAAGAGCAGCATCTGGCCTTGCCCGGCGCCCTCTTCCCCTTCCGGCACCGGCGTATCCATCCGGCTGGCGATCATGGTCTGGAGCTTCTGGGTGCGCTCCCATACCCTCCTCACCGCCTCCGTGAGCTCGTAGGCGGAAAAAGGCTTGACGATATATTCCCCGGCCCCGGCAGCCATGGCCCTGCGGATGTATTCCTGCTCTCCGTGGATAGATACGATTACCACCCCGGTGTTGAGGAAGCGTTCGCCGATGACCTCGGTGGCTGCCAGGCCGTCCATCTTGGGCAGGCCCACGTCCATGAGGACTATATGGGGAGAGAGCTTCTCTGTGAGCTGAAGGGCCTCCAGGCCGTCAGCGGCTTCCCCTATTACTTCTATGTCATCTTCCAGGGAGAGCAGCCGCCTCAGCTCCTCCCGCACGTGCTCTATGTCGTCCACTATTAATACCCTTATTTTCATGCTCATCCCCCTTCATCTCCTGAGGTCCTGGACGGTGATGGGGGGAAGCACCAAATCCTGGGTATCCTTAGGATTCCTCAGGAGCAGCCTTATGAAGCCTTTCCTGGAGGCCAGGTTTATGGCCGCGGCTTGTTGGGGATTTACCGCCAAGGTTACGTTATCATAATGCTTACCTCCCCCACCCACCGCCAGTACCCTGACGTTGGTGGCTATTACGCTCTGAAAAGACCCTCCATCGGGCAAATCCAGCACTCCCAACACATCTACCCTATCTCCAGGCTTTATGGCTCCTCCCACTCCGGTCACGGCGTCCACCCCTACGGTCATAGCCCGTTCCCCTTCATTGAGGTTAAAGGCAACTTCTTTTAATTCTTCCTTTTCAGCGACCAGCTTGCTCTTCAGCACCACCTCCCCGGCGGTGAGGGGATATTTAGTAATCTTCCCCACAGCTTCGTCCATCCGTCTGACCGCTTGGGGGTGGACGAGGTTTTCAGGCATGTCCTGTTCTTTCAGCATGGCGGGCACCAGCAACTGCCGGGCTGGGACGTCTATGGCCGCAGTTACAACCGTAGTATAGCGGGCCTGCTTTTTATAGGTGTTGTGGATCTGCTGCAGGAACAAAAATAGGAAAACAGCTGCGCCCAGAGCAGCGATGAGGGATAAAAGGAGGAAAAAACGGGATCTCATGGCCTGTCAACCACCTCCGTATAGGGCTATTCCACCAGCCGGGGTTGATCCTTGATGGGGACCACCTTATCCACCAGGTCGGAGTTATGGATAAACTGCTGTCCCGAGCCGTTGATGATAAGCACCCCTTTAGCCACCACAGACCCGTAAACCTTATGGTCGGAGCCGTTGAAGACGACGGTGCCCTGAGGGGCGTAGAGGATCCCGTCTACCCGGGCTTTGCCTCCGTTAAAAATAATGCCTCCACTCCCCCCTCCCCAGATGGCCAGTCCGGATTCGCCGTCGGTGGCCCTAACGTCACCTTTGTTGCCGTTGATTATCACCGAACCTTCTCTGCTGGCGATGGTGCCCAGACAGCTGGTGAGCCGAGCCCCGTTAAAAATTACGTCCCCCTCGGCTATGATGGTGCCGGTGCCGGTAATGGTGACGCCGTTGAAAACCACCTGTCCCTTTACATGCCAGATTCCCCCATCCAGAACCACTGTCCCGCCGTTGTAGAGAAGATCTCCCTCGATGGTCTTGGTGGCCCTTTTTGCCAGATCGTCCAGAGAATATTGGGGAAAGGGTATATGGGGTGCTCCCTCCACAATCTCGCCTATCTTCTGATTATGACCGTTGGTCCAGACCCTGCCCACCGCCTCCAGCCGCCCGGTGATCTCCTGGGCCCCGTTGGCGATGGCATCCCGGTTGCTGTGGGCGCTGCCCTCCACGTACTGGCTCCCATTTAACCTGATATTGTGATCAGAGAAGAGGGCGTAATCGAACACCCGGTTGGCCGCTACGGTGGCCACGGCTCTGGCCGCCACTTGGCGCTGCTGGCGGCCGATCATCAGATTGCCGAAAGCCAGGGGCACGTCCTGGGTGCACCTCACCATTATCCGCAGGTCGTCCCCCTTATAGGGGGTCTGCACCTCCACTTGGCTGTCCTGCAGCCCGTTGGCCCTGGCTATCTCCAGGGCCGCCTCTCGGGCCTTCTGGGGTTCGTCGGGTAGGTGACAGGCCCCGGCCAGGGCGGCGGCGTCGGCCACGTTCTGCAATTTAGAACGGGTGGCGTAGAGCAGGCCCCCGTCGCTGACCAGAGCCAGAAAGCCCAGGATGGCTACCAGGGAAACGGCCACCAGGACCAGGACGGCGCCTTTTTCCTCCTGCATCTTCTTGAGCAGTTTTACCATGCCTGCACTTCCCTTCTCATTTAGCCCTTTTTACTCAACACGCATCACCGCTTTAGCCTCCACTGGATAGGGATTGGGCAGCCCCGGCAGGGGAAAGGCCAGGTCTACTTTCCGGCGTACGGTGACAGTCAGATCCCCTCCCCGGGTTCGCTGGTTCGAAGGGGGCTTTATGTCGATATCCCGATCGGAGACCTGGGGGGCCATCTTCTTCACCGCCTGCCTTATCTCCCTGTCGTTTCCCCCTACTACCCCCACCCTTACCCCTTCCCGGGCCGCCTGGGTGAGGAGGAGTTTAGTGTGGAATATGCGGCCGAACTCGATGATACCCCCCAATACCAGAATAAGAACCAGGAGGGCCACGGCCGTCTCCACCAGGGCTTGGCCCCTCTGGCTTTTCATCGCCACCATAGGGCTATCACCCCTCCCAGGGCAAAGCAGATTCCGTAGGGAAAGGTTATGTCAGTCCTGCTGGTTACCCGGCGGGTGAGCAGGTAGTCCCACCACATAAAGCTCAGGGTGGACTTTAAAAGCCGGTGCCGGGCCAAAAGAACTAAAGATACCGCGCCCCCGGCTATAGCTCCCCAGAGGAAGGCGTAGAGGGCATAATGGGGGCCGCCGAAAGATCCTAAAACAGCCAAAAACTTTAAATCTCCTCCTCCCACCCAGCCCCAGAGGTAGGGCAGGATGAGCAACCCAAAGCCGGCCGCCAGCCCTTTAAGCCCCAGAATTACCTCCTCCAGCCCCCCCTGCCAAGCGTGGAGGAGTAGGGAAGCTACCAGGGCAGGGACCAGCACGGCATTGGGAATGCGGCGGTATTTTAGGTCGTAGTAGAAGACCACCGCCGCCAGGGTAAATACACCAGCATACTGCCAGAGGACCATCCTTGCCTCCCCAAACAATTTCTCCCCTCAAAGAGGGAGCCTGCCCGGAGCACGTCCGGGCAGGCAAGGGCAGCAGGCATAAGGGCACATGCATATCTTATTCATTTTGATTACTCTTGTTCTGGTGGAGTTAGCGCACTATTCTACCTTTATACCTTCATATACCTTTTCATAGGTACTCTTAACTTTCTGACCTATAGCTGCCAGTACAGCTATGGCCACCACCGCGATCAGGGCCAGTATGAGCCCGTATTCTACCATGGACTGCCCTTCCTCGTCGGCCCAGATCCTCTTAGCCAGGTTTAACATGCTGTCACCTCCTTTCCCCAGGATCGTATTGAATAAGGACCTCCGGGTCCTCATTGCCCCCGAAAAGGCTGTTATTTATGTTTTCATAGGCGGAGTTGACCTTTTGCCCCAGCTGGCTCAAGGCCAGCACTGCCGCCAGGGTGATGAGGGCGAACAACAGGGCCAGCTCCGCGGTGGCCTGCGCCCCCTCATCCTTCCACAGACGCCCCCACATCTTACCTCCTCCATCCTTATGGGAGTGGGTTACTGGAAAAAGCCCTAACCCAATACCACTTCCTGCACTTTCAACATAACAGAGCCAAAATCCGACTTCTACCGCCTAAAATCCCGTTTTTATAGGACCATAGACCTAATAAAAAATTTACTACATTTTATTAACTTTATTTTATTAACTTTTTCTCCCGCTATTAGAACCAAAATCCCAAAAAGAAAAGGGTCCTTATCCGGACCCAATCATTCTCCCAGGAGGTTTTCCAGGGCCCATAAGGCTGCCTAGGTGCGGGAAGCCACTCCTATTTTTCTGAAGATGGTGGTGAGATGGTTCTTCACCGTCTTTTCGCTTAAATACAGGTGGGAGGCTATTTCCCGGTTGCTCAAACCCCTGGCTACCAGCCGCAGCACTTCCTTTTCCCTGGGGGTGAGGCTGGTCTTGCCGGTAAGCCGGGAGGCCCTGCGGCACACTTTGACTATCTTTTCCGCCAAGCCGGGGGAGAAGAACATCTCCCCCCTGCTGGCCCGGATCAGGGCCTCCTTGAGCTGGGAAGGGGAGGAATTCTTTAAAAGATAGCCTTCGGCCCCAACCTCCAGAAGATGGGCGTAATCGCTCTCCCGGGAGGTCTCCATCAGGATCACCAGGCCTGTCTGGGGACATCTTTCCTTGAATTCCCGGCATTCCCAGGCCGCACTCTGTACCCTGAACCCCACGTCCAGCAGGACCACCCTTGCTCCCCCGGGCTTGGTCATTTCCAGGGCCTCCAGGAGGGTGGAGGCTTCTCCCAGCACTTCGAAGCGGGAATCCTCGCTTAAAAGCTTCTTCAGCCCCTCCCGGACCAGCTTGTGCTCATTCACTATAAGGACGGGGATCTTTTCCATCTTCTTCCTCCTCCGCCAAGGGAATGGCCACTTTCACCGTCGTTCCCTGCCCCGGGGTAGAGGTGATCTCCAATTCGCCTCCCAGGAGCTTGGCCCTCTCCCTCATGCTCCAGAGGCCAAAACCCCTCCTCTTAGGATCCTGTCGCACCTGTTCGGGGCTGAAACCCCGGCCGTCGTCCTCCACCTTCAGCTCCAGGGAACCGGGGGAAAAATCCAAATAGACCATAACCTTCTGGGCAGAAGCGTGCTTGCCCACGTTTCTCAGGGCCTCCTGGAAAATGCGGAAGACTCCGGCTTCCTGGGGTGCGGGAAGGCGCCTCTCCCTGCCGGTGATGATCATTTCGGTGTCTATATTATAAAAACTTTTAAACTCCTCCAGGTATCTCTTCAGGGTTGGCACCAGGCCCAGCTCATCCAGGGCCATGGGGCGGAGGTCGTAGGTCATTCTCCGGGCTTCCTCCACCCCCTTTTTTACTAATTCCTGGATGGACCGCAACTCCTCCTCCACCTCTTCGGGCTTTTTTTCCAAAAGCCGGAGGCAGTATTCTAAGCGCAGGGAAGCGCTAGCCATGATCTGGGCCAACCCGTCGTGGATCTCCCTGGCCACCCACCGCCTCTCCTCCTCCTGCACCTCCAGCATTTTCAGGGCCAGCTTTTTATCTACTTTTTCTGGGGGAGCTTCTTCCATTTCCCCCGCTCCCCGCCGGAGGTGCTGCAGGATCACGGAAAGGCGGGAGAGGAAGTTTTCCGCCTGCTCTTTTAGATCCAGATACCTGTTGAACTTGTCCTCCAGCTCAGCTATCTGTCTCCTCAGGGCTTCCTCCCTGGCCCTCAGGCTGGAAAACTCCGCTGCCAGGCGTTCCACCGCCAGGAAGGCTTCCCTCAGATCGGATTCGCCGTAGCGTTCAGGGTCAGCGCTGATTTCTGCTAATTTTTGGCGGGCCCTCCTCCTCTCCCCGTCGATGAGGGCCAACCTCCTTATAATTTCATCCGACTCTTCCTTAAGAGAGGTGATTTCCTGTCCCAAGCCGGCCACCTTCTCCTCCACGTCCGCTATCATCTCGATCAGGCCCTGCCTCTTCTCTTCTATAGCGTTTATCAGGGCCTCTTTTATTTCCTCCAGCATTTCAGGGATGTTCTCCTGGACGGTGCCGTAAGGCTCCATCTCTGCCATATTTTCTTCCTCCCCCCTGCATTTTTAAGACGTATCCCCCATCACCGGTTCTTCCTCGGGAGCGGTCCTGAGCTTCACCAGACCTGCTTTGGCCCTCACCTGGGACTCCAGAGCAGCCCTCACCTCGGGGTGAGCCCGGAGGTACTCTTTGGCTGCTTCCCGACCCTGCCCCAGCTTTTCTTCCCCAAAGGAATACCAGGTGCCGCTTTTTTTCACCAGATCCAGTTCTACCCCCAGATCCAGAAGGCAGCCCTCCTGATCTATGCCCTTTCCATAGATGATGTCGAATTCCGCCTGGCGGAAAGGGGGGGCCACCTTGTTTTTCACCACTTTAACCCGGGTGCGGCTGCCCACGATCTCGGTTTCCTGTTTCACCGGATCGGTCTTACGCACGTCCAGGCGCACCGAGGCGTAAAATTTCAAGGCCCTGCCTCCGGGGGTGACCTCGGGGTTGCCGAACATGACCCCCACCTTTTCCCGGAGCTGGTTTATAAAAACGGCCACTGTGCGGGATTTGGATATGACGCCGGCCAGTTTGCGCAGGGCCTGGGACATAAGGCGGGCCTGCAGGCCCACGTGGGCCTCCCCCATATCCCCGTCCAGCTCTGCTTTGGGCACCAGGGCTGCCACCGAATCCACCACGATTATGTCCACCGCCCCGCTGCGCACCAAGGCCTCGGCTATTTCCAAAGCCTGCTCGCCGGTGTCGGGCTGGGACACCAGGAGGTTTTCTATATCCACCCCCAAATTTTTAGCGTAATTGGGATCCAGGGCATGTTCCGCGTCGATGAAGGCCGCTATGCCTCCCGCCTTCTGGGCTTCGGCTATGCAGTGGAGGGCCACCGTGGTCTTCCCGGAGGCCTCTGGTCCGAAGATCTCCACGATCCTTCCTCGGGGCAGCCCCCCCACCCCCAGGGCCAGATCTAAGGGTAAAGCCCCTGTGGGTATCACCTCCACGCTGAGGCGGGCTCTGTCCCCCAGCTTCATAATGGAGCCCTTTCCGAACTGCCTTTCTATCTGGGACAGGGCGTGCTCTAAGGCTTTTTCTTTCTCCGACTTGTTCATCCTTACCCCTCCTTTCGCTTCTAGGGTTCTGGTTCTGTTTTACCCCTCAAAGGGATAGAAGAGCGGACGGAATAAAGAGCTCCCTTTGGGGTGAGGCGGCTTTCCATAAGCTCCACACTCTTTATCACTTCTGTTCCCCACACCTCCTTTGCCAGGGGCTGGATTTTTTTTTGGAGAAGCTCCACGTTCCTCTCCAGGCGCAGGCGCCCCAGGGTTATATGGGGGACAAAGGGTTTCTGATCTAAGCTTAGAGGGAGCTTTTCCAGCTCCTGGGCCAAGGTTTTTTGAAAGAGGAAAAGCCCCGGAGGGGCTTGGACTCCCAGCCATACCACTCGGGGACGTCTCCAGTGGGGAAAGACCCCGCTGCCCTTGATCTCCACTTCCCAGGGCTCAAAGTCATCAGCCAAACGTTCTAGGACCTGGACCAGATCATGAATTAAGTTCCCCTCCACCTCGCCGATGAACTTTAAAGTAAGGTGGAGATTTTCCGGTTCCACCCATTTACAGTCGATAGGCAAGTCCTGCAGCTCCTTTAAGAGGAGCCCTATCCTGTGTTTCAGGTGGGGAGAGAAATTTAATGCGATGAAAAGGCGCATTACCTTCACCTGCTGTATAAATTTCGCTTCCTTAATTTGATAATCCTGCTTGCGTTTCAGCATTTTTCCCTGTTATTCTTCCCCAGAAATCGTAAGGATTGATAAGTTTTTCCATGTGCATTTTGACCATCTGTCCTGGGGAGAGAAGGGTTTTCTTAGAAAAATAAATCCTGCCGTCTATCTCTGGAGCCTGGCGGAAGGTCCTGCCCACCCCTGGCTTTTCCACCAGGACCTCCATTTCTTCCCCCAGCCAGCGGGTATTGCACTGCCTGGTAATGTCCCGCTGCTCCTCCATGAGGAGGAAGAGGCGCTCCTCTTTTATCTCCTCCGGCACCTGAGGGTAAAAGGAGGCCGCGGGGGTGAAGGGCTCAGGGGAGTACTTGAAGGCCCCTGCCCAGTCAAATCTGGCCTCCCTCAGAAAGTCCAGGAGCAGGGAAAAGTCCTCTTCCCCTTCTCCGGGAAAACCCACCATGAAGGTGGTCCTGAGGCATACCCCGGGAAGGGTCTGGCGTATACAGGACAGGAGCTTTAAAAAGGCTTCGGGATCCCCTTCCCTTCCCATTTTTTTCAGTATGCGGGGGCTGACGTGCTGCAGGGGTATATCCAGGTAGGTTAAAACCCGGGGGATATCGGCCAGGGCCTCCACCAGAGCGGGGGTGAGTCCAGAGGGATGGAGGTAGAGGAGACGTATCCATTTCAGGCCCTCCAGGCGGGAGAGGTTTTTGAGCAGCTCGGACAAAGCAGGCCGGCCGTAGAGGTCGAGGCCGTAGGAGGTGGTCTCTTGCCCCACCAGGATCAACTCCTTTATCCCTGCCCGAACTAAAGCCGCGGCTTCGGAGACGATGTGCTTCAGGGGGCGGCTGCGGTAGGGGCCTTTAAAGCGGGGTATGGTGCAGAAGGTGCAACGGTGGCGGCACCCTTCAGAGATCTTGATATAGGCGTAGGGAAAGGTGGTGACCAAGCGGGGCAGCAGCTGCCATTTTTCTTCTTGGGGCTCAGGCACCTTCATGGGCCTTTTTCCCGCCAGGGCCTGTTTTATTATGGCCGGCAGCTGGGGTATAGCTCCGGGGCCCAAAAAAGCCGATGCCTGGGGCACCAGATGAGGGGCCTGGGCCCCCAGGTACTGGGGCAGGCATCCGGCCAGCAGGATGAGGGGGCGATTTTTTATATCATTTAAAGACCGCACGATCCCCAGGGATTCCTCCCGAGCCGCCCGTATAAAGGCGCAGGTGTTGACCACCACCACCTGAGCCCGGTAAGGGCTGCTCTCCAGGTGGAATCCCGCCTCCTCCAGCACCCCCAGCATGTACTCCCCTTCCACCTGATTTTTGGGACATCCCAGGTTTATGAGGGCTACCTTTATCATGGCCGTTTGGTTACTTTTACCCCCTCGGGCCCTTTAATCACCTCCAGGCTTACCACCTCCCCCTTCCGGCCCGGAGGCGGCTGGGGCTGGCCGTTGATGCTGATCTCTGCCGCTCCCGCATTGCCCAGGATCATGTTTATTTTTTCTTTGCCGCTGAAGGTCTTGCTGTCTCCAGCCCGAAGGGTCCCGCTGAAATCCTCCTTGCCGTCCACTTTAACCCCTATCCAGCAGTCCCCGGTGGTCTTTATGCTTACTTCCAATTTCTGCTCCTGGGGAGG
>Ga0129303_100019_pt1 | contig 22450 bp, 25 predicted proteins | sample ElbSprsedimmetaG_FD_94490 | JGI IMG/M metagenome (GOLD analysis project Ga0129303, IMG submission 94490) | Hot spring sediment bacterial and archeal communities from California, USA to study Microbial Dark Matter (Phase II) - Elbow Spring... | ecosystem: Environmental > Aquatic > Thermal springs... | reverse complement strand
TATAGATGCCCGCCAGATGGGCAGCCTCCATGATGGTGCTCCCCTCAGGAGCCCTTATGGTTCTTCCATTGATGGTTATCTCCATAGCCCTTCCCTCCCGCCGTCAAGCCTTACTGTTTTACCCCCGCAGCCACCTTGTAATACATCTCTTCCCGGTATCCGTTTATGATCTTCATATACCCGCTCAGCATCTCCTCCACTTCCCTGTCCCCGGTATCCACCAGAAGGGGTTTCTTTTCCAGGGCCAGTATCTTGCTCTTAGGGGCTACTACGAAGATGTTCTCCCTCCCCACCCTCTTGATAACTTCTGGACTCAACTGCTGATTACCCCGGCCGAATATATAACCTTGCCCCCCTATCACCGTAACCACGATCCTGGCCTTTTTCCCCTCTATGAGCTCCAGTATCTGGGCCTCGTTTAAATCTTTGCCCACCAGCTTCCCCTGGTAGACGGCATCCACCCCCAATAGGGTATAGGGCAAACCCAATTTCTCCATGATGGGCCTGGTGGTGGTCCCAGGTCCTATGAGATATATATAATCGGGCTCATCCTCCATGATCTCTATGATCCTCTCGGCAATGCCGTCCAGCGCCCCTGCTTCGCTCTCCTGGGCCACCTTGAGGTTCTGCAAAAATTCCTCCCTGTAGGGGACCAGGAGGTAGCCGTACAGCTTCGCTGAGAGCCTGCCTTGGCGGAAGGCCTCTTCGTCTATGTCCATGACCTCGGCCTCCCGCAGTTCTGTTATTTCTCCCAGCAGAAAGGAGCGGGCCAGCTCTCCCCCGATGGCAGGGTTGGTGGCATAAACCGCCGAATGGATTTTAACCCCTGCAGGTATGCCCACCACAGGAAGCCTAGCGTCTATGGCGTCGCATATATCCCTAGCGGTGCCGTCCCCTCCCACGAAGATGAGCAGATCCACCCCCTCTTTCCACATGTCCCGGGCTGCCCTCTTGGTATCCTCCGGGGTGGTCTGGCCCCTTTGGATATTACCCATAACAGTGGGGTCAAACCCGCACTCCCTGGCCTCCTCCTTTCCCATATCATAGGGATAGGTGATCAATTCTATGGTTTCCTTCAGATCTACCAGCTTTTCCAAGGCCTCTTTGGCCCGGCGGGGAGCCAGGGGCACTGCCCCCAGTTCCAAAGCCTTCTTAACAGTCTCAATGCCGTCGGTGCCTTTCAGGCCCACCCTTCCCCCCATACCTGCTATGGGGTTTACTATAAGGCCCACCTTTTTTTTCATGATGTGTCATCTCCCGAGGATGTCTCGTTAAAACATACCTCTGACTTATTTATAATATTCTCCTCCCTTATAAAAAATCCTTCTGCTGGAGGATTTTTAATTATCCCGGTATATCTGCTGGCGATAAATCTCCCAGCGCTCCTGGAGCAGCCTCTTTAAATAGGGTTCTAAATTTCTGGTCTGCAGCAGCCTCCCCAACCACTTTGTAGCCTCCTGGGGATAGCCCAGCCGCCCCTTAAGCTCACCTATCAGATAGATGATCACGTTATCTTTGGCAGCTATCCCCTCGCTCTCCTGCTCAGAGGCATAGCCGGGCCAAAATCCCTTTCCTTTCCTGATTTAAATTCCCGCACAGGAGGGCCAGTTTAAACACCTTGAGGGCGTCTTCCAGGGTACGGACCCCGGTATAGTCCTTATGTCGAATTTTTTTGTATACTCTTTTTCTATCTTTTCCCTGTTCTCCCTCTTTACAGGGGTGAAATCGGGAGTAAAGGCATAGCCGCAGTGGGGGACATACGGCCACCTCATAAAAATAGGGGTTTTCCCCCTGGTAGTGGCCGCAAAAATCCGGATCCCTCCTTATCTGCCGTATGCTGCTGGCTCTGGGTTTCTTATTGGTGAACTCTTGTCCACAAAAAAGGCATCTGTACCGCTTATCGTAAAGGGACGAATGCATGTTTCTCCTCCCCCGCTTTATTCTTTGTCTTTAGACTTCCCTGCCCCGGGTCAGGTTCAAGAGGGCTCCTCTATGGCGGATAAGGTCATAGGGCCTGGCCGCCACTTCTTTACGGGCAGAGGGGCCGGGGCTGAATATGTTCAAAAAATCCCAAGGACGGCGTCCCCAAGGGCTTTGACGGTAACGGCTGTAAACCTCCTGGTAGAGGAGGAGGGTCCTTTGGGCTATTTTGTCCCAGTCGTAGATTTCCCGTACCTTCTTTAGGGCATTTTCTCTTAAAGTGCAGGCTAAATTTTCCTCCCTCAAGACCAAGAGTATATTCTCCGCCAAGGAGAAAGGGTTGCCCGGATAGGCTTTGAGGCCGTCCACCCCGTGGGTCACTATCTCCCCCAGACCCCCGGTATCGCTCACCACCACCGGGGTCCCCGCAGCCATGGCCTCCAGAGCCACAATGCCAAAAGGTTCATAGAGGCTGGGAAAGACCGCCACGTGGGCCGTCCTGTACCACCGATTCCGGAGGCGGTCATCTATATAGCCGGTAAAGTGAACCTGAGAGCTTATCCCCAGATCTGCAGCCCGCTGCCGCAGTTTCCCCTCCGCAGGCCCTTGCCCTGCTATAACAAGCCTGACTCGGGGATAGAGGGATAAAATCTGGGGCAGGGCTTCCAAGAGGATGTGTACCCCTTTTTCCCTCACCAGCCTGCCCACGAAGGAGATGATCTTATCCCCTGGGAAAACCGGAGGGGTCCATAAAGAAGTATCGGCTTGCTGTTCCTGAAACTTTTGTGTGTACACCCCATTGGGTATCACCTCCACCTTATCCGCTGGCAGCTGGAATAAACCTGCACTTCGCCCCTCATGTACTGGCTGCACACTATCACTTCCAGGCCTCGTAGGTGAGCCACCACTCCACGCTGTTGATGAACCTCTGCAGGTCGCTACAGAGCCCCTGATTGCGGCCCGCCTCGATGGCATGGATGGTGGCTACCAGGGGAACTCTATAGGCGTGTTTCAACGCCCTGGCGGCAAAGGCCACCAGCCAGTCATGGCCATGGATTATGTGGAAAGGCCCATATCGGTCCACGATCTCTATAGCCTTTTCCAGGAAACGGATATTGAGCTGCAATACCCAAGTTAAAAAATCGTGGTATTGCAGGGGATAAGAGGCGACCCGGTGTATCCAGACGCCCGGCCGCTTTTCTTCCTCCTCCTGGGGGCCCAGGGTTATCACATGGATCCTCTGTCCCCTCCTGGCCAAAGAAAGGGATAGATCCTCCACATGACGGCCCAATCCCCCTACGTTATGGGGAGGATACTCCCAGGAGAGCATCAGTATCTTCATAAGCCATCACCGCCCTTTCCAAGCTTATTGTGGGGTTCATAAGGGGTTTTTTATACCGCATAAATTATCTCTAAAGGTTAAACCTAATCATACAGAAACGATTACGGGAGGTCAGCCATGCCTCAGCTGCGTTTAGATCCCCTGAGCCGCTTCTGGGTAATAATAGCTACAGAAAAAGACCTTCTGATTTCCGCCCCTTGTCCCATAAGAAAAACGAAGCCTCTTCCTGTCCCTTTTGTCCGGAAAATGAAAAGGAAACCCCTCCGGAGATAATGGCCTGTCGGGAGCCGGGAACGGCCCCCGATACCCCCGGATGGAGGATCAGGGTGGTGCCCAATAAATTCCCGGCCCTCAGGAGAAATGGCCAGGAAACCCAGGGTAAAGGGAACAGCCTTCTGCTCGCCCGGGAAGGATACGGCACCCACGAGGTGATCATAGAACCCCCCCACCATGATAAAAACTTCTATGATCTGGAAAAAAAAGAGGCGGTGCTGGTGCTGAAAGCCTGGCGCCAGCGTTTTTTAGATCTAAGCCAAGACAAGGACCTGAAGTATGTACAGCTTTTTAAAAACTATGGGCCCGTGGCCGGCGCCTCCTTGGAACACCCCCACAGCCAGCTCATAGCCACCCCTCTCGTACCCCCCTCCCTGGAGAGGGAGATGGGGCTTCTGGAAAATTGCTGGATGGAGAAGGGGACCTGCCTGTATTGCGACCTCATAAAATAAGCCTGAACAGGGATTTTGTAGCCTTATGCCCCTTCGCTTCCCGTTTCCCTCTGGAGGTGTTGATTCTGCCTCTAAGGCATCAGCCCCACTTTGCCCAGATGGAAGAGGCAAACCTGGAGAGCCTGGCCTTGTTTCTCAAAGAGATCCTCTACCGGCTCAAAATGGCTGCCCATGATCCCCCCTTCAACCTCATCCTGAAAACCGCCCCTATACAGGAAAAAAATGCTTTTTACCACTGGCATATAGAGATTTTGCCCCGCTTGACCATAACCGCGGGTTTTGAATGGGGAACGGGGATATTTATAAACCCCACCCCTCCAGAGCTGGCAGCCCAATCCCTGAGGGAAATAACGGATAAGGAGGGAAGCCTTTGTCTAAAAAGTTAAAAATACTTTCTGTTTCTCCTGAAGTGGCCCCCTTTGCCAAAACCGGGGGGTTGACGGATGTGGCGGGAAGCCTGCCCAAGGCCCTGGCTGCCCGGGGACATGAGGTAAGGATAGCCATGCCCTGTTATGCCAGGATAAAGGAGAAGGATTCTCTCACCGATCTCCCCGTGGAAATGGACGGCAGCCTGGAAACGGTGATCATAAGGAAGACCCATCTGGGGGACATACCCGTGTATATCTGGTGGATAACTATAAATATTTCTGCCGGGAAGGCATGTACTGTTACGCCGACGACGCTGCCCGTTTCAATTTTTTTGTAAAGCCATCTTATCCATGTTGCCCTGGCTGGATTTTCAACCCCATATCATCCATTGCAACGATTGGCAGACAGGGCCCCTGCCCCTGTTTTTAAAAGTAAAGCATGAAGATAACCCCTTTTATAGAAATACCGCCACTGTGTTCACCATCCACAACCTTCAGTATCAGGGTATTTTTCCCAAAGGGGTTTTAAAGATAATGGCCCTGGGAGAGGAATTTTTCACCCCCGATCAGCTCGAGTTCTATGGCCAGGTCAGTTTTATGAAGGCGGGGATAATCTATGCCGATATGATAAGTACGGTAAGCCCCAAATACGCCCTGGAGATCCAAACCCCTGAATTTGGAGAAGGGCTGGATGGCCTTTTGAGGAAGAGGGCAGGGGATCTCCGGGGCATTCTCAACGGCTTAGACTACGAAATCTACAACCCCTCCACCGATCCCCATCTGGCGGCAAATTACGATGCAGAAAGCCTGGAAAAAAAGAAGGAAAACAAGTATGCCCTTCAGAAGGAGATGGGCTTACCCGTGAGGGATGTGCCGGTTCTGAGCCTGATTTCCCGCCTGGTTCCCCAAAAGGGATTGGATCTGGTGGCAGCCATTCTGGACCAGCTCCTGCACCGGGATGTGCAGTTCATCCTCCTGGGGAGCGGGGAAGACCACTACCAGAGGCTTTTTTCCCAGTACAGGATAAGGTACAAGGAGCGTATGGGGGTCAAGATAGGTTTCGATTCCGCCCTGGCTTCCAGGATCTACGCCGGCAGTGATATCTTCCTGATGCCTTCCCGATTCGAGCCCTGCGGGTTGGGACAGATGATAAGCCTGCGCTACGGCACGGTCCCAGTGGTGAGGGCCACAGGGGGGTTGGAAGATACCATTGTACGGTGAAGCTCCAGTTGAGCCCGTTATTGTTGTCCCAGTTATTGGCGCTATCTTTGAAGCAGAAATTGAATGTCCCTAGTTTTTCCAGTTTAACTTTTTTCATCCAACCCCCTTCTGTCCTTTCCATGGGATGATCGTAGATATCCTCCCAAGATCTGCCCTGGCTGTAGCCGGACCGCATCCATATTTTGTCAGCCCCGCATTGGGAAAGGAGCCCATGATAGCATATGGTAACTTCCTTGCCGGCTCTGGCTGGTACAGATTCAACCCATACTCCTCCGGGGAAAACAGCCCTTTCCATACAGATTAAACCTCCCTTTCGATAATCTTTATTCCTTCACTAGGTTTCCCCAAAGAAAACCCCTTCATTCCCCGTGTTTGAACAGCCACTGGGGGCTGGCATATTTAGCCCTGAGTTCTGGCAGCCGGGCTTCTTCCCCCGGGGTCAGCCCTTCAGAAACGAATTCCATATTGTACAATTCCCTGAAGGCATTTAAAATATGGCCTTTTATTTCCTCAGGATAAACCGGCCGATTTAACACGTCCTCCAGTCCTGCCGCCTGGTGAAGGAACTTCTCCTTCAGCCTCTCCCGTACAGCCTCATTGGGCATCTTTAAAACCGCGAACAGGTCCTCCACGTTGAGCTTTATTATTATAGAGCCGTGTTGCAAAACTACCCCTCCCTTGCGGGTCTGGGCGCTGCCTATTATCTTTTTACCCTCCCAGGTGATCTCATACCAAGAAGGGGCATCAAAACAGGCGGCTGAAGTGCGCTCCGCCCTTTTCTTCCCCGAAGCCAGCTCCACCGGGGCCCCCATATTCCTCAACCCCTGAGCTAGGGCATTGGCCAACCGCAGATAGGAGGGCAAAACCCCCCCTTGCATCAGAGGGTGATCCTCCCTGGCCACCACGCTGTAGGTAACTTCGTGGTGGTGGAGTACCGCCCGCCCCCCCGTGAGGCGCCGTACCAGCCCCAGGTTCCTCCGGGCCACAGCCTCCAGATCTATCTCCTTGTCTGCTCTCTGGAAATAACCCAAAGAAATCGTGGGAGGATCCCAGGCGTAAAAGCGCAGGGTGGGCAGATTACCTCCGGCGGCATGTTCCCACAGAATGGCCTCGTCTATGGCCATGTTGGTGAAGGGATCTGCTGTACCCGTATCCAGGAGCCTCCACTTTTCCATTTTCTTTCGCCCCTTAAATATAAAAGCCGGCAAGGCGGTCCTTGCCGGCTTGAAGCTTCCGGAATTACAGATTGCCCAGCTTCCTCCAGTTGAGTATGGGATTCTTGGCCGCAGCCACATCGTCCAGACGGCGTACAGGGGTGTTGTGGGGTGCATCTTTGACCACCTGCGGATTTTCCAGGGCTTCTTTCTTGATGGCTATCAGGGCATCGCAGAAGCCGTCCAGTTCCTGCAGGGTTTCGGTCTCGGTGGGCTCTATCATCAAGGCCTCGGGAACGATGAGGGGGAAGTAGATGGTGGGTGCGTGATAGCCATAGTCCATCAGGCGCTTGGCTATATCCTTGGTATGGACATCGTTGTCCATCATCTCCTTGGTGGGCATGGCAACGCACTCGTGCTTGCATATGCGGTCATAGCGGAAGCGGTAGTGTTCCCGCAGGCGGGCCCAGATGTAGTTGGCGTGGAGCACAGCGTATTCGCAAACCCTCTTCAGCCCTTCCGGTCCAAGCCTTCTGATGTAGGCGTAGGCCTTTACGCATACTCCGAAGTTGCCGTAGAAGGTGCGGACCCTGCCTATGCTCTGGGGCCGGTCATAATCCAGGTAGTATTCTCCCGACTCGCTGAGGGCCACCACCGGAACAGGCAGGAAGGGCTCCAGGTGTTTCTTCACCCCTACGGGTCCGGAACCGGGACCGCCGCCGCCGTGGGGGGTAGAGAAGGTCTTGTGGAGGTTGAGGTGTACCACGTCAAAGCCCATATCTCCGGGACGGCATACGCCCATGGTGCCGTTCAAATTGGCGCCGTCGTAGTAGAGAAGCCCTCCCGCCTCGTGCACCAGCCGGGCGATTTCCACTATGTCGCTTTCGAAGAGACCCAGGGTGTTGGGGTTAGTGAGCATGAGGGCCGCTGTCCTGGGGCCCAGGGCTGCCTTGAGCCCTTCCAAATCCACCAGACCCCTGGAATCCGAAGGAATTTCGATGACCTTCAGTCCCGCCACCGCCGCGCTGGCGGGGTTGGTGCCGTGAGCCGAGTCGGGCACCAGGACTTCTACCCGGTCATGATCCCCCCGGCTCCTGTGATAAGCGGCTATTATGGCCAAACCTGTATACTCCCCATGGGCTCCCGCCGCCGGCTGGAGGGTGACCGCGTCCATCCCTGTGATCTCCGCCAAGTATTTCTGGAGCTTATACATCAGCTCCAGGGCTCCTTGGGCTGCACTCACAGGGACCATGGGATGGAGGTTGGCAAACTCCGGCAGGCTGGCTGCGTATTCGTTGATCTTGGGGTTATATTTCATGGTGCAGGAACCCAGGGGGTAGATGCCCGTCTCTATGCAGTAGTTCAGGTCCGAGAGGCGGCTGAAGTGACGGACCACATCCACCTCGCTGAGCTCCGGCAGAGGAGCATCCTCCTTGCGCAGGGCCTCGGAGGGCAGATAATCCTCCGCCTTCCCGGGCACATCGCATTCGGGCAGGTAATACCCGCGGCGTCCGGGGACACTCAGCTCATTCAATAAGGGTTCGTAATCTCGGAGCCTTATCATGCCAGCAACCCTCCCATAGCTGCCGCCAAAGCGTCTATCTCCGCCTTGGTCCTGGCTTCGGTTACGGCGAAGAGCATGGCGCCTTCGTATTCAGGATAGTAAGGGGTCAGGTCCAGGGCCGCAGCAAAGCCCTTGTCAGCCAGGCCCTTGTAGCCCTCTTTGGGCGTCAGCTTATCAGTTTTGAGGGCGAATTCGCAGAAGAAGGGACCGGTGAATACGGGGGTAACTCCCGGTATGGAGGTCAGCTTTTCGTAGGCGTAATGGGATTTCAACACGCACTGCCGAGCCACCTCCTTCAGGCCCTCTTTGCCCAGAGCAGCCAGATAAATGGTGGCAGCCGTGGCGCACAGGGCCTCGTTGGTGCATATGTTGGAAGTCGCCTTCTCCCGCCTTATGTGCTGCTCCCGGGTGGCCAGGGTCATCACAAACCCCCGCTTGCCGTCCACATCCCGGGTGGCGCCTATGAGCCTACCGGGCAGGCGCCTCACCAGGCGTTCCTTGGAGGTCACTATGCCCAGATAAGGTCCGCCGTAGCTGAGGGGTAGACCCAAGCTCTGGCCCTCCCCTACGGCGATGTCCGCGTCGTACTCGCCCGGGGGAGCCAAAACACCCAGGGATATGGGGTCGAAAACGGCTATGCCCAAAGCCCCGGCTTTATGGGCCAGCTGCACAGCCTCGGCCATAGATTCGATCTGGCCCAAGAAGTTGGGATTCTGCAGGATCACGCCGGCCACGTCTTTGGCTGCCAGGAGCTTTTCCAGCTCTGCCAGGTCAGTGCGGCCATCCTTTATGGGGATCTCCACTATCTCTATCCTCTGCCCTGTGGCATAGGTCCTTATGACATCCCGGTATTGGGGATGTACAGCCCGGGAAACCAGGACCTTGTGCTTGCGGGTGTCGGCGCAGGACATGAGGGCCGCTTCTGCAGCGGCAGTAGCACCGTCATAGTGGGAAGCGGTGGCCACCTCCATCCCTGTGAGCTCGCACATCAAGGACTGGAACTCGAAGATCATCTGGAGGGTACCCTGGCTCACCTCAGGCTGGTAGGGGGTATAAGCGCTGTATATTTCCCAACGGGAGAGGATGTAAGGCACTATGGTGGGGATCAGCCTCTCGTAGGCCCCTGCTCCGATGAAGTTGATGAGGACCTTGTTTTTATTGGCCAGTTCCTCCATGTGCCGCTTGACCTCAGCCTCGGACATGGGTTTGGGCAGGTCCATAGGCCGCTTCAAGCGGATCTCTTCGGGGATATCGGCAAACAGATCTTCTATCTTCTCTACTCCAATGACGGAGAGCATCCGCCGGGTTTCTTCCGGCGTGGTGGGAATGTAAGGCATCCCTATTCCCCCCTTTATATTAGGCTTCCTCCTTGAGCAGCTCCTCGTAGGCCTTAGCATCCAAGAGTTTTTCCACCTCGGAGGGGTTGCTCATCTCTATCTCCACCATCCAACCCTTGCCGTAGGGATCGGCGTTTATATCGCCGGGAGAGGAAAGAAGGGCTTCGTTTACAGCCACCACTTTGCCGCTTACAGGGGTGTAGACGTCGGAGGCTGCTTTGACAGACTCAACGGCACCTAAGGAGTCACCTGCGGACAGCTCATCTCCCACCTGGGGGAGTTCCACGAACACTATCTCTCCCAGGGCTTCCTGGGCATGATCGGTGATGCCGATGCGGGCCTTATTGCCTTCCACTTTTGCCCACTCGTGGGTCTTGGTGTAATAAAGGTCAGCGGGAACCTTCATGTTTTTTCCTCCTTTTTCCTTTTTATGGTTTATGTTTTAAAATATTATCACTTACCCCTCTTGTAGAAAGGTAAGGGGACCACCTTGGCCTTATTGCCTTTACCCCTTATGACCACTTCCACCTCGTCACCCACGTTCACAGAACCGTAGGCCACCAGGGCGTTGGCCAAATTCTTGTTCGCGTAGGCGCAGTAGGATCCCGAGGTGACCTGGCCTATCTCCTTTCCGCCCTTGGTCACGGGGTAATCCTGCCTGGGAATGCCCCTGTCGATCATCTCCAGGCCCACCAGCTGCCTCTTGGGATTCTGCTTCTGGGCCAGGAGGGCCTCCCTACCTATGAAATCGCCTTTCTCCAGGGCCACAAACCGGTCCAGACCGGCCTCCAGGGGGCTGATGGTGGGGCTCAGCTCGTGGCCGTAAAGGGGCAGGGAAGCCTCAAAGCGCAGGGTGTCCCGGGCTCCCAGACCGCAAGGGGCGATACCCGCTGTCTTGCCCACTTCCAAAAGTTTGCGCCATATCTCAGGGGTCTTGGAGGCCTCCACATACACCTCAAACCCGTCCTCTCCGGTGTAACCGGTGCGGGAGATGAGCAGGGTCTCGATGCCCGCCACCTTACCATGGGTCCAGGTATAGAACTTCATGGGAGCCAGGTCCACGTCGGTGATGGACTGCAACACCTCTAGGGCCTTAGGCCCCTGGATGGCTATCTGGCCCACTTCAGGGGATATGTTCTTGATCTCCACGTTCATGCCCGCAGCCTGTTCTTTCATCCACTCGTAATCCTTGTCAGTATTGGCTGCGTTGACCACCAGGAGGTACTTGTTTTCCCCTTGGGGATAGATGAGGAGGTCGTCCACCGTGCCCCCATCGGGATAGCACATGGGGCTGTACACTACGCGGTTGCCCACAGCTTTCCCCACATCGTTGGTGACCAACCTTTGGAGGAATTTAAAAGCGTCGGGGCCTTCCACGATGATTTCCCCCATATGGGAGACATCGAACAGGCCCACTTCTTTGCGCACCTTCATGTGCTCTTCAATGATGGATGTATATTGGACTGGCATCCACCATCCCACAAACTCTATCATCTTGGCGCCCAGCTTCACATGCTCATCATACAGGGGGGTTTTTTTAGGTTCCGCCACTTTGACCCACCTCTCTTTTGGATTATGCATCCATCCCTGCCTCCGGGAACCTCCCCTTCAGTTTGTGGATGATGCATTTGTAGTATTCTCCCTCTTAGAAAAAAATCCTGCTTCCGCACAAAAATTTTTTTAAGAATTCCACTGTCAGATGGCTCAACAGGGCCACGCCTACGGGAAGGCAATCTTCGTCTATGTTGAAGCGGGGATGATGCCAAGGTTGGGGAGAGCCCTCCCTGGGCATAGCCCCCAGGTTGAAGTAAAGGAGGGGGACCTTTTCCCCGTAGCGGGCAAAATCCTCAGCCCCCATAGAAGGGTGGGGCAGTTCCCTGATCTTCTCTTTTCCCAATAGCTCCCCTGCCTTCTCTTTAAAAAAGGCGGTGAGCTCGGGATCGTTATACAAAGGAGGATAGCCTTCCAGGTATTGAAAATCCTTCCGGGTACCGGTGGCCAGGGCCACCCCCTTTATTATCTCCTCCATATGTCTTTTTATCCCTTCCCTCAAGCTCAGATCTAAGTATCTCACTGTGCCTTCCAGGACTGCTTCTCCTGCCACTATGTTCTCCTTCTGTCCCCCCCTTATGGTGCCCACGGTTAAAACTACCGGCTGCACAGGATCCATCCTGCGGCTCACCAGAGTCTGTAGAGCCAATACCAGCTGGGCTGCGGCCACTACGGCGTCCTGTCCCAAATGGGGGGCAGCGGCGTGGCTGGTCCTTCCCAAAATCTTTACAGTAAAGTTGTCTGCGGCTGCCATAAAAATCCCCTCTTTGATGCCCACGGTCCCCACAGGCAGATAAGAGGTCACATGGAACCCGATCATGGCCTGTAATGGGGGATCGTCCAACACGCCGGCCTTTATGATGGCCTCTGCTCCCCCCGGCAGTACCTCTTCTCCAGGCTGGAAGATGAAAACCACTGTCCCAGGTAATTCTGGCCTCATCTGGCTTAAAACCTGAGCCACCCCCAGCAGGACAGCCATGTGGGCATCATGGCCGCAGGCGTGCATTATCCCTGGATGCTGGGAGGCGTATTCTGCTCCTGTCTCCTCCTGCACCGGAAGGGCGTCCATATCCGCCCTCAGGCCCATGGCCGGGGTCTTATATTTGCCCTCCAGAAGGGCCACCACCCCGTAGGTTCCCCCTACCCCCTCCTTCACCTGTAACCCCATTTCCCTTAAAGCCCTGGCTATAAAGGCGCTTGTCTCCTTTTCCCGAAAACTCAATTCCGGATGACGGTGAAACCAGCGGCGCCACATGATCAGCCTGTCTTTCAGTTCCCGGGCCCTAGATAAAAATCCTTGCCCTTCCATTTATCTCCCTCCCTCGTTTTGCCCATGAAAAGAGGGCAGTTGCCTGCCCTGCATAAAAGTGGGGCGTTAGAAGTGAAGCCTCCCCGTCCTGAAGGATGGGGCTTCCCGTACCCTCAGGGCGAGGCACCTCCTCCCTGAAGGGAGAAGACTTCCCGGCGGTTTTAGTTAAAGTTTTTCCTTCAGCAGCCGGTTTACCAGGTTAGGGTTGGCCTTTCCCTGGGTGGCCTTCATTACCTGGCCCACCAGAAAGGCCAGGGCTTTCTCCTTGCCCTTACGGTAATCCTCCACCACCTTGGGGTGAGCTGCCAGCACTTCTTCCACGATGGCTTCTAAAGCCTCCACATCGCTTATCTGCACCCAGCCCTTTTCCCGGACGATATCCTCAGGCCCCTTCCCGGTGGCGAACATCTCCTCGATTACCTGTTTGGCTATCTTGGTGCTGATTATCTCCTTTTTCAGCAGATGTAACAGGTCTGCCATTTTCTGGGGAGAAACTGGAGCTTCATGGGGTTCCAGGTTATAGGCATTCAACAAGCGTAAAAACTCACTCATTATCCAGTTGCTGACAGTTTTGGGCTCGGGATAGAGGCTCACCACCCCCTCGTAGTAGTCAGCCAGTTCCTTGGAAGAGGTCAACACGCCGGCATCATAAGGAGGTAAGCCATACTGCTCCTGGAATCTCTGACAGCGAGCGTCGGGCAGCTCTGGCAATTCTCTTTTTATCTCTTCTATCCACTGGGGATCGATAACCAAGGGCAGGAGGTCGGGGTCAGGAAAGTAGCGGTAGTCGAGGCTTTCTTCCTTGGTGCGCATGGGATAGGTGATTTCCCTTTCCTCGTCCCAGGCCATGGTGGCCCGTTCTTCTATCGCCCCTCCCCTCTCCAGGATGGCCCTCTGGCGCTCTATCTCGTACTCCAGGGCCTTCTGCAGAGAGCGGAAGGAATTGAGATTTTTTATTTCAATGCGGGTGCCGGAAGCTTCGCTCCCCTTGGGCCTCAAGGATATATTGACGTCGCACCTCAAGGAGCCTTCTTCCATTTTGCAGTCTGAGACCCCCAGATACAGGAGGATGGTGCGCAGCTTTTCCATGTAGGCCCGGGCTTCTTGAGAAGAATTTATGTGGGGTTCAGAAACTATCTCCAGCAGAGGGACTCCAGCCCGGTTACAATCCACCAGGGTATACTCCCCCACATGCAGGAGTTTGCCCGCGTCCTCCTCCATGTGAACCCGGTTTATGCCTATCTTTTTTTCCCGGCCTTCTATATATACGCTCAAATAGCCGTTTACAGCCAAGGGCAAGGTTTGCTGGGATATCTGATACCCTTTGGGTAGATCAGGGTAAAAATAGTGTTTCCGTTCAAAAAGGCAATAAGGGTTGATGGTGCAGTTTAAGGCCAGAGCCGTCTTTAAGCCATATTCCACCATCTTTTGGTTTATAGCCGGCAGGGTCCCGGGTAAACCCAGACATCCCGGGCATACGTTCGTATTGGGCTCGCTGCCGAAGGTGGTGGGGCAGCTGCAGAAAGCCTTGGATTCGGTTTTTAGTTCCACATGGACTTCCAAACCTATTACAACCTCGTATTCCATCAGGACACCTCCAATATGGGGCGGGCCCGGCGAAATTCTATGGCCTGCTCCAGGGTATAGGCCACCTGCAGTAAAAGGGGTTCTTGCAGGGGCTTGCCTATAAGCTGCAGTCCCACAGGAAGCCCTTGGGACCATCCGCAGGGCAGAGACAGGGCAGGAAGACCTGCCAGGCTGGGGGGAATGGTGAAAATGTCGCTATGATAGTTTTCCAGGGGAGGGAAGGTTTCCTCCCTGAAGGGCAGGGCCACCGTGGGGGTGGTGGGGGTGGCCAGCAAGTCGAACCTTTCCCAGGCCTTCCGAAAATCCTGGAGGATCAGGGTACGTATTTTTACCGCCTTGAGATAATAATCCTGATATCGACCCTTGCTTAAAAAGTAGGTGCCGAGGATGAGCCGTTTTTTAACTTCAGGCCCCAACCCCTGCCCCCTGGTGTTGCAATACATCTCCTCCACATCCCTCCCCGATACCCGGAGGCCGAAATTCAGTCCGTCAAAGCGGGCCAAATTAGAGGAGGCTTCTGCGGCCGCGATGATGTGATAGGCCACCAGGGCGGGTTCCAGGTGGGGCAAAGATATTTCTTCGCACCGAGCCCCCAATTCTTCCAGCCTCTTTAAGGCCTGGGCTACGCCCTCTTTCACGCCGGGTTCGGCCCTTTCCAGGTATTCCCTGGGAATACCCACCTTTATCCCCTGCACTTGGGGAACCAGGGCTTTTGAATAGGGCTCGGGATCTATAGGGAGGGAAGTGGGATCCAGAGGATCACGGCCGGCTATTACCTCCAGGACCAGGGCACAATCGGTCACGTCCCTGGCCAAGGGGCCTATCTGATCCATGGAGGAGGCCAGGGCCACTAAGCCCCAACGGGAAACCCTCCCATAAGTGGGCCTCAAACCCACTATACCGCAAAAGGCTGCCGGCTGGCGGACCGAACCTCCGGTATCCGAACCCAGGGCTAGGGGGGTTTCCCCCGCTGCCACCGCGGCTGCTGGACCTCCGCTGGATCCTCCAGGCACCCTTCCTAAATCCCAGGGGTTGCGGGTGGGATAAAAGGCAGAAGTTTGGGTGGTGGTTCCCATGGCGAATTCATCCAGGTTGAGCTTTCCCAGAATAACCGCCCCGGCTTTCCTGAGCCGGCTCACCGCGGTGGCCTCCAGGGGCGGCTGCCAATGGGCCAGGATCCTGGAGCCGCAGGTGGTGGTAAGGCCTTCGGTGCAGAGGTTATCCTTGAGGGCGATGGGTATCCCTGCCAGGCAGCCGGGATCCCGCCCCTCCCTACGGGTTTCATCCACGGCCCGGGCCTGCTCCAGGGCCTGCTCCGGTGTCAAGGTGATGAAGGCCTTCACCTTATCTTCCACCTGCTCTATGCGCTTAAAAAAAGCCTGAACCACTTCCACCGCCCTTACTTCCCCGCGTTCCATTAGGGCTTTGAGTTCGTGGGCTGTAAGCTGGTAGATTTCCACCTTAAAATATCCTCCTTTTTCAAAGTACTCTGGGAACTGTGAATTGGCCTTCCTTTACCATGGGAGCCCCTTCCAGAGCCTTTTCCCGGGGCATCCCCCTTTGGGCCTTGTCCTCCCTCAAAAAGTTCTGTCGGAAAGGCATGTGGTTTATATAAAAAGTGGGCTCCACACCTCCCAGATCCTTTTCTTCCAGTTTTTGTGTGTAGTAATCCAGGAGCTGGTTGATTTCCTTGAGATGCTCTTCCCTCTCCTGAGGGGTGAGGCCGATGCAGGCGTATCCGGCTATTTTTTCCAATTCCTCCAAGGTCATGGCCATTATAAAACCCCCTTAAAGCACATTACAGCTTATTATACCAAACCCAGGAGCCTCTTTAAACCTTCTTCATCGATGATAGGTATGCCCAGTTCCCGAGCCTTTTGGTATTTAGATCCGGGGTTTTCCCCCACCACCACGTAGTCGGTCTTCCGGCTCACGCTCTCCGTCACCCGGCCTCCTGCCCTCACTATCAGCTCGGTGGCCTCCTGCCTGGTCAGGGTGGGGAGGGTGCCGGTGAGGACAAAGGTTTTCCCCGCCAGGGGTTTGGCTTCAGCCTCCTCCCCTCGCTCCTCCATTTTCACCCCCGCCCTTTTGAGCTTTTCCAGCACCATGAGATTTCGGGGCTCGTTGAAGAACTCCCTTATACTTTCGGCAATTCTGGGTCCTATGTCAGGGATGGAGGTCAGCTCCTCAAAGGAAGCTTCTTTCAGAGCATCCAAGGAGCGGAAGCGCTGGGCCAAAACCCGGGCCACCTGTTCCCCCACATAGCGTATCCCCAGGGCATAGATGAGCCTCTCCAGAGGCCTATTCTTGGAAGCCTCTATGGCTTCTAGGAGATTTCTGGCCGATTGTTCTGCAAATCTTTCCAACTTTAGCAGATTTTCTTTTTTGAGATAATAAAGGTCAGCCACATCTTTAACCAGGCCCTTTTCCAAAAGCTGGGCCACCGTGGCTGCACCCAGACCCCGGATGTCCATGGCCTTGCGGGAGGCGAAGTGGATGATCCTCTCCTGTACCTGGGCAGGGCAGGCCAGCCCCCCGGTGCACCTGCGGGCCGCCTCCCCGGGAGGACGGACCACCGCGGCTCCGCAAACGGGACACCTGTCGGGCATCCTGAATTCCCTTTCCTCCCCCGTGCGCTCCTCCTTCAAAACCTCCACAATTTCCGGTATGACATCCCCAGCCTTCTGGACTATCACCACGTCTCCTATGCGGATATCCTTTTCCCTGATGTAATCCTCATTGTGGAGGGTAGCCCGGCTCACGGTGCTCCCCGAAACCCGGACAGGGGTGAGGATGGCGATGGGGGTCAGCACCCCGGTCCTGCCCACCCTCACAATTATATCTTCCACCCTGGTGGTGACCTGCTCTCCAGGGAACTTATAGGCTATAGCCCAACGGGGGGCCCGGGCCGTGGCTCCCAGTATGGGGTGAAGGGAGAGATCGTTCACCTTTATGACCAGGCCGTCTATTTCATAAGGAAAGGCAGCCCTGCGCTCCGGGGTCCAGTTCCGGATCTCCGCCACCACCGCTGCCATATCCGGGGCCACAAACCGATAAGGGTTCACGGGAAAACCCAATTCCTCCAGAAAATCCAGGGCTTCCCTCTGGGTCTTCACCTCTGCCCCTTCTATGCGGATGATCTGGTAGGTGAAGAGGCGCAGATCCCTGCTGGCGGTTATCTTGGGGTCCAGCTGGCGCAGGGAACCGGCGGCCGCATTGCGGGGATTGGCGAACAGGGGCTCTCCGGCCTTTTCCCGCTCCGCATTGAGGCGGGCGAAGGAGACTTTAGGCATATACACCTCCCCCCGCACGTAGAGAAAGGGCAGATCCTTCCTCAACCGCAACGGCAGGGACTTCACCGTCTTGAGATTGGGGGTTACATCTTCTCCCAACTCTCCGTCTCCCCGGGTGGCTCCCTGGACGAAAATCCCCTCCCTGTAGGTTAGGGCTACGGTGAGGCCGTCTATCTTGGGTTCGATCACATACTCCACGGAGGGGAGCCCGGTGATCTCCCTTACCCGGCGGTCGAAATCCCAGAGCTCCCTTTCGTTAAAGGCGTCGTTTAAGCTCAGCAGGGCTTCCAGATGGCGTACAGTGACAAACCCCTCCCGGGGAGCCCCTCCCACCCGCTGGGTGGGAGAATCAGGGGTGACCAGTTCAGGAAAGGCCTGTTCCAGTTCCAGGAGCTCCCGCATGAGGGCGTCATATTCTTGATCGCTGATTTTGGGCTGGTCCAAGACATAATAGTAATAATCATGCTCCCTTATGAGACGCCTCAGTTCTTCGACCCTTTTCCTGGCTTTTTCTAAATCCATAGGGCCCTCCCCTTCATCTAGCCATCTATTTTCCTTAGCGGAGCCAGCCTGGCCAGCAGGTTTTTAACGCCCTTTTCGGGAAATTCCACTCTCAGGATCAGGTCTTCTCCTGCTCCATTCACCTGGATAACTATCCCTACACCGAATACCCTGTGCTCCACCTTATCTCCCGGTTTCCACTCCTGCCGGTGTCCCTCCCCCATCTCAAGGCTCTCCCTCTGGTTGAGGGTTTCAGGTGGCCTTCCCTTTTCCAGGGGATACAGGAGGCCTGCGGGCACTTCCTGTAAAAAACGGGAGGGAGGATTGGCAAGGGTAAGTCCGTACAGGTGGCGGGTCCAAGCGTGGGTAAGGTAAAGCACATCCTGGGCCCGGGTCATCCCCACGTAACATAGCCGGCGCTCTTCTTCTATCTCTTCCTCTTCTAGGGAGAGGCTGTGGTGGAACACCCCTTCTTCCAGCCCTGTGAGAAATACCACCGGGAACTCCAGCCCTTTGGCCGTGTGGGCGGTCATCAGGATGACCCCCTGGGTGCCCTTTAAATTGTCCCCTTCAGCCACCAGGGTCACCTGGGTCAAAAATTCGGCCAGGGTTCCTCCCCTTTGGTCAAAGGCCTTGGCAACGGTGAGGAACTCCCTCAGGTTTTCTGTCCGGGCCAGGGCCTCAGGGGTGCCCTCCCTCTGCAGTTCTTCCAGATAACCCGTTTCTTCCAGGACAGCCTTGACCAGGGCTTCCACTGTAGAGTTTTCCATCTTTTTCTTTAATTTATCCAGAAAGGATGTAAATTCCTTTAATTTCTTTAAAGCCGGTGCCTTCAAGCCCTCCAACTGGCCTTCCTGGACCAGCCTGTAGAGGCTGATCTCCCTGGCGGCCGCCATGGCCTTCAGCCTTTCCAGGGAAACGCTCCCCAACCCCCTCCGGGGAACATTGACTACCCTCAAGAAGCTGTAGTCATCCTCGGGGTTGATCAGCAAGCGCAGGTAAGCCAGGACGTCCTTTATTTCCTTGCGCTCGTAAAATTTCAAGCCCCCCACTATTTCATAGGGGATGCCGGCAGACAGTAGCCCCTCCTCCAGGGCCCGGGATTGGGCGTGGGTGCGGTAGAGGACGGCAAAATGGTGAAAGGGCCTGCCCTCTTCCCTATGCCTCCTCAATATCTCCCGAGCTATAAAATCGGCCTCATCCTTTTCGTCCTGGGCACTGTACAGATAGACAGGTTCCCCTTCCCTTCTCCTGGTCCAGAGGATTTTCTCCTTGCGGTTTTTGTTGTGCCTTATCACATGGTTGGCCACCAACAATATGGGCTGGGTGGAGCGATAGTTTTCTTCCAGGATTATCACCCGGGCATGGGGAAAATCCTCTTCAAAGGCCAGGATATTGCCTATGTTGGCCCCTCGCCAGCCGTAGATCCCCTGATCCGGATCCCCCACCACGCAGAGATTTTCCCCCGAACCTGCCAATAGCCTTACCAGGACATATTGGGCGTGATTGGTGTCCTGATATTCGTCTATCAGGATGTGCTGCCAGCGCTGTTGGTAATAGCGGAACAGCAGGGGATTTTTCCGCCACAGGTAGACCACCTGGAGAATCAGATCGTCGAAATCCATGGCATTGGCTTTTTTCAGCCTCTCCTGGTAAGCCCTGTAGGCCAGGGCCAAATTTTTCTCCTTCCAGCTCTGAGCCCATTTTAAAACCTGCTCGGGAAGCTGAAGGGTATTCTTGGCCTGGCTGATGAAGTGGGCCACCAGCCGGGGGGGATATATCCTCTCGTCCATATCCAGTTCCTTTAAGACTTCCCGGATGAGATACTGCTGATCTTCAGTATCGTATATGGTAAAGTGATGAGTATATCCCAAAAGATGGGCTTCCTGGCGCAGAACCTTTACACAGGCGGCGTGAAAAGTGCTTATCTGGAGATACCGGGCTGCTGGCCCCACCAGCTTTTCCAAGCGCTCCCTCATCTCCTGGGCGGCCTTGTTGGTAAAGGTGACCGCCAGTATCCCTTCCGGCTTTATCCCCCATTTTTCTATGAGGTAGGCCACCCTGTAGGTCAAAACCCGGGTTTTGCCGCTGCCGGCACCTGCCAAGACCAGAAGGGGGGAACCGAAGTGCTGTACCGCCTCCCGTTGGGGGTTGTTCAGGCTAGAAAGCAATTTCTGCAATATCTTCACGCTCCCGAAATACTAGTTTACTATTCTCCCTACAGAAAAAAAACCCTTCCTCCCCCTTTGTCATACAGCAGCATATAATACACAAGAAATTCTCTATAGGGAGGTAAAGAGCATGTTGGGCAAAAACACGGAAGAAACACCTGCAAAGGAAAATCTGACCGCCACCCTTCTTAACCATCTTGCCGCCACTGCGGGGGAGATTAAGGGCAACCATCAAGGCCAGGAAGAAGCCCCTTTGACCCTGGCCATGGCCAGCCAAGCCCTTCTCCGGGAGGCCATCCTGACCGGCACTGCCAATCAGTTTCTGGATAATGTGCACCTGTGGATTGAAAAGCTGCGGGAATTTTTATCCCAGGCCGACAGCGGCGTGGACGCGGTGGCCAATATCGTGAGCATAGCCAAAGAGGCCCTGGAAAAAGAATTGGCCCTTTCTTCCACCCAAGCAAAGGCCGAAAACCTCTCCACCTCTTTCCAGCTGTTGTGGAACCTCATCCACACCCAGGAGTTCCAGCAGTTCAGCGGCCGTCTTCTGGCCTAATTCTTAAAGATGGAATGCACCCCAATAAAAAAGGCTCTGAATAAGAGCCCTTTTACATAAAAAATTTCTTCCCCTTGGCTAAAAAACTCGCCTTGGCCAAACCTGCCCCCTGCTCCTCCGGGGTCAACTCCCTTAAGGGTTCCGCTGCCCGGGGCAGTATCTGGGCCACCTGGTGGCCGGAAAGCCTTGGCCTTAAGGCCAGGAGAAGGGCAACGATGCCCGTGACGTGGGGACAGGCCATGGAAGTGCCGCTCTTGGTCCCATAGCGGTTGCCCGGTATGGTGGAAAGGATGTCGACTCCAGGAGCAGCCAGGGTCACCTCCGGCCCTCTGCTGCTGAAGGAGGCCAGCTTCCCCTCCCTGTCTATGGCAGAAACCGCTATAACTCCGGGATAGCGGGCAGAATAGAGGACGCTGTTGTCTTTTTCCTGATTTCCCGCCGCGGCCACCAGCACCATTCCAGCTCCGAGGCACCTGTCCACAGCTTCCTCCAAGGCTCTGCTGGGCTGACTGGTGCCGAAACTCATGTTGACCACCCTTATCCCGTTTTCATAAGCCCAATTTAACCCCGCTATTATATCGGAAAGATGGCCGTTACCCCAGCGATTGAAGATCTTCACCCCGTATATCTCCGCTGCCGGGGCCACCCCCACCACCCCAAGGCCGTTTTTTGCGGCGGCTATGATTCCCGCCACATGGGTACCGTGGCCATTATCGTCTTTTCCGGGGGCGCCAGGGGATTTGGCGTTATATACGCCTCTGACGTTATCTTCCAGATCTGGATGGTGGCTGTCTATGCCGGTATCCAGGACCGCCACCTTCACCCCCTCTCCCAGGGTGCGGGACCAAGCCTCTGGGGCTCCCACCCTGGCCACACCCCAGGGTATGACCTCCCCCCTGGATCCTCCTTAGGAGAAGCCTGACAGGAAGAAATGCTCACCGGGAAGTCGTCTTCTAGATGGCGGATCCCTGGATGGGCCCCCAGGGCCTTCAAGGCTTCCCTTTCCTCTTTAAAGCAGGCCACCAGGCCGTGGATTAAGGGCAGCTCCCTCTCAATGATGCCCCCCCTGCCGATTTACCGCTTCTTTCAGGGTTTCCAGGGGGTACTCCCGGTGAACCATGACGGTCTTTCTTTTGGGATCCCTCCCCAGTTGATAAAGGCCACCTACTAGAAGGCATGTAAAAGCGATACCCCACCAGACAAGAAAAATAAACTCCATGATATCCCTCCTCTCCTACCATCATATGGAACCAGCAAGATCCCTGTACCTTAAAAAGGCAGCCTCCCAGGTAACACCTGGTGAAAGACCAGCATATGCTAAGTCTAGAAAAGGGCTTCCAAATAAAGAAAGGAGGGTTTTTCCATGACCCAAGAATGCTTCTGGTGGTTCTTCATCATCATCTTTATACCCATCTTCTTCCTCTTCTTCCTGTGGCCCTTAAATGCTAAATAACAGAGGAGGGAGGCCAAGTGGTTCAGGGTTGCGGTCTCTGGTGGATCTTCATCCTTTTCCTGCTCATCCTCTGCTTACCCTTCTTATTCCTGTTCTTCTTCTTTCCCCTGAACGTGGCTGAGGCATGAGCGGGAGGGAAAAACCCCGGCCCTGCCGGGGTTTTTAAATATAAAAAGGACCCCGGGTTTATCCCGGCGTCCTGGCTTTAAAAAGGAGGGGCAGGGAGGGAGAATATCAGAGGATGGAAGCCAGGAGGCAGAAAAAGGTGCCCAATATGCTCAAAATATCCACCAGAAGGGCCCAGGGATCCTTATCCTTTAAGTAGATTGGCATGACCTATTCCCCCTGTTTCTGCATCCAGCGCTCTAAAAAATCCTCTATCTCGGGAGGCAGGGGCC
>Ga0129303_100016_pt1 | contig 23902 bp, 29 predicted proteins | sample ElbSprsedimmetaG_FD_94490 | JGI IMG/M metagenome (GOLD analysis project Ga0129303, IMG submission 94490) | Hot spring sediment bacterial and archeal communities from California, USA to study Microbial Dark Matter (Phase II) - Elbow Spring... | ecosystem: Environmental > Aquatic > Thermal springs... | reverse complement strand
GGTGGGGGTGGTGGCTCAGCGACTGGTGCGCAGGCTCTGCCCCCACTGCCGGGAACCTTACCAGCCCACGGAGGCCGAGAAGGCCTTTTTGGGAAGGGAAGTGGAGGTCCCCCTGTACAGGGGAAGGGGATGCAGGCAATGCCGCAACACCGGCTACAGGGGACGGATAGCCATCCACGAGGTGCTTTGGGTCTCCCCCCGCCTGCAGCACCTGGTTTTAAACAAAGCACCCCTGGAAGAGTTAAGGCAGGCTGCCCTGGAAGAGGGTATGGTCTCTTTAAAGGAAGACGCCATCGGCAAAATATTACAGGGCATCACCGCCATTCCCGAGGTTATGAGGGTAATCTACCAGGAAGGGAGTTAGGGGCTGTGTAGCTCTCAGAATTGATAGAGCTGGCAATGAAGCTGGGAGCCTCCGACCTGCACTTGACCGCAGGGAAACCTCCGGTGTTCCGCATCAACAGCACCCTTTATTCTCTGGATGATCCCAAGATTCAGGAGATGGCAGGGCTGGATATAGATGGGTCTTTCTTTCACCCCTTGAGCCCCGCGGACACCTCGAGACTGGCCAAAGAGGTATTGCACCACCAGTTTGACCTCTTGGAGAGGGAGGGGTGAGGTGGACTTCTCCTTCGGCATCCCCGGGCTGGCCCGGGTCAGGGCCAATGTTTTCAAACAGAGGGGGAGCTTGGCCCTGGCCCTGCGCATCTTGAACTGCCGGATCCCCACCCTGGAGGAGCTGGGGCTGCCCCCGGTGGTGGCCTACCTGGCTCGGCGGCCGGCGGGTCTGGTGCTGGTTACGGGTCCGGCGGGTTCCGGAAAATCCACCACCCTGGCGGCCATGATAAATCTCATCAATAAGGAGAAGAGGGTCCACATTATAACCCTGGAGGACCCCATAGAATACCTCCATAGGCACGAGAACAGCCTGGTGAACCAGCGGGAGGTGGGGCAGGATACCAGATGCTTTGCCCGGGCCCTGCGGGCTGCCCTCCGGGAAGATCCGGACGTGATCATGGTGGGGGAGATGCGGGATCTGGAAACCATTTCTACCGCCATCGCCGCGGCGGAGACGGGACATCTGGTGCTGGCCACCCTCCACACGGTTTCAGCCGTGGATACCATAGACCGGATTATAGACGTATTCCCCGGGGACCAACAGCAGCAGGTGAGGGTGCAGCTATCCCAGGTCTTGGAAGGCATCATCTGCCAGCTCCTTTTGCCCCCGGGCGGACAAGAAGGGGAGGGTCCTGGCGATGGAGATCATGGTGGCCACGCCGGCCATCCGCAACCTCATCCGGGAGGGGAGGACCCACCAGGTGCTATCCCATATCCAGACCGGCGGCCGCTGGGGGATGCAGACCATGGACGCTTCCCTGGCCTCCCTCTACAGGAGCGGGCTCATCACCAGGGAAGAGCTGTTTAACAGGGCCAGGGATCCGGAGACATTACAAAGACTGCTGGGGGTGTAGGGAGTGGCCCAGAAATTCTACTATCAGGCCCGGGACCTTTCGGGGCGGCTGGTAAAGGGTCTAGTAGAAGCGGAAACTGTGGGGGAGGCGGCAGGGATTTTGCGCAGCCGCCGCCTGTTCCCTGTAAAGATAAAACCCAAGAGGGAGTTGCACTTCAGCCTTTCCCCTTTATTTCCCTCCAAAATAAAGCCTCGAGATATGGCTGTCCTGTGCCGCCAGTTTGCCACCCTCCTGGAGGCCGGGGTGCCCCTGCTCCCTTCCCTTAAGGTTTTGGAGCGCCAGGCGGAAAACCGCAGGTTAAAGGAATGCCTGGGGGCGGTGGCTGCGGAAGTCCAAAAGGGCAGGAGCCTGGGCAGCGCCCTGGGAGATCACAAGGGGATGCTGCCGGAGATCTTCCTGAGCATGGTGGGCGCCGGGGAAGCCTCCGGTACCCTGGACAGGGCTTTAGATCGCCTGGCCCAGTATTTCGAGCGCCAGGCCGATTTGGCGGAGAAGATCAGGACCGCCACCGCCTACCCCCTCCTGGTGGCTGGGGTAGCGGTGATCACCGCCATAGCCACGCTGGTGTTCGTGGTGCCCATCTTCGAAGGGATATTTAAACAGATGGATGTGCCTCTGCCCCTTCCCACCCGGGTGGTGATGGGGTTGAGCTACACCCTGATCCATTACTGGTATCTTTTTCTGCTGGTCTTGGGAGGTGGGGGGCTAACCCTGCGCTATCTGATGGGCACCCCTGCTGGCAAGGCATGCTGGGATCGGCTCCTGCTGAGGGTGCCCCTTATGGGGGAACTCTTGAAGAAGGGGGCTGTAGCTCGCTTTGCCTCCACCCTTTCCACCCTCTTGGCTACCGGGGTACCCTTGCTCCAGTCCCTGGAGATAGCGGGCAACGTGTTGGGCCTGGCCCCGGGGGTCAGGGAGGTGCAGCTTATGCAAGAAGGGGTCAGGAGGGGGGAGAGGCTTTCCACCCTCATGGCCCGGGGGAACTTCTTCTCTCCCCTGGCGGTGAGCATGGTGGCCGTAGGGGAAGAGTCGGGGCGGCTGGATGGGCTGCTGGCCAAGGTGGGGCAGTTTTTCGAGAGGGAGGTGGAGACCACCATAAACCGCTTTTCCACCCTCATCGAGCCCTTCCTTATCATAGGAGTGGGGGTGCTGGTGGGCCTTATCGCCCTCTCCATCTACCTGCCGCTCTTCAGCCTTCCGGGAGCCCTCTCCGCCCATGCACCTGGGCTGTAGCCCGCGGCCTGGCAAAAGGGGTGATAATCTGGCCCAACCTCCAAGTTCCTGAGGCTTAGAGCCCAGCAGCTAAAAAACTAAAGGGGGGAGAAACCGTGTCCAGGCTGTTTAACCGCCTGTCCGCAAGGGGACGGCAGGAACAGGGGTTCACCATGGTGGAGATGATGGTGGTCCTGATCATCATCGCGGTGCTGATCGCGGCCGGCGTCTGGTTCTATGTGAGGTACATCGACCGGGCTAAGGTTACAGAGGCGGTGGGGCAGATCAACTCCATGGCCGCAGGACTGGATTCCTACTACGCCCAGTTCGGCAAGTACCCGGCTGATGAAAAAGAAGCCATTGCTAAGGCGGGCCTGCCCGAGGATCCACAGGCTGCAGGGCAGCTCCCCAAGGATCCCTGGGGGGTGAAGTACGAGTACAGTTACAAGAGCGATGCAAGTACGTACACACTCACAGCCAAGGACGATAAAGGCAACGATAGGGTAGTAGCTACGGGTACGAAGGGCGTGAGCACGGTAGAGGTTAAGTAATCGCTTAGCACTGGGAGGAGAGGGTCTCCCTCTCCTCCCAAGTTGATAAACCGGCAAGAAGGTGGAGAACCGTGAACGAGCGGGGAATGACCCTACTGGAAGTGGTGGTGGCCCTCTGCCTCTTCGGCCTTCTGGCCTCCGGGATGGTGGGGCTTTTCCTTTCCGGCCAGGTGGCCACTGCCTCCAATTCCCGCAGGCAAGAAGCCCTTTGCCTGGCCCGGGCCCTCATGGAGGCGGTGAAGGCCAGCCCGGCGGAGTGGGAAGGCCGGGTGCAAAGGGCAGGCTCAAACTATGTCGTGTTGGAAAAAAGCAAGGCCGACGACCAGGACGGGGCTTACCAGGACTTCTACCTCGCCATCGTCGAGGGCGCAGGGCAGGGGCAGGTGCGCAAGATCACCGGCTACGTGGGCTCCTCCCGCACCGCCTACGTGGTCCCCTCCTGGAGCTCCATCCCCGGCACCTCTTCCCGCTATCTGGTCTTCAGGCTGGTTAGCGATCTCCCGGACCCCACGAGGGTGGTGGTAACCATCGGGCCTTCATCCCAGACAGCCTTAGAGGAAGTTAAAATAGTGGTCAAGGACAGCACCCCCTGGGGGGAGCGGGAAGTGCAGCTCACCTGTGAAAGGTGGAAGGGAACATGAAGCGGCTCAAGGAAGAGAAGGGCTTCACCCTGCTGGAGGTGGTGGTGGCCTTGACCATCTTTTCCCTCCTCTCCATGGGCATGTTTTACCTGACGGCAGCCGGCTACCGCCTCTACTGGCAGGAGGTGCAGCGGCAGGAGGTGGAGGCCCACCTGCGCTCGGCCCTGGACCGCATAACCCTCAGGGTGCGGGAGGCCAAGGAGGTGGTGGCGGTGGATCCCATCGACCCCAAGGCCCCGGCCAAGGGCTTTAAGAGCATCAAGGTGACCATGCCCGACGGCACCGCCCTTACCTACTCCTTTGAGCCCAGCTCCCGGGAGCTCAAGGAGGATAACCAGCCCATCACCGGGCCGGTGGTCAAAGAGGCCCTCTTCAAGGTGGAGGGTAAAGCGGTGAGCGTGGTCTTAACGGGCGAGCACCTGCGGTCGGGGGAAATCACCCTTTACACCCAGGCTTGCATAAAGGCAGGTGAGCAGGGATGAGAAGCTGGCGCGATGAGCAGGGGCAAGCCCTGGCCCTGGTGCTCATCCTCTCCACGGTGCTCTTCATAACCGGGACTGCCGCGGTGGCGGCCGCCCTGCAGCAGAGCCGCCTGGTTACCCTGAAGGAGGCCCGGGAGAAGGCTTACTATATCGCCGAGGCCGGGGTGGAGAGGGTTCTGACCCAGTTCCGCCAGAGCAACAAGCCCTATCCCCTGGGCCTACCCGCTTCCGGCACCTATTACCAGAACGCCCCCTTCGGCGGCGGGAAGATCGAGAAGGTTGAGGTGGAAATCAAAAGAGAAAAGAAGGATCCCGACGATCCCAACAGCGCGGAGGGCATCTTCGCCCACATTACCTCCTCCGGCCTGTACCCGGAGAATCCCAGGCCCGGCCAAGCTCAGGCCCGCCGCACCGTGAAAGCCAAGGTGGAGCTTCTGCCCGACCCCTTCCTTTCCTACGGCGGCCCAGGGATCAAGTCGGACCGTTCGGTAAAAGTGGAGGGAACGATTACCCTCACCAGGGGCTCCTTCCTGGCCCGGCAGGGAGATATTTCTGTAAGCGGGGGCATCCAGGACTTTACCGGCGGGATCTACGCCGGAAAGGACGTGAAGTTGAGCGCCAGCTTAACTACGGGATCGGGCGAGATCAAGGCCGGCAAAGATGTGGATCTCACCGGTTTAACCCCGTTTAGCCCTTCCACCTGGAAGGGCGACATCTACGCCGGGGGGAGGGTGAAATTGCCTCCGGTGAGTTCCTGGCTGGGCTTTGTGGATCCCCAGCGTATTCACGAAAACTGCCCGAGCATCCCCGGTTTCCCCCTGCCTCCTTTTCCTCAGGTCGGAAAGGGTACGGTTTGGTACACCCAGGTAGAGGAGGAGGCCCGGAGCCGGGGGTACTCCTTCAATAGCGCCCTCGACTGGTTCAAAGATAAAAAGAAGGGTATCAAATGGGATTACTCTGTGAGAGAGATTGCTAACCCTTTGACCGGCAGCGCCGTGGTCACCGTCTGGGTCAACGGAGCGGAGCTGGAATTGACCGATCCCAAACACGACAGCTTCCTGGCGGTGGTGAACGGCCCGCTGGACTTTAATCAGGCTTTCAAGGCTGCGTACGATGCCTGGAAACAAGACGTGATCAACTCTTACCAGAGCAAGTACAAAGGAAAGGCTACGGTTACCTTTGTCGAGTTTCCTGACCAGCCCCTGGCCGTTCTCCAAGTGAAGTCCTCCCAGCCGGCCACCATCGTGGCCGACAGCATCACCCTCGACTGCGGCATATTTAACTTGTTTGGGGTGAAAGTGGATGCCCATGCCGTGAAAAATGATTTCGGCCTCTTCGCCGTCAACGGGGACATTAAATATACCTCGGATGTGGCTTTGGGGGGGCGCCTTTCCGCCCTGGCCACCGGCAGCTTCACTTATAAGTGCACAGGGAGCGATACCACCAACCTCGACTGGGTGGCGGCCAAGGTGCCGGTGACCATCGAAGGGATCATCAACGTGAATTACGCCCGCGCCTCCATCCCTCCCGCCACGCCCATGGGGGGCTACCGGGTGGTTTCCTGGAAGATCATCTGAGGAGGTGTTGTGTTTGGGCTGGCTCGGAAAGATCCTGCCCCGCAGGACCCGGTTTGTAGGCATAGACCTGGGCACCGCTGAGGTGAAAATGGCCGAAATAGAGGTGGGGAACAGGGATCCAGAGGTGATAGCTCTGAGGCGTCTCACCAGCCCCCCGGGGGTGGAGGGGGAAATGGAGGAGGACCAGGTGGTGGAGATATTAAAACAGCTGTCTCCTGGCGTAAAGGAGGTGATTTCCTGCCTACCCCCGGAGAAAGTCGTCACCCGCATCCTGCGCCTCCCCCCCATGAGCGATAAGGAACGGGAAGAGGCGGTGCGCCCGGAACTGGAGAGGGTAATTCCTGCCCCCAGGGAAGAGATGATAATCCGTTCCCTCTGGCTAGAAGAAAAACCCAGCAGCCAGGAGGGCCGTAGATGTTTGGCCCTGGCGGCGCCGGTCAGCCTGGTATATCTGTATCACTCCCTGTTCGCCCGGGCAGGATTGACCCTGGGGGTTTTGGACCTGCCGGCCTTTGCCCTTTACCGGCTCTTCGCCCAACAGATCCAGAGGGAGAACGTGGCCCTGGTGGATGTGGGGGCCCGGGTCACCCAGGTGGTGATCACCCGGGGACCAGAGATCGTCTTCCTCCGTTCTTTTTCCGTAGGAGGGGATCTGTTTACCCGCCTGGCCGCCGAGTATCTGGGGGTGGGCCTGGAGGAGGCGGAGAAGGCCAAGCTGGAAGTGGCGGCCACCTCCCCTGAACCGGAGGAGATCTTCCGATCAGCCGTGCTGGAATTGGGTAGAGAAGTGAAGCGTTGTCTGGATTTCTGCGAAAATCAAGAGGGGGTCAAGGTTGGGAGGATAATCCTGAGCGGAGGAGGGGCCAAACTCCGGTTCTTGCCCGCCTTCTTGGAGAGCATGTTGGGGGTTAAAACCTCCATAGAGACCCCCCTTCTCCATTTCTCCTTTCCCTATGATCCTTCCTTTGCCATAGCCCTGGGCCTGGCCCTGAGGGAGGTGGTGAAGTGAGCTATAAAGTCAATTTCCTTCCCCCCCACCTCCAGGTGGAAGGGGTTTACGACATCCCCCGGCTGGTGAGGACAGTGGCCCTGGTGGGGTGCATAGGTGTCCTGGTGCTGGGATATGGGGTTTTTCTGGGGAACCTATTTCTCGCCAGGATCCAACTGGATAGGTTAAAACAAGAAAAGGAGAGAATACGGGTGCATGTGGAAGAAGCTAGGGCCGTTGGGAACGAGAGGGAGCGCCTGGAGCAGGCCCTACATGAAATCCAGAAGGCGGAAGCCACTCGCCTGGCATGGTCCCAGCTGTTGCGGGCTGTGGCTTCTTCCTGCCCGGCAGAAATAAGGCTTTCCCATCTGGAAGGGTTGCCGGGGGTGGCCAAGCCGGGGGGAGAGGGAAAGGAGCCCCAATCCACTCCTTTCTCCAAACCCGGACTTTTAAAGATAAGGGGCGTCACCCCGTCATTCGTCTCCATAGGTGTATTCCAGCGCAATTTGACGGACACCGGCCTGTTTAAAGAGGTCCGGCTCGTAAAGGTGGGTTCTGAGAAGGATCTGCACGCCTTTGAAATGGAGGTCTTTCTCAAGGAGGGGGGCAGATGAAAAGGGGTTGGAAGATACTGGCAGGGATCCTGGCCGGGCTGTTGTTCCTCTATTTTGTCTTTCTGCCCCAATGGAGGGATTATAAACAGGTGAGGCAGGATTTAGAGAAAATCCAGAGGGAGCTGGAAGGGGATCGGCGGCTGATAGCCAACTTGCCCCGGGAGAGGGAGAGGCTGGAGGTGCTCCGGCAGGATCCCGTTATAAAACGGCTCTCTCTAGACTTGAGGGAGGGCGTCGACGTCATCCTCCTGGGCCTTCAGGCTTCTGCCCGCAATGTAAAGATAACCGGATTTGAACCCGGCCTCCCTGAGGAGGGCAAGGCCCTGATAGCCCTCCCCTTTAAATTCCAGGTGGAGAGCAATTACCCGGCCATCTTCAGCCTGGTGGAAAGCCTGGAGGCCGGCGGCCTGAGGAATATGGCGGAGATCCGCAACTTGAAGCTTACGGCAGGAACGGTGCCGGGCACCCTGACCGGGGAGATGGAAGTCCTGGTCTACATGTGCCGGGATGCCAGGGACAAGCTTACCAGGGAAGAGATGGGGGCAGATAAAATAGGGAAAGCCGATCTTTTTTCTCCCTGATCCGACAGGATATTTCATCCCCATAGAGAAAAAATATGTAGCTGCCAGGATAGCTGAAAAGGGGCTAGGACATTGCTCTATCTGTTTTTGGCCTTTTCTTTCCTGCTGGGCCTGATGGTGGGCAGCTTTTTGAACGTGGTGATCTACCGCCTTCCCCGGGGAGAAGGGATAGTCTGGGGCCGCTCCCGCTGCCCTGCCTGCGGCGAGACCTTAAGGTGGTACGATCTGATACCCCTGCTGAGCTACATATGGCTGCGGGGCCGTTGCCGTTATTGCAGCGGCCCCATCTCCTGGCGTTACCCCCTGGTGGAACTGCTGAGCGGGCTTCTGGTCCTGGCGGTGGCTTACCGTTTTGGACCCAGCTTTGTGGCGCTGAAATATTACTTCCTTCTGGCCTGCCTCCTGGTGGCCTCCTTCACCGATCTAGAGCACTATCTAATCCCCAACCGCCTGGTCCTGGTGATGCTGGTGCTCTCCCTCCCCCTGGGGCTCCTGGCCAGGGACGTGGACTTCAGGTCCGCCTTGCTGGGGGCCGGGGTTACAGGGGGATTTTTATCTTTCCTGGCCTTGATCAGCCCCCTGGGGGGAGGAGACGTGAAGCTGTCGGCGGTGGTGGGGCTCTACCTGGGGTGGCCCTGGACCTTCCTGGGCATGTTCCTGGGCTGCTTCCTGGCCGGCGTGGTGGGGCTGATCCTGATGGCCTTGGGTATAAAAAGGCGCAAGGACTTCATCCCCTTGGGACCTTTTTTGGCCCTGGGCTTTTTCCTGTCCCTCTTTTATGGAAAGGAAATCTGGGCATGGTATTTGAGATACCTGGGGTTTTGAGATTCCCTTGCCGTAAGGCCAACGGGAAGGAGCCTGCAGGCTTCACCCTATTGGAGGTGGTGGTGGTCCTGCTCCTGGTCACCCTTTTGGCGGGAGGAACCACCTACGCCTGCGCTACCCTTCTAAGGCAGCAACTCCTGGCCCTTACCGGCGTGGAGGTGCTCCAGGACCTCCGTTTAGCCCAGGAGGAAGCCTTTTCCACCGGAGAGACGGTCCGAATCTGGTTTTATAACGACGGTTACCTAAAGGAAGGGCCAGGGCCAGAAGATCGCTGTTTAAAGCATCTTCCCCCGGGGGTGGAGTTCTATGCTTCCACTATTTACCATCCCCAGGAGAGGGCTTATCATGTTTTGGAATTTAGGGGTTCAACCTCTACTTTTGGCAACAAGGCCCTGGCCCTGAAGAGCGGACCTTCTTCCCGGTTTATCCGGGTGAACGTGAAGGGCAGGCTGATTTTATCGGATAAACCTACGGAAGGAGGGTTCACAGGTAATTGGGAAAAATATCCTGATATGAAGGCCGAGCACCTCATCACCGCCCCTTCGCCGTATGGGGAAAAATAGCTGAGCTCCAGGGACAATTCAACTTAAAAACTGTCAGGGAGGGACTGGCATGTTGAGCCCTTGGGAATGGGACCCCAAGGTTCGCTGGGTGGCGGTTATCCTGGCAGCGGCCCTCCTGGTGGGAGGGGGGATCCTCTACGGGAAAGCATCTGGCAAAGGGGAGGTCCCTGTGGTGATAACGGGGGAAGAGTCTCAGGACCAGGCTCCAGATTCGTCCCAGGAGAAGGAGCCTGAGTTCATCGTTGTCCATATATCAGGGGCGGTGGAAAGGCCCGGGGTTTATAGGCTGCCCCGGGGAGCCAGGGTCCACGAAGCCCTGGATCAGGCAGGAGTCCTCCCGGAGGCTGACCCCCATGCCCTGAACCTGGCCGCTACCCTTCAGGACGGCCAGAAGATATACGTCCCCAGGCGGGGGGAGGCCCTCCCCGTTTTGACCGGTGGGTGGGGTGGGGTCCAGAAAGGCGGGGGAGGCAAGGTGAACATAAACACCGCCTCGGAGCAGGAGCTCAAGGCCCTTCCAGGTATAGGTCCGGCCCTGGCCCGGAGGATAATCGAATACCGGCAGCAGAAGCCCTTCCGCAGTGTAGAGGATATAAAGAACGTGAGGGGCATAGGCCCCAAAAAATTCGAAGAGATAAAAGATAAAATAACGGTCAATTAAAAGGACCATCATGAATTCCTTTTTATTCCAGATAGCCGCGGCCTTTGCTCTGGGGCTTATGCTTTCCTTTTACGGCCATTTCAATCCCTGGTGGTTCCTGCCAGGAGCGCTGGCCTTTTCCGCCAGGGCCTGTTTTTCTCTTTCTCGCCCTTGGGGCAGGACATGCCTCCTTTTGGCTTTTTTAAGTTGGGGAATGTTCTGGGGCTCCTGGGATCTGGCCTACCGGGGAACCCGCCTTTACAGGGAAAGGGATACCCATTTAGATTTAGTGGGACAGGTGGTGGAGGAACCTAGGGCTTACCCCAAAAGGGACGTATATGTCTTAAGGCTGGCGGAGATAAGGCAGGGGGCCTATACCAGGAAGGTCGGGGAGAAAATCCAGCTGGTGGTGCTGAGGCCCCGGGAAAAGGGCTATCCCCTCTATGGATACGGCGATATTTTAAAGATACACGGACAGCTCACCGCCCCTCCAGGTCCCCGCAACCCAGGGGATATGGACTACGCTGCCTATTTGACCCGGCAGTATATCTACCACCAAGTGGTGGTGGGTGAACCGGGCAAAATAGAAAAGCTGGGTTCTTCCTGGGGCAATCCCCTGCAGAAGCTGGCTTCCTGGGCCCGATCCCGGGGGATGGCTGCCATAGAACAGGGCACTTCTCCCCAGGTGGCAGGGGTTCTAAAGGGTGTGCTCCTGGGCAGCCCTCAGGAACTGGGGGAAGAGGACCGGGAAGCCTTTAAAACCTTAGGAGTGGTGCACTTCTTCGCGGTTAGCGGCTTCCATGTGGGCTTCGTGATCCTCTTTTTCATGGGGCTGGCCGGGCTCCTAGGATGTAGGCCCAGGACCGCCGTGGCCCTGTGCATATGCCTGCTGGTCTTTTACGCTGCCCTGGTGGGTTGGCGTCCTGCGGTCACCAGGGCGGTGATTATGGCTTCCCTGGGGCTGGTGGCCTACATCCTGGGGGAACGGAGGGATTTCTACTCTGCCCTAGGCCTAGCTGCCCTCGTGATCCTGGGCTGGAGACCCCGCTCCCTCCTGGACGTGGGTTTCCAGCTCTCCTTTCTGGGCACCTTGGGTATCGTCTATCTCTATCCCCTGGTGGACGGCCTTTTGAAAAAGCTCCCTCCCTGGCGCTCCTATCTGGCGGTGGTGATGGGGGCCCAGCTGGCCCTCTGGCCCCTGATCGGATACTATTTCGGCTACCTCCCCCTCCTGGGCATATTGGGCAATGTGGTGGCTGTAGGCTTTATAGGCTGCGCCCTGGTGGTGGGGCTGGCGGCCTTTTTCCTCTCCCTCCTATGGCCTTCTTTAGGGGTGGTGCTCTTCGCTTCCCTGGAACCCTTGATAAAGGTGCTGTTGGGGGTATTGCATACCCTGTCCCGGATACCGGGAATCCTCCTCCATCTGCCCTCCATCTCTGTGGCCCAGATCCTGGCCTATTATTTGGTCCTGGTGGCTGTGAGGGAGCTCTATGTGAGACGGAGGGAGCTGCCTTGGCAGGCCCTGTGGAGCTGGCACCGCCCCCAGATGATTTTGGGGATCTGCCTTATCTTTATTCCCCTGGTGGCCTTCTGTTGGCCCTGGGAGGGCCGCCGCCTTGAGGTGGTCTTTATAGACGTGGGCCAGGGCGACGCCGTGTACCTGCGCACCCCTGGGGGCAAAAACATCCTGGTGGACGGCGGAGGTAGTCCGGGCAGCGATTTCGACGTGGGGGAGAAAATAACCGTGCCGGTGCTGCGGCGCCAAGGGGTGAAGAGGGTGGACCTGGTGGTGAGCACCCATGCCGACTGGGACCATCTGGGCGGGCTCTTCGCCGTGGTGAAGGAACTACCCGTATCCCTGGTGGTCCTGCCCCCTTTATGGGGTGTCCAGAAGGAGGATTATCAGCCCTTTCTTCGGGAACTGGAGGCCCGGAAAATCCCCTATCGGGAAGTGAGGGCAGGAGACAGGATTCATCTCGACCCCGAAGTGGATATCCAGGTACTGCACCCCAGACACCCCATAGAGGGCACCAGGGACTTCAACAACGACAACTGCCTGGTTATCAAGGTGAGCTACGGAAAATTCAGCCTGCTTTTAACCGGGGACGTGGAGAGGGCGGGCATGGCGGACATGGTGAGGAGGGGGGTGGATTTCAATTGTACGGTGTATAAGGTGCCCCATCACGGCAGCCCCTACAGCTGGGAGGAGGAATTTTTTAAAAGGCTCACCCCCAAAGCGGTGGTTTTTTCCGTAGGAGAAAGGAATATCTACGGCCACCCTTCTCCCAAGATAATAAAGTATTGGCAAGCCAGAGGAGCAGACTTGTACCGCACCGATCAGCAAGGGGCCATAATCTTTAAAACCGACGGCCAGCGTTTTTGGGTGCGCACCATAAGGCCGGCCCCCAAAGGGGAGAGGGCGGTTCTCCCCTTCAGGTGCTGCCCTGGGAGCAGGAATATTCTTCCCGGGCTTGAATTATACTAGGGAGGCCGATCTCAAGGTTGAGGAGGGATATTTTGTTTTTCTCCGAAGACGCCTTGCGGGAAATCCTGGCTGCCGCCCTGGCGGCAGGCGGGGATTTCGCCGAGATCTTTATAGAGAGAAGGGATATCACCAACATAAGCTGCGAGGACAACAAAATAGAAGGGTTGATAACCGGAAGGGATCAGGGGGCAGGCATAAGGGTGCTGAAGGGGGATAAGACCGCCTACGGCTATACCACCCATCTTCATAAGGAGACCCTGATCTCCCTGGCCCAAGAGGTGGCCCGGGTCCTGGCTCCAGGCCAAGCCCGGGAGTTGGTTTTAACCCGCCCTCCCAGCCCCGTGGAGTTTGTCATCAAGGAGAGGCCCGACCAGGTGGAGGTAAAGCGCAAGGTGGATCTGGTGCTCCAGGTAAACTCTGCCGCCCGCCAGGTGGATCCCCGGGTGGTGCAGGTGGTGGTGGGCTACGGAGACGGCGTTCAGCAGGTCACCATAGCCAACAGCGAGGGCGTCCTGGTGGAGGACGAACGCCTCCGCTGCCGCCTGGTGATCCAGGTCATAGCCTCTGACGGGCAGATAATCCAGACCGCCATGGAGACCATAGGGGGGCATAAGGGATGGGAGATATTCCAGGAAGTAGATCCCCTGGAAAAAGCTTGCCAGGCTGCCAGGAGGGCTGTGGCCCTGCTGACCGCTCCTCCCGCTCCCGCCGGGAAAATGCCTGTGATCATGTCGGGGGAGGCGGGGGGAACCATGATCCATGAGGCCTGCGGCCACGGATTAGAGGCGGATCTAGTGCAAAAACAGCTCTCGGTATACTCGGGTAAAAAGGGCCAGATGGTGGCCTCCCCTTTGATCACGGTGATAGACGACCCCACCCTGCCGGGAAAGTACGGATCCTACCGTTTTGACGATGAGGGCACTCCTGCCCAGAGAACGGTGCTCATCGAGAAGGGGGTCCTAAAGGAATACCTTTACGATTACCTCACCGCCAGGAAGGAGGGCCGGGCTTCCACCGGCAACGGCAGGAGAGAATCCTATCAATATCGGCCCATCCCCCGCATGAGCAATACCTTCATAGCCCCTGGGGAAGACCGCCCCGAGGACATCTTGAGGGACACCCCCCATGGCCTGCTGGTAAAGCGCATGGGGGGAGGACAGGTCAATACCGTAACCGGGGATTTCGTCTTTGAAGTGGCAGAGGGTTACCTCATACAGGGGGGGCAGCTGGGTCCCCTGGTGAGGGGCGCCACCCTGACCGGGAACGGACCTGAAGTTTTGAAGATCATCGACAGGGTGGGAAATGATCTGGGGTTTGCCCTGGGGGTGTGCGGTAAAGACGGACAAGGGGTGCCGGTGGGAGATGCCCAGCCCACCATCCGCATCCCGGAGATAATTGTGGGCGGCCTTCTGCCAGAGGAGGGGAAAAAACAATGAAGTCAGAGAAGGAATATATAGATCTAGCCCGGGGGGTGGTGGAAAGGGCCCACGCAAAGGGGGCCTTGGCCGAGGCCTTTTTGGTGGCTGAGGAGAGCCTGGAGGTAGAGATCCGGGATCAAGAGATAGAGGCCTTGACCCAGGCCCAGGAAAGGGGCTTGGGCCTGCGGCTAATAAGGGAAGGCCGGCTGGGCTTCGCCTTTACCGATGATTTTAATCCCGCCTCCCTGGAAGAGCTGGTGGAAGAGGCCTTGGAAAACTCCCGGCTGACCACCCCTGACGAGTACAATGTTTTGCCCCCGCCTTCCCAGGAATATCCAGATATCCCCTTGTGGGATCAGGAAATAGAAGCCATACCTGTAAAGGACAAGATAGAGCTGGCCATGGAGATAGAGCGCCAGGCCAGGGCCTATGACCCCCGGGTGAAGATCACCGAAAGCTGCAGCTACAGCGAAACCCGCTACCTGGTGGTGGTGAATAATTCCCTGGGTATAGAGGCCCTTTACCGGGGAACCCAGTGCGGGGCCAGCATCTATCTGGTGGCCCTGGAAGGGGAAGAGGCCCAGACAGGTTTTGGCTTTATGTATAACCGCTATTACAGAAATTTGGATCCTGTCAAGATAGGCCGGGAGGGGGCCCAGAGAGCAGTGCGCATGTTGGGGGCCAGGAGGATTTCCACCCGCAGGGCTCCTGTGGTGCTGGATCCCTATGTGGCAGTCAGCTTTTTAGAATTTCTGGCTCCGGCCCTCTCCGCAGAGGCGGTCCAGAAGGGAAAATCCCTGTTCAGGGGCAAAGTGGGACATCAGGTGGCTTCCCCTGCCCTGACCCTGTGGGATGATGGCCTAATACCTGGGGGTATAGGCTCCAGCCCCTTTGATGGGGAAGGGGTGCCCACCCAGAGGACCCCCCTGGTTTTGAAGGGGGAGCTGCAGGGCTTCCTCCACAACACCTATACCGCCGCCAAGGAGGGGCGCAGCTCCACCGGAAACGCCAGCCGGGCATCCTTCAAGTCTCCTCCCCGCATAGGTACTACTAATTTTTACCTGGAACCCGGCATCCTCTCCCCGGAAGATATAATCCGAGAAATAAATGAAGGCCTTTACCTCACCGAAGTAATGGGCATGCACACTGCCAACCCCATATCCGGGGATTTCTCCTTGGGGGCCAGCGGCATTTGGATAGAAAAGGGGGAGCTGGCCCGTCCTGTAAGGGGTGTAGCCATCGCCGGCAACATCATCGAGGTTCTAAAAAACGTGGACAGGGTGGGCAATGACCTGACCTTCTACGGCTCCACCGGTTCGCCCACTTTGAGGGTGGCCGGCCTCACCATAAGCGGGTCCTGATCCGAGGCTTGTTGGAATAGGTTGCAACATTATGGTAAAATAGCACCATGAAGATCCTGGTCATCAACGGCCCCAACCTGAATCTCCTGGGAAAAAGGGAACCCCATATTTACGGCACCACCACCCTGGAGGCCATAGAAGCCCAGCTGCAGGAAGAGGCCCGGTTAAGGGGGGTGGCTCTGGAGTTTTTTCAGTCTAACCACGAAGGGGCCCTGATCGACAAGCTTCAGGCCGCCAGGGAAGGGGTGGATGCGGTCATAATCAACCCGGGGGCCCTGACCCACTACAGCTTGGCTTTGAGGGATGCCCTCCTCTGTTTGCAGTGTCCGGTGGTGGAAGTGCACCTGACCAATGTTTACCGGAGGGAGGAGTTCCGCCAGCACATGGTCACCACCGGCGCCGTCACCGGGGTGATCGGGGGGTTTGGCCCCCTGAGCTACCGCCTGGCCTTGCTGGCGGCTATAGAGCTGGTGAGGGGAGGAGGGACAAATTGCTCCCGCGCTTAAAAAGGCTTAGGGAACTCATGATCCGGGAAGACGTGGAAGCCCTCTGGATAACCCACCTCAAAAATTGCCGCTATTTAAGCGGCTTCACCGGGGACCGGGGAGAACTCCTCATCACCCAGGAGGAGCAATTCCTCCTCACCGATGGCCGTTTTACCCAGCAGGCTTCCAGGGAGGCCCCCCATTTCACCCTGGTGGAGCTGGGGGTGGAGCCCTGGAGGCAGAGGATGGAGCTCTTGGCTTCCCTTAAAATCCGGCAGCTATCCTTTGAAGGGGAACACCTGAGCTATGCCTGTTATCAGGATCTGATCCAGCATAAGGAGAGTTTCAATCTGCCCCTGGAAGTCAAGCCCTGCCGCAGGATGGTGGAAAGGCTCAGAGAGCAGAAGGAGCCAGGTGAGGTGGAAAACATCGAGAAGGCCTTGAGGATAGCGGAAGAGGGCTTTGGCTACATTGCGGAGCGGTTGCAACCCGGATGGAGGGAGAGGGACGGGGCGCTGGAGTTGGAGTATTTTTTGGGCAAGAGGGGCTCAGAGGGGCCGGCCTTCCCCACCATTGTGGCCAGCGGCCCCCGTTCCGCCCTGCCCCACGGCGTGGCCTCAGACCGGGTGCTGCAACCGGGGGATGTGGTGGTGCTAGATTTCGGCGCCACCTACGGGGGTTACTGCTCTGATTTTACCCGGACCTTGGCTTTGGGCCCGGTGGACCCCCTGTGGTTCAAAATCCATGCCCTGGTGAGGGAAGCCCAGGAGAAGGCCATCGACCATATAAGGGCTGGGATCAAAGCTCAGGAGGTGGACAGGGTAGCCCGGGAACACCTTTGCCGGGCGGGCTACGGGGAATACTTCGTCCACGGCTTAGGCCATGGGGTGGGGATGGAGATCCATGAATCCCCCTCCCTTTCACCTAAGTCTGCTGAGGAGCTGCAGCCGGGCATGGTGATCACGGTGGAGCCGGGGGTGTACCTGCCGGGAAAGGGAGGGGTTCGGCTGGAGGACATGGTGCTGGTGCAAGAAGGGGGGGCCGAGGTTTTGACCCGTGCCCCCCGGGAATTGGTTATACTGTAGACGTGGGGGGATAGGCTTGATTTCTACCAACGACTTTTTCACCGGAGTGACCATAGAGGTGGATGGCGAGGTATATCAGGTCATAGAATTTCTGCACTTCAAGACAGCCCAGAGGCAGGCCCTGGTACGAACCAAATTGCGCAATCTCCGGACAGGGGCAGTTTTGGAGCGCACCTTTAAGGCTGGAGAGAAGGTCAAGAGGGTTTATCTGGATAAAAGGGAGGCCCAGTACCTCTACCGGGATGGTGATACCTACTATTTCATGGACAATGAAACCTACGAGCAGTTTGCCCTCTCGGGAGAACAGCTAGGAGAAGGGGCCAAATTCCTGAAGGAAAATATGAACCTGCAGGTTCTGTTCTACGGGGATCAGATCCTGGGGGTGGAATTGCCGGTAACGGTGGAATTGAAGGTGGTGCAGACCGAACCTGGGATCAGGGGAGATATGGTGAGCGGGGGATCTAAGCCCGCCGTGCTGGAGACGGGAGCGGTCATCCAAGTGCCCCTCTTCGTGGAGGTGGGGGACGTGGTCAAGGTGGATACCCGGGAAGGGACATATGTGGAGCGGGTTTAGCCCGGCAGGAGCCGGATAATAATAAATCAAAAAGAAAGGAGTGCGGCTCCATGAACGAAGTGAGGGAAAAGGTGGCATATTTAAAAGGTCTGATGGAGGGCCTGAACCTGGAACCGGAGAGCAAAGAAACCCGTATCTTTAAAGAGATAGTGGAAGTCTTGGAAGAAATGGCCGAAGCCCTGCAGGATCTTCACGAAAGCTACGAGGAACTGGAAAGCTATGTGGAAAGCATAGATGAGGATCTCTACCAACTGGAAGGGGAAGTATACGGAGGGGACTACGAAGAAGAGGAAGAGGAGGAAGGGGAAGAAGAGTTCGAAGGGGAAGAAGGGGAAGAGGAGGAAGAGTTCGAAGACGAGGAAGAAGATGAGGAATACGAAGAGGACTATATAGAAGTGGAATGCCCTAAATGCCATGAGATAGTATGCTTTGAGGCGGATATACTGGATGACGAAGATGTGGTGGAGGTGGCCTGCCCCAATTGTGGGGCGGTGGTGTTTATAAACCAGGAGGGAGAGGCCAGGCTGGCCGAAGAAGAAGAGAAAGGAAAGCCCGACGAAGACATATAGGCCGGCTCTGGTATACATGGCTTTTACAAAGGCTGCCTCCCTTCCAGGGGGCGGCAGAGCTTAGCTACCTAAGACCCCGGCAAGGGGTCTTTTTTATTGCATAAATTTGCCATGGGCGGAATAAGCATATTCCTGGGGGGAGAAATCTTGGAGAGCCTGATGGCTTTAATGACCGAGGGTATAGCCCTCATGCTCCGGGCCCTTCCCCGGGAGATCAAACAATCCCTGGAGGAGATAAGGTTCAGGAAGGATAGGCCTCTGCAGATCCGCTGGGGCGGGGGAGAGGGATGGGTAAGGGAGGGCGGGATAAGCCCCGATTTCAGGGAAGGCTACCGGGTTACAGGAGAAGACATCCTCCACATACTTCAGGCCCTCACCCGCAGTTCTCTCTATGCCTGGGAAGAGGAATTGAGACAGGGATACATAACCCTGCCCGGCGGCCACCGGGTGGGACTGGTGGGGGAAGCGGTAGTGGCCCAGGGAGGAATTAAGACCCTCAAGAATTTCAGCAGCCTCAACTTGAGGCTGGCCCGGAGCCTTAAGGGGTGCGGTCTGCCCCTATTTCCCCGGCTCCTCCAGGGTCAGCGGTTTTTGAATACCCTTATCCTTTCCCCTCCCCGTTGCGGCAAGACCACTTTGCTGAGGAATTTAATCCGTCTCCTCAGCACAGGCGTGCCTGAACTGGGTTTTCCCGGCCTGAATGTGGGAGTGGTGGACGAGCGCTCTGAAATCGCCGGCTGCTGAATGGGTTTGCCCCAGTTGGAGGTGGGTCCCAGAACCGATGTTTTGGACCGGTGCCCCAAGGCCATAGGAATGCTCATGTTGCTGCGCTCCATGGGCCCGGAAGTCATAGCCACCGACGAGATAGGGAGCAGCGAAGACCTGAAGGCGTTGGAAGAGGTGTTGAACGGCGGCGTATCCCTCCTGTGCACGGTCCACGCCGGAGATCTGGAGGAACTGGCAAGGCGCCCGGGGTAGAAGGGGCTCCTGGAATCAGGGGTGTGGGAGAGGTTCGTGCTCCTGGGGCGGAGCCTGGGCCCTGGAACTGTAGAGAGGGTTTATGACCGGGCAGGGCAAGTGATACTGTCCGGCCCCCTCCGGGGAGGAGGGAACCATGAAAATCCTGAGCAGCCTTCTGGTAATATCAGCCTGCGGTTTCTTGGGGCTGGAGAAGGCCAGAAGATTGGCGGCCAGAAGCCGAGAACTGCGGCTTCTGGAAACCGCCCTCAAGGCCCTGGAGACGGAGATAAGTTATGGCGTCACCCCTTTGCCCCAAGCCCTTCAGAGGGCCGGGGGATTGGCGGAAGGCATGATAAAAGAGTTTTTCTCTTTGACGGGGCATCACCTGGAAAGGGATCCGGGCGGAGGGCTGTATCGCGCCTGGGAAAGGGGCCTGAAGTTTCTCAAGGATAACAGCAGCCTCACCCAGGGAGACTTGGAGATTTTGACCCCTCTAGGCCTGGTGCTGGGCCTTTCCGGGGTGGAAGACCAGGTAAAACACCTGGTCCTGGCCCAGAGGCACCTTTCCCATCAGGCTCGTTTGGCCGCGGAGGAAACCGCAAAAAAGGCCCGCATGTGGTACAGCCTGGGTTTTCTGCTGGGCCTGGCCCTCATATTACTTCTCTACTGAGGGGGGATGAAGGGTGTTGCACTTGGAGGTGGGCCTCATATTCCGCCTGGGGGCCCTGGCTATGGTGATTTCTATTTTTTACACCTTCTTAAAACAGGCGGGTAGGGATGAATACGCCTACATGACCCTGCTGGCGGGTTTAGCCGTAGCCCTGCTCTGGGTAATACCGGTGATAATAGACCTGTTTCGGGCTGTCCAATCCGTTTTCCTCCTTTATTGAGCCATGGAGATCTTTTCCCTGGTGGGGTTGGCCCTGGTGGCCACCGCCATCATAGTGCTGGTACGGCAAGCCCGGGGCGGGGATGTGGCTCTCCTCATAAGCCTCACCGCTGGGGTGCTGACATTTTTTCCCTTCTAGAAAAGATGAGGCTGGTGGTGACGGTCTTATCGGAAATCAGCCAAAAGGCAGGGGTCAATCCATTTTACTGGCAGTCGGTCTTGAAGGCCGTAGGTATAGCCTATATATAGCGGAGTTCGGCAGCCAGCTGTGCCGGGATGCGGGAGAAGGGGCCATCGCCAGCAAGCTGGAAACAGCCGGGAAGGTGCTCATCCTGGTCTTGGCCATACCCCTGATAGTGGCTGTTTTGGAAACTATTATAAAGCTTTTGCCGTGAAGATGCTGCTTTGGCTTTTTATGCTTCTGATCCCTTCGCCTGCCCTAGCCTTTCCTGGGGATCCCCAATCCTGTGGAGATTTCAAGGGGGAAGTGGAATATCAGCTTCAGGGGTTGGATCTTTCCCAGCTGGAAAGCCATTGGCAGCGATTGCAGCAGGACCTGGCCCCCTACCTGCCCTCATCCAGTTTTGGCGAGGGCCTCAAGGAGCTACTGCAGGGAAAGATGCCCCTAAACCCCAGAGAAATCCTGGAGGGATTGTTGCGCTGCCTGGCAGGGGAGTTGAAGGCCAGCCTCCACCTGCTGTCTCAGCTGCTCCTTTTGGCTTTGGCCAGCGCCCTGCTGAAAAGCCTGCAGGGCGCCTTTGGGGAAGAGAACCTCTCCCCCCTGGCCGGCAAGGTGGTCTTTTTAGCCCTGATCACCCTGGTGCTGACCTCCTTTGGCATGTATCTGCGGTCAGGCTCGGAAACCATAGATAAGATGCTCTCTTTCTGGCAGGCATTTTTACCCTTTCTGATCACCCTCTTGGCAGCTTCCGGGGGGATCCACCTATCCGCCTTTCTCTATCCCGTGCTGATATTGGGCTTGACCTTCATGGTCAACCTGATCTAAAACCTGGTTTTCCCCCTGGTCTATCTTTACACCTGCCTCAACATGGTAAGGGGTCTGGAGGACAAACTCCAGGTGGGCAAAATGGCGGATTTCATAAGGCAGTTGGTCGTCTACATCTTGGGGTTGGGCCTGACCCTGTTCACCGGCATCCTTTCCCTCTACGGGATAGGGGGAGCCATAAGCGACGCCATGTCCCTAAGGGTAGCCCGATTCGCCACCGATAATTTTCTGCCTGTGGTGGGCAAGCTCCTCTCCGATTCCCTGGGCACGGTGGCGGGAGCTGCTGCCCTGATAAAGGGGGCGGTGGGGGTATTGGGCCTGGGCTTCATTTTCCTTACCGTTGGCCTTCCCCTGGTGAAGATGTTGGCCGCCGCCCTGATTTATAAGCTGGCGGCTGTCTTGGTGCAGATTCTGGGGGAAGAGAAGATCTCGGAGGCCCTGGACAAGGCGTCCGGATCCCTCAGCCTGATTTCCGCCTGTTTGGCTGTGACGGGTCTCTTTTTTCCTCAGCGTGGCGGCGTTAATAATATTGGGCCACATGGCCCTGGCCATGAGGGGATGAAGATGCTGGCTGAATTGGGTTCCCTTGTAAGGCAATTGGCCCTCATAGCCCTGATGGCCTCCCTGGGGGAGATGCTCCTCCCCAATCAAAAGATGGCCCCCTATGTGCGGCTGATGTTGGGGGGTTGTTCGTCCTGGCTTCCTGTACCGCAAGCCTCGGCAGGATCCTGACCCGGGGGGAGGGATTGCCCCTGGCGGGCTGGGATTGGTCTCCTCCAGCCATGGTGGGAGAGGCTTTTTCTCCCGGCTCCCCCTCCCCTGACGCCCGGGAAAGGGCCTGGTATCTGTTTAGAAAGCGATTGGGACAGCAGATACGCTCCTTAGTTCTGTTGTCTCCGGAAATAAGGGAAGCTGAGGTGGAGGTGGTGGTGGACGAAAAAAAGGGGGTCCCTCCTGAAGGTGGATATAAGGGTGGAGGTGGCAGGAAGCCTCCCCTTCCCAGCTGGCCAGGATTCTGGCTCGGGTAAAGGAGACGGTGGCGGGGTTTTACGGGCTAAGCCCCGACAATATTCGGATAGAGGTGGCCGGGAGGTGAAAAAAAATTGGAAAAGCGCCCCCCTTGGTGTATGTGGCTGGCTTTGGGGGCCCTCGTCCTGGGGAGCCTGCTCTTGAGCTTTTCCCGCATCAATGAAGTGCATCCTCCCGAGGAGAAGGAGGCCCCCTCTGCCCCGGGCCCTTCCTCGGGGAGGAGCCAGATCTATACTGCCTCCCGGGAGATGGAGGAGGAACTCCAGAACCTTCTGGAAAAAATGGCCGGGGTGGGCAGGGTAGCAGTCAGGGTGTCCTTAAAATCAGGTCCTTTAAAGGAGTACGCCACCAATACCCGATCCAACAGCCATCAGGTGAAGGAGAGGGATCAGGGAGGGGGTGCCAGGGTCACCAAGGACAACAACCAGGAGGCCCAGCTGGTCATGGCCAGAAGTGGGCAGTTTCAAGGAGGGGAAGCCCCCGGGGTAACCAGGGAGACGCCGGGGGAGGTATTGGGGGTTGTAATAGTGGCAGAAGGGGCCCATGATCCCCGGGTGCGGGCCCGCCTGATCCAGGCGGTGGAAACCCTTTGGGGATTGGCTCCCCATCAAATACAGGTTTTACCCATGGAAAGGGAGGGGAAAAGATGACCATTTTGCTGATTAAACTGCCCCGAAAGGGGGAAAAGGCAGGGGAAGGGGAGACAGGGATCAGCGTTTCCACCTGAGGTTGCTGATGGGCTTGGTTCTCACCTTCCTCCTGGTGGCCTACGTCATCCACAGGGGCAATGGAGCCTTAATGCCGGCCTGGAATCCCCCCGGCTCGCCACCCCAGCAGATCCCTGTAAAGGAGGAGGCTCCTTCTGAAGGGAAATCGTCTTCCAGGGAGGAAAGGCCTGTTTCCCAGGTGGATCTGGGGGAGCCGGAGAGCCCCTTCTTTGTGGAATACCGGTTGGAGAGGGATAGGCAGAGGAGCCAGCAGATAAACCTGTTAAAGCAGATGGGCGGGGGGGGAGGAAGCCAACAAGAGGCTAGTGGAACTGACCCAGTATATGGGACATGGAAATGCAGCTGGAAAGGCTCATCCAGGCTAAAGGCTACCGGGAGGCGGCGGTGTTTATCCAGCCCCAGGCGGTCGGCGTAGTGGTGTTGGCGGAAAAATTTGGTCCAGAGGACGCCAACAAGATAGGAGAGCTGGTTTCCCGCACCACCGGGAGGCCTAAAGAGCAGATCAGCATAATAGCAAAAGGATTGGATCCTGGAAAAAAGTGCTATGAAATTTTTTTATTTGTTCAGAAGGATTTTTCTATTCAGCGTTGAAGTTAATTAAACAACTCTGCCCGTGTGTCTGTGGGCAGATGGGGAGAGGCAGTGGAAGATTCAAAATTTTCAATAGAGGAGGGAGCAAATTGAGCAGCCAATTGGTCTCTGACCCCCAGAAGGAGAAGGAATTCGAGGAACTCCTGGCCAAGTGGCGGGGGGTCAAGGGGGGCCTCATACCCGTACTCCAAGGCGCCCAGGCCATCTACGGGTATCTGCCCAAGGAAGTGATGGTCCGCATCGCCAAGGAGCTGAAGGTTCCCCCGTCCCAGGTGTATGGGGTTGCCACCTTCTACGCCCAATTCCGCTTCACCCCCAGGGGAAGGCACATCATCAGGGTGTGCCACGGTACAGCCTGCCATGTCAAGGGAGCCGAGCGGCTTTCGGCGGAATTGGAAAATCGGCTGGGGATAAAGCCGGGGGAGGCCACACCCGATCTCCGCTTCACCTTGGAGAATGTTGCCTGTCTGGGCTGCTGTAGCTTGGCGCCGGTGATCATGATAAACGAGGACACCTACGGGAATCTGACTCCGGACAAGATAAAGGATATACTGGACAAATATGAATAACACAAAT
>Ga0129303_100015_pt1 | contig 24075 bp, 28 predicted proteins | sample ElbSprsedimmetaG_FD_94490 | JGI IMG/M metagenome (GOLD analysis project Ga0129303, IMG submission 94490) | Hot spring sediment bacterial and archeal communities from California, USA to study Microbial Dark Matter (Phase II) - Elbow Spring... | ecosystem: Environmental > Aquatic > Thermal springs... | reverse complement strand
TAAAACTGCCACTTTGATGGCGGGGGATCCCTTGGTTATTTCCCAAGCTTCCGGGGCCGCTACACGGAACAAATGCCATTGCTCGGGGAGAAGGGGATCATTGGGGATAAAAAGGGCCCGGGCAATGGGATCGGCTTCCGCCGCCTCCACTTCGGGTTCGCCTTTATATGTATCCGCTTTTTCTTTAGATCGCCCTTTTTCTACCCTGACTATGTCCACGCCCAGTTCGGGAATTCGATCTAAGACCACCCCGCCTTGCCGCTTGTGCACGGCTTTCTTATCCTCTTCGCTGACATGGGGTTTAAATAGGACCAACACCGTATCGGGAGAAACCCTTCCTTTGGCTTTATCTTTTGGAGCAGCTGAGGGAGAAGAAAGGCCGATAAAGATAAAAACCATGGTGCATACAAGAAAAATGATAAAATTTCTGAACCGCACGGCAAAACCCCCTTCTGGCTTTTTGTGACAAATTCGACAAATGGTCGAATTTTCCCTGCAAAACCAAAAGGGGCCAAAGGCCCCTTCCGGTTTAAACCTCTTTCACCACATAAGTGTGGGCCAGGCGGTCGTGCAGCCCTTGCTTATGGAGGTCAAAGGCTATGAGGAAGAAACCGAAACCCAAGAGGACCAGGGAGAGGAACTTCCCTACTATCTCCCTCAAGAACACATTGCCCCAGGGGACCCCGTCTCCCTCCCGGGTCACCACCTTGATGCCCAAGACCATCTTGCCCAAGGTCTGGTCCCAGATGCCGGTCATTACCAGAAAATAAAGGGCCAGCAACAGCCAAAAGATTCTAGCAGGGCTTTTATCCCAAAGGGCCATGAGGATGTTGTTGGCCCCCGACAGGGCCAGCAGGTCCAGGATAAAAGCCCCTAACCTGGGCCAGAAGCCCACATAGGTGGGCGAGGAAGAAATCCCTGAATTCGCCCATGCCTCTCTGGCAGTGTCTGTCATCGATTTTCCCCCTTTCGGATTTTTAAGGGCACCACAGGTATAGAAGCTGGGGATGGGCAGAGGTGGGGGCGGATGGTCCCAGATAAGCCTTTACCAGCTCCCAGAGCTGCTTTCGTTGAGACCTCTCTTCCATAAGCCAGGCCCAGAAACCTTTAGGTCGGACGTAACTTATCACCGTAGCCTCCTTTAACCCTGCCAATTCCTTGGCTGTTTCAATGGCCTTGTTTAAATCTCCCAGGTCGTCCACCAACCCCAGGGTTTTGGCCTGGGCTCCAGTATATACCTGCCCTGTGGCTATCTTGAGGACTTCCTCCCGGGGCATCTTGCGCTCCTGAGCCACCAGATCCACAAAACGGTTAAAGGTGTCGTCCACCAGGGACTGGAAGGCCGCCCTCTCCTCCGGCGTCATCTCCCTGAAGGGGTTGCCCATATCCTTAAGGGGCCCGCTCTTTATCACTATCTCTTTATAGCCTATGGTATTGGCCAGCTTCTCATAATTGGGCAGGGTGAAGATAACCCCTATGCTGCCCGTCAGGGTGTTGGGATTGGCCAGGATTTTATCAGCGGCGGTGGACACGTAGTATCCGCCAGAAGCGGCCACCTCCGCCATGCTGACCACTAGGGGTTTTTCCGCCTTGGTCCGGAAATTTTTTAGGGCGTGGTAAATCTCATCCGAAAGGACTGCGCTGCCTCCAGGGCTATTAATCCGCAGGATGACCGCTTTGATGCTGCCGTCCCTTTGAGCCTGCTCCAGTTCCTCCAGGAAACGCTGATAGGAAAATCCTCGAGCAGGGACAACTTTTCCCTCTTCCTCTATTATGACTCCCTCCAGGCGCAAAAGGGCTATGCGATCTTTCCCGGTCCCGGTGATCCTTTCCTCTTTAAGCTCTTTGGCCGGAAACCCCAAGCTGGGAGGGGTCATCTTGTGGGCGGAAGCCGCTATTCCCCCGAGGAAGAGCCCTATAACTATGAGCAGAGCAATCCAGCGTTTTCGGGTCATACTTTAAGAACCTCCTCAATTTTATTAATTAACCGCAGGCCAAGAGCAAGCCCCGACCTGCGGTGCGTCAAACCTCCATTATAACGGGAAGGATCATGGGCCGGCGGCGGGTCTTTCCGTATAGGAATTTGCTCAACACTTCCCGAATGCTCCCCTTTATGGTGGCCCAGTCGGTTATCTTGCGCTCCAGGCACCAATCCAGCACCTGGTTCACTTTTTCTTTGGCCTCTTCCAGCAGTTCTTCCGATTCCCTTACATACACGAAACCCCGGGATATGATGTCGGGTCCGGCCATGATATTGCCCGTCTCCTTGCTCAAGGTCACCACCACTATTAAAAGCCCCTCCTGGGCCAGCTGCTTCCTGTCCCGGAGCACGATGTTGCCCACGTCCCCCACACCCAGGCCGTCCACCAGGAGGGCTCCCGAGGTTACCCTGCCGGTTATGGTGCCCTTTTCGGGGGTGAACTCCAGAATTTGGCCGTTTTCCGCCACAAATATATTCTCCGCCGGGATGCCCAATTCCTCTGCCAGGCGGGCATGTTTTATCAGCATTCGATATTCTCCGTGAATGGGGACGAAAAATTTGGGTTTTACCAGATTTATCATTAATTTGAGCTCCTCCTGGCTGGCGTGGCCGGAAACGTGGACCCCTTCCATGGCCTCATGATAGACGTCGGCACCTTGCTTGAACAGCTGATCTATGGTTTTGGCCACCAGTTTTTCATTTCCTGGTATGGGGAGGGCGGAGATGACCACCGTATCTCCAGGCTGGATCTCCAGCTGACGGTGATCGCTGCGGGCCATCCGGGTCAAGGCTGACATGGGTTCCCCCTGGCTGCCGGTGGCCAGGATGAGCACCCTTTCTTTAGGGAAGGAGGCCACCATCCCGGGTTCCACCAGGGCGTCTTTGGGTACATCTAGGTAGCCCAATTCCATGGCGATGTTCACCACATTGAGCATGCTTCGTCCCACTATGGCTATCTTGCGATTGTACTTGAGACCGGTAGCTATGATCTGCTGGATCCTGTGCACATTGGTGGCAAAGCTGGCCACTATGACGCGGCCTTTGGCCTGCCGGAACACTTTATCCAGGGTCTCCCCCACCACCCTCTCCGAGGGGGTATAGCCGGGCCGCTCCACATTGGTGCTGTCAGACATGAGCACCAGTACACCCTTTTCCCCCAACTGGGCGAATTTATAGAAGTCGAAGACCTCCCCGTCCACCGGTGTGTGGTCTATCTTGAAATCGCTGGCGTGTACCAGGGTGCCTACAGGGGTGTGGATGGCCACCGCCATGGTATCGGCGATGGAATGGTTCACATGGATGAACTCCACTCTAAAAGGGCCTATTTTTAGAACATCCCGGGGTTTGACCTGATGGAGTTTGGCCCCATTTATGCCCTGTTCCTTTAATTTGGCCTGGAGCAGGGCCAAGGTTAACCGGCCGCCGTACACCGGCACATTGATGTCCTTTAAAAGATAGGGGAGAGCCCCAATATGGTCTTCATGGCCATGGGTGGCTATTACCCCCCGGACCATCTGACGGTTTTCCAGAACATAGGTGTAGTCGGGTATTACTATATCCACCCCTAACATTTCCTCTTCCGGGAAGGTCAAACCGCAGTCGATGATCAATATATTGTTCTGGTACTTTACCGCCATCATGTTTTTACCGATCTCACCCAATCCCCCCAAGGGGATGAGGGAGACCTTTTCCTCTGTTTCTGCCATACATTCACCTCCATGGTTTTTTCCTCCCCCCTCCCTCCATAACAATCAAATACCGGGCTTTAAAAGCCCGGCTTTTCCGCTCCAACCGCTGTAACCATTATACCCTATGCCCCTCCAGGGGATCAACATTCCTTATCTAGGGTAAAAGCCCAGCGGCCTTCAAGGCGCCAGCGATCTTTTCCTTTTCTCCTGGAGAAGCCTCCACCAGGGGAAGGCGTGGCGGTCCTGCAGGAAGCCCCAACATGTCTAAAGCCGCCTTTACAGGTACGGGATTGGTGGTGATGAACAGGGCTTTAAACAGGGGGAAAAGCTCCTGGTGAAGAGAAACTGCCCTCTCCACCTGCCCTTGCAGGAAGGACTGGATCATCTCCTGCATCTTTTCTCCCACCAGGTGGGAGGCCACGCTGATAACCCCATGTGCCCCTACAGCCAAAAGGGGCAGAGTCATAACGTCGTCCCCGCTGTAGAGCAGAAAACCCTTGGGGGCCCGGGAAAGGATGGACGTTGCCTGGCTTATATCGCCGCTGGCCTCCTTAAGGGCCACTATATTTTTTATCTCCAAAAGCCTTAAAACAGTATCAGGCTCCATATTGCAGCCGGTGCGGGAAGGGATATTGTAGAGGATAACAGGCAGGGACACGGAAGTGGCCACTGTTTTAAAGTGCTGATAGAGGCCTTCCTGGGAAGGCCGGTTGTAATAGGGCACCACCAGCATGAGGCCGTCCACCCCTATTTTCTCCGCCTCTTTGGAGAGCTCCACGCTGGCGGCGGTGTCATAGCTGCCTGTGCCTGCTATTACCAGGGCTTTCCCCCCCACCGCTTCCTTTACCGCCCGGAATAGGGTGAGCTTTTCTTCTTTGGTGAGGACTGGAGACTCTCCGGTGGTACCCGAAACCACCAGGCCGTCGCTGCCGTGCTCCACCAGATGGGCGGCCAGTTTTTGAGCCCCCTCCACGTCCAGCTGGCCTTCCCGGGTGAAGGGGGTGACCATGGCGGTCAATATCCTTCCCCAGTTCATCTTTTCACCCCTCTTATAATAGACTTTCCTTTAAGAGCAGCTCGGCGATCTGTACAGCGTTGGTGGCTGCCCCCTTACGGAGGTTGTCGGCCACCACCCACATGCTAAGCCCCCGGTCTACGGCCAGATCCTTCCGCAGACGGCCTATATAGACTTCGTCTTTGCCCGCCACCTGAATGGGCAGGGGATAGAGTTTTTTCTCCGGATCATCCATCAAGACCACCCCCGGGGCCCGGCGAAAGATCTCCCTGACTTCCTCCACCGACAGCTCTTCTCGGGTTTCCACGTGTACAGCTTCGCAATGGCCCACAAAAACAGGCACCCTCACGGCGGTGGCGGAGATCTTTAGATTTTCATCCTTCATTATTTTTCGGGTCTCATGAACCATTTTCATCTCTTCCCTGGTATAGCCGTTTGGCTGGAAGACGTCTATATGGGGAAGGCAGTTGAAGGCGATGGGCCAAGGAAAAACAGCGGCGGTGACAGGACGGCCTTCCAGGACTTCTCGGCTCTGGAGTTTCAATTCCTCCACCGCCTCCTGGCCCGCCCCTGATACCGCTTGATAGGTGGATATGATAACCCTCTCTATCCCTGCAGCATCGTAAAGGGGTTTTAAAGCCACCACCAGCTGGATGGTGGAGCAGTTGGGATTGGCTATTATGCCCTTATGCCATTTTACGTCTTCCGGATTGACCTCGGGAACCACCAGAGGCACCTGGGGATCCAACCGGAAGCTGCTGCTGTTATCTATGACCACCGCACCTTCCTTAACCGCGGCGGGGGCGAAGAGCCTGCTGGCTTCCCCTCCGGCAAATAGGGCCAGATGGACCCCTGAAAAGGAGTCCGGGGCGGTTTCTTCTATGGTATATTCTTCGCCCTTGAATTCCACCTTCTTGCCCGCTGAGCGCTTAGTGGCCAAGACCTTCAACCCGGCTACTGGAAAATCCCTCTCGGCCAACACCTGGAGCAGGGCCTGCCCCACAGCACCAGTGCCCACCACCGCCACGTTTATCTTCTTTTTCATGCAAAAACCGCTTCCCTCCTATCGGTTCTCTTCTGCGCCAAGGGGCTTAAGATGACAGGCTGAATCTGTCGCCCCTCCAAAGCTTCTAAAATAGCGGGTAAAAGGAGATCCATTGAGGCCACCAGGGAGTTGGGTTTATTCACAGGATCGTCTTGCCCAAAGGGTACCATGTAGATGTTCTTGGTATTGAGCAGCCTGCCTATATTCACCGCATTGGCACCCAAGCCGTCGTTGGTGGCTATGGCCAGCAATACCGGCCTTTGATTGCGCAGCCGGGCCTTTACAGCCATCACCACAGGCGTATCGGTGATGCCGTTGGCGATCTTGGCCAGGGTATTGCCCGTACACGGAGCCACTACCAAGATGTCCAGCAGTTTCTCCGGTCCGATGGGTTCCACCGCCACTATGGTATCCAGAGGCTTCCTGCCTGTTATCTTTTCTATCTCCGCCCTCCAGTAAGAGGCGGTACCAAAACGTGTATCCCTATCCCTCACCGCCGGGGAGATGATGGGTATTATCTGGGCCCCTTCCTCCACCAACCTGGCCATCTGGGGTAAAACCTTGGTCAGGGTACAATGGGAGCCGGTGGGGGCAAAACCCACCCTCTTGCCCTTCAGCTTCATGACGTTTCCACCTCCGCTAGTTGGGGAGGCGTTCCAGGAGCCTGGCTATAAGGGGAGGATAGATGCGGGCCAGGATTTCCCCTGCAGTCTTGGGGGCCACTTTACCCGGAAGGCCCGGGGGCAGAATGGCCCGTCGGTTTAAGCGCTGGGCAGCCTGGAAATCCGTACCTCCTGGATGGGAGGCCAGATCTATTATCAACACCTGGGGATGGGTGAAGCTCAGCAGTTCAGAGGTCAGCACCAGGGCAGGAACTGTGTTGAAAATCAGGTCTGCCCTGCCTATCTCTTCCGGCAGACGCTCAAAGGGATAGGACTCCCATCCCTCCACGTAAGCCCTGGCCCTCACGCCCGGATTCCGAATCTATAGCTATTACCCGGGCCCCTAAAGCCAAAAGGGCACGGGCCAGGGTGAACCCCGTCCTGCCCAATCCCACAACCACGGCAGTGGACCCATGGATGGTTATGGGCAGCTCCTGCATGGCCATCATTATGGCTCCTTCGGCCGTGGGGATAGAATTCAAAATGGCCATTTCGTCCATATCCAGGGTCTCTACCAACTGCCACCCCCTCTTGGCTGCCAGATTTTTTAGATAGTCCTTGGCCACCCCCACCAACACGGGAGCCCGGGAGGCACCTTAAGGGCCATCTCCCAGGTGAAATAGAGGGATCCGGAGACCTGGGGAGCATAGACCCTGCCCTCATTGTCAACCCCGGGCACGGGCAATATCACCGCTTCCGCTTCTTCCAGCGCCTTTTCCAGGGAGTTGCCGCACAAGATCACGCCAGGTATGAGGAGGTCCCCCAGCCCCGCCACCTTTACTAAAGCCCCTTGGGAAGTCAAATGACGGACCAACACCTTTTCCCTCTCATCTCCACCAAGAACCGCAATTTTCACTCCCCCTAAGCTCTTCCCGCCCATCCCGGAACGACCTCCGCTTGATGATTTCTACCTGCAATATATGTAGGGTGGGCCGGGAAGATGCAAAGGCTAATCAAAATTTTAACAAATTTTCTAATCCGTAGACCAACCCCTTGAGCTCCACGACCTCCCTTATGGCCAGCAGAAGGCCTGGGAGAAAGGCCTCCCGGCCGAGGGTATCGTGACGGAGGGTTAAAATCTGGCCCGGCGCGCCAAAGATAACCTCTTGATGGGCCACAGCTCCGGGAAGGCGCACACTATGGATGGGTATGCCTTGATAAACCCCGCCCCTGACCCCTGCCAGGGTCTCCTGGGATAAGGGCTTATCCGGCTCCTGGGTGCGGCTGGCAGCTACCAGTTCAGCGGTCTTCAGGGCCGTGCCCGAAGGAGCATCTAATTTCTGGGGATGATGCATTTCTATTATCTCCACGTGGGGGAAGTAGCGGGCGGCCAAGCGGGAAAAATGCATCATCAGCACTGCCCCCAGGGAAAAATTAGGGGCTACCACACAGCCTATCTGCCGGGATTCACAGATATGATGCAGTTCATCTATATCCTTCAGGGTGAAACCGGTGGTGCCTATCACCGGGCGCACCCCTCTGGCCAGGGCTAGTTTGGCGTTTTCCATGGCTGCGCCAGGCACGGTGAAGTCCACCATAACCTGGGGCCGGGTCTGTTGCAGGGCTTTTTCCAGATCCCCCTCTATGGTGATCCCCACCGGGGGCAGATGGTTTAGTACGCCTATATCTTGCCCCACCTCCACCTTGTCCACAGCCCCCACTACCTCTATATCTTTAGCCTTCAAGAGCCCTTTGGTCATCTCCCGTCCCATACGCCCTGCTGCTCCGGTTATAAGGACCCTTATCGTAGCCACCACCCCTTTTGGCTCCTTCTATAAAAAAGAATCCCGGACGCTGTCTCAGCTTCTCCTGTCCAAAATACCCCTTTACCGGGGTTCACCCTCGGGATAACCCCCTCTCAAGCCGTCCGGATGTTGCTTTCATAATAGCACCACCATATTGCCCCTGTCAATCGCCCAGCCGGGTATAAGTGGGATTGAGGTTTACTATTATAAATTCCGTACCCACTTTGCGTACCGATTCCCAGGGGATCACCACCTCCCGAGGTTCGGAGCCCCAACCCCACCAGCGGGAACGGCAGGGCATGATGAACCCCAGTATGCGGCCTCCTTGGGGATCCAGGAGCAGGTCCAATTCTCTACCCGTCCCCACCCGGCTGCCATCGTAGAGGTTGATCACTTCCTTACCCATGAGTTCGGAGAGGCGCATCTCTATCCCCCCGGCTAAATCTTGCCCGTTTTCCAAAAGGAGAGCACTAAAGGCTGGACGAAGGCAGACACCAGGGCCAGCAGGGCCAGGGGATCCATCGCCATGCCCCCCATTCCACGGTTTCCGGGACCTCCAGTTTAAGGAAACTGGTCAGCAGTACCAGAGCCACGTATATGCCCCCCGCCACCGCCGCCAGTTCGGTGAGGGCTTGGGATAAAGGGCTGGTGGCTATCTCTTTATGCTCCCACCGGTGAAGAGTAATTTTGGCCTTTAGGGCTAAAAGACCCAGAAGCAGGAGTATCAGTGCCAAACCCATGGCCCATCCCCCTGCTAAAGATTATGAGGGGAAGGGGGAAGGTATCCCTCTTTTTCCGTCTTTCCCTGTTGTCTTTTAAAATTTTCTTGATTCTTTTGCACATAGCCCTGGTACAATTCTTCAGCATTTATACCCAGCTTCAGGCACATGCTCACTAAAAAATGAAGCAAATCCACCAGCTCGCCTTTAATGGCTTCCCGGTTTAGGGGGCGGGGATTTTTCCACCACTTGAAGTTGACCTCGTCCAGCAGCTCGGCCAATTCAGAGATCATCGCCAGGACTTCCTTTTGTATCCATTCCTCAGGAGTATAAGCGGGGAGATTTCGCCTCCGGGCCAGCTCTTCATCAAAGGCTCGCTGGAGTTGAAATATGTGTTCCAGGCGGTCCATTTGTCCTCCCTCATATTCCCTTTTTTCGCGCCAGAGCTGCCAGGTCCAGGTCCAGGGAAGCAGGACCCAAGGTGGTCAGGGAAAAGCGTTCAGGTTGAAAAAGCTCCCGGGCCAATTCCCCCACTTTATCTTGATCCACCTCTTCCAGCTTCTGTATCATCTCCTCCGTAGATATGACCCTACCTAAGGTCAACTCCTGTCTGCCCATGCGGCCCAGCCGGGAATTCAAATTCTCCTGGCTCATGAGCAGCTGTCCCCTTATCTGGTCTTTGGTGCGTTTGAGCTCTTCCGGCGTAATACCTTTTTCCTTCAACGAGGCTATCTCCTCCAGGATGAGCTCCACCTCCTCCTGACAATGCTGGGGACTGGTGCCGGCATAGATGGTGAAAAGCCCGCTATCGCTGTAGGAGGTGTGGTAGGAATATACAGAATAGACTAGCCCCTTCTCCTCCCTTATGAGCTGGAAGAGGCGAGAGCTTATGCCTCCCCCCAGGACGTTATTTAAAACCTGAAGGGCATATATCTTTTCGTCACCCTAGGCCAACCCCGGTACGCCCAGGCATATCTGCACCTGCTCCGTTTCCTTTAAATGGACGTTTACCTTGGCCTGGCTCTGGGGAGGAAGGACCTTGCGGGGCTGTCTCCAACCCTTCTTCTGACCGAAGGTTTTTTCCAGCTTGTCCTTCAGCTTTTCCTCCTGGAACCGGCCAGTCACGGCTATTACTATATTCTGACAATGATATTGCTCTTGATAATAGCGGTATATCTCCTCCCGGTTGAGGGCCCTTACCGTCTCACAGGTACCCAGAATGGCCCAGCCCAGGGGATGGTCCTCCCATACTGTACCCGCAAAGAGATCGTGTACCAATTCGTCGGGTGTATCCTCATACATCTTGATTTCCTCCAGCACCACGTTCTTTTCCTTTTCCACTTCTTCTGGTAAAAGCAGGGAGTTGAACAGCATGTCCGCCAGGACATCCACCGCCAGGTCCAAATATTCCGCCAGGACCCGGCAGTGAAAGCAGGTGTATTCCTTGGTGGTATAGGCATTCAAAACCCCGCCCACCGCTTCAATTTCCTCCGCTATCTGCCTCGCGGTCCTCCGCTTAGTTCCTTTGAACAATAGGTGTTCCAGAAAGTGGGATACACCCTGGTTGACCTCTTCTTCGTATCGGGACCCCGCGCCCACCCAAACCCCCAGGGCCGCGGAATGAGCCCAAGGGACCTCCTCTGTGACTACCCGGATATGGTTTTCCAGAATATATTTGCGGCTCAATTTCTCTATATCCCTCCCCTCCCCGAAGTCAAACCCAAAAACGGCACCCACCAAGGTAGGGATTTCACGCCTTGTAAAGCCACCAGAGGAGCCCAGGCCACTTCCCTTTCCCGGTGGTAGATTTTTACCTGGCCCAACACCTGACCGGCTTCTACCGGAGCTTTAACCTCTGGGGCAAGAAAGAGCTTTACCACCAGGGTATCCGCCTCTTCTCGAGGAACAGTATAACCTATGGTGCTGCTTGAAGCAACGGCCACCTGGGGCACCTCCCCCAGCCTCACCCGCACTCGGGCCAGTACAGAACCGGCCTCTATGGTCACGTTATAGAAGCCCTCAAAGCCGTAGTCCAAAAGTCTCCTGGTGTCTTCAAATCGGTCTTGGCTCCCCAGGACCACTGCGATGAGCTGCCTTGAGTTCCTGGTGGCCGAAGCCACCAGGCATTCCCCTGCTTCCTGGGTGGTGCCGGTTTTTACCCCGTCAGCCCCTCTGTAGCACTCCAGGAGCCGGTTGGTATTGTACAGGTAGCGGTCACCTGCGGGCCCTGGAATATGATCCCTGATCTTGGCCACCGTCTCCCGGAAAAAGGGGTGATTTTTCAGACCATAGCGGGCCATCAGGGCCAGATCGTAAGCTGTGGTCAAATGCCCTGGCGCTGGGAGGCCATGGGGGTTGCGGAATTGGGTGTGGCGGCACCCCAGCTGCCAGGCCTTGCGGTTCATGAGCCATACGAAATTTTCCTCGCTCCCTCCCAAACCTTCGGCTATGGCCACGCAGGCGTCATTTCCAGAATTCAAAAGAGCACCCTTCAAAAGGGCTTCCAGGGTCAACACTTCTCCTGGCTGCAGGTAAATACTGGAGCCCTCTGTGGTAGCAGCGTTGGCGCTGGCCTTTAAAGGGGGTGGAAAGGGGGGCCCAGTTCCAGCGCCAGTATGGCGGTCATTATCTTGCTTGGTGGTGCTGGCGAGAGGACGGGGGGTGTAGGGCTCCTTGGCAAAGAGCACCTGTCCTATAGAGGCTTCCATGAGGAGGGCCGAAGGAGCGCTCACCTCCGGAGGAGCCCCTTCCCCGGTTTGGGGCCAGACACATAACCATATTAAAAATACTACAAGCCTCTTCAGCTTCTCCACTGCCCATCCCCCACTTTGGCAGCAATTCGGAAACGGGGATCGGATTGTAGCCGTTCTTTTGCAGTTCCTGGATCAACGTGGGCAGTATCTTGGCCGTAGGTGCCACGGGGTGCAGAAGGACCAGGGCTCCTGGCTCTTTTTTAGACAGCACTGTGTTTAAAATATCCTCCCCCCTGGTGCCGGGGAGGTAATCTCCAGGGTTTATAGTCCACATTATGAGCTTGTACCCCAGTTCCTGGGCTGCGGTTAAAACCTTGGGGTTGCATTCTCCATAAGGAGGGGAATAGAGCCGGGGCCTTACACCTGTGATCTTGCTGATGATCTTTTCCCCTTCTTTTATATCCCTTTTATTTTTATTTTCTTCCACGCTCAACTTGTCGGGATGGGGATGGGAATACCCATGATTGCCTATCTCATGGCCTTCGTCAGCTATCCTCTTTAAGAGATTGGGGTGGCGGCTGGCCCACTGTCCGGTGGGGAAAAAGGTGGCCTTCACCTGGTATTCCCTTAAGGTGTCCAGGATAGCGGACAGGTGCTCTTCACCCCAGTCCACAGTAAACATGAGGGCCATAGCCTGTTTAGAGGTGTCTCCCTGATAGATGGGCTGTCTTTTCATCACCGGAACGGCTTCCCGGGCCAACCACCTTCAGGATAAAAAGGCCAAAAATAGAAACACCAGAATAATTAAAAAAACCCATCTTCTGATTTGACCTTTGGGGAAATAGAGCATATACATTGACCCCAACCCCTTTCTGGTTCAATGTATATGCTCCTGTTTGAAAATAAAGTATTACTTTTTGGGCTTCCGGGGATTGAATTGCTGGACGCTGCCCTTTCCCTGCGGACGGCGCAACTCCCTTTTATCTTTAGCCCGCTGTTGGGGCTGAGGCGGAGGCAGGGCCTCTTTTCTGGAAAGCTTCAGGCGGCCCAAAGCGTCGTAGCCTATGGCCTTGACCAGGATCTCATCTCCCTCTTTGACCACATCCTCCACCCTCTTTACCTTCTCGTGGGCCAGTTGGGATATATGCACCAATCCCTCTCGTCCTGGCATCCCCAGCACTCCAGGGGTCACCTCCACAAAGGCCCCAAAATCGGTGATCCGGGTAACCCTTCCCCAATATATCTTGCCGGTCTCCACCTCCTGGGTGAGAGCCTTGATTATCTCCACCGCCCTCTGGCCCCTCTCCGCATCCAGGGCCTTTATGAATACCCTGCCATCGTCCTCGATCTCGATCTCCACCCCGGTCTCCTCGATTATCTTTCTTATAATCTTGCCTCCCGGACCTATGACTTCCCTTATCTTATCCGGATCTATGGTCATGGTGAGCATCCTGGGGGCATAGGGGGACAGCTCTGGCCTGGGAGCCGGGAGAACCTCCAGCATCTTCTCCAAGATATAAAGCCTGCCCCTGCGGGCCTGTTCCAGGGCCTTCTCCAGTATTTCCCTATTTATCCCCGGTATCTTTATATCCATCTGCAGGGCCGTGACGCCTTCCCTGGTACCCGCCACCTTGAAGTCCATGTCTCCCAGGGCGTCTTCTATACCCTGGATGTCAGATAAGATAGCCACCTTGTCCCCCTCTTTCACCAGGCCCATGGCTACTCCGGCCACCGGGGCTTTAATGGGGACCCCCGCATCCATCAAGGATAGGGTGCTGCCGCAGACGCTGGCCATGGAGGTGGATCCGTTGGAACCCAAAACCTCAGATACCACCCGGATGGCATAGGGGAACTCTTCCTCCGGAGGTATCATGGGTTCCAAAGCCCGTTCTGCCAGGGCCCCATGGCCTACTTCCCGCCGTCCTGGCCTACGGATAGGCCTGGCCTCCCCTACGCTGTAAGGGGGAAAGTTGTAATGATGCATATAACGTTTAGATTCTTCTACCCCCAGATCGTCTAGGATCTGCTCTTCCCCTATGGAGCCCAGGGTGGTTACGGTGAGTACCTGGGTCTCTCCCCGGGTGAAGAGGGCAGAGCCGTGGGTCCGGGGCAACAGTCCCACCTCGCAGGTGATGGGCCTTATCTCGTCCAGAGCCCTGCCATCTATCCTGACCCCTTCTTCCAGGATCATCTTCCTCATGATCTCTTTTTCTACCTGGGTGATGACGTCGTCCACCATGCGGGTTATATCGGGCTGTTCCTCCATCAGCTCTTCCTTGCCCGCCAACACCGCTTCCCTGATCTCCTGGCGACAGCTGTCCAGGAGCTCTTCCCGTCTTTGCTTAGGCAATCTTTGATCCCGGCAGGTGCAAATGGCCTCCTGCAGCCGGGCTGTGGCCAAAGCCCTTACCTCCTCTTCCAGAGCAGGATCCAGTAGGGGTTCCACCACTTGGTGCTTTTCTTTGGCCAATCCCTTCTCTTTAGCCTCCTCATAGAATTCCCTGAGGAAGGCCACTATGCGCTTGATCTCTTCATGCCCGGCCATTATACACTCCAGGAGCATCTCCTCCGGCACTTCCTTGGCCCCTGCTTCCACCATCATGATGGCCTCCTGGGTTCCGGCCACCACCAGATCCAGGGCGCTCTCTTCCTCTTGGGCCAAGGTGGGATTGATTACGGGCTGACCCCCGATAAGGCCCACCTTCACAGCCCCCACAGGCCCATTGAAGGGTATGGGAGAAAGGTCTAGAGCAGCTGAAGCCCCAATGATGGCCGCCACGTTAGGGGCGCAGTCCTGATCCACCGAAAGGGTGGTGGCCACTATATGGACGTCATGGCGGTAATATTTGGGAAACAGGGGCCGTAAGGGACGGTCTATGAGCCTGGCGGAGAGGATGGCGCGCTCGCTGGGTTTGCCCTCCCTCTTGATGAAACCGCCGGGAATCTTACCCACCGCGTAGAACCGTTCTTCAAAATCCACCGTCAAAGGGAAAAAGTCTATCCCTTCCCGGGGTTCGGCGGAAGCGGTGGCGGTAACCAAGACCACGGTCCCCCCGTAGGTCACCAGCACGGAGCCCCCTGCCTGTCGGGCCAAACGGCCTGTCTCCAGGATAAGCTCTCTGCCTGCCACTTCCAAGCTCTTCCTCACCACTTCCAGCGCCATTTTCTTCTTCCTCCCTTATACATCCCCTTTTTCAACATTTAAGCATTTCGACGCGGGTTTATTCTTTCCTTCCAGGGCTGTAAAAAGGGAGCGGTTTGCCGCTCCCTTTAAACTTTAAGCCTTAATGCCGGAGACCCAAGGCTTGCACAATACGGCGATAGCGTTCCATATCGTTATCCCGCAGGTAATTCAGGAGACGCCGCCGCTGTCCCACCATCTTCAAGAGCCCCCTGCGGGAATGGAAATCCTTTTTGTGGACCTTGAGGTGCTCTGTGAGCTGGTTTATGCGTTCCGTAAGAAGGGCTATCTGGACTTCAGGGGAACCCGTATCTGCAGGGTGCAACTGGAACTGGGCGATTATCTCCCTTTTCTTTTCCGGATCTAAGGACATGTATTCACCTCCTGGTATGGTTTATCCCCAAAGGCCAAGGATAACGCCGGAGGGAACGCCATCCCTAGCCTTGGTTCATCTGAGTTTTATTATAAAAGAAAAAAGACCCCTTTGACAACCGGGCGGATCACTTTCCTATCACGGTTATAACCAGGCGCCCCGCCAGGGTATCCTTGATCACCAGGTCAAAGGTACGGCGGAAAGAGGCGGTAAATCCCCGGAAACGGGTGGCTACGGGCACGTATCCCGGGATCCCCTTGGCCGCAGAGATAACGTCTTCCACGGTGATTTCTTGCTGTCGCCAGTCCCGCAGGCGTTTTTTAGTATGGGCGGTAATTATTATCTTCATCCTTAAGCCCGCCTCGATTATTCTATAGCCATTATATTCTACGCCGGGACCGGGTTTGGGGTCACGCGCTCAACAGCTCCTTTACCCTCAGGCAATCCTCTGCAATCTGATGGGCTAGGGCCGTGGGGTCGGGGAATCTGCGCTCCGGCCGTAAAAAAGCCCGCAGCTCCAGCTCCACCGTTTCCCCGTATATGCTCTCTCCGGTGAAGTTTAAAAGATGGGCCTCCACCTTGGGGCATACCCCTGCCGAGAATGTGGGACATATGCCTATATTCACCGCTGCGGGATAAGATCTATCCCGTAACCGAGCCCAGGCGGCATAGACCCCTCTCCGAGGCAATTTTTGGCAGGCCGGAATTTCTATGTTGGCCGTGGGGAAACCCAGATCTCTACCCCTCCCCTCCCCTTCCACCACCCTGCCCTCGATAACAGGCCAGTACCCCAGCAGCCGACGGGCCTGGAGAATATCCCCCTCATCCAGAGCTTTTCTTATGGCGCTGCTGCTGACCACCACGCCGTCAACCGTGACAGGAGGCAAAACGTTCACCTTGAAGCCCAGCCTTTTCCCCAGCTCCTGGAGGAGCTGACAGTCGCCCTGCCCTCCCCTGCCAAAGGTGAAATTGAAACCCATTGAAAGGGAGTGGGGCCGGAAAAATTTCCACAATATCTCATGTACAAAGTCCTCTGGAGAGAGGGAGGCTATGTTTTCGTCGAAAGGCAAATAACAAAAATGGTGGATTCCCAGGGAGGCCATCAGCTTCTCCTTCCTGCGGGGCGGGGTGAGCAGCTTCTCCGGGCAGGGAGAGACCACCTGGGAGGGATGGGGATCGAAGGTCACCACCATGTCTTCCTTTCCGAGGGAGGAGGCTTCCTCCACTACCCTCTTTATTAGAGCCCGGTGGCCGAGATGGACCCCGTCGAAATTTCCCATGGCCAGGCAACAACCCTTGGGTAGATTATGGCTTATTTCCCGCCATATCTTCATTTTCATCCCTCTATACCAGCACTTTTACGGGCTGAAGGTAATACTGGGAATCTTCTGCTTTTAAGACGGCTACGGCCAAAAACTGACCCCTATCGGTTTCCAGCCTCAGGTGGGTATTTATCCCCCAGGGGAAATCCCCTTTCCCCAGTTTCAAAATCCTTCCCTGCCGCACCCCTGCCGCCTCCCTTTCCCCCACTATGAACAAAGGCAGATGGGCTAGACCCTGCCGGGGTGACAGAAGGAAATCGCCTTTCCCCCTCTTCCAGGCCTCCTCTATCTCTTCCAAGGTCCAGCTCTCCTCCAGGGTAAAGGATCCGCTCCGGGTCCGCAAAAGGAACGCCAGAGTGGCTCCCCATCCCAGGAAGTCTCCCCAGTCATTCCCCAGGCTGCGGATGTAGGTGCCCTTGGAACAGACGATGTCTGTCCTGACCCTCCAGTAAGGGGGGTCAGGCCAGGCCTTGAGGATTTTAAACTGCTTTATCTGGACCTTCCGGGGAGGCAAGTTCACCTTTTCCCCCCTTCTGGCCAATTGATAGAGGCGCTGGCCTTTATAGCGGACAGCCGAAGCCATGGGGGGCACCTGAGGAATGGAACCGGTGAAGCGTTGGGCCGCCTCTTGCAAGAGCTCCAGGTGGACTTGGGGGACCTCCCTCCTGGACAAAATCTCGCCGCTGAGATCTTGGGTGTCGGTCTTCAGCCCCAGTATGAATTCTGCCCTGTAAGCCTTGTCCCCTTCCTGGACATACTCCAAAAGCCGGGTGGCCTTGCCCACACCTAAAGGCAGGACCCCGGCGGCCAAGGGATCCAGCGTTCCGCCATGGCCTATTTTCTTTATGCCCAGGCAACGCCGGAGGAAATCCACCACGTCATGGGAAGTCATGCCCGGGGGTTTGAGGACGTTTATAAAGCCCATCATCGCAAAGCCTCCCCCGCTGCCGCCACTACCCGGGGGATGACCTCTTCCAAAGAGCCTTCTACCACGCACCCTGCCGCCCTCCTATGGCCACCCCCCCCGAAAAGGGAGGCTATCCGGTTCACATCCACCCTCTTTTTGGATCTCAAGCTCACCTTCACCATACGGGGTGACAGTTCTCGGAAGAGGAAAGCCACTTCCACCCCTGCCAGGCTGCGGGGATAGTTGACCAACCCTTCCACGTGTTCAGGACCAGCCCCTGCCTTTTCCAAGCTCTCCTGGGAGACCACCATCCAGGCCACCTCTCCCCCATAGGCCAGATTCAGGGTGGGAAGGACCAGGCTCAACAATTTCAAGCTGGCTAAGGGTTTCCTCTCCCACAGGTACTCCCTTATGGTGGCCACATCTGCTCCCAGCTCCATGAGCTCGGCTGCCAGTCTCAGGGCTTCGGGGGTAGTATTCTCGTACTGGAAGGATCCTGTATCGGTGACCAACCCCGTATAAAGGCAGGTGGCTATTTCCCCGCTTATGGGCAAACCCATCTCTTTTAAAAGGCGATAGACCAGTTGGGCGGTGGCAGAAGCCTGGACGTCCACCAGGTTCAGGTGCCCAAAACGGGTGTTGCTCACGTGATGGTCTATATTGATGATGATCCGGGCTGAAGCCAGGAGGTGTTCCATGCCTTCCCCCGGTCTCTGGAGGTCGGCGCTGTCCAGCACCACCAGAATCGGAGGGGGGGATTCTATTTCCTTTCCCGATACTATGGTGTCCTGACCGGGAAGGAATCGAAAGGCCTCGGGGACAGGGTCAGCATTTATCACCACAACCCGGGCCCCCCTGGCCCTCAAGGCCAAAGCCAGGGCCAGGGAGGAACCCAAGCAGTCCCCATCAGGCAGATCATGGGAGAGGATCCCCACGTAGGGCGCCTCCAACAGTATCCTGGCTATGGCCTTAATGCTCTCCATGGCCCTTCTCCTCAGCCTTCACCTGCACCAGCAGCCGGTGGATCCTGTCCCCGCGTTCTATGGAAGGATCCAGCTTAAAGGCTATTTCTGGAGTATAGCGCAGGCTCAGCCGCTTGCCTATTTCCCTTCGCACAAATCCCGTAGCCCTTTCCAGCCCCTCCATGGCTTCGTTTTTTTGCTCTTCAGTCCCGTAGATGCTCACGTATATTTTGGCATGACGGAGATCCTTGGAAAGCTCCACGTCGGTGATGGAGATAAGCCCCGCCTCCAGCCGGGGATCCTTCAATTCGTTCCTCAGGATAGCCGCCACCTCTTTTTTTATCTGCTCAGCTACCCGCCCTACCCTTATAGACATGGCTCATCTCCTCCTATGCCAATTCTCTCTGTATTTCTTCTATAGTATAGGCTTCTATTATATCCCCTTCTTTGACGTCGTTAAATTTTTCCAATCCTATGCCGCATTCATACCCCTGGGACACTTCCCTTACGTCGTCTTTAAACCGCTTGAGAGAGGCGATTCTGCCCTCGTAGACCACAGCGCCGTCCCTGATAACCCGAGCCAGAGCCTTGTTTTGCACCTTGCCTTCCAGCACGAAGCAGCCGGCCACCGTGCCTACTTTGGGCACCTTGAAGGTGGCCCTCACCTCCGCCCGTCCCAGGACAACTTCCCTCTTTTCCGGCTCCAGGAGGCCTGCCATGGCCGCCTTGATGTCTTCCAGCACCTCGTATATAACCCGGTAGAGCCGTATCTCCGTGCCCGACTCCTCAGCCGCCTTGCGGGCATTGCTGTCGGGGCGCACATGGAAGCCTATTATGATGGCCTTAGAAGCCTGGGCCAGCATGACGTCCGTCTCGGTGATGGCCCCTACCCCGGCGTGGATGATGTTCACCTTTACTTCTTCTGTGGAAAGGCGCTCTAAAGCCTGCTTCAAGGCTTCCACCGAACCCCATACGTCAGCTTTTATTATGAGGTTCAGCTCTTTGACTTCCTTCTCCATCTGTTGGAATATATCGGCCAGAGAGGTTCTGGTGGTCTTGAGCTCTTCCTGGCGCCGCTGCTCTTGCCTAGCTAAAGCTATCTCCCTGGCTATTTTTTCGTCCTCCACCACCTGGAAAATATTGCCTGCCTGGGGCACATCGTTCAATCCCATCACCAGGACTGGGGTGGAAGGGCCTGCGCTCTTCAACCTTTCGCCCCTTTCGTTCATCATGGCCCGGACCTTGCCGTAAACCTCCCCCACCACCAGGTCATCCCCCACCTTCAGGGTGCCCTTTTGAACCAGAAGGGTGGCGGTGGGTCCTTTACCCTTGTCCAGCTGGGCCTCCAGAACTACCCCCCTAGCAGGACGATCAGGGTTGGCCTTGAGCTCCATGATATCGGCGGTCAGAAGGATCATTTCCAGGAGTTCGTTTATGCCCTGCTTTTTTAAAGCCGAGACAGGCACCATGATGGTGTCCCCGCCCCACTCTTCAGGTATGAGCCCATGCTCCGCCAGCTGCTGCTTCACCCTGTCGGGATTGGCGTCGGGTTTGTCTATCTTGTTTATGGCCACCACTATGGGTACCTGGGCAGCTCTGGCGTGATTTATAGCCTCTATGGTCTGGGGCATAACCCCATCGTCCGCGGCCACCACCAGCACCGCTATGTCGGTAACCTGGGCTCCTCTGGCCCTCATGGCGGTAAAGGCTTCGTGCCCGGGGGTGTCCAGGAAGGTGATTTTCCTGCCGCCTATCTCCACTTGATAGGCTCCGATGTGTTGGGTTATACCTCCGCTCTCCTTGGCTGCCACGTTGGTGTGGCGGATGGCGTCCAGCAGAGAGGTCTTGCCGTGATCCACATGACCCATGACCGTAACCACCGGAGGTTTGGGTTTCAATGTGGCAGGATCGTCAGGGAGGTCCTCCAGCACTGCCAAAGGTTTTTCTTCCCTGATCTCCACCTCTGCCCCCAGTTCCTGGGCCACCAAAGTGGCGGTATCCACATCCAGTTCCTGATTTATGGTGGCCACTACCCCCAGCTTCAGCAGGGTTTTGATGACTTCAGCAGCGCTCTTTCCCAGCTTCTTGGCCAATTCCTGTACCGTCAGGCTGCCCGTAAGGGTAATCCGCTTAGGGGCCGGGGCCTCGGGAACCGCCTCCTCTTTGGGAGCAGCTTTTTCCCTGGGACGGCGGAGCAAGCGTTTCTCCAGCAGCTCCTCTTCCTCCATAACCTTGCGCCTGGTCTCCAGGAAAACTTCTTTCTCCTTCTTGAGGACCATCCTTTCCCCGGGCCGTTCTCTCTTCTTCTCCTGGACCTCTTTTCCCACCACTTCCGGCTTGGGTATGCGCAGCTCCTTGGGCCTGGCCTCCTTCTCTTTAGCCACCGTTTCCCTGGAGGGTTTGGGAAAGGGCGGTCCTTTCCTTTCCGGAGCAGGGCGCTTGGCCCCCCTGGCCGGAGCTTCTGCTCCCTTGGGCCCCCGGGCAGAGGGTGCAGGGGCCTCCTTGGGGGTATCTGCAGGGATTCTGGCTTTTTCCTCAGGTTTCTTCTCCTCCGCGGGCTTGGGCTGAACAGCTTCTACCTTCACTTCTGGCTCTTCCCGGTCTTTCTGAGGGACCATCTCTTTCTTGGGCTCCTCCCCCTTAGGGACTTCCTGGGGTTGGGCCTGCTTCTGACGCCATAACTGCCTATAATAGTTGCGAATTTTTATCACTTCGCCGTTTTCCAAAACGCTCATATGGGAACGGGTATAAATACCCAATTGGGACATAGTTTCCATGAGCTCTTTGGTGGAAACCTGCAGCTGTTTGGCCAGCTCATAAACCCTAGTTTTCCCCATTTAACCACCTCCCGGCTTCTTTATCCCCTTCAGCCTTTCGGCCCAATCCCGATGGGTGAAGGCCAAGAGGCCGCAGGGCCTCTTGCCTATAGCCCTCCCCAATTCTTCCTTTGTACCAAAAATCCATACCGGAATCCCTTCTCTCCGACCCCAGGACAAGATTTTCTCCTTTAAGGCCGTGCTGGTATCTTCCGCCATGATAACCATGAAAACCTTTTTTCGTTCCCAGGCCTTTTTGACAGCCCGGTATCCCCAAACCAGGCTCCGGGCCCGATAGGCCAACCCCAGAAGCTGGTAAATGTTATTTCTCTCCATCTTCGATCTTTTTCTCTAAAGCAGAGATGATCTCAGGGGAGAGCTTTTGCCCCAAAGCCCTTTCCAGAGCCCTGCTCTTTACCGCCTGACGGAAGCATTCGGTTTTGGGGCAGATATAGGCTCCCCTGCCCGCCAGTTTGCCCGTAGGGTCTATCACCACTTCCCCTGAGGGGGTGCGCACCACCCGTATGAGCTGGCGTTTTTCCTGGCGGCTGCGGCAGCCCACACACATCCGGATGGGTATCCTTTTAGGCAAGGGCTAGCCCTCCCCTCTGCTATCCGCCTTGCTGGCAGGGACTTCTGTATTCCACCACCGCTCCCAGCCTTCGGCTTCCGACTCACACTTTATATCTATCTTCCACCCGGTGAGTTTGGCCGCCAGGCGAGCATTCTGGCCTTCCCTGCCTATGGCCAGGGAAAGCTGGTTATCCGGAACGATAATGCGGCTCACTTTGTTCTCCTCGTCCAGTATTTCCACGTCCAGAACCCGGGCCGGGCTCAAGGCGTTGGCCACAAATACGGCTGGATCTTCGCTCCATTTGATTATATCCACCTTCTCCCCCCGCAGTTCCTGAACCACCGCCTGCACCCGGGTGCCTTTAGGGCCAACACAGGCGCCCACCGGGTCCACCTTTTCTTCCCGGGAGTGAACGGCTATCTTGGTTCTACCCCCCGGTTCCCTGGCCACACCTTTTATCTCCACTATGCCCTCCTGAATTTCAGGCACTTCCAGCTCAAAGAGCCTTTTGACCAGGCTCGGATGGGTGCGGGATAGCTTGATCAAGGGACCCCGGCTGGTTTTGCGCACTTCCACCACATAAAATTTAAGCCTATCGCCTTGGCGGTAGGTCTCCCCAGGAACCTGTTCCGTAGGGGGCAGAATCCCTTCAGCTTTCCCCAGATCCACGAAAACGTTTTTCCCTTCCACCCTCTGCACCGTGCCCGTGACTATGTCGTTCTCCTTGCTCACGTATTCTTCATATAAGAGGTCCCTCTCCGCCTCCCTTATCCGCTGCATCACCACCTGTTTGGCGGTCTGGGCGGCGATACGGCCGAAATCCCTGGGGGTCACTTCTTCCTCCACCATATCTCCTAATTCATAGTTGGCATTTAATTTTCTGGCCTCTTCTAAAGAGATCTCCAGACGGGGATCAGTAACTTTTTCCACCACTTTTTTTAAAGAATAGACCTTTATCTCCCCCGTCTCCCTGTTGATCTCCACCCTTACGTTCTGGGAAGATCCGAAACGCTTTCTATAAGCAGAAATGAGGGCGGCTTCTATGGCCTGCAGGAGGATCTCCATATCTAACCCCTTTTCCTTCTCCAAGTCCTTTAAGGCCTGCAAAAATTTCCCTTTCATGGATGTCTATACTCCCTCTCCCTCCTCGTAGACCAGCCTGGCGCTGGCTATCTGGTCCAGCTCCAGGGTCATCCTCTGTCCCCCTGGCAGTTCCACTTCTATCTTGCCTTCCCGGCACCCCAAGAGCTTTCCCTGAAATTGTCTCTGCCCTTGGATGGGGGTAAAGAGCCGCAGTTTTATCTTCCTCCCTGCGAGGCGGACGAAATCTTTTTCTTTTTTAAGGGGCCTCTCCAGACCAGGGGAAGACACCTCCAGATTATAACTATGGGGTATGGGATCCTCCTGATCCAAGATGTTCCCCACCACTTCGCTTACCCTTTCGCAGTCATCCAGACTGATGCCGCCGGGCTGGTCTATATAGAGGCGTAAAATATAGCGCCCCCCCTCTTTTCCATACTCCCAGTCTATCAATTCGTACCCCAGATTTTCTATGGCCGGCTCCAGTTTATTCCGAACCACTTCCGCCAGTTTGGCCACCCACATCCCCTCCGTTTTTTTAACATAAAAGAGTGGGCCGCAACCCACTCTTTTCAGCACCAAGATATATCGGCGCTTTCTGTTTCAGTATACCACAATGGATGGGGTTCTGCAAGGGTGCCTGATCTTTAAAGCTTTAGAGATACTTTGCCCTTTCCTGGTCTAAAAGCTCTTTAATTCTGGCTGCTAAGCCCTCCTGGGGAAAGGGGATGTCCCTCTCCTGGTAACGCCATTTTACGTCCACGGTGCCTTCCTCGGCGGTCTTTTTGCCCACGGTCAAGCGCAGGGGATATCCTATGAGGTCCGCTTCTACAAATTTTACTCCTGCCCTTTCGTCCCGATCATCTAAAACCACCTCTACCCCTAAACGGGAAAGCTCCTGGTAGATGTCCAGAGCTATTTGGAATTGAGCCTTATCCTTAACAAGGGTAGGTATTATTATCACTTCATAAGGGGCCACGCTCAGGGGCCATATGATGCCCTTCTCGTCATGATGCTGCTCCACTATGGCGGCCATGGTCCTGCTCACCCCTATGCCGTAGCAGCCCATCACTATGGGATGGCTCTCCCCCTTTTCGTCGCTAAAAGTAGCCCCCATGGCTTGGCTGTATTTAGTGCCCAACTGGAATATCTGGCCCACTTCGATGCCCCGGGCCTCCTGCAGGGGAGCGCCGCAGCAGGGACAGGGGTCCCCAGCTCCCGCCAGGCGAAGATCGGCCACCCCTTGGGGGAGGAAATCCCTGCCGGGATTCACATTTTTAAAGTGATATCCCTCCCGGTTGGCCCCGGTGAC
>Ga0129303_100014_pt1 | contig 24970 bp, 32 predicted proteins | sample ElbSprsedimmetaG_FD_94490 | JGI IMG/M metagenome (GOLD analysis project Ga0129303, IMG submission 94490) | Hot spring sediment bacterial and archeal communities from California, USA to study Microbial Dark Matter (Phase II) - Elbow Spring... | ecosystem: Environmental > Aquatic > Thermal springs... | reverse complement strand
CTGAAAAGCCTGGGGGTACCCCTGGAAGATGCCCGCTATCTTTTGCCCTCCGGGGTGGAAACCAGCCTGGTCTGCACCTTCAACGCCAGGAGCCTTTTCAACTTTTTCCGGCTGCGGTGTTGCCAGCGGGCCCAATGGGAGATAAGGGAGCTGGCCTCGAAGATGAGGGAAGAAGTGAGGGGGGTGGCCCCCAACGTGTTCAGATATGCGGGCCCCCCCTGTGAGGTGGAAGGTGTCTGCTATGAAGGGGAAAAGAGCTGCGGGCGGGCCCCAGTGGTCCGCAGGAGAATCCCGTGAAGAGATGATCTGGGGCCGCCATCCTGTATGGGAAGCCCTCAGGGGAGGAAGGCCCATAAACAAGATAATGGTGGCCTCCCATCTTAAGGGCGTGGGGGAAATCCTCAGCCTGGCCAGGGAGAGGGGGATTCCCATCCAGAGGGTGGATAGAAAAATATTAGATAAAATCGCCTCGGGAGGATCCCATCAGGGTCTGGTGGCCCTGGTGGCGGAGAAAGATTACGCCCAGGTACAGGATCTCCTCTATTTGGCAGAGGCCAAAGGAGAAGCCCCTTTGCTGGTGGTTCTGGACCATGTGGAGGATCCCCAGAATTTGGGCGCCATAATCCGTTCAGCAGAAGCTGCTGGAGCCCACGGCGTAATAATCCCCAGCCGTCGGTCAGCAGGGCTGACCCCTGCGGTGGCCAAGGCCTCGGCAGGCGCGCTGGAATACCTCCCGATAGCCCGGGTGAACAGTTTGCCCGCTCTGCTCCGGGATCTGAAATCGCAAGGGCTATGGATCTTCGGGGCGGAGGGAAAGGGGGAAGAGGTGCTTTACGAGGCCGATCTGACTCTGCCTTTAGCTTTAGTTTTCGGCAGCGAAGGCCAGGGCCTCTCCCCCGGGATAAGGAAGTGCTGCCACCTTTTGTTAAAAATACCCATGAGGGGGCAGATGGAATCCCTCAATGTGGCAGCAGCCGCGGCTGTATTCCTTTTTGAGGCGGTGCGCCAGAGGTATTACAGGAGGGGAAGGGCTGAAATTGGCTGAGGTGCTGCTCGTAGATGGTTACAATTTTTTACACTGCTGGCCCGATCTCGTCCACCTCAAGGAGCACTCCCACATGGGCCATGCCCGGGAGGAGCTTATAGCCAAACTGGTGGAATATCAGGCCCTCTGGGGGGGACGCATTATAATCGTCTTCGATGGCCACAAAAGAAGGGGGAAGGAGCAAGTGGAGAGACCTGCCGCGGGGGTGGAGGTGATCTACACCCGGTCAGGGGAGACGGCGGACAACGCCATTGAAAAGCTGGCCAGGAGGATGGCTTCCCACCAGACGGTTTACGTGGTCACCGACGATTTCTGGGAGCAGCGCATTATACGCATTATATTGGGTTATGGGGCCTTAAGGATGACCTCAAGGGAATTGAAGGCCCAGATGGATAGGCTGAAAAAGGCGGCCTTGGCTTTAGGAAATAGAGGTCAGTTTAGAAACCCCCTTAAAGAAAGGCTGTGGTGAAGGAAAAACCACTGGCAGGAGGCCAGTCCCTTTAATACCGCTGCTTTTTAGGTTTTGCTCTCCCTTTAACCCTTGCGCTGTTTGCATAGTTTTTAGTATAATCTAAAACGGCATGGACAAGACAGGGGGGCGTGGACATGAGCGTCGGCGCGCCGCAGGAGACCTGGCAACCCTATGAGGTCTTAAGCGACGAAGACATAGCCCTTTTAGCTCAGGGGGGAGACGAAGGGGCTCTAGAATACTTGATAAATAAATACCGCAACTTCGTCAAAGCCAAGGCCCGATGTTATTTCTTAGTGGGGGCCGACCGGGAAGACATCATTCAGGAAGGTATGATAGGCCTTTATAAGGCCATAAGGGATTTCAGGAGTGACAAGCTATCCTCCTTCAGGGCCTTCGCCGAGCTATGCGTCACCCGGCAGATAATCACCGCTATAAAGACCGCCACCCGCCAAAAGCATATCCCGCTCAATTCCTATATATCCCTCAACAAACCCATACACGACGAGGATTCCGATCGGACCCTGATGGACATTATTTCCAGTAGCAAGATCGCCGATCCGGAGGAGCTGGTGATAAGCCAGGAGGAATTCAGCGATATAGAGGAAAAGATGGGGGAAATTTTGAGCGCCTTAGAGTGGCAGGTTCTCATGTCCTACTTGGAGGGCAAATCCTACCAGGAGATCGCCTTGGAATTGAAGCGCCACGTCAAATCCATAGATAATGCCCTGCAACGGGTTAAGCGTAAACTGGAAAGGTATTTGGAGCAGCGCAGAGCTTGACAGGAGATCATCGGGGTGCTATAATAGCAGGTGCTGGAGGGAGGGGTTCCCGAGCGGCCAAAGGGGGCAGACTGTAAATCTGCTGGCTCAGCCTTCGCTGGTTCGAATCCAGCCCCCTCCACCACTGACGTTGCGGGGTGGAGCAGCCAGGTAGCTCGTCGGGCTCATAACCCGAAGGTCGTAGGTTCAAATCCTACCCCCGCGACCATGCCCATATAGCTCAGTAGGCAGAGCGTCGCCTTGGTAAGGCGGAGGTCGCCGGTTCGATCCCGGCTATGGGCTCCAAACATAGCCCGGCTGTAAGCCGGGCTATTACTTTATTCAAGGGGGAAGGGCCTTGTTATCCTGTGGTATCGTAGGGCTGCCCTTGGTGGGCAAGACCACCCTGTTCAACCTGTTGACCCGTCTGGAAGCAGAGTCCAGCCCATATGCCGGCAAAACCAATACCGGCATAGCCCCTGTTCCCGATGCCCGTCTGGACTTCTTAGCCCAGTTGTATCGGCCCCGAAAGGTTGTCCCCGCGGCCCTGAAGGTCATAGACGTGCCCGGGCTGGTACCCGGCTCAGGATCAGCCTTCCTTTCTGCGGTGAGGGAGGCAGATGCCCTGATCCATGTGGTCAGGGCCTTTCAGAACCCGGAGGTGCCCCATATAAAGGAGGAGATCAGCCCCTTAAGGGACTTGGACATGGTAAATATGGAGCTCTTCTTAGCTGACCTGCAGATGGTGGAGAACCGCCTGGAAAGATTGGCCCGGCAAAAAAAGATCAAGGGGGAGCATCTGCGGGAAAAGGAGGCCCTAGAGCGCTGCCGCCAGCTTTTGGAGCTGGAAATGCCTTTGTCCTCAGGGGATCTTACCGAAGGGGAATGGGAAGCCATAAAGCACATGGAATTTTTAACCCTCAAACCCATGATGGTGGTGGTCAACCTGGACGAAAGGCAGCTGGCGGTCAACCATTATCCGGACAAGGAAGGAATAGAAAATTATTGCCTGCAGAAGGGCATCCCCCTTCTGGAGATCTGCCTGGCTCTGGAGCGGGAGATATTTGCCTTGGAACCCGAAGAGAGGCAGATTTTCCTCAGAGAAATGGGCATTGAAGAGCCCGGGGTAAATCTCCTGATAAAGGCCTTGTATCGCAGGTTGGGGTTGATATCCTTCTTCACTGTGGGCGAGAACGAGGTGCGGGCTTGGACCATAAAGGAGGGCACCGACGCCAAAAGCGCAGCGGGCAAAATCCACAGCGATATGGAGCGGGGCTTCATCCGGGCTGAGGTGGTGAACTTCCAGGTTTTAAAGGAGCTGGGGGACATGGGTAGGGTCAAAGAAAAGGGGCTTCTGCGCCTGGAGGGAAAGGAGTACAAGGTAAAGGACGGGGATATCATACACTTTCGCTTTAATGTCTGACCTCACCCCCTTTTTTTTTCTTTCATAGGATATTTAAGGAATAGGGGGGTGAAGATATGGGGACTCCTGCTCGGAGTCTATATACCGATGGGCTCCTATGGTTTTTGTTGCTATATCTTTTGATCTTGATTTTTATAGTGTTTTAAACCCGCCAGAAGAGGCGGGTTTATTTTTTTGTGACCATCTCATCCTGCGGGGCATATAGTGAATTAGAAAAAGATGGATCAAATGGAAGGAGGATCTAAATGCCCGACGGGATTTGGGGAAACTGGGCCTTCCTGCTCTTCTTCGGCAATTAGAAAGGGGGGATTTCTGTGGGTGGAGGATTCTTTGGCCCCGGTTGGGGAGGGGGATGGGCCCTCCTGCTCTTCCTGATCCTCATATTGTTGGTCTATGGTAACTAAGCTGAAGGGGCGCTTTAAGCGCCCTTTCTATTTAGTTTTTTGAGACAAGGTGACCCACTCCCTGCTCATACTGACATTTTCACTGATGATTTTCATCATGACAATATCACAGACGGATCACACACGAATTACAACCCCTATTGACAGCTTTTTTTATTTATGGCACACTATAAGGGTACTTTTTATAGTAGCATAATGGAGGTGGCCGGCGATGCGGGTACAGGTTACGCTGGAGTGTACCGAGTGCAAAAGGCGCAACTATGTAACCACTAAAAACAAGAAAAACGATCCCGAACGCTTGGAACTCAAAAAGTACTGCCGTTTTTGTGGCCGGCATACCGTTCACAAAGAAACCAAATAAAGGGGAGCAGAAATGGCAGTACCTAAAGCGGAGAAGGGCAATCTGAAGGAACAGACGGTAAAATTCTTGCGGAACACCTGGTCGGAACTGAAAAAGGTCCACTGGCCCACCCGAAGGGAAGTGGTGGTATATACCCTAGTGGTCTTGGTCTCAGTGCTGATCACCACCTTTATTTTGTGGATCTTCGATTCAGCCTTCAGCTTCCTCATGAGGCTAATCTTCTTCCGGCAGGGATAGATTATGGAGAGGGCCTGGTATGTAATCCATACTTATTCAGGATACGAGAACAAGGTCAAGGCCAATTTGGAAAAAAGGGTCGAATCCATGAATATGGGGGACAAAATATTTCAAGTGGTGGTCCCCTCGGTGGATGAGATTCAGATAAAGGACGGCAAGCGCAAAATCGTCAAGAGGAAGCTCTATCCTGGCTATATCCTGGTGGAGATGATACTCACCGATGAGTCCTGGTATGTGGTCAGGAACACCCCGGGAGTTACAGGTTTCGTGGGTTCGGGCAGCAAGCCCATACCCTTGAGGGAGGAAGAGGTCCGGAAGATCCTCCGCCAGGTGGAAGACCAGCCGCAGCCCAAAATAGACGTGGCCGTGGGGGAAAGCGTGAGGATCACCAGCGGACCTTTTGAGAATTTCATCGGCACAGTGGAAGAGGTTTACCCGGAGAAGGGCAAGGTAAAGGTTATGGTGGCCATGTTCGGCCGAGAGACTCCTGTGGAGCTGGAGATCAGCCAGATTGAAAAGATAATCTAGAGGAGGTGAAATGTCATGCCGCCCCAGACCAAAAAAGTAGTGGCAGTGGTAAAACTGCAGATTCCCGCAGGTAAGGCCACCCCTGCTCCTCCGGTAGGTCCTGCCCTGGGACAGCACGGGGTCAATATCATGGCCTTCGTAAAGGAATTCAATGAGAGGACGGCCCATCAAGAGGGCTTGATAATCCCGGTGGAGATAACCATCTATCAGGATCGCTCCTTCACCTTTGTCACCAAGACCCCTCCGGCAGCGGTGCTTATAAAGAAGGCGTTGGGTTTGGAAACGGCCTCCGGGGAGCCCAACCGCAAGAAGGTGGGCAAAATTTCCAGAGAAAAGATAAGGGAAATCGCAGAACTGAAGATGAAAGACCTCAACGCCCATACCATAGAAGCTGCCATGAGGATGATAGAGGGGACAGCCCGCAGCATGGGGGTGGAGGTGGAGGGCTAAAGGAAAACGTGGGAGGATTGCCATCCGTCAGCACCACGAGGAGGGATAAAGGATGCCCAAGCGGGGTAAAAGGTATCAAGAATTGGTCAAATTGATAGACAGGGATAAGCTCTACGATCCCGAGGAAGCCATCGCCTTAGCCAAAAGGATAGCTAGGGCCAAATTCGACGAGACGGTGGAAGTGGCTTTGCGGTTGGGGATAGATCCCCGCCATGCGGATCAACAGGTGCGCAGCACAGTGGTCTTGCCCCACGGAACCGGTAAGACCCGCAAGGTCTTGGTGTTCGCCAAAGGGGAGAAGGCTAAAGAGGCCGAGGAAGCCGGGGCCGACTATGTGGGGGCCGAAGATCTGGTGGCCAAGATTCAGGAAGGCTGGCTGGATTTCGATGTGGCCATAGCCACCCCCGATATGATGGGCATGGTGGGCAAGCTGGGCCGTATCCTGGGACCCAGGGGCCTTATGCCTAACCCCAAGACCGGGACAGTGACCATGGAGGTGGGGAAGGCGGTCCGGGAAGTGAAGGCGGGCAAAATCGAGTTCAGGGCCGACAAGACTGGGGTTGTCCATGCCCCTATAGGTAAAGCCAGCTTTGAAGAAGAGAAGCTCAAGGAGAATTTCTGGGCCCTGGTGGAGGCGGTGATAAAAGCCAAGCCTCCAGCCGCCAAAGGCCAGTATATGAAGAGCGTCACCATCTCCACCACCATGGGACCGGGGATAAGGGTAAATCCCCGTAAGGTTATGGGAAAATAGGCAGCTGAAAATTGAATACCCGCTTACCGTAGACAGCAGGTGCCCTGGGGGCTTAATATCCTGCCGAGGTAAGACACAAGGGGCTTGGGAACAAGCCCCCGAGCGTGATCTTATCCGGCACCCCGCCTCTGGGCGGGGTTTTTGATTGCTGTACATGAAGGGGGTGAAAGGGTGAGTAAAAAAAGGGAAGTCAAGGCCGCGATTACAGCCAACCTCAAGGAGAAATTGGGCAGGTCCATAATCACCGTTCTGGCCGACTATCGGGGCATGAATGTGGCTGACATGACGGATTTGCGGAGGAAATTGAGGGAGGCGGGAGTGGAGTTTAAAGTGGTTAAAAATACCCTTACCCGCCGGGCAGCCCAGGAATTGGGAATTGAAGGGCTAGACCCCTATCTCGAGGGACCCACTGCGGCCGCCTTCAGCGAAGCCGACCCTGTAGCTCCGGTAAAAATCCTGCTGGCAGCCATAAGGGAGGGCAAAAGCCTGAAGCTTAAGGGGGGAGTGCTCCAGGGCAAGGCCATAGGTGAGGAAGGGGTTAAAGCCCTGGCCACCCTGCCTCCCCGGGAGCAGCTGCTGGCTCAGGTGGTGGGGGGCATCCAGGCTCCCTTGGTCCATCTGGTCTCGGTGCTTTCCCGGAGCGTCCACGGGCGTCTGCAGGAGCTGGTCTATGTGCTCTCCGGCAATCTCCGCAATTTGGTTTATTGCTTGGATGCCATCCGCAAACAGAAGGAGGGCACAGCCTAAAAATAAAACCTAAAAGGAGGAAGGATTATGAGCAAGGTACAGGAAATTGTGGAGGCGGTCAAAAGCCTCAATGTATTGGAGCTGGCGGAGTTGGTTAAAGCCCTGGAGGAGGAATTCGGGGTGAGCGCCGCGGCTCCGGTGGCCATAGCTGCAGCTCCCACGGCCGCCGCTCCTGCTGCGGCTCCTGCTCCTGCTGAAGCCCCAGCGGCGGAGCAGACAGAATTCGATGTGATTTTGACTTCGGCTGGGGATAAGAAGATCCAAGTCATAAAGGTAGTGAGGGAGATCACCGGATTGGGATTGAAGGAGGCCAAGGAGCTGGTGGACAGCACTCCCAAACCGGTGAAGGAAAAGGTGAGCAAGGAAGAGGCGGAGAGCATCAAGGCCAAGTTGGAAGAGGCAGGAGCTTCGGTGGAGATCAAGTAACTGGATCAAGAAACCAGGGCTCGAGGGCCTTGCCGGAAGCATAGGGGAGAAGGCTCCAGAATAGAATTTCCCCAGAAGGAGGGATGGGAATGATTCTGCTCTGGCGCTGGACCCCTAGAGGGCTTCTGGTATTGGCCCTCTTTTTAATGCTGGCGGTTTTGGGAAGCCTCAAATTTTGGCACCCCAGCCTATATGCAATGGGGAGAGCCTCTAAGCGCCTCTTGCCCATATACAGGGTTTATTTATACCCAGGAAAAGAAGGTGGCTTTTTCCTTTGACGCCACCTGGGGGGCAGAGCACACCCCCAAAATTTTGGAAACACTCTCTAGGCACCAGGTCAAGACCACCTTCTTTTTGACCAACATATGGTTAGAAAAATATCCCCACATGGCTAAGAAGATAGCCGAAGAGGGGCACGAAATAGGCCTCCATTCTACCACCCACCCCCATTTTACCGCCTTGAGCCAAGAGGAGATGGAAAAAGAACTTAAAGAAAATTATCAGAAGGTTAAGGAAATAACTGGCTATGAAGCCCGCTTTTTCCGTCCCCCTTTCGGGGGTTATGACGATCGGGTGATCCGCACCTGCCATCTTTTGGGATTTCAGGTGATTCAATGGGACGTGGATTCATTGGATTGGCAGGAAGGCATGACGGCGGAGGCCATAAAAAAGAGGGTTTTGAACGGAGTGAAGCCGGGATCCATCGTAGTTTTCCACAATAACGGCCGTTACACGGCCGAAGCCCTGGATCCCATACTGCCGGAGTTGAAAAAGCGGGGTTATGAAATCGTCCCCGTAGGCCAACTCCTCCTGCAGGGGGAATACTATATAGACCACACAGGGGAGCAGCGGCCGGTGCGCTCCTAGATCCTGGTTTTACCCCCCCATCTGTGTTAAAATAACTAGAAAGGGACGGGGATATCCGTGGGCCAGGGCCTGTTCATAACCTTCGAAGGCATAGATGGGTCGGGAAAGAGCACCTATCTCCTGCGCCTGCAGCAATACCTCTCTTCCAGAGGTCTTCCGGTAGAGGTGACCCGGGAACCGGGAGGGACAGAGCTGGCGGAGATCCTCAGGGAGCTCCTTTTGCATTCCTCCTTCCAGCTGGACGCCCGGACAGAGGTCTTGCTCTACCTGGCAGCCAGGGCCCATCATACCCAGTACTGGATAAAGCCTGCCCTGGACCTGGGCAAAATAGTGCTCTGTGACCGTTTTGACCTCTCCACCCTGGCCTATCAGGGTTACGGCCGGGGCCTGGATGTCTTTCTTTTGGAGCAGATGAACAGGTTCGCCACGGGAGGGCTGACTCCCCATCTCACCCTGCTCTTTGACCTGCCGGTGGAGGTGGCGAAGCAGAGAAACGGGGGAAAGGGAGGCGACCGGATGGAGTCGGAAGGAGAGGACTTTTACCAGAAGGTGAGGCAGGGATACTTGAAACTGCGGCAAGCCCATCCCCAGAGGATAAAGCTGATAGACGCGGATCGAGAAGAGGGGGCGGTGTGGGAGGAGGTCAAAAGGGAGGTAGAGGAATTTCTAGCGGTCAGGGGGCTAATGGGGTGACGGGCTGGAAAGGGCGCCTTTCTGCCCTCTTAACCTCGGGAAAGTTTCCTCATGCCTGTATCCTCTCCGGCGGAACCCCTTCCCTGAGAAGGGAAGCGGCTTTGTACATAGCTGCCTTTTTGAACTGCCCGGACCAGGGGGAAAAGCCCTGCGGCCTATGCCCTGCCTGTGCCCAAGTGGCCCAAGGAAATCACCCCAACGTGCACCTGCTGGCCCCCGAGAGGGACAGCCTGAAGATAGAACAGATAAGGGGAATGAGGGAGAGGCTGCAGCAGCGCCCCTTTCAGCCAGGGGCCCAGGTGGCCATCCTGGAGGATGGGCATAAGCTTACCGAGGCAGCCGCTTCTGCCCTTTTAAAAATACTGGAAGAGCCTCCCCCCGATACCTATATTTTGATACTGGCTCCCCAGGCCCCGAACATTCTACCCACCCTTCGCTCCCGGTGCGGGGAGATATACCTGGGGATAGTTCATGGGGTCAGGGAACGGGCCCAAGCCTACTGGGAGGGTATCTTGGAAGGGGACCTCCTGACCCTTTTCGACAGGCTGCTTCCCCAGATGGAGAAAGAAGAGGCCATTTACGACCTGCTCTTGAGCTGGGAGGAATTCTGCTGTGAAGGCCTGAAGCAGGGGCTGGCCCACGGGGAGAAGGAGAGGGGCCAGTATTTTCTGGAAATATTTCGGGCCCTGGAGAGGACCAGGAAGGCCTTGAGGTATAACGCCAATTTGAGGCTGGCCCTGGAGGCCCTCCTCTGGGGCGTGTACATTCTTAGAGAGGAAAAGGGGGTGAAGGTCAATAGTTAAGGTGGTGGGAGTCCGCTTCAGGAGGGCGGGAAAGATGTACTACTTCGATCCCGGACCTTGGGATCTGCGCCCTGGGGACGGGGTTATAGTGGAGACCAACAGGGGGGTGGAGTACGGCAGGGTGGTGCTCCCCATAAGGGAAGTGCCTCCGGAAGACCTGGTGCTCCCCTTGAAACCGGTAATCCGGCCTGCCACCCCGGAAGACGAAAAGAGGCTTCAAGAAAATATCGAGGCGGATAGGGAGGCTTTCAGCATATGCCGCCAGAAAATAGAAGAGCACGGCCTGCCCATGAAACTGCTGGCGGCGGAGCACACCTTTGACCGCAGCAAGCTGCTTTTTTATTTTACGGCCGAAGGCAGGGTGGATTTTCGGGCACTGGTTAAAGATCTGGCAGCCATCTTTCGTACCCGGATTGAGTTGCGGCAGATAGGGGTCAGGGATGAAGCCAAGATGCTGGGGGGTATCGGCCCTTGTGGCCGGGTTCTCTGCTGCGCCACCTTTTTAGACGAGTTTGCCCCTGTCACCATAAAGATGGCCAAGGATCAGAATTTGCCCTTGAATCCCGGTAAAATTTCTGGCCTATGCGGAAGGCTCATGTGTTGCCTTTTATACGAAACCCAAGTATATGAAGAGGCCAAGCATTATTTTCCCCCGGCGGGCTCTTGGGTGGACACCCCTATGGGAAAGGGCAAGGTGGCGGGGTTCAATATTTTCAAAAAAACCATCCTGGTTGAGATCCCGGAAAGAGGGGTCGTGGAAGTGCCCTTAGAAGAAATAAGAGGGGAACAGTGATGACGGACCTTTCCCCAGCTTTGAAATACCTGCTGAACGAATTGGAGGTCCAGCTGCAACAGGCGTTGAAGGAGCTTAAGCGTTTGAGGCAAGCTGTACATCAGCTGGAAGAGGAGAACCGGCGCTTGCGGAAAATCTTCTGGGCCGCCACAGGGGAAGAAGGGAGATGGCAGCAGCTGAAGCTCCTCTATGAAGAGGGCTATCATATATGTCCCCCCTTTTTCGCCCAGGAACGATCCTCGGAAGGATGTCTTTTTTGCCTGGCCCTTTTGGAAAGGGAGGGGGAATAGATGGGCACCCTCTATCTGGTGGCTACCCCCATAGGCAACCTGGAGGACATAACCTTAAGGGCCCTGCGGGTGCTGAAGGAAGTGGACCTGATCGCTGCGGAAGATACCCGCAGGACCAGGATATTGCTCCAGCGCTACGGCATCTCCACACCTTTGACCAGTTATCACCCCCATAACTGGAGGGAAAAAGCCCCTTATCTTTTGGGGCTTCTCTCGGAAGGGAAAAAAGTGGCCCTGGTTTCCGATGCGGGGATGCCGGGCATCAGCGATCCGGGGGAAGAGCTGGTAAAATTGGCCCTTGCCCGGGGGATAGAGGTGGTGCCTTTACCTGGTCCCAGCGCCGCCTTGACCGCCCTCGTGGTTTCAGGTCTTCCCTGTGACCGTTTTGTGTTTGAGGGTTTTTTACCCCGGAAGGGAAGGGAAAGGCGGGAGAGGTTGGAGGCCCTTGCCGAGGAGGTCCGGACCATAATCCTCTACGAGGCTCCCCATCGCCTTTTAAAGACGCTGGAGGATCTCAAGGCCTTTCTGGGGGACAGGCTAGTGGCTATAGCCAGGGAGCTCACCAAAAAGCATGAAACCGTGTGGAGAGGAAATTTGAGCCAAGCCGTGGAATTTTTCCAAGCCCACCCCCCTAGGGGAGAGATCACCCTGGTGGTGGGAAGGGAACCCTCCCCCTCTCCCCCCAGGGAAATAGATTGGGGCACTTTAATAGCAGAGGTGAAGGATCTGGAGGGCAAAGGTTGGGAGAGGAAGAGGGCCTTAAAGGAGGTGGCTAGACGCTGGGGCGTCAGCCGAAGGGATCTCTATAAGGCTTATCTGGAGAGCCAAGATAAGTAAAAAAGGCGCCGCGGGGGCGCCTTCGGTTTTAGCCTGCTTTGGACTGCTGCTCTTGGGCCTGCTTGTACATGGCCTCAAGGCAAGTCCGGCAGACGTTTTTGCCCTGGTAGGTTACGATGTTCTCCACATTGCCACAGAAGATGCATCCCGGCTGGTATTTCTTCAGGATGATCTTCTCGTGGTCCACGTAGATCTCCAGGGCGTCTTTCTCTTCGATCCCCAGGGTGCGACGGAGCTCGATGGGTATCACTACCCTTCCCAGCTCGTCCACCTTGCGGACCACCCCTGTGGACTTCATCATGGCTCCCCCTCCTTTTCTCTTTCTCAACATGTTTCGACACCTTGTCTATATGGTGCCAACCTTGCCATTAAAAGTCAACGTCCATTTAGGTCTAAAAATGACAGAAATCAGCCTTTAAAAGTTAAATCTTGACATATATCTCTGGTTTTTAATATAATACTTCTGAATTTGCCGAAAGGGGAAAAAAATATGGGGGAACGGGTCTTCTACGTAACCACTCCTATATATTATCCCAGCGATAGGCTCCATATAGGCCATGCCTTGACCACCACCATGGCCGATACCCTGGCCCGCTTTAAAAGGCTGCAGGGATACGACGTATATTTCCTTACCGGATCCGATGAACACGGACAAAAGATCCAGAGGAAGGCCCAGGAGGCCAACCTTTCTCCCCAGGAATACGTGGACAGGATTGTGGCCTCCTTTAAGGATCTCTGGCAGCGCCTTTACATCTCCTATAACGATTTTATCCGCACCACAGAGCCCCGCCACAAAAAGGTGGTACAATATCTTTTACAAAAGCTATACGATAAGGGAGAAATTTATAAATCCCAATACGTGGGCTGGTACTGCACCCCTTGTGAGAGCTTCTTCACCCAAAGGCAGCTGCGGGAGGGCAGGTGCCCCGACTGCGGGCGCCCTGTGGAGCTGGTCAGGGAAGAGAGCTATTTCTTCCGGATGAGCAAGTACAGGGAGGCCCTGTTGAAATATATAGAAGAGCACCCGGATTTCATCCTGCCCCTTTCCCGGAGAAATGAGGTGATAAGCTTTTTACAGGGGGGGCTGGAGGACCTCTGCATTTCCCGCACCACCTTCGATTGGGGAATCCCCCTGCCCTTTGATCCCCAGCATGTCACCTATGTGTGGTTCGACGCCCTGGTCAACTATATATCCGCTTTGGGATATGGGACCGAAGACGACAGCCTCTTCAGGAAGTATTGGCCCAGCGCAGTCCACATAGTGGGTAAAGATATCATCCGCTTCCACGCCGTCATATGGCCGGCCATCCTCATGGCTGCCGGCATCAGCCTGCCCAGGCAGATATTCGGACACGGCTGGCTACTGGTGGAAGGGAGCAAAATGTCCAAATCCAAGGGCAATGTGGTGGACCCTATAGAACTTATAGAGCGCTACGGAGCCGATGCCATCAGATATTTTCTCCTGAGGGAGATGCCCTATGGGGCGGACGGAACCTACAGCGAAGAGGCCCTTATCCACCGTTTTAATACCGATCTGGCCAACGATTTCGGCAACCTTTTGAACCGCACTTTGACCATGATAGAGAAGTTCAGGGGAGGCCGCCTGCCCGCCCCTTCCCAGTACAGCCCCCAGGACGAAGAGCTGAAGGCTAAAGCCCTGTCCCTCCCCGGAGAGGTGGAGGAAGCTCTGAGCCGCTTCGAATTTTCCAAAGCCCTAGGGGCCATCTGGAAGGTGGTCAACAGGACTAATAAATATATCGAAGAGACAGCTCCCTGGGATCTCAACCGCAAGGGGGAAAAATCCCGGCTGGATACGGTTCTCTACAATCTGGTGGAGGTGATACGCCGGGCCACCATCCTGGTGGGGCCTTTCATGCCCGGAGTACCTCCCCGGGTGTGGCAGCAGCTGGGATTAGAAGGGCTTAAGGAATTGCACACCTGGGAAAGCCTATCATCATGGGAAATTTTGCCTTCAGGAGTGGAGATCAAAAAGGGTCCTCCCCTCTTCCCCCGCCTGGAGGAAAAGGTGGAAATATCCGCCGAAAAGACTTCAGAAGAAGGCGAAGGGGTTCCTCAGGTATCCCTGGAGGATTTCTTGCGCCTGAGGCTTCAGGTGGCCCGGGTGGTGGAAGCAGAGAGGGTTCCCAATACAGGTAAACTCCTGAAAATTATCGTGGATCTGGGGGGAGAGGAGCGCACCCTGGTTTCAGGCATTGCGGACAAGTACAGGCCAGAAGAGCTGGTGGGCAAACAGGTGGTGGTTATTGCCAATTTGAAGCCGGCCACCATACGGGGGATACGTTCTGAAGGCATGCTCCTCACCGCCATAGATGGTGAAGATATAACCCTTCTGGTTCCCGACAGGCCCATAAAAAACGGCAGCCTGGTGAGGTAGATCAATGCTGATAGATACCCATGCCCATTTAAACGACCCTGCTTTTTCTTCTGACCTTCCAGAGGTGATGGAGCGGGTCCTCTCCGCTGGGGTGGAAAATATAATAGTGGTGGGATATGATGTGCCCTCTTCCTTGAGGGCGGTGGAACTGGCCCTCCAGTGGAAGGGGATAATCAAAGCAGCGGTGGGCATCCATCCCTACGAAGCTGATGAAGCCCACGAGGCCGCCAAAAGGGAGATTGCCAGATTGGCCCGGGAAGAAATGGTGGTGGCTGTAGGAGAGACGGGCTTGGACTATTATCGCCGTCTTTCTTCCCGGGAAGCCCAGCAGGAGCTCTTCCGCTGGCACCTGGAGCTGGCCCAGCAGCTCCAGAAACCGGTGGTGGTCCATTCCCGGGAGGCTTTTGCCGACACTTTAGCCATATTGAGGGAGTTCAGCCCTGGAGTGAAAGGGGTAATGCACTGCTTTTCCGGCAGCTGGGAGATGGCCAGGGAGTTTTTGCGTTTGGGTTTCTTCATCTCCTTGGCGGGGCCGGTAACCTTTAGAAATGCCAGGAAGCCCAAGGAAGTGGCTTTGCATACCCCCCTGGATAAGCTCCTGATAGAAACGGACTGCCCTTATCTGGCTCCCGAGCCTTTCCGGGGCAAGCGCAATGAACCCAGCTACCTCAAGTATATAGCCTTGGCCGTGGCAGAAATCAAAGGCCTTTCTTGGGAGGAGATAGCTCAGGCCACCTCGTGTAATGCCCAGAAGCTTTTCTGTGATAGCAGAGCCTTCCGGCCTATATAATATACAGAAATTGTATTTAAACCCATATTCTTTAGCAGGATAATACCTTCAGGCGTAGAATAGAGAGAAATAAACTTTTTTGGAGGTGGCCGATGAATAAATTAATGGCCTTCTGGAAGGAGAGCCCCCATGCCCTAAGGTATGCCGGCCTCTTCTTCCTCTTGGCCCTTTTGCTGGTAAGCACCGGATGGGTTTTGGTCAACCACGGGAACAAGACGGTGGTGGTCCTGGATGAGGGCCGTTCCCTATCTGTCAAGACCCGGGCCCTTCGGGTTCAGGACCTGTTGGTAGAGCAGGGGATCTCCATAGAACCCGAAGACCAGATCCATCCCCCCCTGGATCATCCCCTCCACAGCGGGATGGTGATAACCATCCACAGGGCCTTCCCGGTGCAGATCATAGTGGACGGCCAAGTAAAAAAGATAAAGAGCACCCCCAGGCCCGTCTCCGAGGTGCTGCAGATGGCTGGGGTGGAACTGGGGTCTCTGGATCAGGTGTCTCCCAGCTTAGAGGAACAGGTGGCTCCTGGCGTGCCCATACGGGTTATAAGGGTGCGGGAACAAGAGGAAAAACTGGAGAAAAAAATCCCCTTTGAGGTGGTAAGGAAGCCTGAGGCCAACATGGAAAAGGGGATGACCAGGACTGTGCAAAGGGGGCAGCCGGGGATCCAGGAGGAGACCTACAAGGTCATTTACCATGATGGCCAGGAGGTCAAAAGGGAATTAATCCGGACTCGGATCGTAAGGGAGCCGGTGGCGGAAATTTTAGCCTACGGCACTCTGGAGCTGGCTTCCCGGGGAGGAGACAATTTCCGGTTTGATAGGAGCATGTGGGTTACGGCCACAGCTTATTCCCATTCTGCCGGCAGCATTACGGCTACGGGAACCTATGCCCGGAGAGGAACCATAGCGGTAGATCCCCGGGTTATCCCCTTGGGGACCAGGCTCTATGTGGAGGGATACGGTTACGGAGTGGCGGAGGATACAGGCGGGGCCATCAAGGGAGACAAGATCGATGTGTTCTTCGAAACAGATGCCGAGGCCTACCGTTGGGGAGTCCGGAGGGTGAAGGTCTATATTCTGGAGTGAGGAGCCGTAAACAGGCTCCTTTTTTTGTAACTATTTCAGCCTTTCTGGTAGCCCAAATCGTAGTATAATTGAATTGGGTGAAAGCATGGATAAGGTGGCCACTCCCGGGAGGACGCTGGCCCTTCTACGGGAGAAGGGTGTTGTCCCCCGCAAGTCCCGGGGGCAGCATTTTTTAATAGACACCAATATTGTCAGGAAAATAGTGGAGGCAGCCCAGCTGTGCCCTGAGGACGTGGTGGTGGAAGTAGGCCCAGGCCTGGGGGCCTTAACCCAGGGGCTGGCTGAAAGGGCAGGTCTGGTCATAGCTGTGGAGATCGATCCCTGCTTGGTCCAGGCCTTGAAGGAGATCTTCCAGGGTAAACACCAGGTGCACATAGTGGAAGGGGACGCCCTGAAGATGGATCTGGACGCCATGGTGGCCCGCTATGCAGGGGCCCCCTCCCCTTATAAGCTGGTGGCCAACCTCCCCTACTATATAACCACTCCCCTTATGTTTCATTTCTTGGAAAAGGGTGTGGGCATAAAACTCATGGTGCTGATGGTACAGGCGGAGGTGGGCCATCGGATGATAGCCCACCCTGGGTCTAAAGATTATGGGGCTCTGAGCTTGGCCGTCCAGTACTACACCGAGCCCTTCATTGTGGCCCGGGTCCCCGCCAGCGTCTTCTATCCCAGGCCCAAGGTGGATTCGGTTATAGTGAAGCTGATCTGTCGGGAGAACCCCCCTGTCAAGGTGGAGGATAAAGACCTGTTCTTTGCTGTGATCCGCACCAGCTTTAATCATAGGCGTAAGACTTTGGCCAATGCCCTGGCCTTCACGGGGGTGCCCAAAGAGGTTGCCCTGAAGGCTTTGGCAGAGGCAGGCATAAATCCCCAGAGACGGGGCGAGACTTTAAGTATAGAGGAATTTGCTCTTCTGAGCAATACCCTGAAGTCCTCGATGGGCAGGTGAAAAGATGTGGAATATTTTATAAGCCCCACCAAAGGCCGGCTCACCATGGAACAGATGTTCGCCGATCTTATGGAGTTTATCGGCAGCAATCCCGAAGCCCAGTACAAAATAATAGTGGGGACAGATTCCCAATTCGGCATCCGCACCTGTTTTGTCACTGCGGTGATCGTCCATCAGGTGGGAAAAGGGGCTCGCTATTATTATACTAAAAAATACCAACAAAAGATGGCTTCCCTCAGGCAAAAGATCTTTTTCGAGGCTGCCATGAGCCTTGAGGTGGCCAGCTTCATCGCTAGGCGCCTGGCCGCCAATGGCCATGGGGATCTAAATCTGGAAGTACATCTGGACGTGGGGCTTCAAGGGGAAACTAAAGAGCTCATCCGGGAAGTGGTGGGCATGGTGGTGGGCAGCGGCTTTGCCGCCAGGATAAAGCCCTATTCCTGTGGCGCTTCCAAAGTTGCGGATAAATATACAAAAAATGCTTAAGTAAGGGTGGCTTTTGCCACCCTTCTATCTGGCGAATACGTGATTTCCTATTTGGGTTATAATGGTCCTGGTCCATACCCAGAAGTTGGACGGCACCAGATAGGGGTTTCAGTAAAATAAGGCCCCGCCGCTGGGATCTACCCCCCTCAGGGCCTCCCGAGCGGCCTGGTAAGCGGTGGCGTCCGGATTCAAATAGAACTGGCCGTCGTTGACGCAGGTGAAGGCATCGGGCTCGAAAATCACCCCGGCTATGGTCTTGGGAAAGCGGGGATCCTTCACCCGATTCAGGACCACAGCCGCCACCGCCACTTGTCCAGCATAGGGTTCTCCCCCGGCTTCGGCATATACCACCCGGGCCAACAACTCCAGATCTTCGGACTTATAGGCGGGAGAGGAACCCCGGGAAGCCAGGTCCCTGTGGGGGGAAGGTATTTTCAGGATTTGGCCTGGATAGATCCAGTGGCTTTTTATATCGTTGGCGGCCATGATATCCTGATAAGGGAGGCCGTAGAGCAGACCCATGGAGTAGAGGGAATCCCCCTGGCTTCACCACATGAATCCTTTCCCCAGGACGGGGTACCCACAGGGCTTGCCCAGGGTAAATAACTGTGGAGGATAGATTGTTGACCTGCTGCAGTTCCCAGGGGGATAACCCGTAACGTTGCCCGATGAGATAGAGGCTATCTCCAGGCTGAACATAATAGGTGGCTGCCGTTGCCGGCAGAGCAGGCAGCAGCGCCATCAGCAGCATCCCCAGGAAGATGCAGATTTTTTTTTCTTCGAATGGCCATCAACTCCTTTTCTGTAATTTTTCTATAGCTGGAAGCCTGTCCTTCCAGTTGTTTTTTATTATAATAGCCATGGCCTCAAATCTCATTATAAAATTGTTGCCAATTTTGGCAGGGCTGAAGCCTTCACTTCCACCCCCTTTCCCACATAGATTGGCGAATTTATAAAGCCGGGGGATATCGTGGCCAGAAAAAAATACGGTAAAGACGTCTTTTCCCGGGTAAAATCCTTGATAATAGACGATAAGGGAAAGACCTTGGCCTTGCTGAGGGGATTGGACGTAAGGCTTATAGCCGATGCCCCTTTGGAGGATTTGGAATTGCAGTCGCCAGAAGAGGTGCTCAGATACAGGCACAGGGATATTATAGAAAAGCACACTCCCCATTTTCGCAGAGCCCTCCAGAGGAGGGAATTGGAAAGGGAGTGTCTTTATAGGGGAGAGGTGACGGTTTCAGGGGAAGGTGAATCGAGGGAAGAGGCCTTTTTTGAGGTGCCGGGAAAGGTGCTCCACATTGATGGGGACGAAGAATACCTGGATAAGTGCCTCCATGCCTACGAGAGGTTGAGGGTACCGGTTAAAGGGATCCATATTCCCGAGGAAGCTCAGGCTTTAAAGATGGAGGAGCTGTTGAAGGAGCATACCCCCGATATCCTGGTGATTACAGGCCACGAGGGCCTGATGAATAAAAGCAAAGCTATTTTAGATGAGCTGGACGCCTATAGGCACTCTAAACATTTTGTGCCTGCGGTTAGGGCAGCCAGAACCCTGAGGCCCTCCCACGAAGACCTGGTAATTTTTGCCGGAGCCTGCCAATCCCACTACGAAGCCCTGCTGAAGGCTGGAGCCACTTTTGCCAGTTCCCCGCAGAGAATTTTAATCCACGCCTATGATCCCGTTTTTGTGGTGGAGAAAATAGCTTACAGCTCTATTAGAGAAGACTTTGGACCCCCTGGAAGTGGTTAAGGAGACAATAACAGGAGAAGAAGGGATAGGGGGAGTGGAGGTTAAGGGGAAATTCAGGATGGGTTATCTCCTCTCTTCTCACCGCTGATGGATTCATTTTTACAGGTTTGGAGTTTTACCCCTTTTTCAGTAAAAGCTGAGAATTATAATTGACTATCCTCTTTCCCTGCTATATAATAACAACAAGGAAAAGAGGTGATTTTTTTGTTGGGGAAAGCAGTGTTAGCCATCATACGGGAAGATCTGGAGTCCAAGGTGGGGAAAAGGGTTCGCCTTCGGGCCAACAGGGGGCGAAAAAAGGTCCTGGAAAAGATAGGGATACTGGAGAAGACCTATCCCCATATCTTCGTCATCCGCATAGAGGAGAACAGGGTTCCAGGCCGGCGGGTTTCCTTCAGCTATGCCGATGTCCTGACTAACACTGTGGAGCTCATAGTGGAAGACGAGGACGGCTCTAGAAAGATCGGGATAAAAGAGGGATAAACCTCCTTTTATTTTTGCCTCTTTGCTTTAATAATTATCAATTCCATAACTCAATTTCATACTTTAGAGTGAGTTCCTTTGCTGGAGATGGTGGTATGCGTAAAACAGGTGCCTGACGCCACGGAAGTGCGCATCGATCCCCAAACCGGCAGTTTGATCCGGGCCGGGGTCCCCTCCATTATGAACCCCTTTGACGCCCATGCCTTGGAAGCAGCGGTCCAGCTCAAAGAGCAGCTGGGGAGTAGGGTAACGGCTATTTCCATGGGACCCCCTCAAGCAGAGGCGGTCCTTAGAAAAGCCTTGAGCATGGGAGCGGATAGGGCCATATTGCTCACCGACAGGGCCTTTGCCGGCTCCGATACCCTGGCCACCACCTATATCCTGGGACAAGCCATCAAGAAGCTCCAGCAGGAAAGGCCGGTGGACCTGGTCTTCTGCGGTAAACACGCCATCGATGGGGACACCGCTCAAGTGGGACCGGGTCTGGCTGTAAGGCTGAACTTTACCCAGCTGACCTATATCAATCAAGATCGAAGAGGTGAACCTCCAGGAGAGGTACATTCAGGTCCATCGGAAGCTGGAGGGGCGCCGGGAGGTGGTGAGGGGACGGCTGCCTGCCCTATTGACGGTGGAAAGGGAGCTCAACGAACCCAGATATGCCTCCCTGCCCGCCCTGATCCAAGCCATGAAGGCGCCCATCACTGTATGGGGCAAAGACGATCTGGAGGTGGACCCTTCCCGGATAGGGCTCAAGGGATCTCCCACTTCGGTGAAGAGGATGTTTGCCCCTCCACAGAGGGAAGGGGGAGAAATCCTGCCGGGTTCCCCTCGGGAAGCGGCTTTGGCCTTGGTGAAAAAGCTCGTGGAGTCCAATATTTTGAGCGGTTAATGGGGGAAAAGTCATGGGAAAAGAAGAATACCGGGGTGTATGGATCTTCATAGAACAGCATAAAGGAGAAGCAGCGCCCGTTTCCTGGGAGCTTTTAGGGGTGGGCCGGCGTCTGGCTGACGATCTGGAAGTGGAGCTGGCCGGGGTGCTCCTGGGGCATAACGTCAGCCACTTAGTAAAGGAAGCCTGGGCTTATGGAGCCGACAAGGTTTATCTGGTGGAAAACCCGCTCCTAGAACCTTATCGTACTGATCCTTAATAATAAGGTCATAGTGGAATTGGTCCGCCGGTACAAGCCTGACATCCTCTTGTTGGGGGCTACCAGCCTAGGTAGGGATTTGGCCAGCGCCATAGCCACCACATTGGAGACGGGGCTTACTGCGGATTGCACCGTGCTCTCTATAGACAAAGAGACCCGATGCCTGGAGCAGACTCGTCCCGCCTTCGGCGGAAACGTGATGGCCACCATTCTCTGTAAAGAGAGCCGTCCTCAGATGGCCACTGTCCGTCCTCGGGTGATGCCCATGCCTCCCCGCCAGGAGGGGCGACAGGGGGAGCTGGTCAGGGTAGACATCCCCCTCAGAGAAGAGGAGATACGCACCCAGGTAATACAGATCATCGAGGAGAAGACCGCCGCGATACACCTGGACAAGGCGGAGATAATAGTGGCCGGTGGCCGGGGAATAGGTTCGAAGGAGAATTTCGCTTTGCTGGAGGAGCTGGCTCAGGTATTGGGAGGCTCCATCGCCTGCTCTCGCCCTGTGGTGGAGGCCGGGTGGCTCCCGCCCGAATATCAGGTGGGGCAGACAGGCACCACTGTAAGGCCTAAAATATTTTTTGCCATAGCCATTTCCGGGGCCATTCAGTTTTTGGTGGGCATGCAGACTTCCGATGTGATCGTGGCCATAAACAGGGATCCGGAAGCGCCCATCTTCAAGGTGGCTACTTACGGTATCGTGGGGGATTTCCGGGAAGTGGTCCCGGTGCTGATAGAAGAATTTCGTCGGGTATTGAAAAAATAAATGTTAAGGTTATGGGGGCATCGCAAATGGGCTTAAAATATGAAGTGGTTGTAGTAGGGGCAGGCCCCGCAGGGCTGGCGGCCGCCATCACCTTAGCCCGGGCGGGAGTAGAGGTTGTGGTGTTTGAGCGGGGAGAGTACCCAGGGACTAAAAACGTCATGGGTGGAGTTCTCTACAGTCGTCCCCTCAATGATCTCCTCCCCGGTTTCTACAAAGAGGCTCCCCTGGAGAGGCCGGCTACCGAGCAACGCCTGTGGATGCTCACCGAAGATTCGGCTCTGACTTTGGGTTTCAAAAGCCCGGCTTTTAACCAGGAGCCCTGTAATGCCTTTACCGTACTCCGGGCCCGTTTTGACCGCTGGCTGGGCGGATCAAGCCGTGGCTGCAGGGGCCATATTGGTAAACGAGACGGTGGTGGAGGACCTCCTGTGGGATAAAGGAAGGGTGGTGGGGGTCAGGGCGGGACGACCCCAAGGGGAAGTGGAGGCCCAGGTGGTCATCATAGCCGAAGGGGTAAACTCCATGCTTACCCAGAAGGCGGGATTGGCCCAGCCTTTAAAACCCCAGCAGGTGGCCCTGTCGGTAAAGGAGATCATCTCCCTTCCCAGGGAGAAGATCGAGGATCGCTTTGCTCTAGAAGAAAATCAGGGATGCACCATAGAGCTCATCGGGGATGCGGTCAAAGGCATGATGGGCACAGCCTTTATTTATACCAACAAGGATTCCCTCTCTGTGGGAGTAGGGGTGCTCCTCTCCCACCCGCTGGCCAACAAGATAAACCCCAATGACCTCCTGGAGCGCCTGAAGGCCCACCCCCTGGTGAAAAAATTGATAGAGGGCGGCACCACCCGGGAATACATGGCCCACATGATACCGGAAGGAGGTTACCGTTCTGTCCCTCGGCTTTACGGAGATGGAGTCCTGGTGGTGGGGGACGCAGCCATGCTGGTAAACGGTCTCCACCGGGAAGGCATAAATCTGGCCTTCGCTTCCGGTATGATGGCAGCCCAAGCTGTATTGAATGCCCGTCAGAAGGGGGATTACAGCGCCTCCAGCCTCTCTTTATATAAAAAGCTGCTAGAGGACAGCTTCGTACTCAAAGATCTGAAGAAATACAAAGACGCTCCGGAGTTCTTGGCCAGGAATACCCACTTTTTCACCCTTTATCCCCAGCTGGCCTCCCAGGCTGCCCGGGAATTCTTGACGGTGGACGGGGTGCCCAAGAGGGAAAAGCAGAGGAAAATCTGGCAGGAAATCAAGGCTAAAAGGGGCCTATGGGGTTTAATCAAGGATGCTATAGGCCTGTGGAGGGTGATGAAATAGTGCGCTTGGAAGAAAAGCTGTTTCTGAACCGATACGTGACGGATAAACAGGTGCATATCAAGATAAAGGATCCCCAGGTCTGCCTCCAGTGCCAGGACAAACCCTGCACCTTTTTTTGCCCAGCGGGAGTCTATCTCTGGAATGAGGAAGAAAAGAGGATAGAGATAGGCTATGAAGCTTGTGTGGAGTGCGGCACCTGCCTTTATGCCTGCCCCTACCACAATATAGACTGGCGCAATCCCAGGGGCGGATTCGGCATAATGTATAAATACGGATAAAAAATCTAAAGGCGGGGAAAACCCCGCCTTCTTTATTACAAGCTGGAGAGTTTTTTATAGAGTTCCCAGCGCTTCTTTACCTCTTCCCTAGCCCGGTTAAAGAGCTCCTCTGCCCTTTCAGGGAACTGGCGCTTTAGGGCGGCAAAGCGCACCTGCCCCAGGAGGTAGTCTTCTAAATTGCCTGTGGGTTCGGGGGAATCCAGGATCAGGGGGTTCTTACCTTCCCGAGCCAATTGGGGATTGTAGCGGTAGAGTATCCAGGCCCCCGTCTCCACTGCCTGCTTGGCATAAAAGGGGCTTTTAGCCATATCGATGCCGTGATTGGTGCAAGGGGAGTAGGCTATTATCAGGGAGGGGCCGGGATATTTCTCCGCTTCCAGAAAAGCCTTCAAAGTCTGATTGGGATTGGCCCCCAATGCCACCGAAGCCACATAGACGTTGCCGTAGGTCATGGCCATCAGTCCCAGATCTTTCTTTATGGTGCCCTTGCCGGCTGCCGCGAAGGGGGCCACAGCCCCCAGAGGAGTGGATTTGGACATCTGGCCTCCGGTATTGGAGTAGACCTCTGTGTCCAGCACCAGCACGTTCACGTCAGCGCCGGTGGCCAGAACATGGTCCAGGCCGCCATAACCGATATCATAGGCCCAGCCGTCTCCCCCGATGATCCAGATGGATTTTTTAACCAGGTATTCTTTTAATTCCTGTAGGGCCAGGAGCAGTTCCTTCTCTTCACCCGAAGCCCTTTCAATTTCCCTAGGAAGAGAATCTTTTATGATCTGGGCCCATTTCCGGGAGAGGTCGCCGTCGTCTTTACCTGCCAGCCATTCCTCCAGGGCCTCTTTGAAAGCTTGGCCTGGGGAGATGGGCAGCAGCTTCTTGACCACTCCCTCCAGTTCCTCCCGCCTCCTCTGTACCCCCAGGGCTATGCCGAAGCCGAATTCGGCGTTGTCTTCAAACAGGGAGTTGGCCCAGGCAAGTCCGTGGCCCTCACGGTTTACCGTATAGGGACAGGAAGGGGCATATCCTCCCCATATTGAGGAGCAGCCGGTGGCGTTGGCGATGATCATCCTATCGCCGAACAGCTGGGTGGCGAGCTTCACATAGGGAGTTTCTCCGCAGCCCGCGCAGGCTCCAGAGAATTCCAGAAGGGGCTGGCGGAACTGGCTTCCCTTGAGGGTGGGAGAAAAGGCTTCCTCCACTTCAGGTAGCTGCTCGGCAAAGCGCAAATTCTCTTTCTCTGTTTCCACCAGTTCCTCCATGGGAACCATTTCCAGGGCTTTGGGTTTGGCAGGACACACATAAACGCAGTTACCGCATCCGGTGCAGTCTAAAGGATATATCTGGATCCGGAATTTCAATCCCGCCAGCTCTTTCCCCACCGCGTCTATGGTGGTGAAGGAAGGAGGGGCTTCCTGTAGATCCTGGGGTCTGGCCAGGAAGGGCCTTATGGTGGCATGGGGACAGAACAGGGAGCAGAGATTGCACTGGATGCAGTTTTCAGGGATCCAACGGGGTAGCCGTACCGCAATCCCCCTCTTTTCGTATTTAGAGGTGCCTGTGGGGAAGACCCCATCCGGGGTGAAGAGGCTCACGGGCAGCTGATCCCCTTTTAACGCCAGCATGGGG
>Ga0129303_100012_pt1 | contig 25365 bp, 21 predicted proteins | sample ElbSprsedimmetaG_FD_94490 | JGI IMG/M metagenome (GOLD analysis project Ga0129303, IMG submission 94490) | Hot spring sediment bacterial and archeal communities from California, USA to study Microbial Dark Matter (Phase II) - Elbow Spring... | ecosystem: Environmental > Aquatic > Thermal springs... | reverse complement strand
TTCCTATTCCTATTCTTCCAGGATGGCGGCTGAGGCCGAGCCCACGTCTATGCCGCAGGCCCGCCCCAACTCCTCCATGGAATCCACCTCTATCACTTCTATACCCCGTTCTCGGCATAGCTCTATCAGAGGGGCAGTTACCCTTTGTTCCGCGTCTTTAGCCACGTACACCGCCCTCGGGGTTCCCTTGAGAACCTCCTTAGTAACCTGCCGGGTACCCACCAGGCGTTTTTTGGCTGCCCTAAGGCGTTCATAGGGCATGGTTTTATCCCCCCCCCTCGTAGTCACACTAGATTATAGTATCACTTCCCAGCCGCTGTGTCAATAAGCCGTTTCTCTTCCAGGGATTCTGGGCCCTTTTCTTCTGGGACCGCCTCGATACGGATGTTCCGGTAACAGTTCATCCCTGTACCTGCGGGGATCAGCTTGCCTATGATGACGTTTTCCTTCAACCCCAAGAGGGGATCCACCTTACCCTTTATAGCCGCCTCCGTCAATACCCTGGTGGTCTCCTGGAAGGAGGCTGCGGACAGGAAGGAGTCGGTGGTCAACGCCGCTTTGGTTATCCCCATGAGCATGGGCCTTCCCACCGCAGGTCTGCCCCCCTTCTCCTGGACCTTTCGGTTAATCTCCTCAAACTCAAAGGTGTCTATCATGGTGCCCGGAAGGAGCTCGGTATCCCCCTCGTCTTCTACCCTGACCCTCCGGCTCATCTGCCTTATGATTATCTCGATGTGCTTATCGTTGATCTCCACCCCTTGCTGCCGGTATACTTTCTGGATCTCTTTGAGCAGGTAAAGCTGGGCACCCCTTATGCCCTTCACCTTTACAAGCTCATGGGGGTTCACCGGACCGTCGGTGAGCTCATCCCCAGCCTCCACCCAATCCCCTTCCGCCACCCTCAAGCGGGCCCCATAAGGGACATGATAGACATTTTTCTCTCCCGAAGGGGAGGTTATCTCTATTTCCCTGCGGCCCCGGCTCTCGGTGATGGCGGTTACGGTGCCGGCATTCTCCGCTATAACCGCTTGCCCTTTGGGTCTCCTGGCTTCAAAGAGCTCCTCCACCCGGGGAAGGCCATGGGTAATATCCTCCCCGGCCACCCCTCCGGTGTGGAAGGTCCTCATGGTGAGCTGGGTTCCAGGCTCCCCTATGGACTGGGCGGCGATGATGCCCACCGATTCGCCCAATTCCACCGGCCTGCCTGTGGACAGATCTTGACCGTAGCACTTGCGGCACACTCCATAACGGCTGCGGCAGGTGAGGACCGAGCGGATTTTCACCTTTTTGATCCCCGCCTCCACCAAGGCTTTCGCCATCTCCTCGGTTATCATGGTATCTGCGGGGACCAGAAGCTCCCCGGTCTCAGGATGATGGATGTCTTCCAGGGAATACCTCCCCACTATGCGTTCCTCCAGCCTCTCTATGATGGAGTTGCCCTCCACAAAGTCTTCCGCCTCTATACCTATCCTGGTGCCGCAGTCCTCCTCCCGCACAATCACGTCTTGGGCCACGTCCACCAGCCTCCGGGTCAGGTAACCCGAGTCCGCCGTCCTCAAGGCCGTGTCCGCCAGCCCTTTACGGGCTCCATGGGTGGATATAAAATATTCCAAAACGGTTAAACCTTCCCTGAAATTGGTCTTTATGGGAAGATCGATGATCCGTCCAGAAGGATCCGCCATCAACCCCCTCATGCCGGCCAGCTGCCTTATCTGCTGGATATTACCCCTGGCCCCCGATATGGCCATCATGTATAGGGGGTTAAAGCGATCCATCTTCTCCATCAGGATCTTGGTGAGGTCCTCCACCGCCTTGTTCCATACGGATATGACCCTCTGGTAGCACTCATCTTTACTGATGAGCCCCCCCCGGTACTGCTGTTCTATCCTGTCCACCATGGCTTCCGCCTGGGCTATTATCTCCTGCTTCTCAGGGGGTATGGTGACATCGTCTGCGCCGATGGTGATGCCTGCCAGGGTGGAGTAATGGAAGCCCACCCTTTTGAGGCCGTCCAACATGTGGGCTGTGGCCTCTGTTCCCAGAAGTTTATAACACCTGTAGATGATCTCGTTCAGCTTCTTTTTATCTATTTCGCAATTATAGTATCCCAGCTCTTTGGGTATGGGCACCTCCCGGTGCAGGATCAGGCGGCCCAAAGTGGTCTCCAGCATCTGTCCGTCTTCCATCCTTACCTTGATCAAGGCTTGGAGATCTATGAGCTTGTTTTCATAAGCCATCCAGGCCTCCTCGTAGCTGCTGAAAATCCGTCCCTCTCCCTTGGCCCCAGGCCTCACCAGGCTCAGATAGTAAATACCCAGCACCATATCCTGGGTGGGGGTGACTATGGGTTTTCCGTCCTTGGGATTCAGTATATGATGGGCCGCCATCATCAAAACTCGGGCTTCTGCCTGGGCCTCGGCGGAAAGGGGAACGTGGACCGCCATCTGGTCCCCGTCAAAATCCGCGTTGTAGGCGGTGCACACCAGGGGATGGATCTGAATGGCCCGGCCCTCCACCAGCACCGGCTCAAAGGCCTGGATACCCAGCCGGTGGAGGGTGGGAGCCCGGTTTAAGAGCACGGGGTGCTCCTTGATGACCTCCTCCAGGACATCCCATACCTCATTTCTGGCCCTATCCACCATCCTCTTGGCGCTCTTGATGTTGTGGGCCAATCCCTTATCCACCAACCGTTTCATGACGAAGGGCTTGAATAGCTCCAGGGCCATCTCCTTGGGCAGGCCGCACTGGTGGATCTTGAGCTCCGGCCCCACCACTATTACGGAACGTCCAGAATAGTCCACCCTCTTGCCCAAGAGGTTCTGGCGAAATCTCCCCTGCTTGCCCTTGAGCATATCGCTCAAAGATTTCAAGGGACGGTTACCGGGACCGGTTACCGGGCGGCCCCGGCGGCCGTTGTCAATAAGGGCATCCACCGCCTCCTGCAGCATCCTCTTCTCATTGCGCACGATGATGTCAGGGGCTCCCAAGTCTAAAAGCTTCTTCAAACGGTTATTCCTGTTGATGACCCGGCGGTAGAGGTCGTTTAGATCAGAAGTGGCAAACCTGCCGCCGTCCAACTGCACCATAGGACGGAGTTCAGGAGGTATGACCGGCAGTACTTCCAGGATCATCCATTCAGGCCTGGCACCCGACTGCCGGAAGGCCTCCACCACCTCCAGCCTCCGGATGGCCCTTATCTTCCTTTGGCCGGTGCTCTCCTTCAGTTCCCTGCGCAGTTCTGCCGCTAACTGGTCCAGATCTATCTCCTGGAGGAGCTCCTTTATGGCCTCTGCTCCCATGCCAGCCTTAAACCTGTCTCCGTATTTCTCTCTATACTCCCGATACTCGCTTTCGCTCAGGAGCTGCTTCTTCATGAGGGGGGTATCGCCGGGATCTATTACTATATAAGATACAAAATATAAAACTTTTTCCAGGGACCGGGGAGACATGTCCAACAGGAGGCCCATGCGGCTGGGAATGCCTTTAAAATACCATATATGGGAAACAGGTGCGGCCAGCTCGATGTGCCCCATCCGCTCCCTTCTGACCTTGGAGCGGGTCACCTCTACCCCGCAGCGGTCGCACACCACACCTTTATACCGTATCCTCTTATACTTACCGCAATGGCATTCCCAATCCTTGGTGGGACCGAAGATGCGCTCGCAGAAGAGCCCATCCCGTTCCGGCTTTAAAGTGCGGTAATTTATGGTCTCCGGTTTCTTCACCTCTCCGCTGGACCAGGAACGGATCTGCTCCGGTGAAGCCAGGCTGATTTTGATCTTACTGAAATTCCTTAAATCCAACATTCCCCTTGCCCCCTTAAAAATTTATTTTCCCTCGTAGTTTCCTCCCGGCGTGGCCCTGCGCTTAAAGGGAAAGTCCTCCCCTTCTATTTCCAACTCCAGATCCCCGGGCTCCAGCCCCTCTTCCTCTTCTTCCCCCAGGGCCGGTTCAGGCTGCCCTTGGATGTCCAAATCCAAACTCCGGGCCAGATCCGCCATATCCTCTTCCTCTTCGTTCTCCTTTATCTCTACCTCTTCATCTTCTCCGGAAAGGACTTTGACGTCCAGGGCCAAGCTCTGCAGCTCCTTTATCAAAACTTTAAAGGGTTCCGGCACCCCAGGTTCGGGGACGTTTTCGCCTTTTACAATGGCCTCGTAGGTTTTGATCCTTCCCACCACGTCGTCCGACTTCACCGTGAGCATCTCCTGGAGGGTGTAGGCAGCCCCATAGGCCTCCAGGGCCCAGACCTCCATCTCGCCGAAACGCTGGCCCCCGAACTGGGCTTTCCCTCCCAGGGGTTGCTGGGTTACCAGAGAGTAGGGGCCGGTGGAGCGGGCGTGGATCTTGTCGTCCACCAGGTGGATGAGCTTTAGCATATACATGTAGCCCACAGTAACCCTTCCCTCAAAGGGCTCCCCGGTGCGGCCATCGTAGAGGATGGTCTTTCCGTCTTCGGGCAACCCCGCTTCCCTCAATTTGGCCTTGATTTCCGCCTCGGTGGCCCCGTCGAACACAGGACAGGCCACATGTATACCCAGAGCCTTGGCCGCCCACCCCAAGTGGGTTTCCATGATCTGGCCGAGGTTCATCCGGGAAGGGACGCCCAAGGGATTGAGGATGATGTCCACCGGGGTGCCGTCGGGCAGGAAGGGCATATCTTCCACCGGCAGGATTTTAGAGATAACCCCTTTGTTGCCGTGCCTACCCGCCATCTTGTCCCCCACGGAAATCTTCCTCTTCTGGGCCACGTACACCCTCACCAGCTGATTTACCCCCGGGGGCAACTCGTCCCCGTTATCCCGGGAGAACACCTTGACGTCCACCACTATGCCAGACTCGCCGTGGGGAACCCTCAAAGAGGTATCCCTCACTTCCCGGGCCTTCTCTCCGAAAATGGCCCGCAGAAGCCTTTCCTCGGGGGTCAGCTCCGTCTCCCCCTTGGGGGTGACTTTGCCCACCAGGATATCCCCCGGTCGCACCTCAGCTCCGATGCGGATGATGCCCCTATCGTCCAGGTCCTTCAGCATATCCTCCCCCACGTTGGGGATATCCCTGGTTATCTCCTCCGGCCCCAGCTTGGTATCCCGGGCTTCGCATTCGTATTCTTCAATGTGGATGGAGGTGTATACGTCCTCCCGCACCAGCCTCTCGCTGATGAGGATGGCGTCTTCATAGTTGTAGCCTTCCCAGGGCATGAAAGCCACCAGCACGTTGCGGCCCAGGGCCAGCTCGCCGTGATCGGTGCAGGGCCCGTCGGCGATGGGCTGACCCGCCTCCACCCTTTCTCCCTTTCTCACTATGGGTTTCTGATTTATGCAGGTCCCTTGGTTGGAACGGGAGAACTTCTGTAAATGGTAGACTTCCCTGGTTCCCTCGTCGGTCCGGATCACTATTTCCCGGGCGGTAACCCTCTCCACCACCCCGCTGTGGCGGGCCAGGACAATGGCTCCGGAATCCAGAGCCGCCCTCCACTCCATGCCTGTGCCCACCAGGGGAGCTTCTGTGCACAGCAGGGGTACGGCTTGGCGTTGCATGTTGGTCCCCATAAGGGCCCGGTTGGCGTCGTCGTGTTCCAGAAAAGGTATGAGGGAAGTGGCCACGCTGACCACCTGTTTGGGAGAAACCTCCACGTAATCCACCCTGTCAGCGGAAACCAGCAGGATCTCACCCCCATAACGGGCGCTTACCCTTTCCACCAGGAAGCGCCCCTCCTCGTCGATGGGGGTGTTGGCCTGAGCGATTATATATTTGTCTTCCTCGTCCGCAGTCAAATAGTGGATCTCCTGGGTGACTATCCCCTTTTCCTTATCCACCCACCTGTAAGGGGTTTCTATAAACCCAAACTGGTTGACCCGGGCAAAGGTGCTCAAGGACCCTATCAGCCCGATGTTGGGGCCTTCCGGGGTCTCTATGGGGCATATCTTCCCGTAGTGGGAAGGGTGCACGTCCCTGACCTCGAAACCGGCCCTTTCCCTTATCAAACCGCCTGGACCCAAGGCCGACAGGCGCCTCTTGTGGGTGAGCTCCGCCAGGGGATTGGTCTGATCCATAAATTGGGATAATTGGCTGGAACCGAAGAATTCTTTGATGGCGGCCACCATCGGGCGGATGTTTATCAGAAGCTGGGGGGTAACCGTCTCCACATCTTGAATGGTCATCCTTTCCCTTACCACCCGCTCCATCCGGGCCAAACCCAAGCGAAACTGATTCTGCAACAGCTCCCCCACCGAGCGCAGGCGCCGATTGCCCAGATGATCTATATCATCCGGTTTTACCTTACCATCCATCAATTGTAATAGATATTTTATGGCGTGGACGATATCTTCCCTGGTTAAACAGCGTATATATTCTTGACGGCCGTTTACCTCCCTGGTCAAGACACCGTGCTGCCATTTTTTATGCAATTTATAACGGCCCACGTCCCCCAAATCATAACGCTTGGGGTCGAAAAAGAGGGATTCCAGCAGAGCCCTGGCGCTTTCCACCGTGGGAGGCTCTCCCGGCCTAAGTCTCTTATAGATTTCCATCAGGGCTTCTTCTTCGGACTGGGTGCTGTCCTTATCCAGGGTGTTCTGGATGCGGACATCATTATCGAAAAGCTCCAGGATCTGGGGGGTGCTGGCGTATCCCAGAGCCCTCAGAAGTACCGTAACTGGTAGCTTGCGGGTTCGGTCTATACGGACATAAATGCTCTCGGTGTGGTCGGTTTCAAACTCCAACCAGGCTCCCCGGTTAGGTATGATGGTGGCCCCGTAAATCTTGTTGCCGTTGGCGTCCACGGTTTCACTGTAATAGGCTCCGGGGGAGCGGACCAGCTGATTCACTATAACCCTCTCGGTCCCGTTGATTATAAAGGTGCCCTTTTCGGTCATGAGGGGAAAATCCCCCATGAACACCTCCTGTTCTTTGACCTCCCCTGTCTCCCTGTTGATGAGGCGGACCTTTACCTTTAAAGGGGCGGCGTAGGTCATATCCCTCTCTTTACATTCTTCCTGGGTGGCTTTAGGCTCTCCCAGATAATAATCCAGGAATTCCAGTATAAGGTTGCCGGTAAAATCCTGGATGGGGGATATATCCCTTAAAACCTCCCGCAGCCCCTCTTCCACAAACCAGCGGTAGGAGTTCAGCTGCACCTCCACCAGGTGAGGCGGCGCGATAATTTCTTTAATTTTACCGAAATTCCACCTTACCCTTTTGCCAAATCTTATGGATTCCAAAACAAATCCCCCCAAAGAATTCAAAAGCAAGGCGGACTAACCTCGCTTTTGAATTCCGGTTTTCCTTAAAACTAATTATTTCCGTACAAAGATAAATTTAACCCTCCGTACAGTGCAGCAATTCGATATACTATCATAGCAGGAAACCCTTGTCAAGGGAAAAGACCTTATTGGCAGGAAATAGATAAGATGGCATCCATCATGCGGGCTACCCGGACCATCTCCTTCACGTCGTGGACCCTGATCATGGCTGCACCTTGGGCGATACCCCAGGCTACGGTGGCCGCAGTACCCTCCAGCCTCTGATCCACTGGAAGGTCTAAGGTTTTACCGATGAAGGATTTGCGGGAGGTACCCAGGAGGATGGGTTTGCCTAAAGAGCGGAGTTCGCTCAGGCGCCTCAGGACCGCCAGGCTCTGTTCCCTGGTCTTACCGAAACCTATTCCGGGATCTATAATTATCTGGTGGGAAGGAATGCCGGCCTCCTCTGCTATCCTTACACTCCTTTTTAGATAGGCATATATGTCTCCCATTAGGTCCTTATAATCATAACCTATCTGGTTGTGCATCACCACCACCGGAGCCCCGTATCGGGCCACCACTTCCGCCATTTCCGGATCATACTGCAGTCCCCACACGTCGTTTATCATGTGGGCTCCGGCTTTTAAAACAGCTTCGGCAGTCTTAGCCTTGTAGGTGTCAACGGAAATGGGGACGGGGACCTCCTTGAGCAGTCTTTCCAGTACAGGCATTATACGGTCCAGCTCCTCCTCCACCGGAAGGGGTTGCCAGCCCTGACCGCCATAGGCGGCGGGGTTGGCCTGAAGCCGGGTAGATTCCCCCCCTATGTCTATTATGTCCGCCCCTTCTTCCACCATCCTGTGGGCCTGTTCCAAAGCTGCCTCCAGGGAGGTGTATTTGCCTCCATCGGAGAAGGAATCGGGGGTAACGTTTAAGATGCCCATCACCAGGGTGCGGTTCCAGGGGATTTTATGGCCCCGGCAGCAAAGGTGGTCAGGTCTAACCCTCTCCCAGTTTTCCAATACCCTCTGGATCTCTTCCGCCAGGGAGGAGAGGCCAAAGGGCTGTCTTTTCAATTTTGTACACAGTTCTCGATATTGCTTTAAAGTGCCCATCAGCACCACGCTCGCTTCCCCTTCGGGATCCACCAGGGCTGTCCTAGGGGTGGCAGCCTCTCCCCCCCGGGACAACATCTCCTGTTTTAAGATATTGGCTGCTTTGCCAGGAACGTTGTCTATCTTGATAACCCGGAAAAGGGCCTTCGGGGCCATTATTTCTCTGCCCTCCGGGGTGCATTCCAGATGTTTCAGGCAACTGCGGGCCTCTTCCCACCCCTCTATCTGCAGCACCCTCACCTGGAAATCCTTTGGATTCATGACAGCACCTCCCCAATAAGGTAAAAGCCCCGGGGGCACCGGGGGCTTGCAAGCCTTCTCTAGAAGAGACCCTTTACCTGTCCGGTTTCCACATCGATATCTATGCGGCGGAAGGCCGGGTCAGATGCGGTGCCGGGTATCAGACGGATCTCGCCGCAGACGGGCACCAGGAATTTGGCTCCGGCGAATACCAGGACGTCCCGTACCCGCAGCTTCCATCCCTTAGGCACACCTTTGAGGTTGGGATCGTCGCTCAAGCTGAGGTGGGTCTTGGCCACCATGGTGTAGAAATCGGGATACCTTTGCTGCATTACCTTGGCTTTGGCTTCGGCCGCCGGCTCCCATATCACCCCATCTGCGCCGTAGACTTCCCTGGCAATGAGCTCCACCCTCTCCATGAAGGGCATCTCCAGGGGGTAGAGGAACTTGAAGTCCACCGGCTCCTGGCTGGCCTCTATGACCGCGTCGGCCAGCTCCAAGCCTCCATCTCCGCCGTAACGCCACATATTGGATACCGCAGCCCGGGCTCCTGCTTCCTCGGCGATGCGCTTGATGAGCTTGTGTTCCGCTTCGGTATCGGTGGGGAAGGCGTTTATGCATACCACGGGCTTGACTCCGGATTTCTTCACGATGTTGATATGGTGCACCAGGTTTTCACAGCCCTTCTCCACCAGCTCCAGGTTTTCAGTGGTGTAGGCGGGATCCAGAGGCCTGCCGGGTACCACCTTGGGGCCGCCGCCGTGCATCTTCATGCTCCGGACAGAGGTCACTATCACCGACACGTTGGGCTTCAGGCCGCTGTGGCGGCACTTCACATTCCAGAACTTTTCAAAGCCTATGTCCGCACCGAATCCGCTCTCCGTGCAGTGATATTCGAACATCTTGAGCCCTATGCGGTCAGCTATGATGGAGGACTGGCCTACGGCTATGTTGGCAAAGGGTCCAGCGTGAACCATTATGGGGTTGTACTCTACAGTCCAGCACAGGGTGGGGTTAATGGATTCCCGCATTATGGCTGCCATGGCCCCTGCCACTTCCAGATCGGAGGTGGTGATGGGGTTTCCTTCCCGGTCGTAAGCCACGATAATGCGTCCTAAGCTTTCCCTCAGGTCCTTGAGATCGTTCACCATGGCCAGAATAGCCATAATTTCCGAGGCCACGCTGACCATGAACCCGGACTGCATGAGGAAGCCGTCCATCTCTCCGCCCAAGCCGATAACAATGTTGCGCAAGCACTGGGCCCCCAGGTCCATGCACCAGCGCTGCTCGATCTTCTTGGGGTGGATGTTGAGGCGCCTTAAGTTTTTCTGGGCCAGTACCTCGTCGGTGTAGTTGGCCTCGTGCTGCATCCGGGCGTTGAGGGCCACCATCATGAGATTGTGGGCATTGGTTATGTTATTGATATCCCCTGTCAGACCCAGGGAGAATTCAGCCATGGGGATAAGCAAGGCATTGCCACCGCCGGCCGCGGTTCCCTTTATGTTAAAGGTGGGAGCCCCAGAAGGCTGCCGGATGCAACCGCCAGTGAATTTACCCCTCTTGTTGAGGGCCTCTATAAGTCCTATTGTGGTGGTGGTCTTTCCTTCTCCTAGAGGTGTGGGAGTGATGGCCGTTATCTCGATGTACTTGCCGTCCGGTTTATCCTTCAGCCGGTTCAAAATCTTCATGAAGTCCAGACGGGAGACCCGCCCGTAAGGTATAACCTCCTCGGGCTCCAGGCCCAGCCTCTCGGCAACCTCATAAGGCTTAGGCATATTCTTTTCCGCTTCGGCCGCTATCTCCCAGTCCGCCATTTTGGTGGGATCCCAGGGCATATGCATCCTCCTTTCAAACATTTAATATTTCTGATACGATTGATACGAGTCCACGGGAGGAAATCCTCTTGCCCTAAAGGTCAATTGTTTTCTACCACCCCCAATTAGTTTAACCTGAGGGCTAGATACCCATGCCTCCACACTTTCTTATAGTTCGCCTCTATGTTGTATACGCCAAAAATTCCAATTCTCCTGCTGGTTTTTTAAAAAATTAAACATATCACAGGATCCATCGGAAAAACACCAGGAGCATGAGACCGAGCAAACCCAGGAAGCCCGCCACCAACACAGTTAACCAGTTGAGGGGCACGGTAAAACCGAAATATCCCCCTATGAAGTTGAAGGTGCACAAAAGTAAAAGCCCCAACAGGGAGTTTATAACCAGCTTGGCCAGGAAGCGCAGGGGCTTGGCCATAAAATTAAAGACAACGTAGAAGAGGAAGAACAAAAAGAGGAGGGCCAACCCCCCTTGCAAGCTCTCCCCCATCTTCACTCCCCCTTGTATTTTTGCCTGAAGAGTTTCCAAAGATAATCGTATCTCCTCTCTGCTGCCTCCAGGCGGAAAATAGCCTGATCTACAAGATCGGGATCAGCTGCTTCTGAAAAGAAGTTTTGGGCTGCCTGCCATTCTTCCCAGGCATCTTCCAGAGCCTCCAGGAGATCTCTCCTTTCCCCTTCCACCAGAGGCACCCCCCAACTGATCTACTATATTTTATGCCGTGGGGGGATTTTTCTTGTTGTTATTTTATTCCATTTCCTGGCGCCCGGTAAAAGCCCTGGTCAAGGTAACTTCGTCGGTATACTCCAGATTGCTGCCCACCGGGATGCCGTAGGCCAGCCGGGTAACTTTGACGCCCATGGGTTTTATAAGGCGAAACAGATAAAAAGCGGTGGCTTCCCCTTCCACGTCGGCGTCGGTGGCCAGGATCACCTCCCTCACCCTTCCCTCCCGGATCCGCTCCAGAAGCTCTTTTATCCTCAGCTCTTCTGGCCCAACCCCTTCCGCCGGAGAGAGGGCTCCCCCCAGGACATGATAGCTGCCCTTGTAGTAACCGGTCCGCTCCAAGGCCCATATGTCCCTGGCCGTCTCCACCACGCATATCACCCCCCTGTCCCTCTCCGGATCCCGACAGAGGAGACAGGGATCCTGATCAGTGAGGTTACCGCATAGGGAACAGGCGAACACCTTCTGCCGGGCTTCCAGGATGGCCTTGGCCAGGGCCTCTGCCTCCCCTTGGGGGGCCTGCAGAAGGTGCAGGGCTAATCTCTGGGCAGTCTTGGGACCTATCCCGGGCAGCCGGGATAGGCAGGCGATGAGCTGACTGAAAGGCCGAGGATAGAGCATGGCCTTAGAACCCCGGCAACGGCAGGTTACCGGTGATTTTCCCCATTTCCTGGGCCACCATCTGCTGGGCCTCCCTCAAGGCCTGGTTCACGGCTGCCACGATCAGGTCCTGGAGCATCTCCACGTCCTGGGCTTCCACCACCTGGGGATCTATTTTTATCTCAACTATTTCCTGGCGGCCGTTGGCCTTCACCTTCACCGCACCCCCTCCGGCAGAAGCCTCTACGACCCTCTCCCCCAGTTCCTCCTGGAGCTTGGCTATCTTGGCCTGCATTTTCTGCATTTCTTTCATCATCTTGTTTAAATTCATGGGAAAACCTCCTAATCTTCGATTTCCGTCGCCGGGCCTATGCCCTCCTTTTCCATCTCTTCCCTGTTGGCCACCACCTGTAACTTCAAGGGATAGCCCCAGACCCTTTCTAGAATCCTCTCCACCTGCTGGCGGTTGTGGGGCTGCTCCAACATGCCCCTATGGAAGTCGGCTTTAACTTCCACCACCAATCTATCCCCTCCCAGAGCTATGGGGATCCCTTCCCGCAGATAGGCCTGTAACTGGATGCTCTTCTGGCGGGCAATTTTGAGCACCTGGGCCCATTTTTCCCTTAGCTGCCCCTCCGAGGGCGAGCCGGTGGTCTGAAGGGCCTGTAATTTATCCCCCCCTCCAACCCCTTTCCTCTCCAGGGCTTCCACTCGCCTTTCCAATACCGCCAAGCGGCGCTGGAATTCTTCCCAGGGAGGGGAGGATAAAAGAAAATCCCCTAACGCCACCTCCAGGAGGAACCGGGGCTCCTCGTGCCAGCGCAGGTTCACCTCCACCTGTTGTAACCTCTCCAAAAGTCCCAGGATCCTCTGGGGGGAAAAACGGGGAGCCAGCTTCTTCAGCTTCTCTCCCTCGGCCCCCAACTCCCCGGTGTCGAAGGAGGGGTCCAGGCTCAGGAAGAGCAGATGCCGACCCCAGGCCACCAGGTCTTCCACCAGCGATTTGGGATCCACACCTCGGGAGAGGATCTTTTCTAAAGTGTAAAAAAGATTAAGGGCATCCCCATCAGCCAGAAGGCTGAAGATCTTCACCATGTCCTCCCCTGGAGGAGTGCCTATGAGAAGGGCCACCTGTTCCTCCCGGATATGGGGATGGGCAGAGGCCGTCAGGACCTGATCCAGAAGGCTCAAGCCGTCCCTGAGGCTACCCCGGGCCTTCCTGGCCAGCAAATTCAGGGCAGAGGCCTCTAAAGAAAACCCTTCAGCTTCCGCCACCTGGTTCAGCCGGGCCTTTATCTGTTCCGGGGTGAGGAGCCTGAAATCGAAACGCTGGCACCGGGATAGGATGGTGGGAGGCACCTTCCTGGGCTCGGTGGTGGCCAGGATGAACAGGGCATGGGGTGGGGGTTCCTCCAGGGTTTTCAGGAGGGCGTTGAAGGCTTCGGTGGTCAGCATGTGGACCTCATCCACAATATAGACCTTATATTTACCCTCCACGGGGCTCAAGGGGATTTTATCTATGAGATAACGTATCTCATCTATCCCCCTGTGGGAGGCAGCATCCATTTCGAACACGTCCAGGGAACTGCCCTCGTCTATCCTCTGGCAGTTGAGGCATGAGGTACAGGGTTCTCCCTCCTGGGGATGGAGGCAGTTCAGGGCTTTGGCCAGAATCCGGGCTATGCTGGTCTTCCCAGTACCCCGAGGTCCGCAGAAGAGATAGGCATGGACCAAGCGGTGGTGCAGCAAGGCGGACTTCAAGGTATGTACCACGTGCTCCTGGCCCACCACTTCCCTGAAGGTTTTGGGTCTCCACTGGCGATACAAAGCCTGGTAGGATGCCACTTTTTCCCTTCTCCGATGTATATTAAAAAGGGATTATTCCTCTGGAATAATCCCTTGGCAACTCCAGGATTGACCGTGCACCCACTGTTGAACAGGATCTCCAGGCGGTACCGATGCAGGTGGCTCCGGCCAGGCGCCCCTGCCGCACCCGAGGGGGCTCACTTACCGCTGCTTCCTTCCGGACCTGACGGGGTTCATGAGTCCTCGCTGCGCAGGGCCCAGCCCTCTTCACCCCTTACATCGGCCGGTCCCTACAGACCCGGCCCGCCAGTGGGACTTCGACCCCGCTATAGCGGATTGCGGGCTACAGGGCACCGCTACCTCCCCGTCTAGCACGGTCAATCCCTAATCCTGGCGGAGAGAGTGGGATTCGAACCCACGAGGCGGCTTTTGGCCGCCTACTCGCTTTCCAGGCGAGTGCTTTCGACCCCTCAGCCATCTCTCCCCGGTCTCTTTGTATTTTTATTATATATCTGCGATCTGGCCAGTTCAAGTGGGATCTATGGCAAGGGCTTGGCGCCCTGTGTATCCTGGCGGAGAGAGTGGGATTCGAACCCACGAGGCGGCTTTTGGCCGCCTACTCGATTTCGAGTCGAGCGCTTTCGGCCACTCAGCCATCTCTCCGCAATTCTCGGAAGAACTTTTTCAAGAGTTCAGAACACTCCCCTTCCAGGATGCCCCCCAGGACTTCTCCTCGAAACCCCAGGGCTGGATGGGAGAAGAGGTGTATAACTGTGCCTGCGGCTCCCTTCAGGGGATCCAGGGTCCCGAACACCAGCCTCCAAATCCTGGCTTCCAGGATGGCCCCCGCGCACATGGGGCAGGGCTCCAGGGTCACATAGATGGTGTAACCCTCCAATCTCCAGTCGCCCACCACCTGAGCGGCCTGCCTCAAGGCCAGGATTTCCGCGTGGGCAGTGGGATCCTTTTCCTTTTCCCGCAGATTGGCTGCCCTGGCCACTATCCTGCCCCCGGGGTCCACCACCACAGCTCCCACGGGAACTTCTCCCAGGGCATAGGCCCTCTCCGCCTCTTTCAGGGCTTCCCTCATAAAGAAATGGTGGTCCACCCGGGACCCCCTCTTATATGGTGCGCCTGGAGGGACTCGAACCCCCGACCCGCGGTTTAGGAAACCGCTGCTCTATCCTCCTGAGCTACAGACGCATGATAATATTGGCGCGCCCGGAGGGACTCGAACCCCCAACCTCCTGGTTCGTAGCCAGTTACTCTATCCTGTTGAGCTACGGGCGCGCGTCTTTTATCATCTTAGCAGATCTTTAAACCAGAGTCAAGGGATTTCGGGGGGACACTCCTCGTGCCCCCTCTTCTGGCGGAGAGAGTGGGATTCGAACCCACGGTACGGGTTTTAGCCCGTACAGTCGCTTAGCAGGCGACCGCCTTCGACCTCTCGGCCATCTCTCCTCATGCCTGTGGCGGAGGGGGTGGGATTCGAACCCACGGTGCCCTTCCGGGCATCACTGGTTTTCAAGACCAGCTCCTTAAGCCGCTCGGACACCCCTCCCATCAGGGTATACCCATTATATCACAGATTTTAAAAGGGTGTCAATCGATACCTCAAAGCAGGAGCAGCGCCCGGTATATCAAACCCGCTCACAAGAGCCCGTAAATACCCATGAGAAGGGCAGCCCCAAGGGCCTTGAGGCAGCCGAATTCCCTGGCAAACATGGCAAAGGCGGCTATAACAGGGCATCTGCCAGGTAGCGGCCAGGCCGAAGGTGAACAGCTAGATCTTGGTGAGGGCTGAGCCGAAGTCAGGGGTCCCCAAGGCATTGGCCAGCATGGCTATGACCAGATCCTTCTGAAGAAAACCGTAAAGAAGGGGTATGATGGTCTGGGGAGGCAGTCCCAGCCAGCCTGCGGTCAAGAAGCTAAAGGGTTTCACCAATATGTCGGTCAGACCATAGTATTCCAAAAGGCCATAAAGAGCTCCTCCTGCTATAAGGAAGGGTACCACTATTTTTATAAAATCTTCCATGCGGTTCCAAGCCTTCAGGGCCAGATTGGCTGCCAGGGGCCAGCGATAGGGGGCATCTCCTCTATCAAGGGCAAAGGATCTGGGGAGAGGCGACCTACAGCTTTGGCAGTTATTACAAAGAGCATCCCGCTCAGTAGATATATGGCCAGGGCCCAGATCAGCCCCCATAGTGGCCCACCACCCCCATGATGATGGCGGTGCGGGAGAAACAGGGCACCGCCAAATAAAGCAGGGCCACCTTCAGCCTGTCCCCATATCCGGAGAGGATCCTGGTGGATCGGAGGGCAGGCACCGTGCATCCCAAACCCAAAAGAAGGGGTATAATGGCCTTGCCGGGTAGCCGGAGGTGGCCCATAAGCCTGTTCAGGGCTATGATGAACCGGGCCAAAAGCCCTGTATCTTCTAAAAAGGCTAAAAACAGGTAAAACAATCCCACATAAGGCACCGCTATGCTTATACCCGCAGCCAAGCCCAGCAGTACATTAGATATCAATATCCCCAGGAAGGGGTTAGAAGCCGCCAGCGAAGGGGTTAAATCGTCCACCAGGCCTTCCAAAAATCCCCCCAATACTCTCTGGAACCATCCACCCAGATAGAAAAGGGAGAGAAAGATCAGCAGAAATATAAAGAGGCTGAACAGAGCTCTTCCCCAGGGATTATCTATGATAAATCTGTCCGGGAAGGGTAACGGTTTTTCCCCCTTGGGGCTCTCAAAAATGAGCACTTGGCCGGCCAGATGAAAGGCATATCCAGAGCGGGTTACCATTATGTCCCTTTCCAGATGGGGGTGAAACTGTCGGCATTCCCTCTGAATTTTATCGATAACCTCCTGAGGAAAGACGGCCTTAAAGAGTTCCCGGCTATAGGGGTCCTCCAAAATCCTTATGGCCACACCCCTGGGGTTCAGGGGGCCCCCATAATCCATCTTCTGCAGCAGGGACTCTATAGCCCCTTCTATATGGTCATCATAGCGGATGAGATATGAGGGAGCAGAGGCCTTCTCCAGGTTATCCAGTAGGGAGGATACCTCGCCCTTGATGGGGTTTATAAAGACCACAGGGGATCCCAGGAGGTTGGCCAGGGCCTCCCCATCTACCCTGATTCCCTCGGCCTCAGCCTCTTCATGGAAGTTCAGGGCCAGAATCAGAGGGACCCCCAATTCTGCCAACTGCAGGGTCAATACCAGGCTCCTCTCCAGGGCGGTGGCATCCACCACCTGTACTACGCACCGGTAATCGCCCTCCAGGATCATCCGGGCGGTAACCTTTTCCTCTTCCCCGCTGGGGGTGAGGCTATAGATATCTGGAGTATCTATAAAAAAATATATCCGGCTGGATCCCATCTCCACCCAGCCCATGGGTATATCCACTGTGGTACCAGGATAATTGGAGATGGTGGCCCTGGCTCCGGTCAGAGCATTTAAAAGGGACGATTTCCCCGTATTGGGTTGCCCCACCAGAAGTACCTTCATCGGGGCATCCCCTCCATCCCGGAGGCCAGCCTTTTGTCAATAGCCACCAGTCTACCGTTTATTTCCAGTATCCATAAATCCTCCCTTCTCTTCCGGACCGAAAAAGGGTGCCAGGGGCTAGACCCAGCCCGATCAGCCGGGAGATGATTATGGGATTTTCCACCGTCAGGCAGGCTATTATCCCCTTCCCGGAACTCCTCTATCCTTTTTTTCTCTTGGGGCCAATCCCCGGGAGAATCTCTAAAGCCCCTTCATAATGCTCCAAGGTGTGGGCCACCTTATGACCCCAGAGGTGCTCCACCTCCTTGTGCTTCTGGTAGATCCCTTGGGCCTCCCCACTTCCCCGGGAGGTGAGCTGGAACCCCTTCTCTCCAGATTCCAGCAGGCCTTCCCTTTCCAGTTCAGCCAGAACAGGGGCCACGTCCTCCTTAGAGAGATTGCTCTCCTGAGCTATCTCCTCCAGGGTAACCCCCCTCCCTGGATCCCGAACCTCCTCTTCCTTTAAAAATCTCAAGATGTCCTCTTTGAGGATCCTCTTCCATTCTACCCCGGGCTACCTCAGCTCTGGGGATAAAATAGCTCTTCCAATTCCCCCTGCACCTGGGGGTGGGTCAAAACGAACATCAGATCCCCCGCCAGGAGGGTGGTGCTGCCGCAGGGAACTATGGCCCTATCTTCCCTCACCACCGTCACCAATAGGCACTGGTTGGGAAAGGTGATATCCTTTATCTTCTTTCCCACCACCGGAGAGCGGGAAGATAATTTGAAAGATATCATTTTTAAATCTTTTATGCCCCGCCTCCAGAGGGCGGTGGTGGCGTCCATGTCCAGCTGTTGCTGTATCAGGCCTAAAATCAGGGAAGCAGGGCCTACAACCTGGTTGACCCCTAACCATTGAAAAAGCTTCTCATTTCCTGGGGTATTTACCAGGGCCAAAGTCCTTTTAGCCTTAAACTGCCTTTCGGCCAGCTGGCATATCACCAGGTTATCCTGGTCGTCCCCCGTCAGGGCTATAACCAAATCCACCTCTTGAGCGCCGGCGTTCCTCAGGGACTAGGGGTGAGTACCGTCGCCCACGATCACCGGCACGTCCAGTTCCTGTTTGAGCCTTTCGGCCTTCAAAGGATCCAGTTCTATGAAGGCCACCTCATATCCCAGGGCAAGGGCTTGTCTGGCCACCTGATAACCGATCTTTCCAGCACCCGCTATTATGATCCTCAAGCCTATCCCAGCGCCTTATATTGCCATTATAAGGCGAAAGGCCTGGTTTCCCAGGCCTTTCTGGTGCCTCGGGACGGAATCGAACCGCCGACACGAGGATTTTCAGTCCTCTGCTCTACCAACTGAGCTACCGAGGCTTATGGCGGAGCTGACGGGATTTGAACCCGCGATCTCCTGCGTGACAGGCAGGTGTGTTGACCAGGCTACACCACAGCTCCCTGGTGGGCAGTGGCAGGATCGAACTGCCGGCCCCCTGCTTGTAAGGCAGGTGCTCTCCCGCTGAGCTAACTGCCCTCAGGGCAGATTAAATTATAACATGAGATCCTTCCCAAGTCAAACCCCATATTACCCAGATGGGGGCGTGATCTTCTCCAGGCCACCCATGTAGGGCCTCAAAACCTCGGGGATCAACACCGAACCGTCTTCTTGCTGATAATTCTCCAGGAGAGCCGCCAGGGTTCGCCCCACGGCAAGTCCAGAGCCGTTAAGGGTGTGGACAAATCTGACCTTTTGTCTGGGACCGGGGCGAAAGCGGATGTTGGCCCGGCGGGCTTGAAAATCTTCGAAGTTGCTGCAGGAAGAGACTTCCCGGTACTGATTGGCGCTGGGGAACCACACCTCTATATCGTAGGTCTTAGCCGCGGCGAAGCCCAGATCCCCGACACATAGGGCTACCACCCTATAGGGCAAACCCAACAGCTGTAAAACTTCTTCGGCATCTCTAGTTAATTTTTCCAGCTCTTCATAGGATTCTTCTGGCCTGGTGAATTTCACCAATTCCACCTTGTTGAATTGGTGTTGCCTTATGATCCCCCGGGTGTCTCGGCCCGCGGCCCCAGCCTCGGCCCTAAAACAGGCGCTGTAACCCACCAGGTATATGGGGAGGGCATCCCCATCCAGGATTTCTCCCCGGTAAAAATTGGTGAGGGGCACCTCTGCCGTGGGTATGAGATAATAATCGCGGTTCTCGACTTTAAACACATCCTCTTCGAACTTGGGGAGCTGCCCGGTTCCCACCATGCTGGCCCTGTTGACCAGGAAGGGAGGGAAGATTTCTATATAGCCGTGTCTTTCAGTGTGAAGATCCAGCATGAAGTTTATCAAGGCCCTCTCCAGGCGGGCCCCTGCTCCCCGATAAAAGACGAAGCGGGACCCCGCCACCTTGCTACCCCGCTCGAAATCCAAAATTCCCAGCTCTTCGCCTATTTCCCAATGGGGCTTGGGTTTAAAAGGGAACTGCCTGGGTTCGCCCCAAAAACGTATGGGTACATTATCCTCCTCATCCAAACCGTCGGGCACCGAAGGGTGAGGGATGTTGGGTATCCGGAGGAGCTCCCTTTCCAGTTCCTCCTCGAGGGAGTTCAAGCGGTCCTCCAGCTCCTTTATCCTCTCGTTGATCTCCCTGACCTGGGCCATAAGTTCCTGAGCCCCTTGCCCCTCCTTTAGAAGCTGGCCTATCTCCCGGGACAGCTTATTTCTCTCGGCCTTGAGCCCCTCCAGCTCCACCAACACCTTTCGGCGCTCCCTGTCCAAAGACAAGAAAACCTCTAAACCCGCCTTTATACCCCTGCGAGCTAGGGCTTCCTCTACTTTTTGGGGGTTCTCCCGCAAAAGCTTTATGTCCAGCATAGTAAGACCCCTTTGGCGTATTGTATACAAGACCTGCTTGGAAAAAAGCCCTGAAGAGTTCAGGGCTTTAAAGGGAAAGGGAGTTTATACAGGAAAAACTTATTTGCCGGCTTCTTCTAAAGCCTTTATGGCTTCGGTGGCATAGGTGGCAGAGGGCCCGCCACCCATAAGTACAGCCACACCCAAGGTCTCCATGATCTCCTCCCGGGTGGCCCCTGCCTGGAGGGCGGCATTCACGTGGAGAAGGGTGCAATAGGAGCAGCGGATAGCCACAGCGATGCCCAGGGCTATGAGCTCCTTCTGTTTAGCGGAAAGGGCTCCGTCGGCTATGGCGGCGTGATGCAGCTCTTGGAAGGACTTCATCACCGAGGGGATGCCTTTCCCAGTTTCTCCAGACCCGACTGAAGCTCCTTAAGGTCAGCTCCTGCCATTGGTGCTACCTCCTCGTGAATTTATTTACCAATAGTATGCCATTTTTTAAAGCAAAAACAATAGCCAATTCTATTTAACAGCCCCGAACCTGTAACTTTTCCTCGAGATGGGCTATATCCAGGCCCGGCATGGCCTCGCCCAGGTCTTTCGATACCTCCGCTAAAATTTGGGGATCATCGTAATGCTTCACTGCAGCCACTATGGCCCGGGCCCTCTTCTCCGGATCGCTGGATTTGAAGATCCCGGAGCCCACGAAGACCCCATCGGCACCCAACTGCATCATGAGGGCGGCATCGGCGGGAGTGGCCACCCCGCCGGCGGCAAAGTTGACCACGGGCAAGCGACCTAGATCCCTCACCTTTTTCAGCAGTTCATAGGGAGCCCCCAGCTCCTTGGAGTAGGCCACCAATTCCTCCTCCGGCATCTGGGCGGCCTGCCTTATCTCCTTTATGATCCTCCGCATATGCCTGACCGCCTCCACCACATTTCCTGTCCCTGCCTCTCCTTTGGTCCGGATCATGGCCGCCCCCTCTGCTATCCTCCTGAGGGCCTCCCCCAAATCTCTAGCCCCGCACACAAAGGGGGTGGAAAACAGATGCTTGTTGATGTGGAATTCTTCATCAGCGGGGGTCAAAACTTCGCTTTCGTCTATAAAGTCTATCCCTATGGCCTCCAGGATCTGGGCCTCCACGAAGTGGCCTATCCTGACCTTGGCCATAACCGGTATGCTCACCGCTTCCTTTATCCTCAGTATAAGGGCTGGATCCGCCATCCGGGCCACCCCCCCGGCAGCCCTTATATCCGCGGGAACCCTTTCCAGGGCCATAACGGCACAGGCCCCGGCTTTTTCTGCGATTTTGGCCTGCTCCGGGGTGGTCACGTCCATTATGACTCCGCCTTTAAACCTCTCTGCTTGTCTAATCTTCTCTTCCCAAGAAATTCTTTCCATAGTATTCCCCCCATTCTATGGGTAAAGACCACTCTAATCATTTTACTACAGCCTGCCGCCTTAGCACAATAATTACTGGAGCCGGGCTAGGGTCACCAATCTATCCTTTTCCCCCAGGCGGATCAAGGTAACCCCCTGGGTATTCCTCCCCTGTCGGGAAACCTCTTTGGCCTCCAGGCGGATGAGGACCCCCTCGGAGCTTATCAGCATCAGCTCGTCTTGCGGATTAACCGCAGCCGCCGCCGCCAAGGGACCGGTCCTTGGGCTGACCTTCATGGCTATTATACCCTTGCCCCCCCGGCTTTGGCGGCGGTATTCCTCCAGCGGGGTCCTCTTGCCCACCCCCCTCTCCGCCACCACCAGGAGGTCTTCCCCTTCCCGGGGCAGCACCAGGCTCACCACCCTATCCCCTTCTTCCAGGGCTATCCCTTTCACCCCCCTGGCTTGGCGCCCCATGGGCCTCACCTCTCCTTCGGAAAAGCGTATGGCCTTACCCCTCCGGGTTACCAGGAGGACGTCTTCCCCTTTCCGGGTGAGCTTTACCCCCGCCAGTTCATCCCCTTCTTCTAGATCCAGGGCTATTATGCCCTCCCGGCGCAAATTTTTATAAGTTTGGACCGGGATCTTTTTCACCATACCCTTCTGGGTGGCCAGGAAGAGGTGAAGGTCCTCCTCCCAGTTCCATCCCTTCAGGGGTATCACCGCGGTGATCTTCTCCTCAGGAGAGATCTTGAGCAGGTTCACCAGGGGTATCCCCCGATTCCCCCGGCCCCCCTCTGGGATTTGGAATCCCCGAAGACGAAAAACCCTGCCCTTATTGGTAAAAAATAGTAAATAATGGTGGGTGGTGGTCACCAGGATGTCCTGGACATAATCCTCCTCTCCCACCCCTAAAGCCTGCACCCCTTTACCCCCCCTCCGCTGGCTCCTGTAGACCGAGGAGGGCTGGCGTTTGATATATCCCTTGCCGGTGAGGGTTATCACTATCTCCTCTTCCGGTATGAGGTCTTCTTCGGAGAGCTCCTCTTCCTCCCCCACTATCTGGGTCCTGCGGTTATCGGCAAATTTTTCTTTATAGTAGAGCAATTCCTCTTTGATTATCTGATAAACTAGGGCCTCTCCCCCCAAAATCTCTTTAAAGCGGGTTATACGCTGTTGCAGCTCCCGCCACTCCTCTTCCAGCTTCTCCCTTTCCAAGGCCGTCAACCTGCCCAACCGCATATCCACTATGGCCTTGGCCTGCTTTTCGCTGAGTTGGAAGCGCTCCTGGAGGTGGAGGCAGGCCCGGGGCTCGTCAGGGGACTGGCGTATGATCTGGATCACTTCATCCAGAAACTGTAAGGCGATTTTCAAGCCCTCCACGATGTGGGCCCGGCTTTCCGCCTGCTCCAGGAGATATCGGGTACGGCGGGTCACCACCTCTTTTTGATGGTTCAGGTAATGGACCAACATGTCCTTGAGGTTGAGAACCCGGGGCTCGCCCTCCACCAAGGCCAGCATTATGACCCCAAAGGTATCCTGCAGCTGGGTATGACGATAGAGCTGGTTGAGGATTACCCTGGGATTGGCCTCTCTCCTGATCTCCATCACTATACGGATGCCTTCCCGGTCTGACTCGTCCCTAAGCTCTGTTATCCCCTCTATTTTCTTCTGCCTGACCAGTTCCCCTATGGACTCCACCAAACGGGCTTTATTCACCTGATAAGGGATCTCGGTTATGACTATCTGGGTTTTACCCCCCTTGAGCTCCTCTATCCTGGCCCTGGCCCGTATCTTTATGCTGCCCCTGCCGGTCCGGTAGGCGGACTTTATCCCCTCCCGACCCAGGATGAGGCCGCCGGTGGGAAAATCCGGCCCTTGGATGAATTCCATGAGCTCCTCCACCTGGGCCTCTGGGTGGTCAATGAGGTATATCAAACCGTCTATTACTTCCCCCAAATTGTGGGGGGGTATGTTGGTGGCCATGCCCACGGCAATGCCAGCAGAACCGTTCACCAGGAGTTGGGGTATGCGGGAGGGAAGAACTGCGGGTTCTTGCAAGCTGCCGTCATAATTATCCACAAAATCCACGGTATTTTTATCGATGTCGGCCAGCATGGCCAGGGCAATGGGGGCCAACCTCACCTCTGTATAGCGCATGGCTGCCGGGGGGTCTCCGTCCAGGGAACCGAAATTGCCCTGCCCATCCACCAGGGGATAACGGCAGGCGAAATCCTGAGCCAGCCTTCCCATGGCCTCATACACGGCCGCGTCGCCATGGGGGTGATACCGGGCCAGGACCCGCCCCACCACCACCGCGGACTTTTTGTGGGGCTTATCAGGGGTGAGGCCCTCCTCCAGCATGGCGTAGAGGATGCGCCTATGAACCGGTTTGAGGCCATCCCTCACGTCGGGCAGAGCCCTGCCCACGATCACGCTCATGGCGTAGTCTATATAGGAGCGCTTCATCTCCTCCGCAATATCCACTTCTAGTATTTTGCCGAGTTCCAAGGCCAAAGGAGCTCACCCCCTATTAGATATCCAGGTTCCTGACCTCGCGGGCGTGCTTCTGGATAAACTCCCTCCTGGGTTCCACCTGCTCCCCCATGAGGATGCTGAAGATGGCATCGGCCTCGATGGCATCCTCCAGGCTCACCTTCAAAAGGGTACGGGTAGCGGGGTTCATGGTGGTCTCCCACAGCTGTTCTGCATTCATCTCTCCTAAACCCTTATAACGCTGTATATCCCACTTCTGGCCTTTATGCTCCTCCAGGAATTCTTCCAGCTCCTTTTCGCTGTAGAGGTAATGGACGGTCTTACCCCGGGAAACCCTGTAGAGGGGGGGCTGGGCTATATAAATATGCCCCTCAGTGATCAAGGGCCGCATGTAGCGGTAAAAAAAGGTCAAAAGCAGGGTCCTTATGTGGGAGCCGTCCACGTCCGCGTCGGCCATCAGGATGGTCTTGTGGTAGCGGAGCTTTTTGATATTGAAATCGTCACCAAAACCTGTGCCCAGGGCGGTTATGATGTTCCTGATCTCTTCGTTGTTCAGTATTTTATCTAAACGGGCCTTTTCCACGTTGAGGATTTTGCCCCGCAAGGGCAGGATAGCCTGAAAGCGCCTATCCCGGCCCAATTTGGCCGAACCCCCAGCAGAATCCCCTTCCACCAGAAAAAGCTCTGCCTGGGCCGGATCCTTTACCGTGCAATCAGCCAGCTTGCCGGGAAGGGTGGTAACCTCCAGGGCATTCTTTCTCCGTACCAGTTCCCTGGCCTTGCGGGCCGCCTCCCGAGCCCGATAGGCATTCAAGGCCTTTTCCACAATGCGCCGGGCTACAGGGGGATTCTCTTCGAGAAAGGCCCAGAAGTTTTCGCTGAATACGGCCTCCACCACACCCCTCACCTCGGGGTTGCCCAATCTGGTCTTGGTCTGGCCTTCAAAGAGGGGTTCCAAAACCTTGACGCTTATTACCGCTGTAAGCCCTTCCCTTATATCCTCTCCCGAAAGGTTGGGCTCGCTTTCCTTGAGGAAGCCGTATTTGCGGGCATAATCATTGATCAGCCGGGTGAGGGCGGTTTTAAAACCCACTTCGTGGGTGCCCCCCTCAGAGGTGTGGATGTTATTGGCATAAGACAAGATGAGCTCGTTGTAGCCGTCGTTGTACTGGAGGGCTATCTCCACCTGCACCCCCTTCCTCTCCCCCCGACAGTAAAAGGGGGGAGAAAAGAGGGCGTTCTTGTTTTTATTTAAAAAGGCTACAAAATCCCTTAAACCGCCCAGATGGTGGAAGACCGCTTCCTTTCCCGTCTTTTTGTTTTTAAATACTATCTTTACCCCTTCATTGAGGAAGGCCAATTCCTGCAGCCGCCGGCAGATTATCTCCTCTTGGAAGTTTATCTCAGGAAATATCTCCGGATCGGGTTTAAAGTTTATGGTGGTACCTGTTTTTTCTGTTTCTCCTACTATCTGGAGTTCCGTCAGCTTTTTGCCTCGGGAGTATTCCTGGCGATAGAGCTTGCCTCCCCTGGCCACCTCCACCACCAGCTTTTCCGAAAGGGCATTCACCACCGAGAGGCCCACCCCATGG